>Ga0105249_10000281_pt1 | contig 53346 bp, 47 predicted proteins | sample KBSS44metaG_FD_81522 | JGI IMG/M metagenome (GOLD analysis project Ga0105249, IMG submission 81522) | Switchgrass rhizosphere microbial communities from Kellogg Biological Station, Michigan, USA - KBS S4-4 metaG | ecosystem: Host-associated > Plants > Roots > Rhizosphere > Soil | place... | reverse complement strand
CAGCAGCAAGGTCAAAGACGAGGGCGAAATGGGGCTGCTCGGACTGGCATTTCATCCCAAATTTCAAAATAATGGCTACTTTTTTGTCAACTACGTTGACCCTGGGCAGAACACCGTCATTGCCCGGTACCAAATCGACAAAACCACTGGCCTGGCCAATCCAGCCAGCGGGAAAGTGCTGCTGACACTCAAACAACCGTACCCCAATCACAATGGCGGCCAGTTAGCTTTTGGGCCAGACGGCTATCTGTACATCGGGCTCGGCGACGGCGGCTCGGCCGGCGATCCAGAAAATCGGGCGCAAAATCTTGGCGTGCTATTCGGCAAAATCCTCCGCATTGATGTCGATCACGGTGATCCGTACGCTATTCCACAAAACAATCCTTTCGTCGCGCAGGCTGGCGCCAAGCCGGAAATCTGGGCCTACGGTCTGCGCAATCCCTGGCGCTTCAGCTTTGACAGCAAAACCGGCGACTTGTACATCGCTGACGTCGGGCAAGATCTGTACGAAGAAATTGACTACCAGAACGCCGGGAGCACCGGTGGCAGCAACTACGGCTGGCGTTGCTACGAAGCCGCACACCCCTATAACACCGCCGGCTGCCAGGCCGCCGATCATTATACCGCACCAATTCTCGAGTACCCGCACACCGATAAACGCTGCTCGATTGTTGGTGGCGCCGTCTATCGCGGCAGCGCCTATCCAACGCTGTACGGCAAGTATTTTTACAGCGATACCTGTGGTGGACAACTCTATATGGCGGCCAAAATGGGCGGACAGTGGGCATCAAGTTTGGCACTGGCCACGACATTTGGGCCCACAACTTTCGGCGTCGACAATCGGGGAGAGCTCTATCTCAGCGATATGAAAGACGGCAGTCTCTACCACCTCACTGACGCCGCCAACACGCCAACAAACTGAATAAACGCTCACGTTTTGTTCGGGTAACATGCTACACTCCTACATATGAAGCGGGGATGGCTTTTGGTTTTACCGTTCTTGGCGGCGGCGCCTTCGAGCGCCAACTATACATTGCGGTCATACGATTTTGTCAGCGGCTCCGGCTCGCCGAGCAGCAGCAGTTACCAACTCCAAGCAGCTGCCGGCTCGCAAGGCGGCGTACTCTCCAGTAGTACCTACCGATTGCCGATTGGAGTCAAAGCCTCGCTCACCGCAGCCACACCCCCCGCGCCAACGGTCACCAACCCAAGCGGTAATTACGATCAGCTCAAAGTCGTACTCAATGTGAGCGGCTTTCCGACTGACACAAAATATCTCATCGCCGCCAGCCCTGATAGCTTTACGACCACATATTATGTACACGCCGACCAGACAATTGGTCTCAGCTCCAGCATAAGCGATTACCAAACATACACGGCCTGGGGCGGGGCAAGTGGGGTGATGATTATCGGATTGCAGCCGAGCACCACCTATCAAGTGAAAGTTGCTGCATTACAAGGAGCGGGAACCGGCAGCGGCTTTGGGCCGACTGCCGCTGCCGCGACAGTGGCGACAACGCTCACCTTTGCTGTTTCGACCTCGCTCACCGCCACGCCACCCTTCGCTGTTAGTGTGAGCATGACCCCCGGTGCCGTCGCCACTACCGCTGCTAGCATTATTGGTACGGTCACAACAAATGCCAAAAACGGTGGACTGTTGCTTATCAAAGATCAGAATGCCGGATTAACGAGCACTAGCCGCTCGTTTACGATTGCTTCAGTCACCGCCGACCTGGCTGCCACGAACGCCGGTTACGGGGGACAAATAGCGAGCGTATCACAAACTAGTGGCGGGCCAATGGTCTCGCTCAGCCCCTATAACGGAACGGTCAGTGCAGTGGGACAAATAAGCACCGCATATCAGTCGATCGCCAGTTTTGCGAGCGCCGTCACGGCCGGCAGCCTGACGATGAACCTACTCGCCAAAAGCGATACCAGCGCGCCCCCGGCTAACGATTACGCGGACACCATAACGCTCACCATTACACCAATCTTTTAATCATAAGTACATAATGCGCTTGCATTCTGTACTATCACCCGTCATACTGGCGATAAAGATAAACAGTATAGGGGGATTCATGTACTCGGTTCAATCAATCTCACGGAAGGTAAAAAAAGCGAGCTTTTACTCGCTTTCAGCGGTTGTGGCGCTATCAGCATTGGTGTTCGTATTACAGCCGAGCACAGCCAACGCCGCCCAATTAACGCAGGCTGCAGTACGCTTTGATCGCATGAAGACATCCACCAACACCACCGGTACCGTCTGTGCCAAGCCCGCCACCACCGCAACCGAGGCATCGGTCCAGGTAGTTTTCCCAACAGGTTACACACTGGGAGCGGCAGCCGCTTTTACGGTGAGTACCACCAATCTTGCATGGCCCACCGGTGGCACGGCCTGGCCCGGCATTAACACTGCGAGCAACGTAACATCGCAAACGGTGACGTTTCCGTCGACTGATCTAACGGTTGGAACGCTATACTGTTTTAACTGGACAAACGCAACAGCTGTGCAAGTCAAGGCGAGCGCCAGCGCCTCCAACGCCGGCAGTATCACCACTCGAGACAGCGTCCCGGCCACGATCGACACCGCCTCCTACAGCACGGCGAGCATTAGCGACGACCAAATCGCCGTTACCGCTTCTGTGGCGCAAGCCTTCGGCTTCACCTTGAGTGGCAACACTGACGCGCTTGGCGCACTGAGCGCTGCTGCTGTCACCACCAGTGCTACTCCTCGCACCGTGACGGTTAACACGAACTCGGCTAGCGGCTGGCTGGTCTGGGCCAAGGACGCCAACACCGGTTTAAGCTCTACGGCTGCCGGAAGCACAATCTCATCGATTGGTTCAGGCGCGGGCAACAACCTAACGCTTAGCAGTGCCACCGAAGGCTACAACTTTGGCGTTACTTCATCACAAACGGGTGGTACCGGCACACTGAACGTTGCTGCAGGATTCGTCGGCAGTGCAGCTGGCCAAGGCGGCGTGCTGGACACTTCGCTGCGAACGATCGCCAGCTCTAACGGCACGGCCAACAATGCCATCTTGACCCTCAAGAACAATGCCTCAATCAGTGCCACCACCCCCGCAGCCACCGACTACGCCGATACCATCACCGTGGTCGGTGCCGGCTTGTTCTAAATCGTAGTCCGCGTTCGTTATAGTATTTTTTGAGAGAGCAGTGTGAAATGAAAGACAGCCATCCGTGGTTGCGAAAAGTACGTGGCGCGTGGGTACTCCCCCTTGTAACCGCACTCGTCTTACTTATACCCGCAACCGCCCGAGCCGCCGATAGTGGCGACTTCAGCATCCAAGTTTCGCCATCGCCGCTTGTTGTGACGCTCAAACCGGGCGTCACGCAAACGGCGACGTTTACGGTGCGTAATCTTTCTAGCCACTCCGAAACGCTTGTACCTTTACTGACCGCCATCAGCGTCAGTTCCGACAGCAAGCAGATCAGCCTCAAAAACACGCCGCCGATTGGACTGCGCGACTGGATTTCGTTTGACCAATCATCGCTGGTAGTGAATGCTGGCGGCAGCAAACAGCTCAGCGTTATATATAAGACGCCGCAAGATGTCGGCTTCAGCTATAGCTTGGCGATTACCCTCAATCGCGCTGCTAGCCCCGATGCCACCCGTAATGGAGCTAGCTACAAGGCGTCGGTGGCGGTATTTAATCTTATCAACATCGATCGGCCGGATGCTCGACGGCAACTCAGTATTAGTAGCTTTGCAGCCAATAAAACACACTACGAGTTCCTGCCGGCGGACTTCACGCTAATGGTTAAGAACAGCGGCAACGTAAACGTCCAACCAACCGGCACGGTGTTTATCCAACGATCCTTCGACAGCAGCAAACCGATAGCTGCTATGTCGCTCAACGAGTCGGGCGGCTATATTTTGCCCACGACCGCACGCGAGCTCAAAACATCGTGGAGCGAAGGTTTTCCAGTATACCTGACAACGGCCGGCACCAACAACGAAACTACCAGACATTTGTCATGGGATTGGGGGAAAGTCCACAATCTGCGCTTTGGCAAATACGTCGCCAAAGTAGTCCTCGTATACAACGACGGCCAACGAGATGAATCGTTAGTAGCGAGCTACAGCTTCTGGGTGATACCCTGGCGCCTCATCTTTGCTGCGCTTTTCTTGATAGCAATCATTGTTGGCGGCATTGTTGGCTGGGGTAAAATAATTGCCCGGGGCACGGGCAAGCTACGGAAAAAATATGCGACGCGCAAACACTAAAGCACTGCTGGTGGGGTTCGTTGCAGCCCTCGGCCTTCTGGTCGGGAGCGGTGTTGCTCAGCGCGCCAGTGCACAGGTCGTCCAAAAAACAGGCTTAACCGTTACCCCGGCGGCGCTCACCGTAGACCTGCCAGCCGGGGCATTAGAATCGTCTGCGACACTCCAGGTAACTAATCACTACGCAACACCGGTGACGCTGAGCTTCCGTTTTGAGACCGACGCCGGCGCCAAAGATGCCGTTCTCAATCAGTTACTGCTGGGGAACCCCGAAGTTACGCTAGCGAGCGGCCAGACGATAGCACAGACCATTTCACTTTTTGACAGTCAAGACTTACCGCCGGGCGGTCAGCAAATCAGCCTCCTGATTCAACAACAGAGCCAAGCCACGGCCGGTTCCGTCGGCGTTTCCGCTAGCATGCGTCTTCCTCTAACGATTATTAAAGAGAGTGGGGCAATCACTCGCTTGTCTCTCACTAGCCTGACGGGGCCGAGCATCACTATTGGCCTCCCCAAAAGCATTAGTGCTACGCTGCATAACACCGGCAACATGATCGCCATTCCGCATGGAACGGTGAAGATTAACAACGGGGATGGAACGGTTCTGTCTCAAGGAACGCTCAATGTTGCCTCGCAGGCTATGGCTCCCGGGCAAAGCAGTAGCTTCACCACCACACTGACATCACTACGACATCCAGCACTGCCCGGCATCTACCATGTGCAGTTCAGCTACGGACTAGGCGCGGATTATAAGCCACAAGTTGTGTCAGTCGGCTTTGTCTACGTAGCCTGGTGGCATATTGTTGTACTCATACTCTTGGGCACGGGAGTATATGGCGGCGTGCGCAACCTGCGGCGGGCGCGATCTCGCCTGTACTTGCGGAAAAAGGCGAAGCGTGGCGTATTGTTTGCTAGAAGGGGTACGGCGTGAGGCGCCTCCTACTTCTGGCGACTCTGTGCTGCTGTTTCCTAACAGTAGCTGTTTACGCATTTAAGGGAACGGCGGACGCCACGATTACTAGTTACATTAGTTTTCAGGGCAAGCTGACCAATCCCGACGGAACCAATGTCAGTAATAATTCCTACAGCCTGCGGTTCCGTATCTACACTGATCCGGCGGCCGACACCGGCACCTGCGCCAACACCTGCAAATGGGAGGAGACAAAATCGGTGACGGTTACCGACGGGCTGTTCCAGACCAATCTGGGCGACGCCACAGCTTTGCCGGGCAGCGTCAACTTCAATGGCAGCACGCTCTACTTAGGCGTCAAAGTCGCCGCCGACGCCGAAATGACACCGCGCGTCCAGCTCACCGCCGTGCCGCAAGCCTTTAACGCCGAGAATCTGGGCGGCATTGCTGCCAGCGGCTTTGCGCAGCTGTCACCAGGCTCGCAACAGACCGGCAACCTGAATATTTCGGGAACGATTACTTCTGGCGCCATTAACGGCGTGATCATCGGCAGCACCGTGCAGCCCTCGACCGTCGGCGCGCTCACTATCCAGAGTAATGGCAGTAGTCCATTGACGCTGACCGGGGGCGCCTCCTCGACGTGGTCAACGACCGGCGCATTGACAATCCAGGCATCGGGTACCAACATCTTAACGCTCAATACAACAGGGGCGGGCACCATAGAACTCGGCAACACCAATACCACGACGCTCAACATCGGCGGGACGGCTGGCGCAACCATTAACATTGCAACGGGCAACGTGGCGCACACGCTCCATATTGGTGATGGCGGCAGTAGCACGAATCAAATTATTACCGTTGGATCGACTAATACCGGCAGTACGACGGCCATTCAGGGTGGGGCTGTTTCGGTATTGAGCGGCGCGAACATTACGCTCGGAGTCGTCGACACCACTGCCACGCAGCTCATTCTCGATACCAAAACGAGCGCCGGCGACCCGACCGGTGTCGGTACTGGTGGGGGCTTGTATTACAACTCGTCTAATGATCGTTTCCGATGTTACGAGGGCAGCACCTGGAAAAACTGTACCACCGGCACGGTACGGACCACCGCCGACCGGCAAACCACCACAACTGCCTATGGCGACATCACGGGGCTGACGGTCCCCGTGAACGCCAATACTGATTACAACTTTAGCTGTAGCCTCATCTTCCAATCGGCGGCTACGACGACTGGCTTCGCTTTCTCAGTCAATGGCCCGGCTTCGCCGACACTCATCGACTATACCGTTTCGTACCAAACTACGGCCAACGCCACAGCTAGCACGGCCCTCATGACCGTGCGACACGATACCGCCTACAATGCCATGGCAGCCGTAGCCAGCACCATTGCCGCCACCACCAACTTACGCGCTACCATCGAGGGCACCCTCAGCAATGGCGCCACGGCTGGAACGCTCGCCATACGGTTCCTATCTGAAGTGAACGCATCGGCTATTACCGTCAAAAAGGGCAGTTACTGCAATATTTACTAGCGAACTTGGCCCTGCCTAATCTTGGCTACTAACGAAATCGTAGACGTCTTTTGAAACATCGGCAATAAGGGCGCTCGCCTCACCATCCGGCAAGCCGACCATCATGCAAATAGCGTAGGGGCGCTTGGGCACGTACACAATCCCGCAATCGCTTTCTGACCAATTAGTGTTGTTGACGCCAATCTTGTGCGCCACGGGCACATCCTTTGGCAGATGGTTAGTCAAGCGATCGGTCGCTGTCGATTTAGTTAAATAGCCGAGCAGTTCCTGCGAATGTTCTTTGTTCAAGTACGATGCAAAGTACAAACTTTTCAGAATGGATGTATACGACTTAGCGCTAATCACGGCCTGACCCTGCTCGATATTTTGGTCAACATCCAGCTGCGCCAACGACTCTTGGTCGTAGGCAAGCAGTCCGTTGGTGGCATCGAAAATGACATGCGCGGCTGTGTTATCCGATTGTTCCAAGGCATACTGCGCGGCTTGGCGCAGGGTCATGGTAAAGCCCGGACCTTTAGTGTACAAATCGCCAAAACCACCGTCGATTTCACTTGCGGTGACGGTCACGGTTTTATCTATATCGATTTTGCCGAGCTCCGCGGCGTGGTAGAGATTCATCGTCAACGGCACTTTGATCAGCGAGGCAGCCACCAGCGCCGTGTCGTCACCAACTCTGATTGACGTACCGTCGGGCAAGTATTCAAAATAGAAACTTTTTTGGGCGTCAACGCTGGCAAATTTGGCTTCCAGCATTTTGCGCAGCGGCACAAAATTGATCAAGATATCATTGGGATTGTCGGCCAAAACGCGGCGCGAGAGCAGGGGATACCGCTGAACTAGTGCCGCCTGAGTCGTCGATTGGCCTGCGCTACGGCCGCGCAGCAACCAACCAGCGTTCCCAAGTAACAAAAGGGCGCAAGCAATACTCAGCATTCGCACAGATCGGGAAGTGTTGCGCATGAAGTACTACAACTATAGCATCATCGGCTAAATCTGCCTACGGCTCACGACGGAGGTGCCGATGGGGCGCACAGACCGTTGCCAGATAGCTGGCCACAACTCTAATGGCGTCATGGTGCGCCCGTTGCCCAATTGTCGCACGTCGCTCATGATTAACGCCCAATTCGACAGCCGCGACACAAAAATGGAAGCAAATAGCCAGTTCTCTCGGTGTTAAGCGGGCGCAATGTCGTGTCAAAACCGCGTTAAAGGCCAGTACAAATGTACCCCAGGTAGTTTTGGTCTGTAAGCGTACTGCCGGATTAACGCGCTCGATGTACAAAAACTCAAACGGTCCATTAAGTCGCGAATAGCTCACCCAGCCATCAATCAGCAGTAGCAAAACTTCATCCCACGACAGATACTGGAGCCTCGGGTGCTTGGCGACTTGCTCAAAAATACGAATGATGTCCTCTACGTACAATTCGGTCAGCGCCACCAGAATACTATTTTTGTTCGGATAGTAGCGGTAGAGCGAACCGATCGGGATGCCGGCCTGCGCCGCGATGTCGTTGGTGGTCACGCGCTCGGGGCCTTGCTCCTTAAACAAGGTAAGGGCTGAGGCAAGAATGAGTCGAACGCGCTCTTTGCCACGATCCTGGGAGGGCTGAGAGCGGGCTGCTTTATTCTTGTAGGCATCTGAGCTGCGCATGTCTTCAAGTCTAGGTGAGATTTAATTTTTAGGCAATATGTTCTTGTTTAGTACAAATATCAGTCTCCCTCCGGCCTGCAATTCCCTACGGCAACCGCTCACGCGCGAGGAACGAATTTGAGAGACCATAACTTAGGCCGGTCTCTCAAAGTTCGTTCTCCGGCTGCGCTTCCGTTGAGTTGCCGTAGGGAATTGCAGGCCGGAGGGAGAAGCGGTTGTCACACAACATCGTTATGCTATTATTAGACGTAAGCATAATGTCACAGCTGTGACGAGGAGGTGTGAGTACAAGCAATCGTAGGTCGCGGAACCATGCTGGTCACAACACAATTATTATTTCGGGTTCGCCCGCCGCTATACGATAAACGTCAGCCCACTTGCCAGCAACCGCAACGAGTATCATCAGTCCAATTATAGCCACAGAGGCGCTTACGGAGGCATACTGTCGTGAAGCTGTTGCAACACGCGCGCCGCAGCCGGTTTATTCGCCATAACAGCATATTTTTTATTGGTTCTGCTGCTGTCGGAGCGCTCAATTACCTCTACTATCCCGTTATGGGGCGTCTACTTTCGCCCGCTTCGTTCGGTGAAGTACAAACGCTCGTGTCACTATTTTTACAGATTACTATTTTCCTTTCCGTTTTGGGGCTGGTCACGATTAACATCGTCACCAACTACCGAGACGACGAAACCCGTAATGTCGTTATTCTAGAATTCGAAAAATTAGCGTTGGCTTTTGGCATCGTGTTGTTCATTAGCACGGCGATTTTTCAGAACAGTCTCAAGCATTTTTTGCAGTTCAATTCAACGCTGCCATTTTTGTTGCTCATGGCCGCATTGGTGGTAACTGTTCCGCTGACATTCCGCGGCGCGTTTTTGCGTGGTCAGCAACGATTCGGCCAAGCATCATTGGTAAACATTCTGAGTGCGGCCGGTAAACTAGTGTTGGCCGCAGGCTTTGTTGTTGTCGGCTATGGCAGCGCCGGGGCTATTGGCGGATTGGTCGGCGCCCAAATCGTCGCCTGTGTCTGTGCTGTCCGCTGGGCGACGCGCAGCGGACTGCGCGTGCCGGCCACGCACCGGCGATGGCGACTGCCCAACATTCGGACCGTTCTGCCTGAGCTGCGCTATGGCGGCATCGTGCTAATAACGTCACTGGCGATCACACTGCAATACAGCATCGACGTGGTAGTCATTAAACACTATTTTGACCCACGCACCGCTGGCTTATATGCCGCAGTCGCTGGCGTGGCACGAATTCTGTTTTTCCTGACGGCATCGATTGCGTTGGTACTCATGCCAATGGCTCGGCTTGATGCACCAGCGGCTGATAATCGGCGGCTGCTCGTCAAATCCATAGGATTATTAAGTGCTGTCGGTCTACCGGTACTAGCCCTCTTTGTATGGGCTCCGAACCAAGTCGTGACCTTACTTATGGGCCATCAGTATGTCGGCGTTTCCCAGCTCTTGCCGCGGCTAAGCATCGCCATTTTTATCATTTCGCTTGTCAACTTGTTGACGACGTATTACTTAGCACTACGCCGAGCTGCAATCGCCCTGATTGCCGGCCTCGGCGCACTTGTCACCTACGTGTTCATTGCGGTACACCACGGCTCGCCGCAAGCCATCGTCAACAGTCTGCTGTTTGGAAGCATCACTATGCTCGTCATCCTTGGGGTATGGATGGTGAGCCAATATAAAAGGGAGTTCGTATGACCACGCAATTGGTCTCAATCATTATTCCGGTTCACAACGAAGAGGGAAATGTGCAGCCACTGTACACAGAATTGACTCGTTGTCTGGATCGGCTGACCTACACCTTTGAATTTATTTTTGTCGATGACGGCAGCCACGATCGCTCGCTGCCCAAAATCGAAAAACTAGCTCGCACCGATCACCGCATACGTCTGGTGGAGTTTGCGCGCAACTTTGGCAAAGAAGCCGCCATTAGTGCCGGCTTGCATGCCGCACGTGGTGACGCCGCCATTATGATCGACGCCGATTTGCAACATCCGCCAGAACTGATTCCAAAATTTATCGAAAAGTGGCAGCGCGGCGCCGATGTTGTGGTGGGCGTCAAAACCTACGGCAAAGACGAAGGCTGGTTCAAACGCTGGTCATCGGCTCGTTTTTACCAAATCATGCAAAAAATTGCCCATACCAAAATTACGCCGCATGCCAGCGATTTTCGACTCATCGACCGCAAGGTCATGGACGTCTTTTCGCGGCTCACGGAGCGCAATCGCATGACGCGCGGCTTGATTGATTGGCTGGGGTTCAAACGCGCCTACGTACACTTTCAGGCCGGCCAACGTTTGAGCGGCCAGCGATCGTATAAATATCGGCAGCTCGTTACGCTAGCTATTAATTCATTCACCAACTACAGCCTCGTGCCGCTCAAACTTGCCGGGTATTTGGGCGTGGCTATTCTGGCGCTTGGCATTCCGAGCGGCTTGCTTCTGTATGTCGAACGCTACATGCTAGACGATCCGCTGCACTGGCAAATCCGCGGCACGGCCATGCTTGCCATGCTAACTTTGGTACTCATCGGCTTAGTGTTAGCGTGTCTGGGCCTGGTGTCGCTCTACATCGCCAACATCCACGCTGAAGTCACCAATCGGCCGCTGTATGTCGTGCGGCGGCATATCGAAGATTTACCCGAAGGCGCACCTGTCGTCACGTTAGAAGAACGGAGCCGCGCATGAATATTCTGTGGCTCGCCTGGAAAGACTATACCCACCCCCAACGCGGCGGCGCCGAGGTCGTCCTGCGCGAGCTCATGCAGCGCCAAGTAGGGGAAGGACACGCCGTTACGCTGCTGACCGCGCGACATCCGGGCGCTCGGGCCAAAGAAGTCATGGATGGTATTACGGTCATTCGCATCGGTCACAACCGATACTTGCATCCGTTCCAGGCACTCATCTACTACTTGCGTCATCTGCGCGGCCGTTTCGATGTGCTTATTGAAACCGTTAACACAGCGCCGTACTTCAGTTTATTGTTTGCTGGTAAAAGCAAAGCGTACGCTTTTTACCACCAGCTGGCCCGTGACGTGTGGTTCCACGAGACAAAAAAGCCGCTCAGTCAACTCGGCTACTACATTATTGAACCGCTTGCGACGTGGCTGCTCGGACGGTCAAACGCGCCGCTCATTACTGTATCGGAAAGCACGAAGCAAGATATGGCGCGCTTCGGTTGGCGCCCCGCCAACACCCACATTATCTCGGAAGGTATCGAGATTGCACCCATCGCTCGTCTCAGCCAGGTGCGCAAATTGAAACGACCGACCATGCTCAGCTTGGGCGCGCTACGGGCTATGAAATGTACGCTCGACCAAGTGCGAGCGTTTGAGCTTGCTAAACAGACCATACCCGATTTGCAACTTAAGATTGCGGGAGATGCCAGCGATGCCTACGGTCAACGAGTTTTGCGGGTTGTGCAAGAAAGTCCGTACGCTGCCGACATTACCTACTTGGGACGAGTCAGTCGGGAGAAAAAAATACAACTCATGCAGCAGTGCCATGTCATTACCGTTACCTCGGTGAAAGAAGGGTGGGGGCTAATTGTTACCGAGGCTGCCAGCCAAGGGACACCAGCCGTTGTCTACGACGCCGACGGGCTGCGCGACAGCGTGCGCCATGGCGTGACCGGGCTCGTCACCGAACCAACACCCGCGGCCTTGGCGACTGGCGTGGTGCAGCTCCTGCAAAATCCAACGTTGTACCAACATGTGCAACACAATGCCTGGCAATGGAGCCAGGAGATTACCTTTGACCATAGCTACCAAGATCTTAAACAAGTACTGGAAGGAGCAACCGCATGAACGAACCATTAGTGTCGATTATTGTAACTACTCGCAATAATCACCAAACACTGGACGCTTGTTTGTCGTCAATTGTGAATCAAAAATATACTCGCTTGGAACTGATCGTCGTTGATCGCGATTCAAATGACGGCACCAAACTCATCGCCCGGTACTATACCGACAAAGTTTTCAACTGCGGACCGGAGCGCTCGGCACAGCGTAATTTTGGGGTAGCCCAAGCCCGCGGTGAGTTTGTGGTGATCATCGATTCCGATATGGAGCTTGACCCGTATGTTGTTCGTGACTGCGTCGACACCATGCACTACCGGCCAGACACGCAGGGGATTATCATTCCCGAGGAATCGTTCGGACGTGGCTTTTGGGCGCACTGCAAGCAGTTAGAGCGCTCGTACTACCACAATAATGACGCGATCGAGGCTGCTCGATTTTTCGCTAAAGTCACGTACGAAACCGTGGGCGGCTATGACGAGGCTATGGTCAGCGGCGAAGATTGGGATTTGTCGGCGCGAGTTCGCGCTACCGGGCCCATTGAGCGCGTCACGTCCGGCATTCGCCATAATGAGGGCAGGCTCAAATTATTCAAATCGCTGCGCAAAAAATTCTACTATGCGGGACTAGCGCGCACCTATCTTGCTAGACATAAAACCGATACCGGCTTGGTGAGTGGGCAAGGTCCACTGCAGCGTTACAAACTATTTCTGTCACGGCCCGGCACACTGCTGCGGCATCCGCTGGTCGGCAGCGGCATGCTGCTCATGAAAACCGCGGAATACGCCGCCGGCGCAGTGGGGTATCTCTTGGGGGCGAGGCCGCCGAAAACCGACGAAAAGGAGCCTACCGCGTATGAACACGCTTAGTTTTCTCAAAAAAACACCACTTGAACGGAGCCTGCTGCTCGGCTTTTACGGAGGCGGTAATTACGGTGATGAGCTCCTTATGGAAGTACTCGCCGGCCTGTTGCGTCAGCAGGGTGTCCAGGATGTACAAATCGCGTATCAACAGCCGCAGCACTACTTCCAATTTCATCACGATTTTGGCTATGCGCGCATTAATATGCATGATTACCGAGCACTGCTGCGCGCAATGCTGCGCCGCTCGCATCTTATTGTCGGCGGTGGAGGATTGTGGGGCATGGACATCAATCGCAACATAGTACTCATGAGCGTATCTTTGTTGGTGGCGCGCCTGCTAGGCAAACGTGTCTATCTATTGGGCGTCGGCTACTACAACTCAACATCGCGAGTCGGGCGTTTGGCGGCCTGGTGCGCCGCCAAAGCAGCGCGGGTGATTATCGCGCGCGACAGCGAAACATACACCAACTTTAAACGTATACAAAGACACACCTACAAAGATTGCGACATGGCCTGGTATATCGATCAGCTGGATCTAGCAGCGTACGAAAAAGATGTCGCCCGTATCGAACAACGTCTGCAGATTCGCGGCAAAACGATGTTCATCAGCCTGCGGCGCTTCCGTGATACAACGCAGCAAAGCCTAGAACGAACGGTCATGAGCTGCATCGCGGCCAATCCCACGCGGCACATCGTTGTGGCGCTCATGGAACCGCGCCATGTCGATCCTGAAGGCTACCGCCTGCTCAAATCCTGGCAACACAGATACCCACACATTCAAATTATCGACTTTGCATTTAATCCGATCGGCCTGTTTTTGTTCTTTCGTAAGTATCATGACCAACTGGTGTTTATGGGCCCACAATTCCATGCCATACTGAGTGCGCATTTGGCACGCATTCCGTACTTGCCGGTGGCCTACGACAACAAGGTACGTAATTTGCTCCGACACATCGCGCCCGAACAAACGCCACTGGCCGTCGAATCGCTGCGACCACTCGATATCCAGCGTTTTATCGACAGTACCATGGGAGAGGCGGCCTAGCATGCGCTTTATCGCTAATGGTGACTACAGCTTGCCGCTGCATGTCGGTCATTATTGGGCCGAGCAGTTCTACACGTGGTCATTCCAGCGTGGTGCTGCTAATCCGGACGGCATCATGCGCCTGCCGGCTCGTCTGATCGACGTCGCCGTCTTTGCGGCCTGTGGCAACCTGGCGACCGGTTACTTCTTTTTGCTGTCGTGCTTGGCGCTGTCGTTTGGTGGATTTTGGTGGTTTACCCGGTCGTTTTTGGGCGTGGAACGGTGGGGCATAGCTCTGGTAGCGAGTCTCTTCTATACCTGTAACCCGATTTTTCTAGGTAATTTGTCAAAAGTAGGACTGATTTTAGCGGCCTCCATGCTGCCAATGATGCTCACCGCGCTGCGGCAGGGCTTTATGCAACGCCGGTTGAGCTACCTCCTTATCTATGTGTTGGCGCTGAATGTTTCGCTCGTGCACCCGTTTACGTTCTCGGTCAATCTGCTTGTTTCGGGCGTCTATATCGTGACATTGATCCGCCAGCATCGGACGTTTGTGCGCGACAATATGGCCAAGTTTGCATTGGTAATCGTGGGCGCACTACTGCTGAATGCTTATTTTCTGCTGCCGCTCGCGTCGCTTGGCACCCTCGATAAAAGCGCGTTATCCAGCACCGTGAGTAGCGCGCCCGTAGACTACACCAAACTGGTCGATATTGCCAACACCGGCGATATTTTCACCGGTCTGTCGCTCTCCAAAGGCGTGCTCAAGGACTATGAGTTTTACAGTGCGCAGACCTGGCCGTTTTATTTCTTGGGCGTCTTTTTGTTCTACGGATTACTGTTTGGCGCGTACGTCCGGCTCGAAAAACGCCTCAAACCGAGTGAGCGGCAACGATTTGTGATTGCCATCGGCCTATTCCTCGGTTTGCTGGCCTTGTCGACAGCCAGCTTTTTGCGGGCCGACGTGCTGCTCAAATTTTTGATCGGGTTACCGGGTGGGTGGATGTTCCGCTCACCGCTCAAATGGCAGCTCTATATGCCGGCGCTGTTGATGGCGGCGCTCGCCATTGCCATTAAATATGTACGCAATGGGTGGCGGCTCAAAGTATTGTATGCGGCGTTTGGCCTAGCGTTTATCTGCATGAACGGCTATTTGGGCACGCAGGTCTATCACCGATTGCTCACGCCGCGGAGCTTTACGTATTTTTCGGCCCTCAACCAAACTAATCTTGCGCACAAACACCTGCTTGTGGCAGACGCCGACGGCTGCATATCATTTGTACGCGACCATCCGAGCGTTGCCACTGAGCTCAACGAAGTATTTATTTCGCAGGCAGTGCAAGTGAAGCATGCCGCAGTGGCCGATCTGGACAAGCTGCCCGTATCGCAGTTTGACTACGTGCTGACCTGCGCACACAGCGCCGACGAATCGGTGTTGACGGCACGCTATGCGCTCCAAAAGGCGGCTAGTTTTGCCGGCGGCATGTATACGTTGTATCGCAATCCCCAACCGGCTGCCTACGTCAGTGTCGTAACGCAACCCTTGCAATTGCATGACACCAGCCATTTGAGCAGTAAGTATCAGCTGACAACCCAGCAACTCGGATTACCGTTTCAATTTACGAGCGACAGCGTGGCAGGGGAACGTGCGCCGGTTAGCTTGCAGAATGTTTTCGACGGATTATCACCGCGCATGCTCGATACCGCCGGCCTGACGAGTGAACTACGCCCAACCGTGCCAGGTCGCGAGCAGTTACTGGTGACAGCAGGCACTGCGGCGCTGTATTATCGAGTTGATGACACCACCGTTACCGTTAGCCCGCGCGTCGCACCAAACCTAGCTGCGATACCAGCAACCGGACGTATACCAATCAACGTGCCGCGCGACAAGCAACTGACATTCCACTACAGCGATCCGGCGTTTACGGGCAAAAATCTTATTGGCAATCCATCATTAGAAACCGGTTTATGGCAGAAGCAAGTCGACGACTGTAATAACTATGACGAGTACGCGGCCATTGCCATGCGGCTCAATACGCAACGCGCCAGCCAGGGCAAGCAGTCACTTGAACTCAGTGCCACCCAGCATATTGCTTGCACCAGTCCGACCGATATTGCCGTCAAACCCAGCGACCATCTTTTACTCAGCTTTGACTACCAAAGCCCGGACGCCTACGCTGGCTACTTTGTTGGTTTTGATGATGTGGCACAGACGACAACCAGCAAACGTCTGCCCAAAACCAGCGGTTGGCAATTATCCACTAGTGAGGTCATCGTCCCGGCTGGCGCCGAACACCTCCACCTGGTGGTCTATGCCTATCCCGATGGCGCACCGGGACGCAGCGGTGTAGCGGGCTACGATAATTTCAGTCTGGTGCGCATTCCAGATGTTAGTGACCGATTTTTTGTGGTCAGCGGACAATCACCCCAAACGGCTACCAACGATCCGCCACGTGTCGATTTTCGGATTGTTAATCCGACCAAAACTGTTGTCCACGCTACTGCCAGCCAGCCGTTCTATCTAGCAACGACTGAAAGTTATCACCAGCAATGGCAGCTCAGCCGAGAAAGCGGCCAGCACGGACTGGCGACTATCTTCGCCAGTCCGCAATCAGTTGGCACGCATCTGCAGATGAACGAACTGTTCAATGGCTGGCGAATCGATCCAGCAGCTATCTGTGCCACCGAATCCAGCGGCTGCACGCGCAACGCCGACGGCAGCTACACACTCGCGCTTGTGATGACCTTCGCCCCGCAACGCTGGTTCTACATCGGTAGCCTGCTGAGTATCGTGAGCTTTGCCGGTATCGGCGGATACATTGCACAAGACCTGTGGCGACACAGACGAAAGGAGCGCTAACATGAAGCTGATCAAAAAAGAATGGCTAGTCTGCGGATTATACACTCTGGTGGCACTAGCAATACTCGCACCTTTATTATTACCGGGCTTTATCTTGACACTGGACATGGTTTTTACACCGCACCTTGCCATGCCCGATCACATCACGAGCAGCTATCTCTTCCATGCCACATTGCATATTCTCAATACGGTTATTCCGAGTGAAATCATCGAAAAGGTGATACTGCTGGCGATTTTACTGTTGTCGATGATCGGGCTACACCGCCTCGTGCGCGAGCTACCATACCCGCAGCGTGACGGTGAGTGGGGTATCTACATTGCCAGCGTCTTTTTTGCAGTCAATCCGTTTACTTATTCGCGTTTCATGGCTGGGCAGTATGCTGTGTTGCTGGGATACGCGCTGCTGCCGTGGTTGGCTCGGCTGCTGCTCGTCTTTGGGCGGCGGCCACAGCTGCGCGGGGCGCTCAAGCTCGGTGGATTACTGACGATCATCGGGATTGTGTCGATACATACTCTCGGTTTGGCGGCCGTGCTGGTGATGATTGCCGGGTTGCTTGGTTGCCGGCGGCGAGCGCATTGGGCGAGCTATATCCGCTTCGGTGGTACGGCGGTCGTGCTAGCTCTCATCCTCAGCAGCTACTGGATGGTGCCGCTGCTCGCCGGCAAGGGGAGTACCGCACAAACGATCAGCAGCTTTACTGTTGCCGACACGCAAGCGTTTGCTACCACCGGCGGTAATCCGGCGGCGCAAGCCGGCAATGTCATCCGTCTGCAGGGATTTTGGGCCGAAGGGCGGGGGCTGTACTTGCTGCCACAGGAGCGAGTGGTGCTGTGGGGCCTGCTGTCGCTCATGATCATTGGCGCGGCCATCACCGGCGCGGTTGTCGTGGCACGGCACTCCCGAACGCCGGCAATATTGCTTGGCGCCAGCGCCGTGATCGGCTTGGTCTTGGCGACCGGTTTACTCACGCCGCTACTGCGTCATATGCCCTTACTTGCCGGCTACCGTGAGCCGCAAAAATTCGCCGGGTTGCTGGCGCTCGGCTATGCCACTTTCTTGGGCATCGGCATTGACATGCTGTTGCGTCATGCCCGCGAACGGCACGAGGCGCTGTACGCTGCGGGTGCGGTCGTGGCGCTGGTCATTCCATTCTTATATATGCGCGTTATGTTTTGGGGCTTTGACGGTCAGCTGTCACCGCGCCACTACCCGGCGGAGTGGAGCACGGTCAACAGCATGCTGTCGCGCGACAAAGACACTTTCACCACCGTTTTTCTGCCCTGGCACCAATATATGAGTTTCTCGTTTGCCGGGCGAATTATCGCCAATCCGGCGCCATCGTTTTTCGATAAGCCCGTGACCGTCAGTATCGATCCGGAAATTGCCGGAGCCAGCGGCGGTGTGCAAACCGCTCAACAGCATGCCATCGACCAGACCATAAAAACCCACAGTACACAAACATTCGCCAGCGATCTGGCCGCCCAGCATGTCAAATACATCTTGCTGGCCAAAGGTTTCGATACCGACACCTATGATTTTATGCAACAGGCGCCGCAGCTGACGCATATCGCGAGTTATCCTGCGCTGGACGTCTACCAAAACAATGCCTGGAGTCCACAATGAGACCCATAAGCGATATCACTGCTCGGCCACAAGCCGCGGCACGGCCACCCGCCTCTTTTCGCCAGCAGCTGGCACCATCCGCGCCGCGCCGCTACGCCAAACCAGTCGTCAAAGCCAAACGCCAGCTGCCACTCTGGGCGCACATGGTGCTAATAACCATTGGCGCGCTGGCTATCGGCAGTTTCGCCGGCTCTTCGGTCTTCGGCCAACTGGCAGTTGTCGGCTACGGCATTGTCGCCATTATCTTCCGCGTTGCGAGCCGCACAACCTTCCTGCTAGTCGTGCTGTCACTAGCCGCCACTACCTGGATGTTAGTCATGCAAGGCAAAGTAAGCTTAGCGCAAAACTTTGCCACCTACACATTTTTGCTTCTGGTTGTCGGGGTCATTACCCTGAGTCGTGAACTAAGACAGGAAGGAGGCCGCATATATAGCAGCCGAAAAAATACATACAGGTAGCTTCAAGTATGAGCACACCGCCATCCCACACCGAACATAGCAAGGGATGGCGCCTAAGACGAAAGGAGGCGTACATGTTTACGCAACAGACCAGTATGCCCGCCCGAAAGAAAATGCCCAGTAAATTGATCGCCGGTTTTGCGGCGCTCTCGATCACTGCCATCATGACCGCCAGCGGTTTAGCTTCGGCGACATCTCCCAGTCAAAAACCAACCCACGAAGACTGTCAGAAGGCTGGCTTTACCAATTATGGCCAGTGTGTCAAGGAGTGGGCCCACCACAAGAATCATCCAGGTCATGGCTACGGCGGCAGCACCAGCATTGCCACCACTGTTAACCTGAATATCAATAATTCCAACAATAATATCATTAAGATCATCGTCAACGTCTTTAATTAGTGTTGCCGTATCGGAAGCGGGCCGCCAGGAGGACGGCCCGCTTTTTTTATCCAGACATACGCCGCATGCACTGACAAGAATGGTAAGCTAAAAGCATGTGGAATTACTTGCTTTGGGCGCTCTTTTTTTCACTCTTCGTGAACATCGTCATGTTCGTCGTAGCTTACAGTCTCAAGACAGACAAACTAACCGATATCTCCTATGCCCTCAGTTTTATGTGCATAACCGTGGCGTGTTTATTCCAGGTGCCGCTGACGCCGTATCGCGTTGTGTTGGCCGCCATGATCGTGCTGTGGGCCATGCGGCTGGGCGGCTTTTTGCTGTTGCGAATTTGGGTGGCGGGCAAAGACCACCGGTTTGACGCGGTGCGCACCAATTTTTGGAGCTTTGGCACGTTCTGGGTAAGTCAGGGGTTTTCGGTGTGGATCATCTTGTTGCCAACGATGCTAGCGCTCCGCTATGAGCACCGGGCGATCGGATGGGTGAGTATACTCGGTTTGGTCGTCTGGCTTGGTGGATTACTCCTCGAAAGCTTTGCCGACGCTCAAAAATTCCTGTTCAGTTTACACAAAGAAAATCGCACCAAATGGATCGAAAGTGGATTATGGCGCTACTCACGTCATCCAAACTATTTTGGCGAGATCACCGTGTGGGTCGGGGTGCTGATTTTTTGCTGCGTATCACTGCCATGGCTGGAGATCGTAGTCGGCGCCATCAGCCCAGCATTCATCGCATCTTTATTACTGTTCGTAAGCGGTATCCCCATTTTGGAGAAGAAAGCCGACGAGCGCTGGGGCAAGCTGGCCGCCTACAAAGCCTACAAACGATCGACGAGCATGCTCGTGCCGTGGCCTCGAAGTAACGGCTAGCCGCGCAGCGACTGTAGCCAATCTGCTATGATAGGAGTCATGGCTGGCCTGCACCTTGTAACTCCCGCCGAATATCGCCGCGCGCTGCTGCAGGGCATTCCTAACGCTACGCGCCGGGTGGTCATCGCCGCCATGATCGTGCTGTGGGGCGGCCAAACCGAAGCCATCTTTGACGAGATCCAAAAAGCCCTGCAGCGCGGCGTGCAGGTCACGATTTTACTCGATATTTTTACCGCAGCAACCTTACTCAATCACATGCCGCATGCCCGCCAGTACTGGGAGAAAACAAACGCGCTCCTGCACGAACTGTACAGCGCCGGAGCCACCATCTACCGCGTCGGCAGCATGGGGATGAATCCTTATCGCAAGCGCTGCCACGTCAAAATTACGGTGATCGACAACGACGCCTACTCGTTCGGCGGGATTAATTTTTTTAACGAACAGTTCCAGAATAATGATTACATGCTGCTGGTGCGCAGCCAACAATATGCCGATTGTTTAGTTGAACTCGTTGACCGGATCGGCCGTTCCAAAGGCCGGCTGCCGAACGCTGCAGTGCACATCGACACCGCGCATACCATACTGTTTGACGGCGGCCAGCCGGACGATTCAATTATCTACCAAAAGGCCTGCGAACTCGCCGCCCAGGCTACGCGTGCTTACTACGTTTCGCAGTGCGCCGTCAGTGGTCCACTCGCCAAGCTCCTGGGCGACATTAACACCACCTACTACACCAATCGCCCGGAGCACATGCACCTGCCAAGCTCCTGGGCACAAGCCTTTGATTTACAGCGTTACCATACCACGAATAGCTACAGTCGGTCTCAATATATCCACGCTAAATACATCCTATTTGAGCTACCCGGCGGGCGGCGAGCGCTGCTCAGCGGTTCAAATAATTTTAGTTACCGCGGCATTGCGTATGGTACCAAGGAAATCGCGCTGTACTCGACTGATCGTGATCTGTGGCAGCAGCTGCTAGACTACCTTGAGCACACCATTGTTCGCGGTCATGGTCGGCCGCCTAAGCAAACCTAAGTGGCCGTCTCCGAAATATTTTGACAAATGCGCTCATGGTTACGTATACTAAAGTATGGAAGCAACAACCCTAGCACTCACATTCAATGACGTTTTACTCAAACCCCGTTACGCGGGGTTTTTACGTTCCGATATTTCGGTACGGACACAACTCACCAAACGCATTGAGCTGGAGACTCCGCTGGTGTCATCCCCAATGGACACCGTCACCGAGGCCGAGCTAGCCATCGCGCTGGCAGGGGCCGGGGGCATCGGCATCATACACCGCAACATGACGATCGAGGATCAGGTAGCCGAGGTCACCAAAGTGAAAGCCCAAAACTTACCGGTGGGCGCGGCTGTTGGCTCTAGCCCCGGCTTCGAAGCCCGCGTTGCGGCCCTAATCAAGGCCGGCGTCGACGTCTTACTGGTCGACTCCGCCCATGGTCATTCCTTTAAGGTCATTTCTACCGTCGGCTATATCAAGCAGCGGTATGCGGTCGACGTTATTGCCGGCAATGTCGCTACTGCCGAGGGCGCCAAGGCCCTCATAAATGCTGGAGCCGACGCCCTGCGCGTCGGCATGGGTCCGGGGGCCATCTGCTCCACACGCATTATTTCGGGCATGGGCGTACCGCAGCTGACAGCCATCATCGACACGGCCCGAGTGGCCCGCCACCATGGCATACCAATCATTGCCGATGGCGGCATTATGTACTCCGGCGATGTCGTTAAGGCCCTGGCGGCCGGCGCTTCAGCAGTGATGTTTGGCCGCTTATTCGCTGGCACGCAGGAAGCACCCGGTAAAACCATCAAGCTGACCGCCAAGCAAGTACCGGCTCGCTTCCACAATATCCTCGATGGCTCTACCGACTATGCGTTTAAAGAGTACCGCGGCATGGGGTCGGTTGCCGCCATGCAGCGCGGTCTGGCCATTAGCTCCGAAGACGAATTCCATGGCAAAAATTACCAAAGCGATACGCTCATTGCCGAGGGCGTTGAAGGTCTAGTACCGTGCACCGACACCGTCGAAGCACTGACCGCTCAGCTCATCGGCGGCCTGCAATCCGGTATGTACTACATTGGCTGCAAATCTATTGCTGAGATGTGGGAATCAGCCGAATTTATACGCATCACCCAGGCTTCACTGACCGAAAGCCACCCGCATGACCTATTCATCACCAATCCCGGCGCTAATTATCGCTAAAAGCGTCTGCTCACTTGTACATGAGCACCTGCTTCGGCGTCGGGAGCGGCGATCGTCACCGTGCCATCCGCAGCCCGCGCAATGGTATAGCCGGTACTGTAAAACACATCTTGCTCGTTACACGTCTTGCCGGTTAGGGCCAGCACGCCACCGGTTTCCGGATCGCGCGGCATGTCTTTAAGATAGGCGGGTACAAAATTCTTGCAGATGTTGAGCTCGCCTGGCTGTGAGCCCATGACCTGCGGCGTACCAGTCAAGCCGTCGGGCAACATCTGGTGATCGCCCACGTACCGATTGAGCGCTTGCATGATCTGCGCGGTATCGAGTTGACGTTCAGCGTTTCGCATCGTGACGCTCGTATCCTTCGGATGCATCGAGAGCAAGGCCACAGTCAGGAGTAAACTCACCACAGCCACAACCACGACGAGTTCTAAAAGCGTAAAACCGGCTTGGCGCAATCTAAGCATCACTAGTAGGGTAGCATATCACGCCTGCGCCGTGCGACGTCTCAAAGGAGCCTTGCACCGTGTAACTCGTTACAGGCAAATAGTTTATACTAATGCCAAGGAGAGAGCTTTGTGAAACTGATCATCCAAATCCCGTGTCTCAATGAAGCGCAAACCCTGCCGCTGGTCTTCGCTGATATCCCTAAAAAAATCAAAGGCATCGACAGCATCGAGGTGCTCATCATTGATGACGGTTGTACTGACGACACGGTAGCCGTCGCCAGACAGCACGGCGTCAAACATGTCGTACATCATGCCAAAAAACAAGGGCTGGCCCGCGCCTTTCATGACGGCGTGTTGCGCAGCTTGGAGCTCGGTGCCGATATTGTTGTTAATACCGACGGCGACAATCAGTACCCAGGCAAGTACATAGCCGAGCTGGTGCGGCCAATCGTCGAAGGCCAAGCCGATATCGTGATCGCCGATCGCCAAACCCACACCATCGCCGAGTTTTCAGCTGGCAAAAAATTGTTGCAACGCGTCGGCACCAAGATCCTCAATATGGCAGCGGGCACCAATGTGCCTGATGCTCCGAGCGGTTTCCGCGCTTACAGTCGTGAGTCGTTACTCCGCCTCAATATCGTGACGCGATTTAGTTACGCCATGGAGACGATCGTCCAGGCCGGCAATAAGGGCCTCGCCATTGCCAGCATACCAATCACCGTTAACGCCAAAACGCGAGAGTCGCGGTTATTTTCGTCCAATTTTGAGCATGTCGTCAAATCAGGCAGTGCGATTTTTCGGGCGTTCACCATGTACCGACCGTACGTAGTGTTTGCGTCGCTTGGGCTGTTTTTGCTGGCCGTGGGTTCGATACCCGTTGTGCGCTACCTATTTTTCTTGCTTGCTGATCATACTAGCGGCGCACGGCATATTCAGTCGTTGATCGCTGGGAGCGTCCTGCTCATTGGTTCATTCATTTCGTTTACGCTCGGCATTGTCGGTGACCTGATCCGCATCAATCGGACCCTGATTGAAGACAACCTGGAACAAACCAAACGAGCGCGCTTCCCAAAGCGCTAGTCGCTAATACTGTTTGCCGGATTCGATTAAGACCGGCGCCAGCATCCGGCGCGCCGTATCGTTCATGGTAACGACCCAGCTCGTGGGCCAATCCCACGAGGCATCGCTGCGCGAAATATATGACAGCACGCCGCCGCCTTGTAAAAAGAGCAGCAGCACCGCAACCGTCAGCCAGGGCTTCAGCCCAGCAACCGGCTGCAACGCCAAGCGCAGTGCTCGACCGAAAATCGCCGCGAGCGGCAGCACAATCACCAACAGATAACGGCCGTTGACGGCCACCGGCTGTCCGGTATAGCGATACTGCGAGTAATCTTCTAGCCAGAGCGCCACAGCGTACACAGTGCTGATGCACAAGAACAGCACCAATAAGCGCCGGCCGGCAAACGCCTGACGCCAGTGGAGCAGCAACGCCACAACGCCGCTGAGCAGCACAACGATGGCCGTAGCACTCGGCAAAGGCAACGGTGGATAGTTGGCAAACTGGTTATTCGGCCCGCTCACCACAAAAAATGACCGAAAGTGGAGTGACATCAGCCAAGTCGTCGTATAGTCGAGCGGGCGATCCATCGCCGAGCCGTTCTTTTGCTCCGCAAACAGCTCGTTGCGGGCCCAGGGGCTATACCCATCACATCTCCCCACACCGAGTACTTGGCCGCAATCCGGCACCGGCGTGCCATATGACAACACATTGACGCCATCACGCTGTACAAATAGTCCCAAACTTACCACTAAGAGCGACATGAGTCCAATCTTGCTCCAGCGGCTCAGCCCAAAAAAGCCAGCGCGCAGAGCAGTGCGCAGTGCTTTGCCGTGCTTCCAAAAAGCAGCCAGCGCGCAGCCGCCCACAAATCCAATAACCACTACCATGATTGGCAAAAATATGTGCGTCACGAGGCTGGCCAGCAAGCTGACCGACAGCAGCAGCCCCAACGTCCTGTAGTTGATCTCACGCCGTTTGAGTTGGCCCAGCGCTGCATGCGCCAACAAGCATACCCAGGCCATGAGCGGTAGCACAAGGTTGTCGTAGTTGATTTGGCCGGCCAACAGCGGCACAATCGGTATTAATACAAAAATGGCCAACGACACGTTACGCAAGGCCGGCGAGCTGCCCGCCACCCGCAGCACCCGGCGGAACAGCACCAGCGCCACCGCGAACAGCCCAATATTGAGCAATCGCAACACGATAATCTGCGCCGTCTGACTATCGGTGAACAATGCCACCACTCGATACGGGAAACTAAACAAGTAATGGTATAAGTATGACGGATCACGCGCCACCGCACCCAAGGCGTCAGCGCCAGCGGGCTGCTGGTGCAAAAAGGGCAGCCAGTAGTGACTATACAGTTTGATAAGCCCCAGGTGAAAATCCTCGTCAAAAGCCATCGGATAGACCGAACTGACGGCTACCCACAAACTTTCCAGCACAAAGAAAACCAAGATCCCATACCAAAAGAGGCGCGAGCTCAGAACACGGACGATACGATTAGCGGTCTCTTGTATCACTGGCTACTTATTATACATGCCAATCTGGGGCTCACCGTAACGCGTGCTATACTCAGGATCAGATGAAGCAGTTGCTCAAGACCGTTCTCGGGCCGGTCATCGTCCTACTAACGGTCGTTGTGTTTGCGTATTATCTCGGGCATCATCCGCAAACCGTGGAGCGTATTCGGCAAACGCCGCCGCTTGTTTTGTTGCTGCTTGTCGCGCTGTATATGGTGTGGCTGCTGGCGCTGGCGCTGATTACCCGCGGCAGCCTGCGACTGTACCACAAATATATGTCGCGGCAAGAAAATCTGCTGTTTAATGCTTACTCGTCGCTGATTAATTTTTTTGGGCCAGGGCAGAGCGGGCCGGTTTTTCGCGGCGTCTATCTCAAAAAACGGCATCAGCTAGGCATCAAGCAGTACATTTTTGCGACACTACTCTACTATGCCTGCTACGCCGCATTGAGTGCTTTGCTACTGCTCGTTGGCTCGCGTCCGTGGTGGCAGACACTTGGCATAATGCTGCTCGTTGGCGTTGGCAGCCTAGCCGTCGTCCGCCGATACAAGCGCCGGTCGCATGTTGCGACTTCCACCGGCACGTTACGGACGGTCATGCTCTGGATTTTCGGCGCTACCGTCCTACAGATCGCCACGCAAGCCGTTATTTACGGCGTTGAGTTACGCAGCGTTGGCGCGCATCCATCGCTCGGCCAAATATTGTCATACACTGGCGTCGCCAATTTTTCGCTGTTTGTGGCTATCACGCCTGGGGCGATTGGCATTCGGGAAGCATTTTTGCGGTTTGGCGAGGGATTACATCACCTCGACACCAGCACGATTGTGGCGGCCAATGTCGTTGATCGGGCCGGGTATCTCTTGTTTCTCGGCGTACTGCTGGTGCTGGTTATCGGCTTGCACGCCACAGACAAACTGCACCTCCGAACAGTGAGGTCCGAAACACCAGACGAATAGAAAGCGCTAATGGTATAGTATGAAAGTGAACTGGCTGGATCTGTTCATTTGTTTATTTTTTGTGGCGGCGATTTTCCGTGGCACCGGGGTCGGCTTTACGCGGCAGTTCTTTTCGACCTCTGGATTTTTTATTGGATTGTTTTTTGGAGCTTGGCTGGACGGGCGCATTATCTCTGTCGTCAAAACACCAGACAGTCGAGCAATTTTGGCGTTATGTCTGACGATTGGCATGGCCTTGATTGGCTTGCTGATTGGCGAATTCGTCGGTTGGCGCGTTAAATTCAAATTGCAGCGAGCGCAGATTGCCGATCGTTTAGATCGCGTACTCGGTGCAGCACTGGCCGTGCTGACGCTCGTAGTAGCCATCTGGCTCGGAGCAGCCGTGTTTCGTAATCTACCGAGCGGTGTTTGGCAGCGGCAAATCCGCGGCTCGCGCCTTGTGTCGATACTCACTAACGCACTGCCGTCGGCACCGAATGTACTGACTGGCCTCGGGCACCTCATCGATCCAAACAGCTATCCGCAAGTCTTTAGTGGCATTGAGCCGACGCCCCAGATCGACGCGCCATTGCCGAATCTTGGCGCCCTGAACATGGCCATCGCCCAAGATCGAGCCTCGATTGTCCAAATTGCAGGTAAGGGCTGCGGCGGCGTTGTGGAAGGCTCCGGCTTTGTGGCCGGTGACGGGGAAGTCTTGACCAACGCCCACGTTGTTGCCGGAGTCGACAAACCATTCGTAGTCGACAAAAAAGCCAGTCACCAGGCTACGGTAGTGTTCTTTGATCCGGATCTGGACATTGCCGTGCTACGAGTCGCTGATTTGCTCGGCAAACCACTGACCCTCAACGCCGCAAGCACACCGAACGGCACCTCGGTCGCCATGCTCGGCTATCCGGAAGACGCTGGTTTTACCGCTTCTCCGGGAGTAATCCTCGACTCGTTCACTGCAGTGGGCCGCAACATTTACAATAAAGGACAAACGCAGCGCCAGGTTTATTCCATGAAGGCTGACGTGCGCGAGGGCAACTCCGGCGGCCCGATTATCACTGCCGATGGGTCCGTCGTTGGGGTAGTCTTTGCCAAATCCACTGGCTACGACCAAGTCGGCTATGCTTTGACCATGCAGCAGATCATCTCCAGTCTCGACAAAGCTACAACGCAAACCAGCCACATCGAGACTGGCGACTGCGCTGAGTAGCGTATACTAAGCTCATGAAGATTTTCGGCAAGACTCTTACGCTGCAAAAAACAATACCCTGGGTGCTTGTGGTGTGCGGTTCGATCGGGCTGTTGTGCGCCGGGATTATCACTTACGACAAGATACGGCTGCTCGAAAATCCCACCTTTGTGCCGGGCTGCGACCTCAATCCGGTCATTAGCTGCGGGTCGGTTATGCAGTCGGCGCAGGCACATGCCTTCGGCATTCCTAATCCTTTTATCGGGTTAGCTGGCTTCGCCATTGTCGCCACGATCGGCATGGCCATGCTGGCTGGCGCCACGTTCAAGCGCTGGTTCTGGCTCGGGCTGCAAGTGGGTACGATCTTCGGCATCGGCTTTGTGCACTGGCTGTTCTTTGAAAGTGTCTATCGTATTCAAGCGCTGTGCCCATACTGCATGGTCGTGTGGGTAATGACTATCACGCTTTTCTGGTATGTAACGCTGTTCAATATCCAGACAGGCGTCATCAAGCTGCGAGGAACGTGGCAAAAAATCGGTTTCTTTGCCCGGCGGCACCATCTTGATATGTTGCTGTTTTGGCTGATCGCCATTGCGTTATTTACTCTGCAGCACTTTTGGTACTACTACGGAAAACACCTCCATCTGTAGCGTCATGTGAGTCTCGTAAAAAGGTTGGCTTCTGCTACAATACGCATAAGAAGATCATGTCGACGCGCCAACACAAATTACTCACCAGAACCGCTGAGGCGCCGGCTGCAGCTTTAGGACGAGCTGTCCTGATGACCCAGATCGTCCGCGATGCCGGCCTCAATAACAAAGTTTTCAAAAAGACGAAAGACTACTGGCTGATGCTCGGGCCGGGTTTGACCACTGGAGCCTCAGATGATGATCCGTCCGGCATTGCTACCTATTCGCAAACCGGAGCGCAGTTCGGCTTTGGCATGCTGTGGCTGGCGCCGTGGACGCTGCCGCTGATGGCCACCGTCCAAGAGATGTGTGCCCGCATCGGCCTGGTAACGGGCAGGGGATTAGCCGGCAACATCCGAGTTTTCTTCAACAAAAAGGTGCTGTATCTTTGTACTACTTTGTTGTTTGCCGCCAACTCGTTCAACATCGGCGCCGATCTGGGAGCCATGGCCAAAGGCGTCCAGCTACTGAACCCACACCTCGGATATGGTTGGCTGGTGGTGGGTTTCGCCGTGTTTAGCTTGCTACTGCAGATTTTTACGCCCTACGCCAAGTATGCCAAATATCTCAAGTGGTTGGCGCTCATTTTGCTGTCGTATATTTTTTCGGCTATTCTCGCGCATATCAACTGGGGCGAAGCCGTCAAACATGCGGTGATACCGAGCATCCACTTCACTAAAGATCAAATTATCCTGATCTGCGCTATTCTCGGTACCACCATCTCGCCGTATCTTTTCTTTTGGCAAACCAGCCAAGAAGTCGAGGAAGCCGTGCAACGCGGACAACTGACAGTGCATGATCGGTCTCATGTTGACGACAAACATGTGCGGCCGATGATCAAATCGATGCGCATCGACGTCTGGACCGGTATGTTTTTGTCTAACGTGGTGATGTTTTTTATCATTGCTGCGGCCGGCGGCATCTTGTTTCCGCATGGCATTACGCAGATTCATAGCGCTGCTGAAGCGGCCGAAGCCCTGCGGCCGTTCGCTGGCAATGCCACCTACTTTTTGTTTGCCGTGGGCCTGATCGGGACCGGCCTGCTAGCTATTCCGGTGCTGGCCGGTTCTAGCTCGTATGCTTTGGCCGAGAGCCTGCGTTGGAAGGAAGGCCTTTACCGAAACCTTGAGCAAGCGCGGGCCTTTTACGGCATTATCATCATCTCGATGCTTGTCGGCTTGGGCATGAATTTTATCGGGCTCGACCCAATTAAAGCGCTTATCTACGCAGCCGTGGCCAACGCCATTGTTGCGCCCGTGGTGCTGTTCTCAATTGTCCGTATTAGTAGCAGTAAAAAATTCATGGGATCGTTCGTCAATAAAAAATCTACCACGGTCATTGGTTGGTTGGTCTTTGGCCTGATGTCCATCTCGGCAATCGCCGCGATTATCACGTTCTTGTAATATTATTCGTGACGCAAGGCCTCAATTGGGTCTTTGCGGGCTGCTTTGACTGCCGGCGCAACGCCAAAGACCACGCCAATCGCTAGGCTCACGCTGGTGGCTACTACGATTGCCTGCCAGGAAATGACCGGTTTGAGATCGCTGTACGCGTAGAGCAAGCCGTCAACGGCCAACGATAGAATAATACCAATCACGCCTCCACCGACACTGAGCACGGTCGCTTCCAGCAAAAACTGCCCCAAAATTTGTCGGCCCGTCGCCCCGATAGCCTTGCGCACACCAATTTCGTGCATGCGTTCGGTAACCGTCAACAGCATAATATTCATAATACCCACGCCGCCAATCAGCAGAGCGATCATTGCCACCGCAGCGATCCACGTCGTCAACAATTCCACCAGTTTATTGCTGTTGGCTACAGCTTGGCTAGGGCTGAGCACGGTAAAATCCTGTTGGCCGCCGTGCGCCTGGCGCAGCCGTTCAGTAACCGCGGCAATGCCCTTGTCCATATGGCTCGGTATATCAGGGCGGGCCAGAACCGCATAAAAGGCCGGGCTTTGACCGGTTATCTCAAGCGCCGTCTGCGAAGGAATGAAAACCGCATCGTCAAAATTGGCCGTGGCCGAGAAGGGCGTCTTGTCGAAGGGATCAAACACACCGCGAACAATAAATGTTTCGCCGCGATAGGTGAAGCTACGGCCAAGAGGCACGCTCTCGTCAAACAAGGTATGTGCTGCACGCTGGCCAACAACAGCCATTTTGGCGTTTTCTTGGTCAGCGCCCCACATACCACCTTCGGCAATCTTTTGGTTCAGGAGCTGGGGGAGATTACGATTGGTGGCAATCATTGGCACCTGCCGCGATGTGCCGCCCACGTCAACTTTGCCCGCAACTAATCCCAGGGGCGCCGCCAGCGAAATGCCATGCACGCCCTGGATCGTCTGCACATCATTGATTGTCAGACCGCCAACCATGCCCATGCCAAAGACACTGTCGTTGGTGGCCAGTGGTCCGCCCCCATGATCGGCCCCTGGCCGGATCGTAATCAAATCATTGCCAAAGTGATTCAGCTGCCCAGCGACTTGCCGTTTGACACCTTCGCCAATACCTACTACTGTCACTACGGCCACAATACCAATAATCACTCCGAGCATCGTCAACACACTGCGCCACTTAGCGCCGCGAATCGCACCTAAAGCGATACGTAAATTGCCGCGCATCACCGAACTCATCGCTTAGCTCCCGTACGCTTAGCTTTTGGCTTGGAAACCTTTTTAGCTTTCTTTTTGGAGCGCGGCGCCCGTGGTTTTTCTTGGTCACCACCGGGAACTGATTTCATGAGCGTTGAAACGCCTTCGAGATCGTGTTCTTCGGTGGTCACTGGAATGGTGTACATCATGCGGCGCGCAGTATCGGCAATCGTGCCGATCGTCGTTTGCTCGTCTTGGATAATCTGACCGTCGTGCATGTACACGACGCGCGTCGCGTAGCGCGTCAGCTCAGGGTTATGCGTAACGAATAAAATTGTGTTACCGGTCTTGTGGATTTCGCTCAGTAGTTCCATGACTAAGCGGGAACTGGCACTGTCCAAATTACCGGTCGGTTCGTCGGCAATGATAATCTTGGGGTTATTGACGAGCGCGCGGGCAATCGCTACGCACTGCGCCTGGCCACCGCTCAGGTGCCGCGGATAATAGTATTCACGGCCCGTTAGGCCAACGCGTTCCAACATATTCATAGCTTGTTTCATGCGCCGGCCGGCACCGATGCCGCAGTAGGCAAGGGGTAGGGCGACGTTTTCGACAACCGTCATGCGCGGCAACAGGTTAAAAAACTGAAACACAAACCCGATTGTATCGCGCCTGATTTTGGCACGTTTTGCCGGGCGCAGGCGTTCGACTGCTCGGTCTTGTAGGGTATAGACGCCGTGTGTTGGCCGATCGAGCAAGCCGATCACGTTCATGAGTGTCGATTTGCCGCAGCCGCTCGGTCCCATGACGGCGACGAACTCACCTTCGGAGATATCAAGCGTAACTTCATCCAACGCCAGGGTAGTAGCGTCGCCAAAGCCATACAGTTTGCTTACGTTTTGCAGCGAAATTATCGACATTCCTATGCTTAGTGTACCCTCCTCATTGTTGCTGCCGCAAGGTGTTTTTATGGCATTTTTGCGCTATAATAGGCAACATTGCGGAGAGGTCGCATAGTTGGTCTAGTGCGCTCGCCTGGAAAGTGGGTACAGGGGCAACTCTGTCGAGGGTTCGAATCCCTCCCTCTCCGCCAAAAAAGTCTGCTTTTATGAAACGCCCCAACCGACACTTCCTCGCGCTGAACAGTCTGCACATCTTTAATGATGGCTTCCAGGCCAGCCTGGTGCTCCTGTTGCCATTCATTGCCGTTGGCCAGCACTTCAGCCTTGCGAAGATCGGCTCGCTCGGCACCATCGTGAACATTGCCGGCATTGCACTGGCCCTGCCAGCCGGTTACATTGCAACCAAGCTTGGCGGCCTTAAAACACTGCTGCTGGCACTATTTATTTACGCAGTCGGCTTTTTTGGAGCTGGCGTGTTTACAGAATACTACGCACTGGCTGCCATGTTCTTGCTAGCGGGCGTTGGCTTTGGAGTATTTCATCCCATCGCTTTCGGCCTGATTGCCAAATGGACGCCCAAGGCACGCCGCGGGCGCACCATCGGCAACTTTACGGCAATTGGTGATATTGGACGTATCGGCATCTCGGCCGCGGCATCGTTCATCGCAGTCGGCATCGGCTGGCAACAAACCGCCATGCTCTACGCCGCCGGAGCGATACTATTGGGGCTGGGTGCTACCAGATTCCTGCGCGGCCGGGATGCAATCGAGATCAAAGATCACCAGCCAACCGCTATGACACTCTGGCAGATCGTTAGAAACCGGCGACTGCTCTTGGCATTTGCGGCGGCGGCCCTCGATTCATTTGCCAGCGCGTCGCTGTATATCTTTTTGCCGTTCTTGCTCCTCAAGCGAGGTATCGACCCCGCGCTGCTCGGCACCTTTACGGCGGCATTCTTTGCCGGCAATTTTTTTGGCAAAACGCTCCTGGGCCGCTTGGTCGACCGACTTGGCAACGCCACTGTATTTATCGTAGCCGACGCCCTCATGGCCCTTTTTATTTTTGTACTCGCCACTGCTACCGCGGCCTGGCTCATTATTGCGTGTTCAATTGTGCTGGGCATATTCACGAAGGGCACCGTGCCCGTGCTGCAGACCATGATGGCCGAGGCGGTCGAACACCACGGCAATTACGAGAAAACCTTTGGCCTGGGCGCCCTCATAACCGGCGTGGCAATCGCAGTTGCCCCGATCGTACTCGGCATCGTTTCTGACCACTCGGGCATCGTGACTGCTTTTACTATCATGGCGGCCACCGCTTTACTGGCCGTTGTGCCGGGCGTAGTGTACGCTTTGATCAGAACGCCAAAAACACCTCAGGAGGAATCATGATGGAAGCTACATATCATTTGGGCATCAAGGGTTTGCTGACGAACGCAGCCGGCCGCATACTGCTCCTCAAAGTCAATCCCAACGAGCTCCATAACAGCCAACTAGGCGAATTCTGGGACCTGCCTGGCGGTCGCGTAGAGGAAGGCGAATCCATCGAGGACACCCTCAAGCGTGAGCTGGCCGAGGAGATTGGTGCCACTGAAATTTACAACAGCAAGCCGCTGGGCATGGTACTCTCTAATCTTCGTATTCCCGTAGGCGATACCACCGTGGGCCTCATTCTTGGTGTCTACACCTGCGACGCTGGTGAAGATCTGGAGATCAAGCTTTCAGACGAACACACAGCATACCAGTGGTTCGACAAGCTTGAGGCAGCAGAGCTGCTGCGCGTCAAATATCCAGATGACTTCTGCGATCTGATCGCACACCTCAAATAATTACGAAATGTGGCTGCCGACAGCTTCGCCCTGCACAGCCCGCAAAATATTGCCTGGTTGCATAGGGTTAAGGACGATCAGCGGAATGTGCTGCTCCATGGCCAGGCCAAGTGCGGCTTTGTCCATGACTTTAATGGCTGCGTTGGCGACTGCGTCTTGGTAGGAAATATCGGCCAGCAGGGCAGCATCGGCAAACTTGGCCGGATCTTTGTCGTAAACCCCGTCGACTTTGGTGGCCTTGAGCACGATTTCGCAGTCCAATTCTAAGGCAATACTGACCGCGGCGGTGTCGTGCGTAAAATACGGCCGGCCGATGCCGCCGGCAACCACGACCACACGACCACGTTCTAAATGCTTTTCGGCCAGCCGAAAGGAGTACGACTCGGCGACTTGCTGGGCGAACACATTGCTCATGCAGCGTGTTTCAACACCTTGATACTCGAAGATATCGGTCAAGGCGATGGCGTTCATCAGGCCGCTTAGCATGCCCATTTGGTCGGCGGTAACGCGCTTAATACCATTGCCGGCAACTTCGGTGCCGCGCACAATGTTGCCACCGCCCACAACCACCACAAGCTGGCAGCCGGCCTGCACGACCTGCTGACATTCCTCGGCTAGATAGCGAACTACCGCCGGGTCGATGCCGGACTCATGTGGGCCGGCGAGCTGTTCACCCGAAATCTTCAGCAGCACGCGTTTGTACATTGAGCTAAGCCTAACAGTCTTCGCCGGTAATGTCCATAACACCGGCCGCCCCTGGCGCAGAGACTAGCGAGTGGTATACTGCAACCATGATCAAAATCTATTCTTGGAACGTCAATGGCATTCGAGCGGTAGCGCGCAAAGACATGATAGCGCCGTTCATCGCCAAAGAGCAGCCAGATATCATCTGCCTGCAAGAAACCAAAGCTGAGCAGGGACAGGCCGAAGTCGACCTCGCCGGCTACATCGAGTACTGGAACTCCGCCGAAAAGAAAGGCTACAGCGGCACCGCCATCTTCAGCAAGCACCAACCACTGAGCATCATCAACGGTTTTCCGGAACACATCATCGACAAGTATAAAGTCACCGGCGACACCTACGGCGACCCCAATAAAGAGGGACGAATCATTGCCGCCGAATTCGACGAATTTTACGTCGTGACCGTCTACACGCCCAACGCCAAAGACGATCTCAGCCGCATCCCACTGCGCGACAAGCACTGGGACCCGGCATTCTTGGCGTACTGCAAAGAATTGGAGGCCAACAAGCCGGTAGTTTTCTGCGGCGACCTCAATGTGGCACACACCGAGGATGACCTGGCCAACCCCAAGCCCAACCGCGGCAAAAAAGGTTTTACCGACGAGGAACGCCGTGGCTTTCAAAACTTTTTGGACGCCGGCTTCGTTGACACGCTGCGTCTTTTTCAGCAGGGGAATGGCCACTACACCTGGTGGAGTCACTTTGCCAACTCCCGGGCCCGTAACGTCGGCTGGCGCATAGACTACTTCTTGGTGTCTGCGGCGCTCAAACCCAAGGTCAAGGCCGCCGAAATCCACGCGCAGTACATGGGCTCTGACCACTGCCCGATTAGCGTCACCTTGGACATCTAGCATGAGCACCTCCACCCCCACGCGTTTTGCAGTTTTCGACATCGACGGCACGCTTATCCGTTGGCAGCTATACCACGCCGTGTTCGACACCCTATTTCATGCCTTGAGCGATGCCGGCCGCATACCAACGGAAACATACACGAGGATGGTAAACGCCAAAAATGATTGGAAATCGCGCACCCAAACCGAAGGCTTCCGAGCCTACGAAGCCGAGCTGGTGCACATCGTCCAGCACCATCTCACCGACATCACGGTGCCGGAATTTATGGACGTCATTACCCAGGTCTTTGAAGAATACAAAAACCAGACTTATCGCTACACCCGCCAGCTGATCACCGACCTCAAAGCACAAGGCTATTTTTTGCTAGCCATTTCGGGCTCACCGATCGAAATCGTCACCAAGCTGGCCGAGCATTATGGCTTTGACGATTGCGCCGCCAACGAGTACGTCCAAAAAAACGGCACATTCACAGGCGAAGTGCATCTAGCCCTTTTTCGCAAACCGGAACTGCTGCGCGAGCTCGTCGCTAAACATCAGCTCAGTTTCGAGGGCAGCGTTGGCATCGGCGACAGTGAGGGCGACATTGACCTGCTCAATTTGGTAGAGCAGCCCATCGCGTTTAATCCAAGCCAAAAATTATTCCGGGCGGCCCAGCAGCACGGCTGGCGGGTCGTCATTGAACGTAAAAACATGGTTTACGAGCTCGAGGCCAGCGCAGACGGCTACCAGCTCGCACGAACCAACGCCTAACGCCTGTCATGGAACGCGACTACTGGCTCCGCCAACAACCCGACAACCCGCTCTTTCCGGAGCTGGAATGGAGCCGGCCGGAAAACCGCCTCCACGCCGGCAAACTCTTGATCGTCGGTGGCAACCTGCACGGTTTTGCGGCCCCAGCCGAAGCGTATGCCGCGGCCGAGAAAGCCGGCGTGGGCGCTGCCCGAGTACTCCTACCTGAGGCGGTACGCAAAATTGTCGGCACCTCTTTAGAAAACGGCGAGTTTGCCCCCAGCACACCCAACGGCAGCTTCAGCCAAAGAGCCCTCGACGAATTTTTACTGTCTGCCAACTGGGCCGACGGCGTGTTGCTAGCCGGTGATCTCGGCCGCAATAGCGAAACAGCAATTGTCATCGAAAAATTTCTGGCTACGTCAGCGGCGCCAGTCACCATCACCAAAGACGCCGTCGACTATGTCGTGTCGGCACCGCACACCGTGCTGCAGCGACCACAGACAGCGCTCGTCTTGAGCCTTAGCCAACTCCAACGTTTGGCGGTGGCCAGTAAAACCACCAAACCGGTCACGTTTGGTATGGATCTGCTGCATCTGGTGGAATGGTTGCACGAATTCACCACCGCACACCGGCCGATCATTGTGGTCAAGCACCACGATCAGCTAGTGGCGGCCGTGCACGGGCAGGTGAGCAGCACCACGTGCCGCGAACCACTGCCGATCTGGCGAGTCGCCATTGCAGCGCGGGGCAGTGTCTGGTGGATGCAAAATCTCAGTAGGCCGTTTGAAGCCTGGACAACGGCGCTTATAGCCAAAAACTAGCTGACGTGCAGCAGTACGCGGTCGCGGAAATTTTGCACAAATCGACGATTGCGCAAAACGGGGAGGGCAGTGGCCGGCAGCAGGGCAGCCGCCACAGCTCCGCGGTACACAGTCTTACCTTTAACCCAAGCCAGAGCCTTAGCGGCTTTGGCGTTTGCAACTACCGGCCAGGCACCCGCAGTCAGCGCCTCCTTACGGACGGTCTGAGCGATGCGACTCGTATGCTGGACAAAACGAGGCGATTCAGAGAAGAAGCCAAGCGCCAGCGTACCCAAGCCTAGACACAGCGCTTCCCAAGGCTTACCCTCAACAGCAGCTAACGCCGCTTCACGCGCCTGGAGATTAATACCCCACTGGTGCGGGTGATAATCGTCGCGAAGCCCGTTCGTGCCATTAATCCCATCGATACCGATGCGAGCGGCGGCAAACGCCGTGCGAGCCCGTTGGTGCAACGGCGTTGCCACTTGGAAATTACCAGCAAGACGCAGTCGAGCGGCAGCTCGCAAAAAAACCGTGCCCGCATTGATCTGTACCGAGGGAAGTTCGCGTCGCCGAACGTTATTTCGCTCCGCGAATTCGCCGGCTGGAGTCGGGAAGTCATAGGCTTCTGTGGCGAGAGCAAGAGCAGCGTCGCACCGCCCTTCGCGGTCAGCGCCGAGAGCCAAAGTACTGAGGACGCCAGGATATTTCGGATCATCCCTCGACATGGTCTCTAGCGCCTGCCGGCGCAAGGCTGCTGCACCAGAAAAATCACCAGTAGTATGGCGTATGACTCCTAGACCTACGGGAGGGGGAAATGCTTCTGTCATACCTATATTATACCACACTTCTTCAAAAAAAGAACCCTTGTGCAGAGTTCCTTTTGGTGGGCGAGGAGGGAATCGAACCCTCACGAGCTTGCGCTCACAGGATTTTGAGTCCAGCGCGTCTACCAGTTCCGCCACCCGCCCAGGTGCGTTTGATGGAGCGTTCGAGTCAGATTGTACTATACTTATAGAGATAACGCGAGCATAAGCTGTTTTCATGAATCCTTTATTCCCCGACGAGCCATCCGAAACCCCTGATCAACCACCTGCAAACGGGTATGTACTTCCCGCCGGGCAACGTCGGGTTGAGCCCCTGCCTGCCGACAATCCGGCCGTTGCGCTCATTCGCCGCAAAATAGATAGCCTCTACGCCCATGAGCCTAGTGCCAAGCAGGAGGCCACTGAGGCAAGAGCGGCCGAGTCGCGCTCACCCCACCAACAATTCATGTACGACCTGAGCACCTCGGGCAAATCCTTGGCCGAAATCCAGACCGCCTGGCACAATTACTACGTACAACTGCCAGACGATCAAAAACAGCAAGTCTGGCAAGAATTCTACGCCGCCAACGCCCGCAAGCCGTCGGCTTACACCACGTTCGTACGCGATAAACTTGCCAGCGAGACGGCCGAGCACACGCAGCCTGCTGGCGAGGCGAGGCCGCAAGCAGCGGGTGCCCAAACAACTGGCATGGTTGTTTCACAGCACGAGGCCGAACCACCAGATGACGATCGGCGGAGTTTTACAGCTGTCAAAAAACAAGCGCTGCGCAAAGTTCGGCTGAGCGCCAAGGCCCAGCAGCACGCTAAACGTCATTTACAGTCGCTGTTATTTGGCGTTGGTACCGGCGTGCTAGTGCTGCTTATTTTCCTCTTCGGATTCTTTAATGAGGTGGTCATCACGCCATTTATTCAGCCCAACAACCACGCCAGCGCCACACCGATTATCTTGAGCACCGACGGCGTAGCACCTAGCGCCGACCCGGAGGTCATCATCCCCAAAACTAACGTCGAACTGCCGGTGGTCTACGGCACCACCTCAATCAACGAGGCCGACGTCCAGCAAGCGCTCGAAAGTGGCGTTTTCCACTATCCGACCACGGTGCTGCCGGGGCAGCAGGGCAATGCCGCCTTTTTTGGCCACTCCAGCAATAACATCTTTAACAAAGGTAAATACAAATTTGCTTTTGTACTGTTGCATGAGCTAGAACCGGGAGATATTTTCTACCTTTCCAATCAGGGCAAGCTGTACACCTACAAAGTCTTTAAAAAACAGATTGTTGCACCAAGCGACACGTGGGTGCTCGGTCCGGTAGCGGGGCACGTGGCGACTGCCACGCTCATCACTTGTGATCCGCCGGGCACAACGTTGCACCGGCTTGTAGTGTGGGCCGACCAAATCAACCCCGACCCAACAGGGAACGCTGCACCGGAAACGCCGGCAGTCGTCGCTCAACCAGCGCGTATTACCGACAATGGACCGAGCCTATGGAGCCGCTTCTGGCACTGGGCAACGCCCTGGTAAACGTGCTTGCTATTTGCAAACTATTTGACGAGTAGCGAGGTGGCCGTCAGCGCATGTTGCGAGTTAAAGGCGTACAGCGTTTGATAGTCGCGGCTAAATAACATCGGGTACGCAGGATCAGCAGCTACCAGTGTTTGGAGGTTAGCACCGTCGAAATCAAAGACCGTCAGCTTGCCGCCGCTCACCATATCAAGATGATACCCATCCATCCAGGCGGCATGCGTTTGCGGGGCGGCGAGCGGCGTACTCACCTGGTAGGCATAGCCCTTGTTGGTTTCGGCATCGTATACTGCAAAACGGTCGGCATTTTCGCTCACCAGAAACCGATTATTCAGTGACACTGACAAATCAGTCGGCAAAGCAGTTTTGAGAATATGCAGCGGCACCAACACGGCTTGGGGATTATCGCTCAGTGCCGTATCTGGATTCTGGTAGATGTAGATTTTGCCCTCCGTTTGGGCACCGGCGGCCACTAGCCAGTCACCATTGTATGCGGCCACCTTCAGAAGATACGCACTTTGAGCAGGCAATTGCCGCAGCGTAAAGGTGCGGTCGCCAATCCGGAGCCGAACATTGACCACGCCGTTAGCCGCATCCTGGGACGTCACGTACAGCAATCGATCCTGGCTGGTGGCAAAGGCCAACACATGGCTGAGGTAAGGCTGCGGCGTCGGTTTTTTGAGCGTCGCTGTCAGCAGCTGGCCAGCGGGCTGGTCGTACAAATAATATTGGTCGTATTTTTGCTCGCGTAACGATACAGTAGCTGGCGTAAATCCAAATGTCACGCTCAGGTTCTGCGACAGGGTCGGATCTTGACGATCCATCAACACATACTGCTGCGCCGGTTGGCCGTCCTTTTGATAAGCGCGCCGCAGCACGAGGTGGCGGTTGTCGGCAGCCCATTCTACCGCCTTCCAGTCAGTGGTTGTGCCGGTAGTCAGGGCGTCTGCAGGCAACACGAGCGGTTTGGGTACCGGCTTGACGGCGTTCAGATCATACAAATCAAACTGATCTTGCGGCGTGCTCTGTACCAGCAGCCAGCGCCGATCGGGACTCTGTGTCACGAGGGTCGGCGCAGCGGCGTACTGCTTAGCGGTCGTCGTCACCAGCTTAGTCGGGAAAAGAAAAGGATAGTCAAACCGCTCGACCACCCCGCCGTCGACGGTGATAGCTCGTTTCCATGTCCGGTAGCCATCTTGACGCAGCTCTATAGCGTAGCCACCGGCGGGCAGCTGCAGGCGTGTGTTGGTAACATCCTTACGCACGCCATTCACATAAATGTCGGCGCCGCCGGGTAGCGAAGACATAAAGACGAATCCGTTCTGAATAACTCGCCCATTACGGTCAATGCTATACCCGTAGGCCTGATACAACAGCACAACCGTCCCGAGCAACAGTGCGATGCCGAGCAACGCATATCCGATGGACAGCCGGATATGATGTGCTTTTTGTTTTTTGGGATCTAAAAAATCCATAAGGCTGCCTTGTATTATATGACATCTGGCAAAATATGTACTATGGATTAAGTGAACGAAAACGACTTGCGAACATACACATCGCGGGCCATAATGTGCAGTCGTGAAAACCACGCAAACAAACACGAAAAAACAGGCTGCCGCCGCCGCAAGCGCAGCGCAACATTTCCTGGCGTCCTACGGCAACGATCTTGAAGCCGCCGTCAACGCCCTGCGCGGAGCGTACACCAGCACCATTCGTGCGCCGCGCCACCAAAGCAGCGGTCCGGTACTGGTGCGCACCGAAAACCTCAGCAAGCAATACAAAGTCGGCAAACAGCACATTGCCGCCCTCGATAATGTCTCAATCGAAATCCATGAAGGCGAATTCGTGGCTTTTACCGGCCCTAGCGGCAGTGGCAAAAGCACCTTATTGCAGCTCATCGGTGGCCTGGACAAACCGAGCCAGGGAATCGTGACCATTGGCGAGCAAAACCTCACTAAGCTAAGCGATCGAGCGCTCTCCAATTTTCGCAATAAAACGATCGGGTTTGTGTTTCAGTTTTTCTACCTGCAACCATTTCTTAACCTGCGCACCAATCTGACCGTTCCGGCAATCTTTGCGCGGACTAGGCGGAAAGACCGTTTGCTGGCAGCCGATCAGCTGGCCGAGGCCGTGGGGCTCAAAGATCGGCTGTCGCATTTGCCCAAAGAAATGTCCGGTGGTCAGATGCAACGAGCAGCCATTGCGCGGGCACTGCTCAATAAGCCAAAACTCATTCTGGCTGATGAGCCGACCGGAAACCTCGATAGCGCAAATGGCGATGCCATCGTGGAGCTGTTCGAAAAAGTCCGCAAAGACTTTGGTACTACGATTATTGTCGTAACGCACGATCCAAAAGTCGCCGCCCACGCCGACCGTGAAATCGTCCTGAAAGACGGAAAGGTAATCTCCCTATGATCCGCGTATATGACGCCACCATGCTAGCCTTAACCAAACTGCGCACTCGCAAGGTTCGCTTGGCAATTACGATTATTGTCTCGGGGCTACTCTTTAGTGGGCTCGCCGGTGCCTCATTTATTATTCGAGGCGCCATCAATGGCGTCACCGATTTTAATCGGGAAGGGCTCGGCAACCGCTACATCACACAGGAATATGGGCAAGCAAGCTTTACCTTTACGAGCGACGAAACCGTACTAAATAGGGCGGTTGCGATCCAGAAAGATCTCGTCGCTCGCAAAAAAGCAGCTGCCAAAGATCTGGATATTCCGTACGATCCGAGTACTGAAATGCCAGCGGTACAAGAATTCGACACCGGAGGCGGTGGAAAAGCTCGCTCGCTTAACTTTTCTACCCCTGCAGGCAGACAAACGATAGCCGAATACGAGGCCGCGCACCCTGTTCCGGGTCAAACTGACCTAGACCACATTGCCAAGCCCTACAAACCTAAAGCGTTCTATGTCAGTCGGCAACTCCCCTACGATCTCGGTGGCACCCGCTTACAAGTACTCAAAAACGGGCAGGAGTCATTCGATCAGCAGCAGGGCGGTAAAGGCATGTTTGGACCAACGAGCGGCACCGACTCCTTCGTAAGCTCGTGGTCGGTCATGAGTACAGATCTTCTTAAGCCGTTTATCCTACCAGGTCAAAACTTAGCGCAGGGGGCAGATGGCAGTGCACCGATTATCGTGCCCCGGAGCGCGGCCGAGCAGCTCTTGCAACTCAAACAGCTACCGGCCTCAGCCAGTGCCAAAGCGAGACTCGATCGTACGAAAGAAATTCGAGCCAAGGCGCCAAGCGTCCGGTTTAGTGTCTGCTATCGCAATAGCACCTCTGCCAGTCTGCTCGATCAAGCCATTGCCACCAAAGCAGAGATGGACAAAAATAAAAACACTAAGGACTACCAAAAGCCCAGCCTTGTATATGGACTACCTACTGAACCGTGTGGTGCCGTGCCTATCATTCGCGACGTGCGAACCTATGACGAAAAGATACTAGCCCAACATCAAACCCAGTTTAATCAGATGTTCGGCGAGGAAGCACCGCAGCAACAGACCGTCAGCTTCCGCATCGTTGGCATCGTGCCCGATATTGATAGCAGCACGGGGGCGATAGGCGTGGGGCAGATTATGCGGTCGCTCGTCACCTCATCGCTGGGTAGCAACTGGTATATGCCTATCGATCAGCTTTCCATTAATCCACTATTTGCTAAATTATTTACCATTAGTGTGGCTACCGGCGGCGCTCCAACATACTATACCGAGTTCAAGACGGCGGCCGACGCTAAACGCTTCATCGAAAAAGAAAACTGCGACCTAGACTACAGCCATTTTGGACCCAACCAGGATCCGCTCGCCTATTGTTTGGCCAAGAACAAACCATTCACTGTCACCGCTTACGGCAATAACAGTTTAGCCCTAGAGAGTGCCAGCCGAACCTTCGCCAAATTCTTTAAACTCGCTGCATTGGCGGTGAGCGTCATAGCCGCAGTCATTATGATGGGCACCGTTGGGCGCATGATCGCCGACAGCCGCCGCGAAACAGCTGTTTTCCGGGCGATTGGCGCTAAAAAATTGGACATCGCTCAGATTTACATCATCTATGCCATCTGTCTGTCCTTACTTATCGCCGGCTTTGCGCTCACAATAGGCTTTGTCGGAGCCAGCCTAGCCAACCACCACTACTCATCAGATTTGACCGTGCAGGCCATCAACGCTTTTAATGCCACCAACCTTAATAAAACCTTTACGCTGTACGCTTTTTATTGGCCAGACATATTGCTCTTGGTGGGACTATCAGTGACCGCCGGTCTGTTGAGTGCCGCTTTCCCATTGCTCCGCAACCTCCGCCGCAACCCGATCCGCGACATGCGCGACGACACGTAGCCAGCCGCGAACATCTCGTCCAGCTTGCATCAGCCGGCTCCAGCGCGGTAAGATATATACAACTTACGCTTATTGCGTAACAGAGGTATGCAAAACGGTGAGCAAAAACATAATTGAACTGAATGGCAAGCGCTACGACGCGTTGACCGGCACCTTACTGGGTGCCAGTCACGCTCGAGTCAATGCGCCGCTTACTCCAACCGTGCCCATAAAGCGTCGTGTCATTGACGGCTTCATGCGCTCGACAGCGCCCGTCCCTGTGCTTACACAGCATAATAAACCAGTTATCGATCCCGGGTTGGTCGTCAAAAAGCCGAGCACGCCAGCCGGCGCACACAGCCGCGCGCACGCCGTTGCCAAATCAGCAGACGTCCATAAGCCACAACACGCCAAGACGTTGATGCGCCGAACCGTACACAAGCCTGTGGCCAACCGCAAGCCCAACATTAAGGCCCAAATTCCGGCCGAAATAGCGCCCAAGACGGCCTCGGCCATAGCCGTTAAGCACTCAGTTGCCCGGGTTGATCCTCGGCGCCAGGCGCATGCTATCGCTGTCGCACAGCACAGTGCAGTGCGACGCTTTCCTGCCGTGCAAGAGATTCATGCTATTTCGGGCAGTCTTCTGCAGCAGCCGCTCAGTGCTGTGCCCGTAATCACCGTACAGCCAGCGCCAGTCAGTGTACAACACCAGGCCAGCACCATCCATCTATCCGCAACGCCCAAAAAAGATATGTTTGAAGCCGCTATCGCTCACGCCACCAGCCACGAACAACCGGCGCCAAAACGCCGCCGCTCGCACCACCGCCGACTCGTCAATACCATGGCCGGGGTAGGCGCATTTATTGTGATCGGCAGTTTCTTTGCGTGGCTCAATATGCCTGCTATTCAGCTGCATGTTGCGTCAATACAGGCTGGTTTTAAGGCCGAAATCCCCAACTACAAACCAACTGGCTATGCTATGCAGGGCGGGGTCCAACGCTTTGGGAACACTGTCAGCATGAGTTTCCGATCCGGTTCTGGCCACTACAATCTGATGCAGCAGCCGTCGGACTGGACCAGCCAGACATTGCTCGAAAATACCTTGGCGCTAACTGGTGACCACCAAACGCTCGACGTCGGCGGCCGAACGGTCTACGTATACGGCAACGGCAACGCTGTTTGGGTGGATGGGGGCGTACGCTACGACCTGACTGGTGATGCCGCGCTTAACGCCGACGATATCACCCACGTCGTAAGTAGCCTCTAAAAAAGGGCGGCTTGCCGAACGCACCGGCGGGCGGTCCAGATAATACCTCTGCCCATTGTGCGCGTTTTCCTCTATAATGGCGGGCATGAAACCTGCTCGTACTCGATTCGCGCCCAGCCCAACCGGCTATCTACACGTCGGTGGTGTCCGCACTGCGCTATTTGCTTGGCTGATTGCCCGGCAAAGCAAGGGCACCTTCATCTTGCGCCTCGAGGATACCGACAAGGTACGCGAGATCAAAGGCTCCGACCAACACATCATGGATAGTTTACGCTGGCTGGGACTAGAGTGGGACGAGGGTATCGAAAAGGGCGGCCCGTTCGCACCCTACAAACAGAGTGAGCGGCTGGCCATCTATAAAGAATGGGGGCAAAAACTCGTCGACAAGGGCCGCGCCTACGCCGACCCCTACAGCAAAGCGCAGCTCGAACAATTCCGTCAGGAGGCAACCGCTGCTAAAAAACCATTCTTGTTCCGCAACCACCGGCCCGCCAATCCACCAGCGTGGGACGGATCACAGCCACTGCGCTTCAAGAGTGAGCCCAAAGCCTACGCCTGGCACGACGCCGTTATGGGTGACCTCACCGCCGGTGAAGAGGCGGTAGACGATTTCATTCTTATAAAATCCGACGGCTACCCCACGTACAACTTCTGTCATATCGTCGACGACTTGCTCATGGAGTGTACGCACGTCATCCGCTCAGCCGAGTTTATATCCAGCACGCCACGCTTCCTCAATCTCTACGAAGCGCTTGAAATTGAGCGGCCGATCCTAGCCACGCTGCCGGTGGTGCTCGGCCCCGACGGCAAAAAAAAATTGAGCAAACGCGACGGCGCCAAGGATGTGCTCGACTACGCTCGCGAAGGCTATCTACCCGAAGCAATGGCCAACTTCATGGCATCCTTGGGTTGGAACGATGGCACTGAACAAGAAATCTTTAGCGTGGCCGAACTTGTCGAAACATTCAGCCTGGAGCGCGTGCAGCGCAGCGGGGCACACTTTGACGAACAACGGCTGCTTTGGATGAACGGCGCACACATTCGCCAACTCCCCTTGGATGAGCTCTACGACCGCTGCCGTACGTTCTGGCCGGCCGGAGCCCACGCCTACGACGATGCATACAAAAAACAAGTGCTGGGCCTGGTGCAAGAACGCCTTAAATTCTTTGGCGAACTACCGCAACTAACCGATTTCTTTTTTATCGACTTGCCGGTGGACCCCAAGCTATGGACCGAACACAAGCAGCTCAAAAAACTGCCAACTGACAAGCTACGCGCACTGCTCGCACAGAGCAAGACCACGCTTGAAGCCAGTGATTTCTCCGTAGACGATCTCACCGACCGCCTCAACGAGCTCCTGGTGCAAACAGCGCAAAAACCCGGAGTCCTCTTTAGCCTGATTCGCATTGCTAGCACGCAGGCCCCAGCCAGCCCCGCCCTGGCTGACAGTCTTGCGGTTTTGGGCAAGGCGGTGGTCGTGCGCCGCATTGACACCATGCTGGCACGGCTGTAAACGTCATAATTACAACACCATACTCCGGGCTATTGCTGGGCGGCATAGACTGTTACAATAATGCTTATGATAGATGGCATGCGCCGGCGTCGACCCGGACCCAATATGCAGTTGCATCCCGCCGACCAAGTGCTAGCCTCGCAGATGGTGGTCGGTGATCATTCTAAGGATGATTTCCGCACGCCCCAACAAGTCACCACGCAAGACGAACAGCAGGGCAGTGCGCCGGCGTCCGCCCTTGGAGCGCCAGAAAAGCCAAAAAAACGCTCACTCCGCGTTTGGTTCCACGACCTCAGCAAAAAACAAAAGATTATCTTTTGGCTAGTGACCGTGCTGATTATCGCCGGTTTGGCAGGCGGCGCATACTACCTGTTCTTCCGCACTACGACGATGCCGGGCAAGGTCGTAACCGTCAACAAAAAACCAATCGTCAAAGAGCCGCCCAAACCAGTTACCGAAGCCTCAAAACTGAGCGGCCTACAAGTTGATCCGAGCGTCAATGCCCGAACCGTCACCGGTGTCATGATCGAAAACAGCCAAGATGCACGGCCGCAATCCGGCCTTGAGCAAGCGAGCGTAGTCTTTGAAGCGATTGCCGAAGGCGGCATTACGCGCTTCCTAGCTCTCTACCAAGACAACGTGCCGGCTTACCTCGGTCCCATTCGCTCGGTCCGTCCGTACTATCTGCAATGGCTTCAAGGGTTCGACGCGCCGGTAGCGCATGTGGGCGGCAGTCCAGAGGCATTACAGGATATTAAAACATGGGGCGTCAAAGATCTCGACCAGTTCTTTAACGGCACCTACTACCACCGCATTACTAGCCGTGTGGCGCCGCACAATGTCTACACCAGTATGGTTGAACTCAATCAGCTTGAGGTCAAAAAGGGTATTACCGGCAGTACTTTCACTGGTTTCCTGCGTAAGGCCGAAGAGCCAAGCAAAGCGCCGACTGTCCACAGCATCGACCTCAACATTTCCAGCGCTTTCTTTAATGTCCATTACGATTACGACCCGGTAACTAACAGCTACAAGCGTTCCGAGGGCGGGGCACCCCACCTGCAGATCGACCAGAATGGCGTACGGGGCCAGCTGGCGCCAAAAGTGGTGGTCGCGCTCGTTATGCAACAGGGCATTGAAGCCGACGATTTGCACACCTCATATGCCGCCACGGGATCGGGCCGCGCCTTTATCTTCCAAGACGGCCTCGTCGCCGACCAAGCCATCTGGCACAAAGCCAGTAACACCGACCAAATCACGTTTACCGACACAGTGGGCGGGCCGCTCAAGCTCAATCCCGGTCAGACCTGGCTGACGGCTGTGGGAAGCGCCGATCGAGTAATCTACCGCTAGTCATATCATGGACAATCTACAAAAATTCGTCTCCCAAGTTCGCGGCCGGCTGGTTGTCATATTGCTCATTAACAACTTGCTGCTTTTTGTTGATTGGTGGGTGATAGAGCATCTCATCGGCGCCAGCACCGGCAAATTGATCATCACACTGACGGTCATTACGGTGTTATCTTTAACGCTTTTGCCGTGGCTCAGCACCAAGGTCATTACCCAGCCCACAAAAATGATTTGGCAGGCTATTCTACACATCGCGCCCGATGCCGCTAATGTGCCGGCGCCAAACCTCAAGCAGCACAGTATCGGCCGAGAGTTGGTCGCTAATTTGGTCAGCCACGTCTACCAGTTAGCCAGCGTTGTGGATACGGTCGAAAAAACTGCCGCCCGGGCGCATGCCGATCTCAAGACTGATTTTATCGCCAACTCCTTGCCGCTGCCCCTTATCGTGCTCGACAAAAATCAGAATATTTTGTTCGCCAACAAAGCAATGCTCGACTATGTCAAACTGAGCGCGAGTGACGCGGTCGGGCAGAGTGTCTACTCGGTGCTGGACATGTCGTTTGGCAACGAGCACACGCTGGATGCTTGGCTAGTCCAAGCGAAAGCCAACCGGCCAGTGGACACGAAAACCTGGGAGCGGGTGCGGCTCAACTTGCCGAATAACCAGCCGGTGCGGCAATTTGACCTGGCCGCCTACTACAATCGCAGCAATCCAGAAGGATTCGAAACGCTGCTCGTCTTTTTTGACCACACCGACAGTTACAGTCAGGATGATCAGGCACTGAGCTTTGTGGCGTTGGCCGTCCACGAACTGCGGACGCCGATCACGCTGCTGCGCGGCTACCTGGAAGCACTCGAGGAAGACATGCAGGGCAGCCTCACGCCAGAGACAGCCGACTTCATCCACAAGATGAAGGTTTCAGCGCAATCGCTGACGGCGTTCATTAACAACATGCTCAATGTGGCACGCATCGAGAACGACCAGCTCGTACTACAGTTACGTGAAGATACCTGGCCCAACATTGTGCGGACAGCAATTGACGATCTATCGCTGCGCGCTCGCGTTTTAGACGTTGAGATCAGCGCCAATATTGCGCCTGATTTGCCGACTGTTGGCGTTGACCGAGTCAGTATGTATGAAGTACTGCTCAATCTCCTCGATAACGCCATCAAATACAGCGCCAAATCGCCCAACAAAGAGGTCCTCATTAGCGCCACCGTCAACGCCGAGGGCCTAGTAGAAACTACCGTACAGGACGCTGGGGTAGGTATTCCGGCCGGCATCCTGCCAAATCTCTTCGAAAAATTCTACCGCTCGCACCGCTCCAAAGCCCAAATCGGCGGCACCGGCCTGGGGTTATACCTCAGCAAAGCGATCGTCGAAGCCCACGGCGGTCATATTTGGGTGCGCAGCAAAGAGGGCATCGGCAGCACCTTTGGTTTTACCATCGTGCCGTACGCCAAACTTGCCGACGAGAAGAAAAACGGCGATAATAACGACATCAACCGTGGCGTTCATGGCTGGATCAAAAATCACTCACTGTACAGCAGGTAGACAATACGATGAATCCCGCGCAACAACCAAACACCGACACCGCTCCGACCACTCGCCGTAAAGTATTAGTCATCGAAGACGAACACTTTATTAGCGAACTCTATGTTCGTGCGCTCACACGGGCCGGATACGAGGTGGTCCCCGAAGTCGACGGCCAAAAAGGCCTAGAGCTGGCCAAAACCGACCAATTCGATATTATCTTGCTTGATCTCATGATCCCGACAATCACCGGCATCGAGGTGCTGCGCCATCTGCGCGGTCCGGGCAGTACGCCGCTCAAAGCAAAAATCGTTATCACTACCAATCTCGAACAGCGCGACGAAATCCGGGCCGATATCGAAAGCCAGGCCGACGCCTATCTGGTCAAAGCCGAAATCACGCCGCGCGAACTTGTCGAATTCTTAAATACGATTAAATAATAGCGTACAATACATGCACCATGGATGCGGGTGCACAACCAGATAACAGCCCGGACGATACTGACGGCGTGAGCGTACATAGCGGCTTCCCCAATCCGGCAGCCGACACTAGCTTGCACGGCCTGGATCTCAACAAACTGCTGATTCAGCACGCGCCGAGCACGTTCTTGTTCCGAATTCGAGGTAACGATTGGCAGGACAGCGGCATTTTCGACGACGACATTGCCGTCGTCGACCGTGCCGTCGATCCCGGCAAAAACGACGTCGTCCTCTGGTGGGATGACGGCCGCGGCGAATTCGCTCTGTCGCGCTATCACCGGATGCCCTCGGACGCGGCTTGTAGAGGCGTAGTAACAGCCACCATTCATCAACTGCGCAAAAAACTGCCATGACCGACCAGATTTTTGCCCTGATTGACTGCAATAATTTTTTTGTGAGCTGCGAGCGGCTGTTTCGGCCGGAACTTGAAGGCCGGCCAGTGGTAGTGCTGAGCAGCAATGACGGCTGTGTCGTAGCACGCAGCAACGAAGCTAAAGCGCTCGGCATTCCTATGGGTGCGCCAGCGTTCCAATATCGGCAGACATTCCAGGCTAACCACGTCACGACGTTTTCGGCTAACTTCGAAATTTACGGCGACATCAGCAAACGCATCACCGCGCTGCTCGCTACAGTCACGCCGCGCCTTGAGGTATATTCGGTGGATGAATCATTTTTGGATCTCTCCGAGCTGCACATCGCCGATCACGCAGCTTGGGGCAGGGCGGTGCGGGAGGTAATCTTGAAAAATATCGGGGTGCCGGTTTCGATCGGCGTTGCTCCGAGCAAAACACTCGCCAAGCTCGCCAGCGAGATTGCCAAACATGACGCCCAGCACGGCGGCGCGCTCAGCTTTATGACCATCGCACCAGGCGCAAAGGACGAACTCCTGCGCAGCGTGCCAGTCAAAGAAATCTGGGGCGTCGGCTGGCGTTTGGCACCGAAGTTGCGCGCCGAAGGTGTCGACACGGCGCTAGCCTTGAGCCAACTCCGTCCCCAGCACGCCCAACAATTAATGGGAATCCACGGTCGCCAATTGGTCGCCGAGCTCAACGGCACTAGTTGCCATCCCCTGGAACGCCAGCACAAAGTGGCGCAGAGCATTATGCGCGGCCGAACTTTTGGCGAGGATACCAACGAAGCCCATGTACTGGAGTCAGCCATCGCCAGCATGGCCACCCGGGCTGCCTTTGCGCTGCGGCACGATAAGTTGCTTGCCCGGCACATCGGATTCTTCACCGAAACCAATCGCCACAAACCCGGGTATCGGCGTTGGGCGCCAGAAATCAGACTTGCACAGCCCACGAATGACACCGGGCACATTATTTCGCTGCTCATCGCTAAACTAGGTGAGATATTTAGCAGCGGGCAACAGTACCATCGGCTGTGCGTCTTTTTATACGATCTGGTGCCAGAATCAGCACTGCAGACCGATCTCCTCGGCGGCGTCAACGCCGTTACTCACGACAAAGCGCATGCCCGCATGCTGGCCGTCGACCACATCAATCACAAACTAGGGAAAGGCAAAATTTATTACGCTGCCGAGGACTTGGCCAAAAGCTGGCAGCCCAAGCAGCACATACGCTCGCCACGCTACCTGAGCGAATGGGACGAACTGCCGACAGCACGCATTGTATAGCTTACGCTGGCCGCCGGATACGCGCGTCAATAAGTGTCAGGCCCGGTCCAACATCTGTCTTCTGGACGACGAAAGAGAGATAGTCAAACGATGCCTTGAGGCCATGCTGTGCAAAGATCTCCTCTAGCTTGCGCGATAACCAACTCACCCGATTGATTTCCGAACCCTGGGAGGTCTGACCTGACGTATCAATAGCATCCATATCATCACCATACTCTACCTGTCGACCGCTCGGGTGCAAATAGATAGTCGTTTGCGTTTGCGTCTCGAGATCAACATGGTACACAACAGGTACAACGTACCGTAAGCCGCCCGGGAATCCGGCTTCGACGGCGGCAGCATGAGCTTCCGGTGTCTTGATCACTCCAGTAGTGATGTGGGCGAGTCCCATTTCCTGTATCCCATCGTAGACGTTCAGCCCAAGTCTGCTGTCAACAATTCGCGCAAAAAACAGAGCAGGACTGTCGGGATTCTCGGCCCGAGGCCCGCTAGCAACATACCTGAAACCATCGGTATCGATATGCAAATTGGAACTGTGCCACTGCAAAACACCGTTTTCGGGATCTGCTGCCGCTGCTTTTTCAGCACTTTGCAAAATGGGTCCGGAGACGTCGAGATTGCGTACCGTTACACTCCTACCGTCAGATACTGTCTCTATGTGGGGCCGCAGGTCATCCGAAGGGGCTGGCGGAAAAACTTCTCGACTACCTTGGCTTTGTTCTGCTGCTGAAGGATTCCTGCGAGCCTCGGTGTAATGTTGGTGACGATCACCTAAAGCTTTGTCGCTTTCGGAGGGATTTCCGGTGGCGGTTAAATCGCCTGTGCGAGGACCCTGGTCATTTGGGCTTCTGTCGCGGGGATTGGTGTAAGACTTTGCATCTTCCGGCGACCTCAGATCTGATTGCACGGCTTCTACATAGCAACTCATTAGGTAGGCCGCCCTGCGGACATCCCCTTCTGGCAGGGTCTCTTCTCCCGGGTATCTCGATTGCACGGCTTCTCGGGCTAGCCTTAAAATATCTGGTGGCCCCCCAGTAACCGGGGTAGGTTCTTCTGGTTCTGGCTCTGGTTCTCCGACGGGCCGGGCCGTAGGTGGTGGTTCTTCCGGTGGAGCGCCGCCACCAGCGGCTGCCGCCGGTGAGGCGGGCTCATCAGACTTGGCGGCTTGTACGGGTAATTCCGGGGGTGCCGGGTCGGCAATGTCCGCGACAGCCGGGGGAATCGGTTCAGATTCAACTGGCTCCGGCTCTTCATCTGGAGGGGACCCTGCGCTAATCTCAACTGTAGATGATAGTATGCCTGGCGAGTGGCGGCGTGACTCATACGCCGACAGTGGTGGCCGTGGTGCTTCCGAATCCAATTGCCCTCTATATACTGTAGGTACATTCCAATGTTCGCTAGCTTCCATACTGCTCCTTTGTATTTGTAATGTTTGTGTTACCCGTTGCTCAGGCAATCCTTCTGCGGATATGCGTAGCGTTCATGAGCGTGAGTGCCGGGCCCTCGGATGTGTCCCGGATGACAAAGCATTCGGGATAGAGGCTTGCCGTCAGATCAGACATCGAGAGAAGCTCCTTGAGGCCGGCAGCCACACGACTAGCGCGGTCAAATTCCGCAGTGGGGTCTTGAACGGACGCGCTACCACCCTCGATATGGCGCCCACCGGGATGTTCATAGATGGTTGTTTGCACACCTACCTCATCAACATGAACGACTACCGGCGGCATGTAGTCTATACCGCCCGGAAATCCATTCTCAGCCGCCAGCTGCTTTGCTTGAGATGTTCCGACAACGAAGCTGACGGCGTGGGCAATGTGCATCTCAGCTTCACCATCGTGCACGCGCCTGTCGTGCGTCACTCGTGCAAAGAATCGAGCGCCGATGTCAGGGTGCGCTGGGTCGGCGAGACCGCTTGCACGACACTCCACGCCTGCTGCACCGCGTTGTAACTGAGATTCCTGCCAGCTCGCAGCTCCAGTTTCGCGATTGGTCGCCGCCCGCTCTGCGGCGGCGCGCACCGAGGGGCTGACTTCGAGATTGCCTACTGTGAGACTGCCATTATCAAAAACGACTTGTACTTCGGTCGTCCGCTCGGGCGTAGAAAATGAGCCTTCTGACGGCCAGTTT
>Ga0105249_10000277_pt1 | contig 54091 bp, 52 predicted proteins | sample KBSS44metaG_FD_81522 | JGI IMG/M metagenome (GOLD analysis project Ga0105249, IMG submission 81522) | Switchgrass rhizosphere microbial communities from Kellogg Biological Station, Michigan, USA - KBS S4-4 metaG | ecosystem: Host-associated > Plants > Roots > Rhizosphere > Soil | place... | reverse complement strand
CGACAACATCGCGAACCAGCTGTCGCAGCGCATCTCGTTCCGTCGCGCCATGAAGCGCGCGGTGCAGAGCGCGATGCGCATGGGCGCGCAGGGCATCAAGGTGAAGGCGGGCGGGCGTCTCGGCGGCGCCGAGATCGCGCGAGTCGAGGGCTACCACGAGGGTCGTGTGCCGTTGCACACGCTGCGTGCGGACATCGACTACGCGACGTCGACGGCGAAAACCACCTTCGGCACCATCGGTGTGAAGGTCTGGATCTTCAAGGGCGAGATTGTCGAGGATCGCCGGGGCAAGACGTACTCCACGGGCGTCTAGCGACGGCCGCGCGATCAGCTACCAGCCATCAGCTATCAGCCGCTGATGGCCGCGAGCTGAGAGCCTAACGCACCGCGCTGTTTCTGATAGCTGATAGCTGATAGCCGATAGCTGAGACCGATCAATGCTTAGTCCGAAGCGAGTAAAATTTCGAAAGATGTTCAAGGGGCGCACGCGCGGGCTGGCGACGCGTGGTGCCGAGATTTCGTTCGGGCACTTCGGGCTGCAAGCGCTGGAGCCCGGGTGGGTGACGAACCGGCAGATCGAAGCCGCGCGTGTCGCGCTGACCCGTCACATCAAGCGTGGCGGCAAGGTGTGGATCCGCATCTTCCCCGACAAGCCGATCACGAAGAAGCCGGCGGAGACGCGCATGGGGAAGGGCAAGGGGTCACCCGAGGGCTGGGTGGCCGTGGTGCGCCCCGGGCGTGTGATGTTCGAGCTCGAGGGCGTGACGCGCGAGATCGCCGAGAAGGCGATGGCGCTCGCGGCGGCGAAGCTCGGTGTGAAGTCGAAGTTCATTATGAAGGAGGAGGCGCACACCGATGAGAGCTGAGGAGATTCGCGAGATGTCCGACGCGGACATTCGCACGCGGGTCGCCGAGATGGAGGAGGAGCGCTTCCGGCTCAAGTTCCGCTCGGCGACGGAGACGCTGGAGGATCCGCTGCGGCTTCGCACGATCCGCCGCGACATCGCGCGGCTCAAGACGATTCAGCGGGAGCGGGAACTGGCGGCGTCGGCCGAGACGACGACGCGCCGGACCACCAAGCGTCCGCGCGCGCGCCGTTAGGCGCTGACCAGAGGCAGAGCAACCATGGCCGACATGACGACGAACCAGCAGTCCGATACGTCCGCGGATGCGCGCGACGCGCGCCACGCGCGCAAGATGCGCACGGGGACGGTGGTGAGCGACAAGATGCAGAAGACCGTGGTCGTGGCGATCGAACGCCGCGTGCCGCATCCGGTCTACGGCAAGATGGTCACCCGCACGAAGCGGGTGAAAGCGCACGATGAGGAGAACTCCGCGAAAACCGGAGACACCGTGCGCATCATGGAGACCCGGCCGCTGTCGAAGGACAAGCGGTGGCGCGTGGTCGAGATCGTCGAGCGCGCACGCTAGGAGGGTGAGCCCATGATCCAACAGGAATCGATGGTCAAGGTGGCGGACAACTCGGGCGCCAAGCGTGCCCTGGTCATCCGCGTGCTTGGCGGAACGCGGCGGCGCTACGCCGGCCTCGGCGATCTCGTGATCGTCGCGGTGAAGGATGCGCTGCCGAACGGGACGGTGAAGAAGTCGGAGGTCGCGCGCGCGGTGGTGGTGCGCACGGTCAAGGAGACGCGCCGGAAGGACGGCAGCTACATCCGGTTCGACGAGAACGCCGTCGTGATCATCAACGAGCAGGGCGAGCCGCGCGCGACGCGTATCTTCGGCCCGGTCGCGCGAGAGCTGCGCGACAAGAAGTACATGAAGATCGTGTCGCTCGCGCCCGAGGTGATCTGACATGCGTATTCTGAAATACCGCAAGGCGTCGCGACCGAACGTCGCGAATGCCAAGCGCCATGCGCGAAACGCCGAGCGCGTGACGATGCCGGTGTCGCGGGGCGATACCGTGCGCGTGATGCGCGGTGAGGACAAGGGCAAGGAAGGGAAGGTCCTGCGCGTGTTTACGAAGACCGGGCGGCTGACGGTCGAAGGCATCAACATCGTGAAGAAGCACCGCAAGGCCCGGCGCGCCGAGGAGCAGAGTGGCATCATCGAGATGCCGGCGCCGATCCATCACTCGAACGTGATGCTGCTCGATCCGAAGTCGGGTGCGCCGACGCGTGTGAAGGCGCGCATCGACGAGGATGGCACGAAAGAGCGGCTGGCCGTGAAGAGCGGCGAAGCGATTCCGCGGACGCGCTGATTCCGCGCCTCGCACTCATACCGAGTTTCTACCATGGCCACGAAGGACACGGAACAGAAGGAACCGAAGAAAAAGGGCAAAGGCGGCGACAAGCGGTCGGAAGCGCCCAAGGTCGCGCATACGGGCGTGGGTAAGCCCGCGCCGGCGCCGCGCCTGCACGGGTACTATCGCAAGACGGTTCGCGAGCGCCTGGCGAAGCAGTTCGATCTGCCGAACCCGCATCAGATTCCCGGGCTCGAGAAGATCGTGCTGAACGTCGGTCTCGGCGAAGCGATCAAGCAGCCGAAGCTGCTCGACAAGGTGGTCGAGGAGCTGGGCGTGATCACGGGGCAGCGTCCGGTGCGCAAGAAGGCGAAGAAGTCGATCGCGAACTTCGGCCTCCGCGAGGGGCAGGAGATCGGCGCGTCGGTGACGCTGCGCGGCGCCCGCATGTGGGAGTTTCTCGATCGGTTCATCAGCACGGCGGTGCCGCGGATCCGCGATTTTCGCGGGCTCTCGACGCGCTCGTTCGACGGCCGCGGGAACTATTCGCTGGGCGTGAAGGAGCAGATGATCTTCCCCGAGATCAACTACGACATGGTCGACCAGATCCACGGGATGGACATCACGTTCGTCACGACGACGGACCGGGACGATCACGCGTACGCGCTGCTGCGCGAGCTGGGCATGCCGTTCAGAGGCGATGACAAGCCGATCGTGGTGAACCCGTAGGGTTCCCGATCGGCTGGGCGTCACCAGCCATCAGCGATCAGCCAACAGCCATCAGCGCTGGCGGCCGAACGCTGAGGCTCGATTCAGGGAAGTAGCTGATGGCTGTTGGCTGATGGCTGATAGCTCAAAAACACGGAGTGTTTTTGTATGGCCCGGAAGGCAATGGTAGAAAAGTCGAAGCGGAAGCCGAAGTTCCAGGTGCGGCAGCACAATCGCTGCGGCCGCTGCGGGCGCTCGCGCGCCTTTCTTCGGAAGTTCGGGCTCTGCCGCATCTGCTTCCGCGACCTCTCGCTCAACGGGATGATCCCCGGCGTGCGAAAGGCCAGCTGGTAGCATTCGCGCCAGGCGAAGCCGCGACCGCGGCGGCCTGGTGGACCAACGTGGTTCGATGACACGCGAGCACGCGGCACACGGCCCACGGCTCGCCACAGATTCACTCAGATTCCTACACGTCTCGTGGTGCCGGTGGTGGCGCGGGATACGATAGGGAAAGGGAATTGACGACATGAGCATGACCGACCCGATCGCCGATATGCTCACGCGGATCCGCAATGCTTGCGGGTCGAAGCATCGCCGCGTGGACATGCCGGTATCGAAAGTGAAGACCGAGATCGCGCGCATTCTGAAGGAGAACAACTTCATCACTGACTACCGGGTTCTCGACACGGAGAATGGCCGGCCGGTGCTGCGCGTGATTCTGAAGTATGCCCAGGGCGGCCAGCCCGTCATTCGCGAGCTCAAGCGGGTCTCGACCCCCGGGCTTCGCAAGTACGTCGGCGTCGGGGAGATTCCCCGCGTGCGCAACGGTCTGGGGATGGCCATCGTGAGCACGTCGCGCGGCCTCATGTCGGACGCGCAGGCGCGCCGCGCCAATTCCGGTGGCGAGCTCCTCGCCCTCGTCTGGTAAGGAGCGTCCATCATGTCTCGAATCGGAAAACGACCGGTCGCGGTGCCTAACGGCGTGACGGTGACCGTCAATGGCAGTGCGATCACGGTGAAGGGCCCGAAGGGCGAGCTATCGCGGAAGCTGCACCCCGACATGCAGGTGAAGGTCGAGAACGGCACGGTGAACGTCGGGCGCCCGTCGGATGAACAGAACCATCGGGCGCTGCACGGCCTCACGCGGTCGCTCATCGCCAACATGGTCGAGGGCGTGACGCAGGGCTACCGGAAGCAGCTGGAGATCACGGGCGTCGGCTACAAGGCCGAGGTGAAGCCGTTCGGTCTGCAGCTCGCGCTCGGGTACTCGCATCCGGTGGAGTATCGCGCGCCGGTTGGCATCAAGCTGACCGCGCCGCAGCCGACCGTCGTCGTGATCGAAGGCTCCGACAAGGAGAAGGTCGGGCAGGTGGCGGCGGAGATTCGCCAGCTGCGGAAGCCGGAGCCGTACAAGGGGAAGGGCGTCAAATACCAGGGCGAGCAGATCCGTCGGAAGGCGGGTAAGGCGGGAGGCAAGTAATGAGCAAGATTCGCAGGCCGAAAGGCCGGCAGGAGCTGCGCTACCGCCGCCACCTGCGCGTGCGGAAGCGCGTGTCAGGGACCGCGGAGCGACCGCGGCTCGTGGTGTTCCGCTCGCTCAAGCACATCTACGCGCAGCTGGTGGACGACTCGACGAGCCGGACGCTCGCGATGGTCTCCGATCACAAGCTGACGGGGAAGAAGAGCGAGAAGTCGACCGAAGTCGGGAAGCTGATTGCGCAGAAGGCGAAGGACGCAGGGTATTCGAGCGTCGTCTTCGATCGTGCAGGCTACAAATATCACGGCCGCGTGAAGGCAGTGGCCGATGGCGCCCGCGAAGGCGGGTTGGAGTTCTAACATGGCAGAGAATCAGCAGCCGGGTTCGGCGAACAACGTCGGCGGTGGTGAATCCCGCGGCGGTAGCGGCGGCGGTGCTGGCAGCGGCGGTGCTGGCGGTGCTGGCGCCGGCGGTGGTGGCGGCGGCGGCTACGGCGGCGGTCGCGGTCGCGGCGGCGGTGGTGGCGGCGGTGGTGGCGGCGGTGGTGGCCGCGGGCGCGGTGGGCCAGGTGGCAGCCGCGGACGCGGTGGCCCGGGCGGCCGAGGCGGCGGCCCTGGTGGTCGCGGCGGTGACGGGCCTAACGCGCGAGAAGGGCGCGGCGGGCGCGGCGGCGGCGACGGCCGAGGCGGCGGTCGCGGTGGTCCCGGCGGCGATGGTGGCCGCGAGGGCAGTGAACTCGTCGAGAACGTCATCGCGATCAACCGTGTCGCGAAGGTCGTGAAGGGCGGACGCCGCTTCTCGTTCAACGCGCTCGTCGCGGTTGGTGACGGGCAGGGGAAGGTCGGCTTCGCGACGGGCAAGGCGAACGAAGTGTCGGAGGCCGTCCGCAAGGCGGTCGACGCCGCGCGTCGCCGGATGGTCATGGTCCCGCTCACGGGCGGCACGATCCCGCACGAGATCGTCGGCGAGCATGGGGCGGGTCGCGTGCTCATGAAGCCGGCGGCGCCCGGCGCCGGCGTGATCGCCGGTGGCGCAGTGCGCGCGGTGATGGAGTGCGCGGGCATCTCGGACATTCTCACGAAGAGCCTCGGATCGACGAATCCGCACAACATGGTGCAGGCGGCGATGGACGGGCTGCAGAGCCTAACGACGGTGGAGCAGGCGGCGCGTGAGCGCGGCGTGGAGCCCTCGTCGATCGGCTATCGGTCGCGCGCGAAGAGCAAGGAGGCGGTCCATGCCTAGAACATTCGTCTGGCACCGCACGCGCGGTCCACGTACCACCCCGAAGGAAGAGCCGGCCACCGAGGGCAAGGTGCGCATCGAGCAGGTGCGCAGTGGCATCGGCAAGCCGGCCGTGATGCGCCAGACGCTGGAGGCGATGGGCCTCCGGCACCATCAGGACGTCGTCGTCAAACAGGATTCGCCGTCCCTGCGCGGTCAGATCAAGAGAGTGCGCCACCTGGTGAAGGTGACGCCCGTCGAGGAGTAATACGCTCGTGGCCAACAACGAAAAGATCGGTCTGCACAACCTGGCCGCCGCGCCAGGCTCGCACCGGAACCGGAAGCGTCTCGGACGCGGCCCCGGATCCGGCACGGGCAAGACGTCGGGCAAGGGACACAAGGGCATCAAGGCACGCGCGGGCCATCATGGTCCGGGCGGCGGCAAGCCGCAGTTCGAGGGCGGTCAGATGCCGCTCACGCGCCGACTCCCAAAGCGTGGTTTCACGAACATGTTTCGGGTCGAGTCACAGGTCGTGAGGCTCTCGGACCTGGGACGCGTTCCCGAGGGTACGGAGATCACACCCGAGACGCTCGTCGAGGCTGGCGTGATCCGCGCGAAGAAGGGGCCAGCAAAGCTGCTCGCTACCGGGGAGCTTTCCCACGCAGTCACCGTTCGCGGCGTGAAGGTCAGCGCTGGCGCGCGGGAGAAGATCGTCGCGGCCGGAGGCCGCATCGAGGAGTAAATGGCGCAACCGAATCCTGCTGCGGCTCTGGCGAACATCTACAAGACGCCGGAGCTGTGGGACAAGATCAAGTTCACGTTCCTGTGCCTGCTGATCTACCGGGTCGGCTCGCACATCACGGCGCCGGGCGTGGACGTCGTCGCGCTGACGGACTTCTTCAACAGCCAGGGCAATAGCCAGGGACTGCTCGGACTGTACAACCTGTTCGTCGGCGGCGGATTGTCGCGCGCGACCGTCTTCGCGCTCGGCATCATGCCGTACATTTCCGCCAGCATCCTGACGCAGATCGGGGGAGCCGTCATCCCCACGGTCGACAAGATGCAGAAGGATGAGGAAGGACGGAAAAAGCTGACGCAGTGGACGCGCTACATCACCGTCGCGCTGGCGATCTTCCAGGCGTGGGGCTTCGCGCTGTTCACGGAGTCGCTGCAGGGCGCGGTCGCCACGCCGGGATTGGGCTTCAAGGTGCAGATGGTCCTGTTCCTGACCACGGGCGCCATGTTCGTCATGTGGCTCGGCGAGCAGATCACGGAGCGCGGCCTCGGCAACGGCGCGAGCTTGCTCATCTTCTTCTCGATCGTCGAGCGGTTCTGGCCGGGAATTTTCGACACGTTCCGCTTCGTCAGCACGGGCGCGATCGGTCTGTTCTCGTTGTTCGTGCTCGGCATTCTGATGGTGGCCGTGGTGGCCGGCGTGGTCGCGATCACGCTGGCGGCGCGGCGGATCATGATTCAGATCCCGCAGCGTACGATGTCGCGCGGGCGAATGCGCGAATCGGCGAAGAACTTCATTCCGCTCCGCATCAACTCCGCGGGCGTGATGCCGATCATCTTCGCGCAATCCGTGGTCGTCATTCCGGGCGCGTTCGCGCAGTTCTCGAACGTGGCCTGGGCGCAGGACTTCGCCCAGTATTTCCAGCCAGGCACGGTGTGGTACCTCCTGCTCATGGCGGTGCTGATCGTGTTCTTCACGTACTTCTACACGTCGATCATCTTCAATCCGATCGACCTGGCGGAGAACCTGAAAAAGCAGGGCGGTTTCATTCCCGGAGTGAAGCCGGGCGCGAAGACGGCGGAGTACATCGACTACGTGCTGTCTCGCATCACGCTGCCTGGCGCGGTCTTCCTGACCGCGATCGCGCTCCTGCCGGTGTGGATCACGGACCTCATCAACGTACCGTTCCGGTTTGGCGGAACATCGCTGCTGATCGTGGTCGGTGTGGCGCTGGATACGATGGCGCAGATGCAGCAGCACCTGCTGCTCCGGAAGTACGACGGCTTCATGAAGAAGGGCCGCGTGCGTTTTCGCGGACGTCAGGCAACGGGCGGGTTCTAGCAATGCAGCTATCAGCCATCAGCCATCGGCCATCAGCGACTGATTGCTGATGGCTCCACGATGATAGCTACTCCATGGACATCGTTCTCTTCGGAAAACCTGGAGCGGGAAAGGGCACACAGGCGCCGCGCATTGCCGCGGCGCTTGGCGTGCCTACGGTGGCGACCGGCGATGTGCTGCGCGCTGCCGTGCGCGCCGGAACGCCGATGGGGCTCGCCGCCAAGGCGTTCATGGACCGTGGTGACCTCGTTCCCGACGACGTCATTCTCGGGATCATGAAGGAGTCGCTGGGGAAGGGCGATCTCGCCACCGGCTCGCTGCTCGACGGTGTGGTACGCACGACACCGCAGGCCGAGGGCATGAGTCGAGTGCTTCGTGAGCTCGGTCGCCAGATCGACGCGGTGCTGATGTTCGACATCGACGATGAGAAACTCGTGCAGCGTCTCAGCTCGCGGACCGTGTGCGAGCAGTGCCAGACGCCGTACACGGGCCGCGACGCGGGCGCCCGCTGCGACAAGTGCGGCGGCACGCTCATCCGCCGCAAGGACGACGAGCCCGACGCGATCCGCAACCGTCTAGCCGTCTACCAGCGCCAAACCGCGCCCGTGCTCGACTGGTACAAGCATCAGGGGACCGCCATCGTGACCGTGGATGCTGTCGGGGCCGTGGAAGACGTGACCCGGCGCGCCCTGGACGCGCTCGCGACGTTAGGCATCGGCGGGGCCGAGCGGCGGCGGTGATCCAGCTCAAGTCGCCTCGTGAGATCGACATCATGGCGCGCGGTGGTCAGATCCTCGGGGCCACGGTGGCGATGCTGCGGCGCGAGGTGAAGCCGGGAATGACGACGTGGCAGCTCGATGAGCTGGCCGAGGCGTTCATTCGGAGCCACGCCGGCGCGACCCCGTCGTTCAAGGGCCTCTACGGCTTCCCTGGCAGCGTGTGCGTGTCGATCAACGAGGAGATCGTGCATGGCATCCCATCGCGCAAGCGAACACTGATCGACGGCGACATCATCTCGATCGACGTTGGCGTGAAGTACGAAGGCTACCACACGGACTCGGCGACCACCGTCGCGGTGGGTACGGTTCCTGACGAGTCCCAGCGTCTGCTCGGCGTCACGCAACGCGCGCTCGAGGCAGGCATCGGCGCGGCGCAGCCGGGGAATCACGTCGGGGACATCGGGGCGGCCATCCAGGCCGTGGTCGAGGCGTCCGGGTTCAGTATCGTGCGCGATCTCGTCGGCCACGGCATCGGCGTCGCGTTTCACGAGGAGCCCCAGGTGCCTAACTACGGGAAGCCGAAGCGCGGCACCAAGCTCGCACCGGGCCTGACGATCGCCATCGAGCCGATGGTGAACGTGGGCGGACCGACGACCCGCACGATGCCGGACCGGTGGACGGTCGTGACGGTGGACGGCTCCCGGTCCGCGCACTTCGAGCACACCGTAGCGATCACCGAGACCGGACCGCGCGTGCTCACGATGAGCGGGTAGCGAGGCCCCACGCTGCGGATGTCCGGAGTCATCACCCCAGGTCACCCGCCCACACCAACGCGTGGAAGCTGGCATCGGTGGGCCGCCGTTGCGCTCGTGCTCGTCGGCCTGTTCCGCATCGCCGCCACGTACGACGATCTGAGTGAAACGCTGGACGAGGTCGCGCACCTCGGCGCCGGTATGGAGTGGCTCGAGGCGGGCCGGTATACGTTCGAGCCGCAGCATCCGCCGCTCGCCCGGGTCGCCAGCGCCGTCGGTCCCTATCTGCTGGGAATTCGTGTCCACGACGCGCCCGATATGTGGACCACCGGACGGCGCGTGCTCTACGCCGACGGCCGCTACCTCCGGAACCTGACGGCCGCACGGCTGGGGATCCTGCCGTTCTTCGCCATCGCTGCCCTGTTCGTGTGGCGACTCGGCCGCGAGGCGTTCGGGCCGGACGTGGCGTTAGGCGCAGTCGCCTGCTTCACCTTGCTCCCACCGGTGCTGGCGCATTCCGGCGTCGCGACGACGGACGGGCCGTTCGAAGCCATGTTTGCCGCGACCCTCTACGCGATGGTTCGGTGGTTGAAGCAGCCCACGGTTCGCCGAGGCGCCTGGCTCGGTGTAGCTGCCGGGCTCTCGCTCATGACCAAGTTCTCCGCGCTACCCTACCTCGGGTTGACCATGGCGTTCGCGATGCTCATCCGCCTCTGGTCCATGCGCCAGCAGCGGCGCCGAGCGTTCGGGTCCGACTCCGGCGGTCGCGCGCCCGCGCCGGAAGGGCGAGAAGGTGACGTGCACTGGACGTGGCGAGGCGTGGCCACATCGCTGGCGGTCGCGGCAATAGCGGCGTTCGTCGTCGTGTGGGCGAGCTACCGGTTCTCCGTCGGGACCATTCGTGGGATCCCGCTGCCGGCCCCGGAGATCGTGCGGGGCATCCGCGACGTGGCGGAACACAATCGCGGTGGCCACCCGTCGTACTTTCTTGGCGAGTTTCACGTCACCGGCGTATGGTATTTCTTCCCGGTGCTGCTGTTGATCAAGACGCCGTTGTCGGCACTGGTCCTCGGTGTAATGGGGCTCGGGATGCTGGCGCGGCGCGGCTGGCAGAACGCGGACTGGATCGCGCTCCTCCCGATTGCGGCGGCCGCGGCGATCCTCGCCGTCGCGATTCCCAGTCGTATCAACATCGGCCTGCGCCACATCCTGCCGATCTACATCGCCCTGGCACTCGGTGCGGGCGTGGCATGGCAGTACGCGTGGCGGCGACTTCGCGTCCCTACGGGGCGAGCAGCGCTCGTCCTCGCTACCGCGCTGATGGCCGCAGGGTCAGTGACCATCCACCCGGATTACCTCGCCTATTTCAACGTCCTGGCGGGTCGCGATCCTTCCCGGATTGTGACAGACAGCGATCTGGATTGGGGTCAGGACCTCTTCCGGCTGGCGCGGGTGGTCCGTGAGCAGAAGATCGACACGCTTCGATTCGCCCACATGTTCAGCGGCGATGTGGGGCCGGTCATTGGTGTGCCGGTCGTTCCGTGGGGCGGCCCAAGCCGCCCCACCGGGTGGATCGCGATATCCGAAACACTCTATCGCTTCGGGCGTCTGACCGTGCGGAACGACCTGTACCAGCGCGACGCCCACGCCAACGATTGGCTGGACTCGGCTGCCGTGTTCACGCGTGTCGGCAAGAGCATCCGTCTCTATCATATTCCGACGCCCGGCGCGGTGCCCGCCGCCCGACCCTAACGCGGAGACGCGTGGTTAGATGGCGGCCTCCACTGCGGCGGTCGCCTCGTCCGCGAACCTCTGCGTCCGCGCAACCACCTCCATCACGTCCGCGATCAGCGGAGCACCGCGCGACTTGTCGTCGAGCGACGCGACGTTGATGCGGACGTTGTAGGCGGCGCCACGACACGCGGCGTGTGCGAGCAGCGCGGCGACGCCGGCGTCGGAGACCGCGTTCGAGTTGCCCTTCGTCGCGACCGCGGCCGCAAGCTCGGCCACGCGGGCGCACGCCCGAGCGGTCTCCAGCGGAACGCGTGAGGCGCCGAGCAGTGCCTCGGTGATGGCGTGGGCGCGCCTAACGGCGGCGTCGTCCGGTTCCTTCGGCAGCTTGTACGCGTCGGACACGGCCGTGTAGGAACGGGCATCTGCATCGACGAGCGCGGTAAGCGCATTGCCCAGGTCGGCCGCTTCGAGTGCGATCTGCTTCATCTCGGCGTCCACGGCCGCGTACTTTTTCCGGCCGATCGTCAGGCCGGCCACCATCTGCGCGAGCGCTGCACCGAGCGCGCCGACGTGCGCGGCGACGCTTCCCCCGCCCGGCGTGGGCGTGGACGATGCGACGGACGAGACGAAGCCCGACAGGCTGACGCCGCCCGATACGGCGCCGCGCACCTTGCGCTCCAGCACGAGGTCGGGGGAGAAGTTGCGCAGCTGGATATGACGGGCGGCCGTCTCGAACAGCGCGCGCTCGGGAACGAGACCGACGATCTCGCTCCATGTGGGCGAGACGCCCTGTGCTTCGGCCTCCATTCTGACCATGTCGAATGCGCGGTACAGCGGCGTCTTCTCGATGTCGACGAGGTTCATCGACACCTGCGCCTGACCGTCGACCTCGAGCCCGAGGCCTTTGACGTAGCGAAGCCCGCCTGACGAGCCACGCACTGCCTTGGCGACGTCCTTCGCGACCTGGAGGTTCGTTGCGGGACCGAGGTACACATTGTAGGCGACGAGGAACGGACGTGCGCCGATCGCGACGGCGCCCGCCGTCGGGTGAACGCGCCTCGGACCGAAGTCAGGATCGCGGGCGGGATTCGTCCCGAGCTCGCGCTGCAGCCCTTCGAACTCGCCGCGCCGGACGTCAGCGAGGTTCTCACGATCCGGCCGCGTCGCCGCGCGCTCATAGAGGTATACCGGGATGTCGAGCTCACGACCGACGCGGTCGCCGAGCCGACGCGCGAGCGCGATACAGTCTTCCATCGTCGCGCCCTCGAGGGGAATGAAGGGCACGACGTCGGTCGCGCCGAGGCGCGGATGCTCGCCCTGATGAGTCGCGAGGTCGATGAGGTCACGGGCCTTCGCGATGCCAGCGAACGCAGCGTCGGCGGCGCGCTCGACCGACGCGACGAACGTGATCACCGACCGGTTGTGCGACGCATCGGACGACACGTCGAGCAGGTGAACCGACTCGACGGCGGCGATCGCATCGCGAATGGCCTCGACGATCTCGGGCCGGCGGCCTTCGGAGAAATTCGGAACGCACTCGACGAGCTTCATCGGGAATTGGGAATCGGGAATCGGAAATCGAAGGCTGTCATTGCGACCGCAGCGTATTCAGCAGCCATTCGTGCATAACGCGGCTGCCGGCGACGAGCGACCCGTGGGCGAGCCCGGTCACCTCGTTGCCATCGAGGTCGGTAACCAACCCACCCGCTTCGCGGACGATCAGCACACCGGCCGCGATGTCCCATGGGGCGAGGCTCAGCTCCCAGAATCCATCGAAGGCGCCTGACGCGACCGACGTCAGGTCGAGCGCGGCAGCACCGGCGCGGCGGATCCCCGACGTCGTACGGACGACGGCAGCGAACTGGCGCTGATACAGGTCGAGGTCCGTCAGGTGCTTGAACGGAAAGCCGGTGCCGATGAGGGCTCTCGACGGATCGGCGATCGATGAGACGGAAATGCGCTCGTCATTGCGCCATGCGCCTGCACCGCGCACAGCCGTGTACCGATCACCGCGCGGCACGTCGACCACTACGCCCGCGTCGAGCACCCCGTCCGTCACGACGCCAATCGAAACCGCGTAGACCGGGAAACCATGCAGAAAGTTCGTCGTGCCATCCAGCGGGTCCACCACGAACGTCACGCCGCGAGCAACCGCCGCCGGACTGAGCTCCTCCCCGATCACCTCGGCAATCGGCATCCGTGCGTGGATGACATCGCGGATCGCGTGCTCCGCCGCGGTGTCGACCTCGGTGACGAAGTCCGAGTGACTCTTGAGCGCCCAGGGGATCGTGCGTGCGTCGCGCGCTCGATCACGGATGATTGCGGATGCCGTGTCCGCCGCCGACACCGCGATGTCGAGCAGCGCCCGTCGCGCGATCACATCGTGCGAGGGTGCGAGGGCAGCGTCAGTCGCTTGCACCGCGTTTTTGTGATGGGTAGGTTGCCGGGATGTCACGAATCTTCAGCGGCATCCAGCCGTCGGGCGAGCTGCACATCGGTAACTATCTCGGAGCGGTGAAGAACTGGGTCGAGCTCCAGCGGAGCTACGAATCGTTCTTCTGCGTGGTCGACTACCACGCCATCACGGTCCCATACGAGCCTGCCGACCTGCGCACGCGCCGACACGAGATGATCGTGTCGCTCCTGGCCGCGGGGCTCGATCCATCGACGGCGACCGTGTTCGTACAGTCGATGGTTCCGGAACATACCGAACTGGCCTGGATATTCAACACGATCACGCCGCTGGGTGAGCTCGAGCGTCAGACACAGTTCAAGGACAAGGCATCGCGACAGGAGAGCATTCCCGCGGGGCTGCTCAACTATCCCGTGCTGCAGGCCGCGGACATCCTGCTGTATCGCGCGGACCTGGTGCCTGTCGGCGAGGACCAGGTGCAGCACCTCGAGCTTTCGCGCGAAGTATCGCGCCGCTGGAACGCGCGGTTCGGTGACGGCTACTTCCCGGAGCCGCAAGCGAAGCTCACGCCGTCGCGTCGCATCATGGGACTCGACGGTCAGGCGAAGATGTCGAAATCCATGGGCAACACCGTGGGCCTCCTCGAAGAGCCAGCGGCGATCTGGGAGAAGCTGCGGCCCGCGATGACGGACCCCGCGCGCGTGCGGAAGACCGACCCGGGCACGCCTGAGGTCTGCAACATCTATCACCTCCACCGCGCGTTCAGTCCTCCGGACGTGGTCACGCACGTCGAGAATCAGTGCCGCACGGCGGGGTGGGGATGCATCGAGTGCAAGAAAGTGCTGTTCGAAAACATCAACGCCGAGCTCACGCCAATTCGCGCTCGAGCGGCCGAGGTTCGTGCGCATCCTGGGCGCGTGGAGGAAGTCGTGGATGCCGGAGCGGCTGCGGCGCGTCGCGTCGCCGGCGAGACCATGCGCGAAGTGAAGGACAGGATGGGGCTCGCGTGAGGTGGGCGAGCCCTGCCGTCAGACCGCACGCATCTTGCACCGGTCGACGCCCATCTTCAGCGAGAGTGGGCGATGGCGAACAAGAGAGAGTCCGGCTACGTCACCACGATGGTCTGCGTGACCTGCGGCGCCGAGCAGTTCTTCGACGACGCGGTGCCTGACAGCATGACTTGCCCGAAATGCCAATCGACGGTCTTCCGTCAGTTCACGACGCCGACCTCGCGCGACGACGCCGTCATCGCGCAGCTCGAGGAGCAGGCGCGCAGCATGTCGTACGGCGACTCGTCACCGGCCACGTCCCCTGACGACCTTCGGGATCTGGAATCGACATAGCCGGTTTTCGGTGCCGCCGGACTGTTGACGGCCTCCGCGGTGTGATGGGAAACACGAAATCACACTTCGGCGCCCCTGTGCGGGCGTCGCTGCCGGTCTGAGCCAAGCGGCCGGGGCGGTGCGACCGTGTGGTCCGAACCGAGATGGATGAGCGCCGACCTGTCGCCAGGCCGGCGTCGCCTTCTCTGGGAATTCACCAATGAAAGGCTGCTAAGCCGCTGCCGGCCAAGCGAATGGATTGCCAAACGGCTGGCGCAGTCGTCGTTACGGTGACGCGCGATGCCCTCAACTGGCGTGGCGCTGCCGGCGCGGGGGCCCTGCGGAACCTCGTGGACCAGGACGCCGGCTACTGAATTCGCGGCCAATCAATCAATGGAAAAGATCATCAAGGCGGCTGTCGATCGCGGAGCCTCGGACCTTCACATCAAGGCTGGCGACGTCTTTCGCGCCCGCATTGACGGCCGTCTCGTCGCGCTCACGAAGCAGGCGCTTACCCCGGACCAGACCAAAGCGATCGCACTGCGTCTGATCCAGAACGAGGAAGTCAGACAGCGCATCGACCAGATCCTCGACTACGACTGCTCGTGGGGTGCCGCCGGCATCGGCCGATTCCGGGTGAACGTCCTTCGGCAGCGGTCGAGCTTCATGATCGTGATGCGCGTGATCCCATTCACCATCCCGACTGTCGAGTCGCTGCGGCTTCCGCCGGTGATCATGCAGCTGGCCGAGGCCGAGCGGGGAATGATCCTCGTCACCGGTGTCACCGGCTCCGGGAAGTCGAGCACGCTGGCCGCGATGGTCCAGGCCATCAATTCGACGATGCACAAGCACATCGTCACGCTGGAGCAGCCGATCGAGTTCCTGCACCGCGACATCAACTCATCGGTGACGCAGCGCGAAGTCGGCATCGATACCGGCAGCTTCCGTGACGGGCTCAAGGCGGCGCTTCGTCAGGACCCTGACGTCGTGCTGATCGGCGAGATGCGCGACTCGGAGACGATCGACACGGCGCTCAAGGCGGCCGAGACCGGGCATCTCCTGCTCTCGACGCTGCACACGCCGGACGCCGTGACGACGATCATGCGCATCATCGCGATGTTCCCGCCGGAGGAGCAGGACGTCGTTCGCATCCGCATCGCGGAGGCGCTGAACGCCGTCATCTCGCAGCGGCTGTTGCCGCGCAAGGACGGGAACGGCCGCGTCGTAGCCGCCGAGGTGATGGTAGTGACCCCCGCCATCCGGGATCTGATTCTCGAGGCGCGCATCGGCGAGATCCGCGACTTCATCAAGGACGGCCGGGAGCAATACAAGATGCAGACGTTCGACCAGCACCTGGTCGACCTGGTGAATGCGGACGTAGTATCTTTCGAGATTGCCAAAGCGGCATCGACGCGCCCAGCCGACTTCGAGCTCGAAATGAAGATGCTCGGCGGCGGGCCGGAGACGACGAACGGCAACCACGGCAACCACGACAACGACGAGGGTATCCCCGGGCTCGTGCCAACGGCACTCTCGGAACCGGAGCCCGAGCCTCACAAGCCACGAGGGAAAAGACGGTAATGCTCAATCTGCGCGGCGTGATTGCACCGGTGGTGACGACGTTCGGCGCTCGGGACGAAACAGTGGATCTCGACGCCTTTGCAACGAACCTCAGGGCATACGCGGCGGCAGGGTTGAGCGGCGTCGTGGTGTGTGGCTCCACGGGCGAAGCGGCGCTCCTCGACGAAGAGGAGCGCCGCTCGCTCATCGAGCATGCGCGAGGCGAGCTCCCAAGCGACGTGCGGCTCATCGTGGGAACGGGAGCGGAGTCCACGCGGCAGTGCGTACAGCGGTGCCGCATGGCGAGCGAGCATGGTGCCCACGCGGTGCTCGTCGTCGCGCCGCACTACTACGCATCGTCGATGACGCCGGCCGCTCTCGAGGCGCACTATAGACGCGTCGCCGACGAGAGCCCGCTTCCGGTCCTGCTGTACAACATTCCCAAGTACATGCACTTCGCGCTCGAACCGGATCTCGTGGCGCGGCTCTCCTCCCACGAGAACATCGTGGGGATCAAGGACAGCGCGGGTAATCTCGAAAAGCTCGCGGGCTACGTACAGGCGCAGGCCGCCGACTTCACGGTGCTGACGGGTCACGGCGGCAGCTTCCATCAGGCGCTGGAACTTGGCGTTCGCGGCGGGATTCTCGCGATCTCGCTGTTCGCGGCGGAGCTGACGCTGGAGATCTACGAGCGGTACCAGTCCGGTGACCTCGAGGCATCTGCCGAATCGCAGCGCGCGGCAACGCCGCTCGCGGCCGAGATCATCGCGCGGATGGGCGTCGCGGGTGTGAAGGCGGCGATCGACCGCGTCGGGCTTCGCGGGGGGCGCGTGCGCGCGCCGCTCCTGCCGCTCGGACCCGAGGATGAGGCGCGGGTGGACGCGCTGCTGCGCGACGCGCGGGTGACCGCGACGGTCTAGTCGCGTGTCCGCGCCGCTGACGACAGCGGCGGATCGTGCCGCCGAGGCGGTGCGGATGCTCGCGCGCGCGCCTCGTCCGGCGGGTGGCGAGGCCGAGTCGACGGCACGCGCGTACTGCGCTGCCCGCCTCCGTGCCGCGGGGTACTCCATTCGCGAGGAGTCATTCACGTACTCGGCGTTCGTCGGCCGCTGGGGCACGCCGGTCGCGGGCGTCGTGGCGCTCGCGATCCTGCTCTCGGCGCTGACCGCCGGTCGGGGCGGCGCCCCGGGCACGGCGTTCCTGCTGTTGGCGTTAGGCGGTGTGGTGCTGGGGGCCACAGCCCGCTCGCTGGCGCGCGACGGCGTGCTGTCGTTCCCCGCACAGCGGAGCACGAGCGTGAACCTCGTCGCCACGCGCGGCGGCGGCACGCCCGCCGTCTGGTTGATGGCCCACCTCGACTCCAAGTCCCAGCCCATTCCCATTCTCGTTCGTGCGCTCGGGATCACGGTACTCGGGCTGACGTGGCTGGCCGGCATGGTCGTCGCGATCGTTCAGCGCCTGGGTGATATGCCCGGATGGATCTCGGTGGCGTGGGCGGTGCTCATGACCGTGGCGATCGCAGGGGCTATCCCCGTGATCGCGACGACGGTCGGCTCGCGCTCGCCGGGAGCGCTGGACAACGCCAGCGGTGTCGCGACCGTGCTCGCGGCGGCCGAAGGTACCGCGTCGGCCTCCGTCGGCGTATGCCTAACGAGCGCCGAGGAGCTGGGGCTGGCGGGCGCGAGGGCGTGGGTGAAGGGCAAGGACCGAGCGCCGAACACGATCGTCGTCAACTGCGATGGCGTCGACGATGATGGTGTGACCACGTGCATGTACAGTGGCGTGCGCCCCGGCGCGCTCGTCGATGCCGTCGTGGCCGCGGGCGTGCGCACGGGTGTGGCCGTGCGCGCACATCGCCTGCTCCCCGGTGTACTGACGGATGGCGTCGCGCTTGCGGACGCCGGTTGGACCGCCGTGACACTGAGCAAGGGTGGCGTGCGTACGTTAGCCCGCATCCACACGCCGCGGGATCGTGCGGATCACCTCAGCGGCACAGGGATCATCGAGGTGGCGCGCGTGATCGTGACATTGATCGAGACGAACAGCTAGAACGGACTACGCCATGGAAGTGCTTCTCTTCGCCGCGGTGCTGCTGGTCTCGCTGTTCCTCATCCCGCTCGGACTCCCCGGGACGTGGATCATGATCGGGTCGGCCATCGGGTACGACGCGCTCGTCAGCGGCGACCCGATCGGCTGGGTGACGATCGTCGCCACCGCGGTCCTGGCGGTGATCGCGGAGGTCTTCGAGTTCACGCTGTCTACGCGGTACACGCGGAAGTACGGCGGCTCTCGCCGCGCGGGATGGGGGGCTATCATTGGCGGCATTGTCGGCGCGATCGTCGGTGTTCCGGTGCCCATCATCGGCTCGGTGATCGGTGCGTTCGTGGGCTCGTTCGCGGGCGCGCTCGTCGCGGAGTACACGCGTCGCGAGGCAACGGCCGGTACGGCGACACGTGTCGCGACCGGTGCGCTGATCGGCCGCGTGGTGGCGGCGGCGATGAAGACCGGAATTGGCGTCGTGATTGCCGCGTGGCTCATCGCGGCAGCGGCGTTATAAGGGCACGCTTGGGGTCAGAGTCGAAGGGAATCATTCCGTTTCAGGGCGTCGCCCGCGGTCAGCTCGAGTGGCATTTCGAGCATCGAAATGGTCACGCACGCAACAGCATGATTCCCTTGGACTCTGACCCCAAGCCGCGGTTGACTCAGTCCCCCCGCACCGTACATTTACACAACGCCCCGCCCGAGCCGGGGCGTTTTTTTGTGCCGGTAGGAGACGTCGCTACGCGCGGCAGCGACGCCATGTCCGAAGGGGAACCATGTTCGATACGGAGAACCGTACGGTCGTCGTCGTCGGTGCCCAGTGGGGCGACGAAGGGAAGGGGAAGCTCGTCGACGTGCTCGCCGAACGCGCGGACTGGGTCGTGCGATACCAGGGCGGCGCGAACGCGGGGCACACGGTGCACATCGGTGACGCAAAGTTCGTCCTCCGCCAGATCCCGAGCGGCATCCTGCACGCCGGAGTGCGGTGCGCGATCGGGAACGGTGTCGTGCTCGATCCGGACACACTCTTCTCCGAGGTCGACCGCCTCGTGGCGGACGGCATCGACGTCGAGGGACGGCTCTACATCAGCGACCGCGCGCACCTCGTTCTGCCGTATCACAAGCTGCTCGACGGTGAGAGCTCGGCCAGCAAGGAGATCGGCACGACGGGTCGCGGGATTGGCCCGGCGTACGAGGACAAGATCGCGCGCCGTGGCGTGCGCGTGCTCGATCTTCGGCACCCGGCGCGCGTGCGTCAGCTCGTCGAGCGCGGCGTGGACCACGCCAATGGTCAGCTCGCTCGCGTGACGGATCGTCGCGCGGACGCGAACGCTACTGTCGAGCTGCTCGAGCGTCTGGCGCCTCGCCTCCTGTCACTGTCGGACGACGTTGGGCTCCGCGTGCACCAGGCGATCAAGTCCGGCGCCGCGGTGCTGCTCGAGGGCGCGCAGGGATCGCTGCTCGACATCGACCACGGCACGTATCCGTTCGTCACGTCGAGCAACACGACGTCCGGCGGCGCGGCGGTTGGCGCAGGCATCGCCCCCACGGCGATCGACGCTGTCCTCGGCGTCGTGAAGGCGTACACGACTCGCGTCGGGCACGGCCCGCTCCCAACCGAGATCGAAGGCGAGCTCGGCGAACGCGTGCGCGAGCTCGGCAATGAGTTCGGCGCCGTGACGGGGCGTCCCCGCCGGTGCGGTTGGTTCGATGCCGTCGTGGTTCGTTATGCCGCGCGTGTGAACGGCCTGAGCGACCTCGCCGTCACGAAGCTGGACGTCCTCGACACGCTCGATCGGGTTGCGATATGCACCGCCTACCGTGTGGGTGACGACATCTATCACGAGTTTCCGGGCGACGTCACCGCGCTCGAACGCATCGAGCCGTTGTACGAGTGGCATGAGGGGTGGAAGCAATCGACGAGCTCGGCGCGCACGCTGGACGCGCTTCCGGCGCTCGCTCGTCGGTATCTCGATCGGATTCGCGAGCTCGTCGACGCGCCGATCTCCTACGTGAGCGTCGGAACCCGGCGCGATCAGATCATCGGCCTGCAATAGCGACGCGCGACGGGAACCACGACTCGGCTGCCGCGATGACGGCTCAGACCGCGATCGACGTCGCAATCATTGGCGCCGGGCCATGCGGGCTCGCGGCCGCGATCTCCGCGCGCGCGGCGGGTCTCGATGCGCTCGTCTTCGACGCGCAATGCGTGGTCAGCTCCATCACGCAGTATCCGACCTACGCGACCTTCTTCTCGACCGCCGAGAAGCTCTCGCTGGGCGGACTGCCGTTCGTGACTGCCGGTGAAAAGCCATCGCGCCGTGACGCACTCGCGTACTATCGCGCCGTGGTGCGGTACTTCGGCCTTCCCGTTCGCCAGTATGAGCCCGTGTCGCGCATCGACGGGCACGATGGCGCGTTCGTCGTGCACACGTCGCGACGGGGCGTGGAGCGCGAGACGCACGCGCGCGCCGTCGTCATTGCGACGGGGTACTGGGGGTCGCCCAATCGCCTCGGAGTTCCGGGCGAGGATCTGCCTCACGTGTCTCACGCGTTTCGCGAGGGGCACTTCGCGTTTCAGCAGAACGCGCTCGTCATCGGAGGTGGCAACTCGGCCGCTGAAGCGGCACTCGATCTGTGGCGCGCAGGCTCGCGCGTGACGCTCGTGCATTTCGGGCCGACGTTCGACAAGAAGATCAAGCCGTGGGTGCTTCCGGACTTCACGAACCGTGTAGCCGAGGGCAGCATCAACGCGGTGTGGAACAGCCGCGTGCTGGAGATCGGGGCGGAGAAGGTAATGGTACGGTCGACTGACGGCGTGGTGTCCGCGTTGCCGGCGGACCACGTCTTCCTGATGACGGGCTTCGCGCCGAGCGTGCAGCTGTTGGAGCAGGCCGGCGTGTCGATCGACCGGGTGACGGGGATCCCGCAGCACGATTCAAAAACGCTCGAGACGAACGTGCCGGGGATCTTCATCGCGGGTGTGGTCGTCGCAGGCTACGACGCGAACAAGGTGTTCATCGAGAACGGCCGGTATCACGGCGATCAGATCGTCGCCCGGCTGCTTGGGCGCCCGGCGCCGCCCCCCGCGAAGATCAGCCGGGATCTCGATTCCTGAGCGGCGGAATTGGGGACTGGGGTTGTTACATTTATGTCCTCCCGCACCGCCCAACCAACCTCGCGCCCTTCGGCCCGGTCATGGCTAGCGTGTCTACATATCCCGACGTGATGGACAAGCTCGTGTCGCTCGCCAAGCGACGCGGATTCATCTTCCAGTCCTCCGAGATCTATGGAGGCACCGGATCGGTCTGGGATTACGGGCCGCTCGGCGTCGAGCTCAAGAAGAACGTGAAGGACCGTTGGTGGCACGCGATGGTGCGCGCGCGGGACGACATCGAGGGGCTCGACGCCGCGATCCTCATGCATCCGCGTGTGTGGGAGGCGAGTGGCCATGTCGCGACGTTCACGGATCCGCTGGTCGACTGCACGAACTGCAAGCGCCGCTTCCGCGCCGACGACCCGAGCATCAAGGGAACGCCGGGTCAGCCCGATGCGCAGTGTCCCGTGTGCGGCGCGAAGGGCACGCTGAGCAACCCGCGCATGTTCAACCTCATGTTCAAGACGTTCATGGGGCCTGTGGAGGACAGCGCGGCGGTGGTCTACCTGCGCCCGGAGACGGCACAGGGCATCTACGTGAACTTTCTCAACGTCCAGCAGTCGACGCGCCAGAAGGTCCCGTTCGGCATCGCGCAGATCGGAAAGGCGTTTCGCAACGAGATCACGCCCGGGAACTTCATCTTCCGCACGCGTGAGTTCGAGCAGATGGAGATGCAGTTCTTCGTCGACCCGGAGGCCAAGGCGCCAGAGCGCAGCGACATGGAGTGGTTCGAGTACTGGAAGGAGCAGCGCCTGCACTGGCACCTGGCCCTCGGACTCCAGCCGGAACGCCTCCAGTTCCATCAACACGAAAGCCAGGAGCTCGCGCACTACGCACGCGCCGCGTTCGACGTACAGTTCGACTTCGGCGGCTCGTTAGGCTTCCAGGAGATCGAGGGCGTGCACCATCGCGGCGACTTCGACCTCACCCGTCACCAGCAGTACTCGAACAAGAAGCTCGAGTACTTCGACCAGCCCAACAACCGGCGATTCGTGCCGTACGTGATCGAGACCTCGGCCGGCGCCGATCGCACGGCGCTGGCGGTGCTCGTGAACGCGTATCGCGAGGAAGAGGTGCCCGGCGAGAGTGAGGGCCGGACGGTGCTCGGCCTCGCGCCGGCGCTCGCGCCGATCAAGGCCGGCGTCTTCCCGCTCGTGAAGAAGGATGGCATGCCGGAGATGGCGACCCGTGTGGCGAACGATCTGCGTCGGGCGTTCCCCGTCTTCTACGATGATAGCGGCGCGATCGGCCGCCGGTATCGGCGCCAGGACGAGGTGGGGACGCCGTTCGGCATCACGATCGATGGGCAGTCCACGCAGGACGGCACGGTGACGGTGCGCGACCGCGACACGCTGCAGCAGGTGCGCGTGGCCGCCGATCAGCTACGCGGCTACATCGCCGACCGGATCGGGCCGGCCGAGTAGTCGCGGGCGCACGACATGGCCGACCTCACGCTCGCGGCGCTGCGCCAGGGCGGCGCCGCCTTCATGGAGGCCTTCACGCGCGAGCTGTACCTCGCTGGTGCCGGATACAAGCCGAACGCAGATCTGCAGCCGATCTATTCGCGCTTCGCCCACGTGTTCAGCCAGGGGGCGCTAGAGCTCGCGCGCGACACCTTCCGTTCCGCGGCGCCAGGCAGCGAAGAATGGCGTTCAGCGCGCGCGCTCCTCGACTGGCAGGTCGAGATGTATGCCTCGCGCGAGCTGGCTGCGCTCGACGAGCGGGTCATCGCGTGGGAAGCGACCGCGGTCATTCGACTCTCCGATGGCCGCGAGGTGCAGTACCAGCGTGCCGCGGTCGAGATGGCCACGGAGACGAACCGTAACGAGCGTCTCGCGCTCGACGAGGCGCGGGCGTCGCTGGTCGCGGCGGAGCTCGCGCCGATGCGCGCCGAGCGGCTGCAGCGGGAACGGGATCTGATCGAGTCGCTCGAGATCGCGTCGAGCTACATCGCGTCGTTCGAGGCGCTCTCCGGGATCGACCTGCGCGCGCTGGCAGCCGAATGCGAGCGATTCCTGCGCGAAACCGAGTCCATGTGGGCGGACGTGCATCGCGAGGCCGTCCGCCGCGAGCTCGGGATCCTGCCTGGCGAGGCGACGCGTGCCGACGCCGTCGCGCTCATGCGCGCGCCGCGGTTCGACCCGTATTTCCCCGCGGCGGACATGGAAGCGTCCGTGAAGCGGCAGGTCACCGAAATGGGCACCGATCCGTTCGCGCACGGGCGCATCACCTACGACCTGGCGCCCCGTGACGGCAAGCGCTCCCGCGCGTTCTGCGCGCCCGTTCGCGTGCCGCGCGAAGTGTACCTGGTGCTGTTACCGCACGGTGGGGCGACGGACTATCGCACGCTGCTGCACGAGCTGGGGCACTCGCTGCACTTCGGATACATGCGCGACGACCTTCCGTTCGAGTTTCGCCGGCTCGGCGACAACTCGATCACGGAGGGCTTTGCGATGCTGTTCGACCACCTGCTGCACGACGCGGGATGGCTCGCGCGGTACTCCGCGTTAGGTCGGCCGAGGGTGCCGGAGTATCGCCGAACGGCCGCATTCGAGGAGCTGCAGTTTCTCCGGCGCTACTGTGCGAAGCTGTTGTACGAGCTCCGCGTGTATGGCGGCGATGTCCCGTGGTCGTCGCTGCCGGACGCGTACGTCGACATCCTGAGCAACGCGACGACGTTTCGGTACCGGACGGCCGATGCGTTCGTCGATGTCGACCCTCGTTTCTATTCCGCCCGATACCTCCGCGCGTGGCAGCTGCAGGCAGGACTCCGCGAGGTGCTCGTCGAGCGGTTCGACGGCGATTGGTACCGAAATCCACGGACGGGGCCGTTCATGGAGCGAGAGCTGTTCGGGGAAGGACAGCGCGAGCTGGCGTCCGAGCTGGCGGAGCGGGTGGGTGCGAAGCCGCTCTCGTTCGATCCAGTGATCAGGGCGATCGAGGCCGGGTTCTCGGCCTAGAGTCATTCCCGGCGCAGCGAGTCGCGACCAATCGGGGTCAGACTCGAATTACATCGTTCTGCCCCGGCCGAATTTCCAACGGCTGCAATTCGAATCTGCCCCCAATTCCGGAGGGCAAGCCCCTCGGTCGGGACGATAGCGATTCCTCGCCTCCGCCACTGCGCGGCTCCGCTCGGAATGACAAGACCCGGCGATTCCTCGCCTCCGCCGCTGCGCGGCTCCGCTCAGAATGACAAGGCCCGGCGATTCCTCGCTTCCGCCGCTGCGCGGCTCCGCTCGGAATGACGACGGGGCTACTTCACGCGAACCGCCTCGAGCGGACGGGCGCCGCGATCGAGCACGAAGCCCACCACCGCACCGTTCGCGACGTCGACGCGAACCCGACCCGGCTGGTTCATCACCGCAAACGTGTTAGGCGCGGACTGCTTCATCAGCCGCAGCGCCGGCTGCCCTTCGATCTGCAACATCAGCTGCTCACCCTGCGCGAAGAGACGCGTGGGTCGCCTGGAGCCGTCGGGCCAGGTGACCATGTAGTTCCCCGCGAGCCGCGCCAGCTCGTCGGCGGGGATGGGCAGGTCGGCCGGACGCTCCGGGCCCGACTCCGCCGGCAGGCCAAACGCGACACGCGCTATGGCCTCGGCGATCTGGTTCGATGGCGCCGGGGCTGTGTTCGCCAGCACCGCGATGGTGAGTGAATCGTTAGGGTAGTGCGCCAGCTCCGAGATGAACCCGTTGATGCCACCGCCGTGATGGATTGCGAGGTGCGTGCCCACCGAGTCGACCGAGAGACCGAATCCGTAGCTCATTGGCCGGCCGCTCGTGAGCTTGACCGGCGTCGTCATGGTGGCGAAGGATGTCGCGTTCACCAGCTTCCCGCTGTGGAGCAGCGACGTCCACTTCACCAGGTCGCGCACCGTCGAGCAGATCGAACCTGCCGCGTACGGCAGGTCCATGCTGATGTAGTCCGTGTTGACGAGACCGTTGCCGCCGCGGTTATAGCCGCTCGCGCGATGCTTGATGATCGGGCCCACGGAACAGTAGACCGACGACGTCAGGCCATTCGGCACGAACAGCGACTCGCGGAGGTGCTCGCCGTACGGCTTGCCCGTCACGCGCTCGAGAATCATCCCGAGCAGATAATACCCGGTGTTGTTGTAGTAGAAGTGCGAGCCCGGCTCGAACTGGAGTGAGTCATCGCGGACGATCGCGAGCAACGAGTCGTGCGGCAGATCCAGGCGCGCCCGCCGGCCGAAGGCCGGACCGACATCCGTGTAGCTGGGGATGCCCGACGTGTGGTTCAGCAGATGCCTGACGAGGATGCGTCGACCGTGGGTCGGGGCGTTCGGCACGTATTTCGTCACGTCGTCGTCGAGCGACAGCTTGCCCTGCTCGACGAGCCGCATGATGGCCACCGATGTGAACTGCTTCGTCACCGAGCCGATTCGATACACGGTCTGCTCGGTCGCCGGCACGTCGTGCTCCAGGTTCGCCATGCCGTAGCCCTTCATGAGGATCGTGTCGCCGCCACGCACGACCGCGATCGACAGGGCTGCGACGTTCCCGGTTCGGATGACCGCGTCCGCGAGCGAGTCGGCAGCACGAGCGATCACGTCGCGGGCGACTCGCGGGCCTCGCGTCGCCTGCGCCGGCGCCAGCGACGGGAGGAGGAGGGCAACGACGAACGTGGCCGGGAGCAGACGGCGATGCATGGATTCTCCTGAGTCGAAGGCGATACGCCTGGAAAATGTGGTCCGATGCCCCCGCATCGGCCAGCCATTTAACGATGGCCGTGTGATTTCCGCGGCCGGGGTGCGAAACTTCCTGTTCGCGCGGCGTTCGCGCATCTCTCCTACGCAGTCAATGCGTCGGACTCCCTGCCTGCTCTCTGTCATCACGATGTCACTCCTCTCGTCGCCTGCGGGCGCGCAGTCACCCGACTGGGCCGCCACCGCGTCCGAGACGCTCGCGCACCTGCAGCGCCTGATCCGCATCAACACCGTGAACCCGCCGGGGAACGAACTTGCTGTGGCTCAGTATCTCGACAGCACGCTCAAGGCCGAGGGGATCGAGACGCACCTGTTCGAGCCTGCCCCGGGGCGTGCTGCACTCGTTGCGCGACTCCGCGGCGATGGCTCGCGACGTCCCGTGATCATCATGGGGCACATGGACGTCGTGGGCGTGGAGCGATCGAAATGGTCCGTCGATCCCTTTGCCGCCGAGATCAAGGATGGCTACCTGTACGGGCGCGGTGCGATCGACGACAAGGGCATGCTGGCCGCGAACCTCCAGACCATGCTGTTGCTGAAGCGGCACGTGCTGGATACCGGCGGCAGGCTCTCGCGCGACGTCATCTTCGTGGCGAACTCGGACGAGGAGGAAAGCGGCGAGTTCGGGATGCGTTGGCTCGTGAAGAATCATCGCGACCTCATCGACGCGGAGTTCGCGCTCAATGAGGGCGGGCGCACGCGTATCGTCGCCGGGAAGCCGCTGTACGTCGCCGTCCAGAACACGGAAAAGGTGCCGCACGTCGTGACGGTCACGGCCCGCGGGCCTGGCGGCCACGCTTCGGTTCCGCTCAAGGGGAACGCGATCACGCGTCTGGGGCGTGCGCTGTCCGCCATTGGCGCGCATCAGGAGCCGGTGCTGGTGAACGCGACGACGCGTGCGTTCTTCGGACAGCTGGCGACGGTGTGGCCGGACGTCGCCGAGCGACGCGCGATGGCCGATGTCGCATCACGGGATTCAGCGCGCGTGCAGCGCGGAGCCCGGGTGCTCGGAGGCACGCCGGTGTTCGATGCCGTTCTCCGAACCGGTATCTCGGCGACGCTCGTGAGCGGCGGCATTCGTTCCAATGTCATCCCGACGGAGGCCGTAGCGAAGCTCAACGTTCGCACGCTGCCCGGGCAATCGATCGACAGCGTGGTAGCACGTCTGCGCCGGGGCATCAACGATTCGAGCGTGACCCTAACGATCACCGATCGGGGCGATGACGCCCCGCCATCGGACTTCACCTCGCCGCTGTTCGCCGCGATCGCCATGACGGTAAAGGAGCTCGCACCGAGCATGGTGACGGTGCCGTATCTCAGCACCGGCGCGACCGACAGCGCGCGGCTCCGGCAACTTGGCATGCAGGCCTACGGCGTGCTGCCGTTCCGATGAACCAGGATGACGAGGACCGGATGCACGGGAACGACGAGCGTATTCCGCTCGCGGCGCTGGACTTCGGCACTCGGCTCGTCTACGGCGCGCTCTGGCGAGTCACTCGTTAGAGCGCTGACATGCGTCGTGGCCTCGGCTGCAACACGTGGCGACGGCGTCGACGTGACGTTTCGCCGTCCGCCCGGTCAACGTCGCAGCAGGCGCCAGCCGAGCGCAATGGCGCCGGCGACGATGGCGAGCAGGATCCACCAGTAGAGCGCGAGGCGCCTGGACTCCCGCTTACCGCTCGACGACGTGGGAATCAGGTGCTGCCTAACAAGTACCTCCGTGTGGGCGTCCACCCCGTCCGCCTGGGCGGTGACGATCGCCCAGCCCTCGGCGCTCGCGACGAATTGCCCTGACCCATCGACGGGCGCCACACGCGGGTCCGTCGAGCGCCATGTCACCGGGCGTGAGATGACCGTGCCGGCGGCGTCGTAGACCGTTGCCTTCAACGCGACCTTGTCGCCGAGACGCAGCGGTGCGGGCGGAGCCGCCACGACGACGGTCGATGCGCGAACGCTCACGACGCTCACGAATGCCGTGCCGCGGATGCCCTCGCACGTTGCGGTGATCGACGCCTGACCCGGGGCCCGCGCGGTCACCGTTCCGTCGCTCGAGACCGTGGCGATCGAGGGATCGCCGGAGCGCCAATCGATGCTGCGCTCCTGGTCGTCGTCGACCGCCCGCGCCGTACGCACGACACCGCGAAGCTTCGCGGTACTGCCGACCGTGAGCGCCGGCGGCACGCCGTCGATGGCGACGGCCACGACGGGAGGCGCGGTGATCAGGATGCTGACCGCACGCGCGACCCCCCCGGCCTCCGCGACGACGACGGCAGTCCCGCGCCGTTGCGGCGTCAGGCTGCCCTGCTCGGTCACCGTAGCGATCGCGGGATTACGGGACGACCAGCTGATCGGCGCCTGGACCGTCGCCCCCCGGCGATCCACTGCTCTCGCCGAAAGCGTCGCGCGTGTGCCCGATCGCACCTCGGTCGGTGCGTCCACTTCGATCGTGGCGACGGCCGCAGGCACGACTGTGAGCTCGACGGCTGTCCGGACGGTTCCGGCAGACACGAATACGGTCGCCGTGCCAGCAGCATTCGCCGACACGACGCCCGCGGCATCTACTGACGCGACGGCCGGGTGCGACGATTCCCAGTGGAGACGCGCCCCATCGACCCGTGCTCCGCTCTCCGTCCTCGGCGTCGCATCGAGCACCACGCACTCGCCTGCTTCCAGCGCCTCGTTAGGGGCGTCGATACGAATGGCGGCGACTGCCGGACGCAGTGTCTTCGGCCCGCGATCGCCCGATGGCGGTGGCGACGCTGCGCCGGGCGTCGCGGCGGCAGGCGCCGGACTCCGCGGCGCCCGGACGATATCCGCGAGGTGCTCCTCGGCATTCGCGGCGCCGGCGAGCGCCGACATCTCTGCACGCACGGGGCCGAGCGCGGCGAGCGGCTGACCCTCGAGCGCTTCGACCGCGCTCGCGAGATCAGGGAAGCGATCCTCGGGCCTCTTCGCCAGCATACGCATCACGACCCAATCGACCGACGCCGGGATCTCCGCTCGTATGCTTCGCAGCGGATCGGGTGTCTGCTCCGTGTGCGCGCGCATCAGTGCCATCTCGGCTCCGACAAACGGCGGGCGTCCGGTGAGCATCTCGTACGCGACGATGCCGAGGGCGTACTGGTCGCTCGCCGGACCGACATCGTAGCCCAGGCACTGCTCGGGGCTCATGTACTTCGGCGTGCCGATGACGGTACCCACGCGCGTATAGCCCTGCGTCTCCGCAACTTTCGAGATCCCGAAATCGGTCACGACGGGATCACCGTCCGCGTCGAGCAGAACATTGCCCGGCTTGATGTCGCGGTGGACGACGCCGCGGCGGTGCGCGTAGTCCAGCGCCGATCCAACGTGGTACATGATGGCGCGGACGGCCTGCAGCGACAGCAGGCCGTGGTCACGCAGCACACGATCGAGCGAACGGCCGGGGATGTACTGCATGACGAACATGTGCAGGTCGCCAACGGTCCGGACGGCGTAGACGGCGACGATGTTCGCGTGCTGCAGATTGGCGACCGTGACGGCTTCCTGCCTGAAGCGCTCGACCATCCCTTCGCCGAGCAAGAGGCCTGGCGCCATGACCTTGATGGCGACGCGGCGATTGAGCGCGAGGTCGCGCGCGCGGAATACAGCGGCCATCCCGCCGCGCCCCAGCTCCCCATCGATCTCGAACTCGTTCGCGAGAGCGGTTCGCAGCCGCTGGACGACCGCGCCCCAGGCTGGATCGCCGACGCTGGCGACCTCGCCCTGCGGGGCGGGGTCTGCGACGGCCGCCGGTGTCGCGACGAGCGCGCTGCCGCATGAGCTACAGGTCGCGGCGCCTGGCATGACCGCGTTCCCGCACGTCACGCATACGGTGAGACTGTAGCCGCAGCCGCCGCAAAATCGATCGCCGGGATAGACGGGTCCACCGCATCGGGTACAGTGCGCGGTGGGAACGCTGGGAGAATCGAGAGGCGGCAGGGTCACGGCGCCGTGAGGCTCGTCGGCGAGAAGAAGTCGGGAAGCGAGCCTCGGCGTGGCACTCGCCCGAGCCCGCAAGGTGCCGACGGCATCACGTGCCCGCAAGCGCGCCTCAGGGTGCGTTCGGGGCAGGTTGGCGGCGTCAGCACGCGACGGTCGTGTCGACGATCTGTAACGTCGCAGGTGGTACCGTAGCGATCTACGTGGCCTCCGGGCAACACTGTCGTCTAAAGGAAACATATGAGGGCGATCCGGCAAACATGCGGGTCGACCCACCGGATGCGACGGCGACCTCGACCGTCGTCGCGCCCGTCGTGTTCCTCCTTTAGATTGCCGATCCGTGCCAAAGTCATCTGTCTCTCGTACGGAAAGATTTCGCCCGCCTGCGTCCGAACCGGACCAGGCGATGCGCGAGCTCATCGCGGTCCGCGAAGTCATTCATGCGTTTCTCAACGCGGATCGCCCCGAGGAGGTCTATCAGTTCGCGCTTGACCGGGTAAGCCCGCTGGTCGGCGCGACGTTCGCATCGGTGTACCTCGTGGACGGCGCCTCGGAGCTCATGCGGCTCGGCGGCGCGTACAACTGGCCGCAGCGTTTTCGCCCTTGGCTGGGCGAAGCGCGCGTGCGGCTGGGTTTCGGTCCGAGTGGCGAAGCCGCGAGTGAGCGCCGCACCATCGAGGTGCCCGATGTCTTCGCGGACGACGATCTCGAGGACTGGCAGGAAGTCGCGTCGGAGCTCGGCTTTCGCGCGCTGATCGCGCTACCGCTTGTCACGGCCGCGCGCGTGCTCGGCGCGGTCACCTTCTATTTCGCGGATGCCGAGTCCTTCTCTCCCGAGAAGCGCGGCCTGCTGCGCATCGTCGCGGACCAGATGGCCGCCACGGCGGAGAAGGCGCTCCTGATCGACGAGCTGCGGCGGTCGAACGCCGCGCTCGTCGAAGCGAACGCCGAGCTCGAGCGTCAGTACACCGCGGTGCTGCAAGCGCGCCGGCTGAAGGATGAGTTCCTCGCGAACGTCTCGCACGAGCTGCGCACGCCCCTCACTGCGGTGCTCGGCTACATCTCGATCATGCAGGAAGGGATCTCCGGGCCGCTGACCGACGGCCAGCGCCACGATCTCACGCACGTCAAGCGCGCCAGCGAGCGACTCCTGGATCTCATTGAGAGCCTCATCGAGCTGACGACGCTCAAACGGGGCGAGCTCGATGTGTTCGTCGAGGAAGTGGACCCGCGCCGTCCGCTCCGCGAGGCGGTCGCGTCGGTCGCGGCGCCGGCCGCCAGCGTGAAGCTGCGACTCGATGAGCCGACGACGATGCTGCCCATGATTCGCAGCGATCGGAAGAAAATCTACCGGATCCTCGTTAGCTTACTCGGCAATGCGGTGAAGTTCACCGAGCGTGGCGAGATCGTTGCCAGTGTCAGGCTCGCCAACGACCGGGTCGTGTATCGCGTACAGGACTCCGGCATCGGAATCGCGCTCGACGCCCAGCAGTACGTGTTCGATGAGTTCCGCCAGGTCGACGGCTCCGCGACACGCCGCTACGGTGGTTCGGGGCTCGGCCTGTCGCTTGCGCAACGACTCGCGGAGCTGCTCGGTGGCACCATCGAACTGCGCTCGACGCTCGGCGAAGGCTCGACGTTCACCGTGGAGCTTCCACTCGAGTACGAAGCTCCCGTCGAGCTGACGGGAGACGGATGACGACAGCCAGTCACCAATCGGAATGAACAATCAGGAAGACCGCACCCTGCAGGAAACGCGTACGATCCTCAGCACGGCGGACGTGATCGCCGAGGCCAAGCGGTTCTTCGCGCGTCGCAACTCGATCTATGCCGCATTCGTCGAGAAGGAAGGCCCGACATTCGTGAGCCTTCGTGGCCAGGGCGGGGAGGAAGTCCTCATCGGCGCTGCCGCGGCGCAGGACGGTGCTGGCACCCGAGTCACCGGATCGACGTACCTGTTCGACCAGCAGGTGGCGCGATTCTTCGCGACGCTGCCCCCAGCGGAGACGCCATCGTGACCGCGCCGTTCGTGGCGCAGCTTCGCGCCCGGCCCGGTGTCCTGCGCGTCGGCGCCGATGGCCAGCCGCGCATCACGCTGCGCGTGCAGATGCCGGAAGTCTGGGACGTCGTGCGCATCGAGACGCCGGCCAGCGAGCCGGTCGCGACCATCAAGGCGCAGGCGCTCGCCGCGCTCTTCCCCGAAGGCGGGTCGCCCGACGCCTTCGTGCTGAAGCTGAATGGCTTCGAAGTGCTCGACGAATTGGCCTCCGTGGCGGACAGCGGAGCGACGAACGGCTCGACGTTCCTGCTCACCCACCGCCGTCGCCGTCCAGTTCGCTGAGCACCGCGCTGCCCATGCCTAACGCGCCCGCATCGGCCGCGGAGCGCGACGCATTGCGCGCCGCCGCCGTCAGGCTGCGCGACGAGGTGTCCCGCCGCATCGTCGGCCAGCGCGACGTGCTCGACGAGATCCTCATGGCTGTCCTCGCCGGCGGCCACGCGCTCCTCGTGGGCGTGCCCGGCCTCGCGAAGACCCTCATGGTGCGATCGGTCGCCGAGTCGATGCGTCTGGACTTCCGGCGCATTCAGTTCACGCCCGATCTCGTACCAAGCGACATCACGGGGACTGAGCTGCTCGAGGAGGACTCGGCGACCGGTGCGCGCAGCTTCCGCTTCGTCCGCGGTCCGGTGTTCGCGAACATCGTGCTCGCGGACGAGATCAACCGCGCGCCGCCACGAACGCAGGCGGCGCTGCTGGAGGCCATGCAGGAGCACCGCGTGACGGCGGCTGGCAACACGATGCGGCTGCCCGAGCCGTTCTTCGTCCTCGCGACGCAGAATCCCATCGAGCAGGAAGGCACGTATCCGCTGCCCGAGGCTCAGCTCGACCGCTTCCTGTTCGACATTCGCATCGGGTATCCGAATGAGGAGGAAGAGGTCGGGATCCTTCGATCGACCACCGGCGGGCGTGACGTGACGCTCGCGCCGGTGCTCGATGCGGCGGAGACGAGCGCGCTCCAGCGGCTGACGCGCGAGCTTCCCGCCGCCGATCCGATTCTTCGGTACGCCGCGGCACTCGCGCGAGCGACACGACCGCCAGCGGGTGAAGCAGGCGGCAATGGCGCCGGCGGAACGACGCCGCCCGATCTCGTCAAGCGATACGTGCGATGGGGTGCGGGACCGCGCGCGGGTCAGGCGCTCGTGTTGGGCGCGAAAGCACACGCGCTCCTGTCTGGCCGCGCCGCCGTCACGCCCGACGACGTGCGTCGGGTGGCGCAGCCAGTCCTTCGCCATCGCGTGCTGCCCAACTTCGCCGCCGATGCCGACGGCGTCACCGCCGAGCAGATCGTGGCGGCGGTGGTGCGTCACGTGCCAGCTCCGGAGAGCGGCATCCGCGTTTAAAGGCGCCGTCATGCGATCGTCTGAACCGCTTGGGGTCAGAGTCCAACGGCACCAATTGAACGCCGCCTCGAAGGCAACAGAATGATGCCCTTCGACTCTGACCCCAAGGGAACCAGAGAGACGCGCGGCGCGCTGCTCGACGCAGTACGCGGGGTGAAGTGGCCATCGCTTCGCTCGGCGGCCGCGGCGCTGCCCGGCGCGCATCATTCGCGACTCCGCGGGGCCGCGCCGGAGCTGAGCGAATATCGCGTGTATCGCCAGGGCGACGATCCGAAGCGCATCGACTGGCGTCTGCTCGCGCGCAGTGACCGTGCGTACATCCGGCTCGCCGAGGATCGATCGGTCGTGCCGACCCTCATCGTCGTGGACGGGACCGCGTCAATGGCGTTCCCTCCGCGGACGCTCGCGAAGTGGGAGACGGCCTGCGATTTGGCGATCGGACTCGCGGCGGTGGCGCACACGAGCCGGGATCCCGTCGGCATCGTGATCGTCACCGGGAGTGGTATGCGTCAGCTGCCGCCGAAGACCAGACGCGGTATTGTCGGGGAGATCGCGCGCGCTCTCGATGCGGCGACTCCGTCGGGCACGGCCGCAATCTCCGCGGCGCTCGCCGCCGTCAGGCGGCGGACGCGCATCGCGATCGTCAGCGACTTCCTCGGCGACGCGGACGACGTGCGACGACGTGCCGGCGAGGTTGCGGCCGCCGGTGGTGAAGTACATGCGGTGCACGTCGTCTCGGACGAGGAGCTCGATCCACCGTCGCGATCGGTGCTCGCCGTGGATCCCGAGGATCCGACCATCGCGCGGCCGCTCGTCGCCGACGCGCGCGCCGCGTACCTCGAGCGGTTCGGCGAGTGGCGGTCGCAGCTTGCGGCCGCGTGGCGCGGAGAGGGGCTTTCGTACACGCTGGCGACGGTGTCCGAGCCGACGTCCCGCATCGTGCGACGGGTTGCGAGCACGGCGTTAGGCGCCGGACGCGGGGCAGCCATGCACGCGCGGAGCGAGGCCCGATGAGCGTCGCGGCGCCACTGTTCGCCTGGATTGCCGCCGCTGTCGCCGCGGCCACGGTCGCGTTGCACCTCCTGGCGTGGCGCCGCCCGCCCGAATCGCCGCTGCCGACGGCGCGGTTCGCCCCGGAGCGCCCCATCCGGATGGTGTCGCGGGCCGTACGGCCGGCCGACCTCGCGCTGCTCGCGCTTCGCGTCCTCATCGTGCTACTGGTTGGTGTCGCGCTCGCGGGTCCATCCTTCGACGCGCGCCGCGAAGGACTGGGACGTGTAGTGATCGTCGATCGATCGGGCAGCGCCGGTACCGGTGCCGAGGTCGCGGGTGCCGCCCGTGCCGCGTACCGCGAGGGCGACGCACTGGTCGTGTTCGACTCCGCTGCCCGCCAGGTGGCGTCGCCAAACGCGGACTCGCTCGGTGGTGCGGCCGCGGCCGGAAGTCGCGGGTCACTGTCGGCCGCGCTGATCGCTGCTCTGCGCGCGGCAACGCGTCTCGAGCGCGAGCGGGATTCGGTAGAGATCGTCGTGGTCTCGCCCTTTGCCAGCACCGAGCTGGATGCTGCCACGAGCGCGATTCGCGCGACGTGGCGCGGTCGACTACGGCTGGCTCGCGTGACGCTGACACCGAACGACACGCTCTCGTTAGGGCGCCCGATAGTGCGCGGCGGAGAGGGCGACGCCGTCGCCGTGTCGTTGGCGCTGTCCGAACCGTATTCGGGCGGCGCATCCGTTCGTGTCGTACGGGACGCGCCAACCGCCGCAGACAGCGCGTGGGCGCGGGGCGGGGGTGCCGTGGTCGTGTGGCCCGGTGCACCGACGGCGGGCTGGTCGTCGCGTTCCGTCCCGGATACCGCATTTGCTGTGACCGCCCCGGCTCACGTCGGTGCGACGAACGAGAACGACGGCCGCCCCGCGACCGTCGTCGCCCGGTTCGAACGGACCGTGGTTCCTCCGGCAGGCCGCGTCATAGCGCGGTGGGCCGACGGCGAGCCGGCGGCAACCGAGGTCCCGTTAGGCACCGGTTGTCTCCGCGCGGTGTCGGTTACTACACCAGCGGCAGGTGACCTGCCGCTGACGCCGGCGTTCCGCCACTTCGCGCGCCGCATGGCGGGTCCGTGTACGGCTGCCGACCGCCAACCGCTCGCGTCGGACAGCGCGCTCGCGGCGGCGCTGCCGTCGGCGGCGCCTCCGCGCGACCCGTTGACGGTTGCGGCGTTCGCTGCCGACGTCCCTCGCACGAAGCTCACGGCCTGGTTGCTTGCGCTTGCCCTCCTCCTCGGCTTCGCCGAGATGTGGGTCCGCCGCGGAGGGTCCGATGCGACCGCTTGAGCGCGTGCGTCGGACGCGCCGTACGCTCGCGGCGGCGATCGCCGTGCGCGCGGCGCTGTGGGGCGTCTGCACAGCGTTCATCGTCGGGGCGATTGGCATAGTCATGACACGGCGCGCGGAAGCATCCACCGCCGCAGTCTGGGCGCTCGCGGCCGTTGCCGCGCTCGGCGTTCTCGTTCAGCTCTTGGCGGCGTGGCGCCGTCTCACGGTTCCGCGTGTGGCACTCTGGATCGAGGAGCGTGTCCCGCGCCTCGAGTACGCCCTTGTTACCGCGGTCGATCCCGTCGGGAGCGACGCACTGGTGTCCGCGGCGCTGAACGAACGCATCGCCGCCATCTCGTGGCAGTCGGAAACCCGGCGGGCGGTGCTGCGCGCGGTCGCGCGCCCGACGGTCGCGGCGCTCGCCGCCCTGGTGGCGCTGCTGATCGCCCAGCGCGTCGACGTGGCCGCCGCGCGCCGCCCGTCCAATGCGTCCGTTTCGACGACGAGCACGGCGACACGCGATGCGCCTGCACCGTTCGCGCGGCTCGTCGCGGTGGTGCGAACACCGGCGTATGCCGGCGGGCGGGTTGTGCGCGTCGAGTCGCCGGCATCGGTCGCGGCGCTCGTCGGCAGCACCATCGCGCTCGAGGCGCCGGGGAGCGGGGACGGTATCGCTGCTGACCTCGGCGGTGCATCCGTACCCGTACGGCGCGCGGGCGACACGTGGCAGGCATCGGTCACCATGGGCCAGCGGCCGGCGCTCCTGCGCCTGCGTCATCCGTCAGGGGAACGGATCATTGCGCTCGAGCCGAAGCCGGATTCGATCCCGACCGTTCGGCTCGGCGCTCCCGCGCGCGATACGGTCATGCGCGTAGCCCGTGGCGCGATATCGTTGTCGGCGGAGACGCATGATGACCTCGGCCTCGTCAACGGCGGCTTCGAGTACATCGTGAGCTCCGGGGAAGGGGAGAGCTTCAAGTTCAGGTCCGGAACGTTAGGCGCCCGGTCGTTCGGGGGCGCGACGAGTGGCGCGCTCGGCGCGTCGCTCTCGCTCGATCAGCTCGCGCTCAAGCCGGGCGATCTGGTACACCTGAGGGCGGTCGCTCGCGACGGCAACACCGTCACGGGACCCGGCGTCGGCGCATCGGAGACGCGCGTGCTGCGCGTCGCCCGAACGGGCGAGTACGACTCGGTGGCGGTCGAAGGCGCGGCGCCGCCCGAGGCCGACAAGTCGCTCATCAGCCAGCGGATGCTGATCATCCTCACGGAGGCGCTGGAGAAGCGGCGCCCGCGGCTCACGCGTGAGACGCTGGTGTCCGAATCCCGGTCGATCGGTCGAGATCAGACGCGACTGCGGCGCCGCGTTGGCGATATCATCTTCCAGCGCCTTGGCGACGATCCAACGGGGGAACATGGTCACGGCCCCGGAGAGGAGCCGGCGGCGGACACAGCCCCCCTCCGGGGTGACTCCGTTGCGCGCGACTCCTCCAGGCGCGCCGCCGTTCGCGCGGGGCGCTCCGCCCGCGACGTGGCCGCCGCCGACTCCGCCGACTCGGCGCGCGCCGCACTGCTGCGCGCCGCGAGCGCCGCGACCGGGAGCGGCGAAGAGATCCTCGACTTCGAGGGCGACGAAACGCCCGTCGTCGCGATCAATCGTCCACTCCTCGAGGCCTACAACGCCATGTGGGAGGCGAGCCGCGAGCTGGATCAGGGTGAGACGGGGCGTGCTCTGCCGCCAATGCGGCGCGCGCTGGAGGCCATTCAGCGCGCGCGTCAGGCGGAGCGCATCTACCTCCGCGGCAAGGCGCCGGCCGTCGTGGTCGACCTGGCGCGCATACGCCTAACGGGAAAGGAAACGGGGTCGCCGAGTGTCCGCGTTGCGAGGTCGCCGGCCGATCCCGCGGCGGCTCGGCGCGCCGAGCGCCTGGCAGCCGCCATCGAGCTAGCGTCTCGGACGCCGGCGGCCGCCATCGACTCGCTCGTGCTGCTGCGCATTGAATCGCTCGATGCCGCGCCGTCGCTCGCCGCAGCCGTCGCCGACGCGATCGAGGCACTGCGTGGGGGCAACGACGCAACCGCGCTCCTCGCTCGCGCGCGACGTGTGGCCGAGGGTGGCGTGCGTCGCGGCGCGGTCGGTGCATGGAGCGGCGCGTGGTGAGCGAGTTCGTCTTCGCGACGGCGCAGTACGAGTCGGGCGACTGGGATAGTGCGCCCCTCGTTCCCGCGAATCTCATCGACTCGGTGGCGCGCTACACGAGCCTGGCGGTTGCACCGACGGGCGCGATCGTCGCGCTCGCGAGCGACGACCTGTTTCGCTTTCCGCTCGTCTTCTTGACGGGCCACCTGCCGGTTCGGTTTACCGAAGCCGAGCGGACCAACCTGCGGCGCTACGCCGATCGCGGCGGGATGTTGTTCGTCGACGACCACAACCACGACATCGATGGAGCCTTCCACAAGACGGCCGTGGAAGAGCTCGGACGTGCCATCGGCCCGCTCGCGCAGCTGCCTAACACGCACGCGCTGTACTCCGCGTTCTTCAAGTTCCCGGACGGCCCGCCGAACACGTCGCACGAGCTGAACGGGTGGGGCGACAACCTCGTCCACTCGCACCTTCTCGCGGCCATGCGCGGCGATCGTGTGGTGGTGCTGTACAGCAACAAGGACTACAGCTCGGAGTGGGGGTACCACCCCGACAACAAGCGCTTTCTCTCGATCGACAACACGAAGTTCGGCGTGAACGTGATCGTCTATGCGCTCACGCGCTGACCGCGCGAAGGGCGCCCGGCGCATACGCGAGCTTGCGGAGCGCGTGCTGCGCGGCGTCGCGTTGGCCGCCCTCGCGGCGCTGTTCTGGCGCGCACTGATGCCGCCGGCGCCGAAGGCGATGAGCATCGCCCGTTCGGACAAGGCTGGCCTGACGCCGTCGCTGTTGCGCTGGACACTTGACGCACCATCCGCGGCGCACGCGGTGCTCGACCGCGCGCCGGACCCTCAATCGCGCGACTGGATAGCTGCGCTGGCTCGCTCCGGCACAGCCGTCAGCTGGTCGTCGCCCCGAACGTTAGGCGCCTCGGCGGTCGTGGCCGAGCCGACGCCGGAGCCGTACGGTGCGACGCGGGTGCGGCTCGCTGCCGCCGGTGGCGATCCCGTCTCGATCGGTGACGCGGCTGGCCTCATCGACACGCTGCCGCGCGGCGGTGCGTCGGAGCTCGAGCTCTCATCGGTTGCCGGAACCATTCGTGCCTCGGGTGCCACGTTCACGGCGTCGACCGCATCGCGTGACTCGCTGTCGCTCCGGCCCGTGCTCGTGCTCGGGACGGCGGGATGGGAGTCGAAGTTCACGATCGCGGCGCTCGAGGAGCGAGGGTGGCGAGTCGCGTCGCGCGTGCGCGTGGCGCCGAACGTCGAAGTCACGCAGGGTCCGCTCGGCGCGATCGACACCTCGCGTTATGCGGCCGTCATCGCGCTCGACAGCAGTGCTGCGTCGTCCGCCGGAGCGATCGCCCGCTACGTGCGTGACGGCGGCGGCGTCGTTCTGGCCGGGAGCGCGGCACGCCTCGGTCCCGTGTCGGCACTTGCTGCAGGGGGCGTCGGCCGGAGAATGGCGGGGGTGGCCGGCGCCGTCGCGAGCTCGACACCTCGCGAAGGGCTCGGAGTGTTTCCGGTCGCGGCGCCGCGGGGCGACGCCGTGGTTCTCGAGACGCGCGGTACGGTCGTTACGGTTGCGGCCCGCCGAGTAGCCGCGGGACGCGTGCTGCAATCCGGCTACGACGAAACGTGGCGGTGGCGGATGGCCGGCGGTGATGAGGCGATGACGGCGCATCGCGAATGGTGGTCGCGGCTCGTTTCGGCGGTCGCGTACGCGCCGCTCGTGCGGCGTGCGTCCAGTGGGGACGTGACGCTCGACGGCGTTGGTGCCACCGACGAGGCACCGCTCGCGTCGCTGATCGATGCGTTAGGTCCCGCCTCCCCACTCGATAGTCGACTCCCCGCGACAACGGACGACACACGAATGACTCGCATCCTCTTCGCCGCGGCGCTCGCGGCGCTCCTGCTGGAATGGGCGTCGCGACGCCTCCGCGGGGCCCGATGACTGTCGCCTACATCTCTCACTCGGATTGTGGCCGACATGACACCGGCTGGGGTCACCCCGAGCACGTCGGCCGACTGCGGGCGATCCCGCGCGCCCTACGGGAGGACGCCGATCTGTTTCACGCGCTGACGCACGTCGAGGGACGGCACGCGACGGCGGACGAGCTCGCGCTGGTGCACGCCCCCGCGTACGTGGACAGCGTACGCGAGTTGGCGTCCGCTGGCGGAGGTCGGCTGGATCCCGATACCGTCGTCAGCGAAGGCAGCTGGGACGCTGCCACCGCGAGCGCCGGCTGCGTGCTCGATGGCGTCGACATGGCCCTCGACGGCCGGGCGGTTCGCAGCTTCAGCGCCGTCCGGCCGCCGGGACACCACGCGCTCGGAGCGCGCGGGATGGGGTTCTGCCTGTTCGGCAACGTGGCGCTGGCGGCGCATTTTGCTCGGCGGCGTCATGGTATCGGCCGCGTGTTGATCGTCGACTGGGACGTGCACCACGGCAACGGCACGCAGGCGCTGGTGGAGCGTGAGCCCGACATTCACTTCGTGTCGATGCACCAGTGGCCCTGGTACCCGGGAACCGGTGCCGCAGAGGATCGTGGACCGCACGGGACGGTGTGGAACGTCCCGATGCCCGCCTCCCAGCCGCGAGCGCGGTACGTCGAGGCCTGGACGCGGGCGATCGACGCCGCGACGACCGGGTGGGCTCCGGAGCTGGTGCTCATCTCAGCGGGGTTCGACTCCTTGAATGGAGATCCGCTGGGCGCGTTCACGCTGGAGATCGAGGACTTCGTTGGGATGACGCAAGACCTGGTGGCTCGGGCGGAGGCGTTGTGCGGCGGCCGGATCGTGAGCGCGCTCGAGGGCGGCTACGCGCCCGATCGCATGGCTGCCGCCGCCATGGCGCATCTCAAGGCCATGGTCTGACCGGCGCGCGCTGGTGGCTGCTTGCAGCTGCTAGCCGCTCGCCGACGGCCGCGTGCTAATGCTCCGAGCTGCTCGCTGCTGCCACCAGCCGCAACGAGCCGCCCCGGCTCGCGACGCCAGTTCCTGCTCCCAGTTCCCAGTGGCCACTGCCCCGTTTCCTTCGTCAGGCTCCCTCTACAAGGCGAGTAGAGATTCCTCATAATACCCACGTCGTGGGACCCGGCTCGGCATGGCGGAGCGGGCCCGGAGTCAGCAGCGCGAAGCTCGCAGCACTAGCACGCGGCCGTCGGCGAGCGGCTAGCAGCTGCTCGCAGCTCGCAGCCTCAGTTCCCTGCAGACCCCGGCGCCGCGCAGTATACTTTCTCCCCTCATGCCCGCCCCGCCGCGCGTACCGCCGGTCCCTGCCGTACTGCGGCTCGTCCAGATGATGGTGCTCGGACGCTGGCGCGCGACTGGGGAGGAGCTGTATCGCGAGGTCGCCGACCTCCTGGAAGCGCAGCCTGGGCGCGAGATCGTGCTATCCGGCGCCGGTGAGGGCGAGACCAGCGAGTGGCTCGCCGCCAGGACCGGCGCGGCGATCACGGGCGTCGACCCCAACGAGGAGCGTATCGAACGCGCCGAGGCCCGCGCCCGGGAGCTCAAGACTCCGTTGCCGTTGTCCTACCAGCAGGCGCCGCTGGATGACCTTCCGCACGAGAGCAACGTCTTCGACGCGGCACTCGCCGAGCCGCTTCTGTCTTCAGCCGCCAACCCCGAACGCGCCGTCGCCGAGCTCACGCGTGTGACCAAGCCGATGGGCACCGTCGTCCTGTTACAGTTGACGTGGAGCTCGGACATGAGCGAGTCCGCGCGCGAGATGCTGGTCGAGCGTCTCGGATTGCGACCACATCTGCTGATCGAATGGAAGCAAATGATGCGAGAAGCCGGGCTGGTCGAGATCCAGGTACAGGATTGGACCGAAGCCGGCGCGAAGGCAGCGGCGGAGTCGGATGAAGAGCCGGTGTTGACGTGGCAGCAGAAGGTGCAGATCGCCGGCCGCGCCTGGCGCCAGCTCGGGTGGAAGGGCGCGCGCGGCGCGGTCGCCCGCGAGAGCGCGCTGCTCAAGGAGCTCACGCGGGAGCGTGCGCTCGGATTCCAGCTGCTGAAGGGAGTGAAGTGGCCTCACGCCAGACAGGAGAGCTGACGTGCCCCCGGCACCGCAACGTGCGCTGCAGCTGTTCGGAATCATCTCGCTGGATGTGTCGGGCACGAGCTCGCCCGTTCGCGGCGTTACTGTCGTCACCTTTCGCGATCTCGGCGCTCTGGTGATGGAGACGGCCTATTCGGCGCCGGCGCCGAGCGCGCAGCACATTGCGGACTATCGGCGCGTCGTCGAGGGCGCGTTCGCGCGCCAGACAATCGTGCCGGCGCCGTTCGGTGCCATCTTTCGCGGCCGCGATTCGCTCACGCGATGGCTCGAGCTGCACTACTTCACGCTCATCGAGGCCGTCACGTTCGTGGCCGACCGCGCGATGGCGCGTGTGAGCGTCTCCTACGGCGACGAGCCGGAGAATACCACAGCAATGGCGATCGATGCGGATCTCCTCGAGAACGCGGCCGACGAGAGCTTTCGCCTCCTGCGACGGCATGCGGTGGCCTCACTCGTCATGAACAACCATGCAGGCAGTGGCGGACCCGCCGCCCGCGCGTCGTTCCTCGTCGAGCGCGAGCGGTGGGACCTGTTCAACGACATCGTGCACGAGGAGCAGAAGCGCCTTCGCGAGATGCGCGTCGAGTGTACGGGCCCGTGGCCGCCGTACGACTTCGTGCGCATGCAGTTCGGAGGCTGACGTGTTCTGTCCCGAATGCGGTACGTGGAATCGAGCGCGCGCCGTCCGGTGCACGCGGTGCACAACGGAGCTGCCGGAGCTGGCGGAGGAGCCGCGCGAGCGTCCCGACGAGGAGCTGACCGCGCTGCGCCGTATCACCGGCAGCCGCTACCGCGTCATCCGGCGTCTCGGGAGCGGCGGCATGGCGAACGTCTACTACGCCGAGCACCAGCTGCTCGAGCGGGCGCTCGTGATCAAGGTGCTTCACGCGCATCTCGCGCGTGACGCGGAAATGCGCGAGCGCTTCCGCCGCGAGGCGGAGTCCGCGAGCCAGCTGGTGCACCCGCACATCTGTACGATCATCGACTACGCCGAGGCAGCGGAAGCGGTGTTCATCGTGATGCCCTATCTCGCGGGTGGATCGTTGGCGGACGTGCTCGTGAAGGAGCGCACGGTGTCCGCGGGTCCGGCGATGGCGGTGTGCGCGCAGATCGCGACGGCGTTGGACTACGCGCATCGTCGCGGCGTCGTCCACCGTGACGTGAAGCCGGACAACGTGCTGTTCGATGAGGACGGTCACGCCCTGATCACGGACTTCGGCATCGCGACGGCACGCTTTCACGGCCGCCTAACGGGGACCGGCCGCGCCATGGGGACGCCGCACTACATGTCGCCCGAGCAGGCGATGGGGAAGATGGTCGACGGACGGAGCGACATCTACGCCGTGGGGGTCATGCTCTACGAGATGCTGCTCGGCTTCCCGCCGTTCGACGGCGCGGACTCGTACTCGGTCGGTTACAAGCATGTGCACGAGACCGCGGCCGCACCGGACGTGGTGGACTCGCGCGTCTCGCCCGAGCTGTCCGCGCTCATCATGCGCTGTCTGTCAAAGGCGGCCGATGCGCGGTTTCAGACCGGCGCCGAGCTGGCGGATGCGCTCCTGGCGTTCCTGATTGCGATGGGCTCAGCGGCCGAAACGCGCTCGGCATGGTTCGCACGCCGCGGCGGCGGTGCGCCGGCAACGCCGCTGTGAGCACCGCATGAGACTCGAGCACGAGATCATCACTGTCCGGACGCGCACGCCGTTCGTCATCGCGCGCGGCGGCGCGAGCGAATGGAGGCTCGTCTGGGTCCGCGTCATCGACGAAGACGGCGCGGAAGGGTGGGGCGAAGCGGCGCCGAGCCGCTTCTACGGTGAGACGACCGAGACCGTGATCGCCGCGCTCGGCCGCCTCGCGATCGCGCTGGACGGGGCGGACGCCTGGTCGCTCGAAGCGATCGAGTCGGAGATGCACCGAGTGATCCGGTTCAACGCGTCGGCGAAGTCCGCTGTGAGCGCGGCCCTTCACGATCTCGCGGCGAGACGTCTCGGAGTTCCGCTGTACCGCATGCTTGGCCTCGATCCGGCGCGCGCCCCCCGCTCGAGCTACACGATCCCGATCACGACGGACGATGACGCGCTGCACCGTGCGCTCGACGACGCGGCGCCGTACCCGGTCCTCAAGGTGAAGCTCGGTGGACCGCGTGACGCCGACACGATCGCGGGCGTGCGGGCCTCGGCGCCGGACAAGATCCTTCGCGTGGATGCCAACGCGGCGTGGACGCCCAAGCACGCGCTGCGCATGATCGACGTGCTGCTCGACTACGACGTCGAGCTCGTCGAACAGCCGGTCGCGGCGCACGACATCGAGGGACTCAGGTTCGTGCGGGAGCGTTCGCCGCTGCCCATCATCGCCGACGAGTCCTGCCTCGTCGCTACGGACGTGCCGCGCCTCGCGGGCGCAGTGGACGGCATCAATGTCAAGCTCGCGAAGTGCGGTGGGCTGCGTGAGGCGATGCGCATCATCGCGACGGCGCGGGCCCACGACATGTCCGTGATGCTGGGGTGCATGGTGGAGACGAGCCTCGGCATCACGAGCGCCGCGCACCTCGCGCCGCTGCTCGACTACGCGGACCTCGACGGCGCCGCGCTGCTGGCGCACGATCCGTTCGACGGCGCGACCATTGCCGCCGGCACGATCGCGCTGCCCGCCGCGGCTGGACTCGGCGTCAGGCACCGGGCCGCCCGTGACATGAGAGCTGGCGACGGCGGCTGACGTGCTGGTCGAGGTCGCGCTGCCGCTGCCGCTGTTCACGACGTTCTCCTACCGCGCCGAGGGTGATCTCTCGAACGCGGTCGTGCCGGGTACGCGCGTCGTGGTGCCGTTTCGGAACCGGAAGGAGATCGGTATCTGCGTCGGGTTCGCGGAGCCGACCGACGCGACGCGCCAATATAAGGCCCTCCTCGAGGTGCCTGACGCGGAGCCGGCAATCGATGCGTCGATGCTGGAGCTGTGCCGCTGGATGGCGTCGTACTACGTCGTGCCGCTTGGCGTGGTGCTGCGGGGCGCGCTTCCGGCGCTTCTGACCGGCGCGGCGGCGCCGACACCGGCGCAGAAGACGCGCCGACTGGCGGTGATCGCGAACGAGCTGTCGTCGCTCATGCACCGCGATCGCATCTTCGCTCGGTCGCGGCAGCAGCGCGCGCTCTTCGAGCTCCTCGAATCGCTGGGCGGGCGCTCGCCCGTCGAGCACCTGGTCGAGCGACTCGACTTCTCGCCCTCGGTGCTCAAGGGGCTCGTCGCGCGAAACCTGGTGGCGATCGAGGAAGAGATCGTGAGTCGCGATCCGTTCGCGGCACGCCCACAGGTAGCCACGCGGCGTCATGCGCCGACGCCGGACCAACAGCGGGCGATCGACGCGCTCGCGGCCGGACGCCCCGGTGAGGTGTTCCTGCTGCACGGCATCACGGGCAGCGGAAAGACCCTCGTGTACATCGAGCTGCTGGAGCGCGTCGTGCGCGACCGTGGCCAGACCGCGATCGTGCTCGTGCCGGAGATCGCGCTCACGCCACAGACGGTGGACCGCTTCCGACTCGTGTTCGGCGACGCGGTCGCCGTGCTGCACTCGTCGCTCAGCGATGGGGAGCGGTACGACGCCTGGCTCGCCCTGCGTCGCGGTGAGAAACGCATCGCGGTGGGCGCGAGGTCGGCGATCTTCGCGCCGCTGCGGAATCTCGGTGCGATCATCGTCGACGAGGAGCACGAGGGCAGCTACAAGCAGGCCGAGTCGCCGCGCTATCATGCGCGCGAGGTCGCGATCGTGCGCGCGCGAAACGAGGGCGCCGTGGTCGTGTTAGGCAGCGCGACGCCGAGCCTGGAGAGCTGGACGAATGCGGTGTCGGGGAAGTACCGCACGTTGTCGCTCCCCGATCGAGTGGGCGGCGGGCGGCTGCCCGCGATCGAGGTGGTCAACATGCGCCGCACGCCGTTACGACAATCGGAAGCGCCTCCGGATCCCTTTGGGCTCGTCGTCAGCCATCCCCTCGAGGAAGCGCTCGCGGACCGGCTCGCGCGCGCCGAGCAGAGCATCCTGCTGCTGAATCGCCGAGGGTACGCGGCATTCGTGCAGTGCAATCAGTGTGGAGCGGTCTCGACGTGCCCGAACTGCAGCATCTCGCTCACGTACCATCGCACACCCGAGCGGCTGGTCTGCCACTACTGCCTGCACAAGGAGGAGCCGACCGCGCGCTGCGCTCGCTGCGATGGCGATACGCTGCGACGCCGCGGGCTGGGCACACAGCAGGTCGAGCGTCTCCTGTGCGACCGTTTCCCCTCCGCCCGCGTGGCCCGAATGGACGTCGACACTACGACGGGGAAGTGGGCACATGCGGACATCCTGGATCGCGTGGGCCGCGGTGATGTGGACATGTTGTTAGGCACGCAGATGATCGCAAAGGGGCTGGACTTTCCGAACGTCACGCTCGTCGGCGTGATCGACGCGGACGTCGGGATCAACCTGCCGGACTTCCGGTCCTCCGAGCGGTGCTTCCAGCTCCTGAGCCAGGTCGCGGGCCGCGCGGGCCGCGGGCCGAAGGGCGGACGCGTGTTGATCCAGACGCGAGTGCCGTCACATCACGCGGTGGTATGCGCGGTGGCGCACGACTACTCGAGGTTCGTGACGCAGGAGCTCGATGGGCGACGCGAGCCGGTGTATCCGCCGATGACGCGCCTGGCGAACGTGGTGTTTTCGGGCCTGCGCGAGAACGAGACCCAACAGCTCGCCGCGCGCGCGGCGGAGCGCCTACGCCGCGCGCTGGCGCCCCATGCGGGCGAGATCTCGGTCGTCGGCCCGGCGCCCTGTCCGATCGAGCGCGTGAAGACGCGCTGGCGGTGGCATCTGCTCATGAAGAGCCCGAATCCGGCGCTGCTGACGCGTGCGTGTCGCTTTCTCGTGGAGCGGCTGGACGTTCCGAAGGACAAATCGCAGCTCCGCGTCGCGCTCGATCGTGATCCGGTGAGTCTACTTTAGGCGCGGCTTCGACCGGCCACTCGGACGGGACGCTTCGATCGACGGCAACGGCAACTACCAAGACCTGACGCGGATTACGCGGATGACGCGGACTCGCTCCAAGCCTCCCGAAGGCCTGCCGGCCCACAGCCGACGCATCTGTCCTTTCTTGTTCAACGACCTCGGAACTCTTTGTGGTGGGTCCCGGGGCCGTTCCCAAGAAGACGAGCGACCGGACAGGACGCGACGCCAGCCGTTGATGCCACCGGAGCGAGTCCGCGTCATCCGCGTCAGGCAGTTGCTGTTGCAGTTACCAGCCTCTCTCCCAACGGCAGAGTGAAGCGTGCCGCGATACGGGTTCAGTTATTGTCCGCCGCCGGGAGCTTCTTCACCACTGTCACCTTGATCGACGACGGATACTGCTTCGAGTGGTGAATCGTGTTCTTCGCCACCAGCCCCGTCGTCTCGTCGAAGTTGTTGCCGCCCGTGTTCAGGTTTCGGTCGAAGCGCGGGAAGTTCGAGCTCGAGACCTCGATGCGAATGCGGTGCCCGGGCGCGAAGTAGTTGCTCGTCGTCATCGGCTGCAGCGCCACCTTGTACACCTTGCCCGGCTCCATGAACGTCGGCGGCTTGTCGTAGCCCTCACGGTACCGCACCCGCTGAATCGTCTCGTCGAGATTGTACGCTTTGCCGTCCGGGTACACGTCGATCACCTTCACCGTGACGTCGGTGTCCTTGCGGTCGGATGAGAGGTGGATCGTCGCCTCGATCGGCCCGGTCAGCTCCATGCCGTCCTTGAGCGGCTCCGTCGTGTAGACCAGCACGTCGTTCCGCAGCTCCGTCTCCTGTTGATCCACCGCGCCGCCCGCGAGCGCGTTGCCCTGACAGCAGACGTTGCCGCCTCGTGACATCACCGGCTTCCCCGGGTCGTACGAGAAGCTGTCGGGCTTGTCCGCCGCCGGGACCTTTGTCGTCAACACGCCGTTGCCGTTCCGCGTGTTGGCACCACCCTCGCTCGCCAGGTAGAACGTCATCCCCTCCGAGTTTTTCGGGGGCCACGAGTCCGCCGTCTGCCACTTGTTCGAGCCCATCGTGTAGTAACGGATCTTCGGCAGCGTATCGAGCAGCCCGTTCTTCTCACCCTTGAGGAAGTAGTCGAACCAGCCGTAGGTGAGCGCGTCGTAGTCGAGGCGCGCGTCGCCAACGTTCCGCTCACCGACGATCAGGTTCTCCGTCGCCCGCTTGTACGCGCAGTGCAAGGTCGGCGCGATCACCGCGTACTGCTGGTTCGCGATCGCCGGATCCGCCGTGCGGCGGACGTGATTGTAGGTGGCGAGATTCGGCCCGACCGACACGTCGTACCACGACATGAACCACAGGCCCGGCACGTTGATCTTCATATCGTCGTGAAACAGACCGCCGCGATACCACGCCGGATCGTTAGGCGCTCGCTGCATCATCGCCCCGCCGGTCGCGATACCCGGCATCGTATCCGCAAAGATGCCGCGCGGACCGCCCAGCACCTTGAGGAGGTCCTTCGTCGGCAGGTGCCAGAACGCCTTCGACCAGTCCACGGGCGGAAGTCGCTGCGCGAGGTCGAAGGACTTTGCCGCGCGGATCAGGTCCTCCTGCGATGTCCCCGGCGGGAACGTCGGGCGGACCTGATTCTGCTCGCCGTAGAGCCAGTCGATGAACAGCATCTGCACCGCGCCGCCACGGTACCAGTTGCCCTGCTCGAAGTACGGCTTCACGCGTCCGACGCCAGCGCCGAACCCCTGCGGAATGATCGTCGCGAGCCCCTTCGGGCTCTGCGCTGCCACCGCCATCTGCCACTCGGCCGTCGACGAGCAGCCGATCAGGCCGACCTTCCCGTTCGACCAGCTCTGCGATGAGATCCACTGGATCTCATCCGTTCCGTCGGTGGTCGGCGGTCCGAGAATGTCGTAGCTGCCCTCCGAGAAAAAATGGCCGCGCTCGTTGGCGCCCACGTACGCGTACCCGCGACGCACCGCCTCGATCTGAGCGGTCATGTCCGCAGGAGCGCCGAGGTTGACGTCCCAGAAGTTCATGTTGTAGGGGGTTCGCACGAAGATCGCCGGGACCGGACCTGCGGCGTTCTTCGGGCGATAGACGTCGAACTGCATCTTCGCGCCGTCGCGCATCGGAACCATGAGCTTCCGATCGACGAGCGCGATGCGCTGCAGCTCGCGCTCGAGCGAGTCCCGGCGCGCCGCGAGAACGGTGTCCCGCGGCGGACGGCCCTGGGCGCGCGCGGTTCCGGTGAGGGCGCTGGCAAGGAGCGCGAGGCGCGCAAGTGAACGGATGCCGAGCGCTAGTCGGCGAGGCACGATGGACATCCAACCCTCCGGACCGGGTCCCAGTCGAACGACGCCGGACGCGCGACGAGTGCTCGCCGCGGCCCGGGCGAGCCTACACACTCATGACGCGCGAGTGTCCGTCTCCGCTGAGGCTCGAGCGGGCGAATGGCCACCGCGCGGCGAGCGTCTCGCCAGAGGCCCTAAGGGACTTGGCCCACCGCCCACCCGGTAGGCATCTTTCGCTTCGTGACGACGATTCCCCATCCCGATTTCACGGCCCCGCAGTTCTCCGCGGCGCCCGATGCTCGCTTCGTCCCGGCGCCCGCTGACGGCGTGCTCCCCGAAGACTTCTTCTCGACCACGAATCTGCCGACGTACGTTCGGATTCGTGGCGCGTGGACGCTGCCGCGCGAGCCGCGGATGGACTCCGCGCTCGTCCTCGACCGCGATGGCGTCCTCTGGGTGCGCGAGATGCGCCGTGTCCGCTCCGGTGACCTCGTCGCCGTGGGGAAGAAGGAGGACGGCACCGAAGGCATCTACGTCAACACCGACGCCGCCGGTGGCCACGACGACGGCGAGTTCAAGTTCATGGCGAGCGAGGTATCGCGCGAGAAGCCGATCGACTACGCCCATCTGGCGCGACTGCTGATCGGCGAACGGGAGCGTGGTGGCTACATCGTCTGGGTGACGGGGCCGGCGCTCGTCCATTCGCGTGCGCGCTCCGACATGACGTGGTTCATCATGAACGGCTTCGTCAGCGCCCTGCTCGCCGGCAATGCCGTCGCCGTGCACGACATCGAGGCCTCGATCTTCGGCACGACACTCGGCATGACGGGGAAGGGCGAATCGACGGTCGGGGGGCACGGGCTGCACATGCGCGCCATCAACAAGGTGCGCGCGGCCGGTTCCATCGAGCGCGCGGTGGAAAACGGCGTCATCACCGATGGCATCATGCACGCGTGCGTGAAGATGAAGGTTCCGTACGTGCTCTGCGGCTCGATTCGCGATGACGGCCCGCTGCCGGACGTCTATACCGACGCCGCCACGGCACAGGACGCCATGAAGCGCCACACCATACGGGCGACGATGGCCGTCATGATCGCGACGGCGCTGCACGCCATCGCGACGGGCAACATGCTGCCCGCGTTCGTCACGGAGCCCGACGGCACCCTTCGCGAGATGCCGACCATTTGCGTCGACTCCGCCGAGTTCGTCGTCAGCAAGCTCAAGGACCGCGGGACGCACCAGGCGTTCGGCGTCGTCACCAACGCTCAGGACTTCATGCACATTCTTCGGCTGTTCGTCGAGCGTGAGCTCGACAGCCCTGACGTATCGGTTGGCTCGCCACGAGCCGCGGCGGCCGTGCGATGACGGAGACGCAGCAGCGGTTCCTTCGCGCGATCGCGGAGCGCGTGCCGAAGGCGCAGGTAGTGGAGGTTCACCTGTTCCCGCCGATTCGTCAGGGCGGCGTCGAGACGGGCGTGGCCGTGGTGGCCGAGGATCCTCGTGCGGCGGCGCCGGTGGTAGTGGGCTCGGTCGAGCACGTGGAGGCGGTCGAGCCGATCGAGTCCGCCGAGTCGATCGACGTTCCTCAGCCGATCGAGACGGTTGAACCGCTCGAGCCGGTCGAGACGATGGAAGTGCCAGAACCCGTCGAGACGGTCGAGCCGATCGTGGCGGTGGAAGATCGCGTCGCCGACGCCAGCAACGGCACCAATGGCGATGCCCATCATCCGTCGTCATCGCGACTCACGGTCTACATGGCGCGCTACCGGTTGACGCTCAAGGGTGTCGACCGCGGAAAGTGGGAGGTGGATGTCGTCGCCGAGGCGGACGCCCCGCTCGACGCCATCGACGCGGTCGTGCGCGGAGTGCAGCGCCGCGGGGGCGAAGGCGCGGAGCCCGACCGCCTGACGAGTGACGCGTTTCGTGAAGCGCTCGACGCGCCGCTGGCGTCACTGGAGCGCTGACGGCGGTACCGCCGAAACGGCTAGACGCGCTCTCTCAACTTCGCGAGACGCTCGCCGACGCTCGTCGGCACGAGGAGATCATCCGCGATCTTCGCGATCTCCTCGGCGTCGCGCCACGCCCGTTCTAGCTCCGCGAGCTCGCCCTGCATCGCGCGTCGCTCGGCTTCCTCGTGCAGCGCCATCTCGAACGCGAGCCGCTGCACCTGCGAGAGGCCGAACAGTCCGTGTGCCGGCATGTCCCGCATGATCGACAGCCGTCGCATCGGCTTCGGGGAGCTTCGCGTGGACAGACGCGCGACGCGCACGAGACTCTCGATGTAGCCCTCGGAGCCCTGACGCTCCTCGAGCGCCGTCACTGCCTCGGAGATCGTCTGCTTCGTCCCGCCGTATCGATTGACCTTCGGCATGAGCGTGGACGCCACGCGCATGGCCTCGGCGCCCTCGAAGCGCCACCGCCCTTTCTCGTGCCGCACATCGATGGCGATGGGAGACGTCGCGCCGGGCTCCACGATCGTTTCGGACAGGTGCCCGAGCCGCACGCGAAGCAGCTGGTTGTCGTCCGTCCGGATTCGCGCGACGACACTCCGCGGATTCCCCTTCAGGGTCGCACGAGTGAGGTTCGCGATGAGCCAGCCGAACCCGCCGATCGATGCGCCGGCCGCGACACCTCCCGCGACGATGGCGCCGATTGCGCCGATGCCTGCACCGGCGATCAGCATCTGGCGGCGGCGCCTTCTGCCGAACTGATCGCCGTAGCGCCACGCCGCGAACTCCGGGCGCAGCGGCTCACCGATGCGGACGAGCTCCGTGCCGTCGCGCAGACGAGCGAGACCGATCTGATCCGTCGCCGCGCGCAGCCTCGTGCCTCGGTACAACCGCTCAGCGTCCTCGATCGCCTCCCACCGCTCCTCGAGCGGCGTCAGGTTCCAGCGCTCGCACGCCGGGCAGACGACCCACAATCGCCCCTTCGCCGAGTCGAACGCGAGTCGGCGGCCGACGGGGAAATGCTCGATCGACTCGTTGGATCCGAGCGGACGATTGCAGAAAAGACACGTCGCGTACATCGCCGGGACGACCCTCGCTGCTGACCGGTCTGCCGCCGCACCAGGAGCGGCGTCCCGAAAGCTAGCGGGCGTGCACGAGCCCGCGGCAGGCGAGCATGACCGCCATGAGCCGGCCTCAGTTGCGGTGACAGCAGGCGGAACCTAACGTGGCCTCACCCATGACGCCTGAGGAGACTTGAGTCGCGTCACTCGGATTCGACACGCGACCTCGTTGGAGCCCGCGGGAAGCGCAAGCGAAGGCGAGGAATCGCAGGGAGGTGTCATTCCGAGCGGAGCCGCGCAGCGGCGAAGGCGAGGAATCGCACTCGTCCCGGCCGGGAGGCCTCTCTACCGGGATGATCGCGATTCCTCGCCTCCGCCGCTGCGCGGCTCCGCTCGGAATGACAATCACTACGCCGACCGCGGTACGCGCGGCGGCTTGGACGGCGCTGCGATTGCCTCCCGCGAGGCGCCGGTCGCCTCACTCGCCGCCTGCTGGACCGCCGACGCAAAGCACTGCACGTGCAGAGCGCTCACGCCGGTGGCGAGCGTCACGAGCTGCCATCGACGCCGCAGTCCATGAGTCCCCAGGCGAAGCATCCGGACTCGCCCGGCACGCCCTGCGGCCTCCGCCGCGGGGCGCGGTACGATCGCGACGGCCTCCCCGGCCGCCGCCAGTCCGATGAGGGCCTCGGTCAACGTCACAGTCGTTAGGCGCAGGGGCTCGAGCCCAGCCGCCGTCAGACGCTCGGTGAGCCACCGCTGCTCGGTCGGCCGCGCGGCGTGGACCGCCAGCTGCTCGACGCGCAGGTCGCCGGCGACCAGCGCCGCGTGTTCCGCCAGGCGATGGCCGGGAGCGACGAGCGCTACCAGCTCCTCGTCGAAGAGCGGAATGAGATCGAGTCGCGGGTCCGCGGCGGCATCGGCAACGACGGCGAGCTCGTAGCGCCCTTCGAACAGCGCGTCCACGCCGTGAGCGGTCGTGTCGGGGATCAGCTCCGCGCGGATGTGGGGCAACCGGCGCCGGACGATGCCGACGGCTGCCGGGAGCCAGGACAGCGCCAGCGGGGAATCCGTGCCGACCCGCAGGCGCCCCGCCGCGCGCGGCGACGAGCGCAGCATCGACGCTTCGGCCGACGCCAGCCGCGCGAGGACGTCGCGCGCGACCTCGATCATTTCGGTGCCGGCGTCGGTCGGGACCATGCCCTTCGGCGTCCGGTGAAAGAAGGGAAGGCCGAGCCGCTGCTCGAGCTCGATCAGCTGATGGCTGATCGCGGATTGTGTGAGGTAGACGTGTTTCGTGGCCGCCGACACGGTGCCGTGGTCAGCGATCGCAGTGAGAATGCGCAGGTGACGGACCTCGAGAATCATCGTGCGTTCCCCATGGCTGGCGTGAACGACGTCGGTCAGCTCGTTGGTCGCATCATCGCGCCGGGGACGCAGCCTGACTTGACTGATCAGCGCCCACGTTTGAACGATCGGAACCCATGAGGCCCCGGCATGCGCCGACATGAGGCCGCCTCATGGAAAAGTTGATGAGATTCTGTTTGTCGGAGTGGAGGCAGCCCCGCCACATTGACACGCATGAAGTCAGGACGAGAGGCCACATGACGATGGACGTGGGACGGCCGCCGCCGTCGTCCTCCGCCACGGGGGTTGCGGGAAAGCGGCTCGCCGCCACCGAGGTGTCCGGCTATCGCGTGATCGACGCCGCGTACGCCAACGGGCAGTCGCTACCTCGCCACACACACCCGAGACCGGCGCTGTCGTTCGTGTCGCGAGGAAGCTTTCGCGAGACGAACCGGAACGGCGTGGCCGTTTGT
>Ga0105249_10000276_pt1 | contig 54132 bp, 49 predicted proteins | sample KBSS44metaG_FD_81522 | JGI IMG/M metagenome (GOLD analysis project Ga0105249, IMG submission 81522) | Switchgrass rhizosphere microbial communities from Kellogg Biological Station, Michigan, USA - KBS S4-4 metaG | ecosystem: Host-associated > Plants > Roots > Rhizosphere > Soil | place... | reverse complement strand
GCGAGGCTGCCGGCGCGCCGCTGCGTGCGCCCACGCGATGGGCAATCGTCAACGCGCTGCTCGAGCGTCGCGCGCCGTCTGGCGAGCGCCGCTTCGCCACCGAGGCCCGCGCGGACTCGGGGTCGGAAGGGAAGCGCCGCGCCTTCGTCGCCGGCGCGGCGCGTCCCGATGGGGACGTGAAGCGCGAGTACTTCCAGCGCTACTTCGTCGACGAGGCGCTCAACGAGGACTGGGTGACCGCGAGCCTCGACGGATTCAATTCGGTCCGGCAGACGGAGCTGACGCGGCCTTACCTCATTCCGGCGCTCGACTCCCTGCGCTGGATCCAGGCGAATCGTCGGATCTTCTTCCTCGGCGCGTGGCTGACGTCCTTCCTCGAAGGACAGACGAGCGCGGAGTCACTGATCGCGGTCGATCGGTTTCTGAACGAGCACCCCACTCTGCCACGCGATCTGCGCGAGAAGGTCCTGCAGGCGGAAGACGAGCTGACGCGGACAGTCAGAATTCGCGGCGCCACGCGGCCCTGACTGGCGTTAGGCCGACGCTGTCGTCCTGACGACGGCGACAGAGCCACGAACGGTTACCTGTCCCCGTAGCTGTCTCTGCGCCAGCCGATCCGTCGGTCGGAGCGCAACCGATCAGGCATCGGCAGCGCTCCGGACGCGCCATCGATGATCGAGAGCGCGGCGATATCGGCGATATCGCTTCGCACATCCGCGAGCACCGCTATCGGTGCCACACGAGCGCTGGGCGCCGCATGGACCCAGTTCGTGAGCACGATGACGAACGCCTGGCGGTCAGGATCGATCCACAGCGATGTGCCGGTGTAGCCCGTGTGCCCGTACGCGCGAGGACCGAGGTAGAAGCCGCAGCTCCCGCCACCGATGCACGTGTCCCAGCCGAGCGCACGCGAGCCGGCCGTTCGTCCGGTGAAGCGAGCGACCGTCGTGTCGCTCACGATCCGCACGCCCTTGTACGTCCCCCCGTTCAACATCATCTGGGCGAAGACAGCGAGATCGGACGCGGTCGCGAACAGCCCCGCGTGCCCGGCGACTCCGCCCAGCTCGTACGCGGCTTCGTCGTGCACCTCGCCACGGAGCGGATATCCCCGCGGCGGGTAGTTCTCGGTGGGCGCTATCCTTGCGCGCCGGTCGCGCCCTGGCAGAAACAGCGTGTTGCGAAGCCCAAGGCGGCGATAGATGGTGCGCGACACGAATTGATCGAGACGTTCGCCCGCGATGGCCTCAATGACGAAGCCGAGCACGTCCGCCCCGACGTCGGAGTACTCGGTGTGCGCTCCCGGCGGAGCCTCGAGTGGCGTCTCGAGCACAAGCTTGCGCGCCTGACGAACGGTGCGCGCCGCTCGCAGGTCGCGTCCGGCCGGCAGTCCCGAGCGATGCGTGAGGAGATCGCGCACCGTCACTCTCGCTTTGTCGCCACGCCGGAATTCCGGGAGATATCGACCCACCGGTGTGTCGAGCTTCAGCTTTCCTCGGTCATACAGCACCATCGCGGCGGCGCTCGTCGCCACCACCTTCGTCAGTGATGCGAGGTCGTACATCGTCGAGCGCGCATCGACGGTCGGGAGTCCGAAGCCCCAGTCGGAGGAGCCATAGCCCTTTTCCCACACGATCGCGCCCCCGCGCCCCACGATGACCGCTGCGCCGGGGAATCCCCCAGCAGCGAGTCCCTGCTTCACCGCTCGATCGATCAGCACCAGTCGCTCGGCGGCCATCCCGACTTCCGCGGGCGGGCGATGCCGCAGCGCCGTGGTATCGCCGAATGCGAGAACGGAGGCGAGAAGCGTGAGGATCATGGTTGCGAGACGATCGAGTCGCGCGGGCGTTCCGGAGCGAACGCTCGTGAGCGAGTGGTAGGGTCAGGGTTGCCAGCTTGTCCGACGCGCCGTTCAATTGATCAAACGGGGCACACGTTTTCGCAATGCACCTGCGCGCACCATGGCTGAGATCCGCGTCACGAATCCCGACTGGGTCCGCGATGTCGTGGACTTCGACTGTCTCTACCCGGACGATGACGCCAGAGTTCGCGTCGCCGTCGCGCTTGCGCGCGAGAATGTCTTGCGCGCGACCGGTGGACCGTTTGGCGCAGCCGTGTTCGAGGGAAGGACGGGCCGACTGGTCGGGGTCGGTACGAACGGCGTGGTGCGGCTCAACAATTCCAGCGCCCATGCCGAGATCGTGGCGCTGATGACGGCGCAATCGAAGCTCGAGAGCTTCACGCTTCGGGGCGACGGGATGCCTGCGCACGAGCTCTTCTCGTCGTGCGAGCCCTGCGCGATGTGCCTCGGGGCCACGCTCTGGAGCGGCGTTACCCGCCTCGTCTTCGCCGCCACGCGCGAAGACGCGACGCGGCTGAGCTTCGACGAAGGTCCGGTATTCCCCGAGTCGTACACGTACCTCGAACAGCGGGGCATCGCGATCGAGCGAGGACGGCTTCGTGCGGAGGCCACCGCGGTATTCGATCTGTATCTCGAGCGCGGCGGGCCGATCTATAACGGAGGACGGGGTTCCTAGCCTCGTAACCGAACCGACGAGCCTGGTGACGGAACACCTCTTGCCCGAACCAACTCGGTTTCATGAGCGGAGCATCGATGCAAGGACGCATGGCAGCGACATTGGCGGTGGCCGTCGTCGTGTCGTCGGCGGGGTGCACGATCGACGATGATCAGGAACGTGCGATCGGCCAGGACGCGGCGGCGCAGGTGGAGCGCGAGGTCCCGCTCGTCACTGACGAGGCCATCAACGGCTATGTGACGTCGCTGGGTATGGCACTCGCCACCAATAGCGACGATCGCAATCGACCCTGGCAGTTTCGAGTCGTGGACGCCGAGCAGATCAACGCGTTCGCGCTGCCCGGTGGGTTCGTCTATGTGAACCGCGGGCTTATCGAGCAGGCATCATCGGCGTCCGAGCTGGCCGGTGTCATGGGCCACGAGATCGCGCACGTGCTCCTGCGCCATTCCGCGGAGCGCCTGGAGAAGGCGCAAAAGACGAACGTCGGTGTCTCGCTCGTATGCGGGCTGACCAACATCTGCTCGAGCGACGCTGCGCGCGTTGCGATCAACGTCGGCGGGACGGCGCTTTTCGCGAAGTTCAGTCGTCGCGACGAGCTCGAGGCCGATTCCGCTGCGGTGGGAATCGTGGAACGCGCCGGATACGATCCGCGGGGAATCCCGTCGATGTTCGCGACGCTCTTGCGGACGCGACAGCAGCGGCCCGACATGGTGGCCGGCTGGTTCGCGTCGCATCCGCTCGAGGAGACGCGGATCCGCACCGTAGAGCAGGTCATCGACGCCACCGCGACCGCTGACCCGTCGAATCTCAAGCGAGATGACCCGGCCTTCCACGAATTCAAGGTCCGGGTTCAGTCGCTCCCGCCGTCACCGCGACCGCCGACGTCTCCGCCGGAGCCCTAACGCGCCTTGCACTGTCGAACGACGGGGGGGCGATTCTGGCATGCAATCGACTCGTTCATACCGCTGGCGACGGGACCGCAGGCGGTCGAGACGGCGGTACGCAGTGCTTCGACCTCGGATGTCCCCGACGCCTTCGCGCAGTTACGAGCTCCGTTGAATTCGACGCACGCTTCGCAGTCGACGCGTTGAGCTGACAGCGTGGACCAGAGCAGGAAGGTCGCGAAGATGGCGACGACGACGAGACCGATCAGCGTTCCACGTTTCATCGACGGGGCAGGGTGGGAAGCGGGTGGCAGGACCGATGTCAGCGGCGGCTCGCCGAGCTCGATGAGCCCTTCAGGTTGGCCTCGGCCGAACGACCACGCGGAATGCTGAGGGTCTTCCAGCCCGACGACCGGTAGTGCTTCGCGAGCATTACGATCTGACCGACGTGCTGTCCGATATGGGAGACCGCGCGGTGCATCGCCGCGATCGCCGGCATCTGTTCCGAGCGGATGGAGACCGTCGCCGTCAAATCCGCAGGCTGCAGGGACGACAACGTATCGAACAGCGTGCTCCATCCGGCGTTCCACGTCGCCATGACATCGCCACGACTGGTCTCGCCGGGGACGATGAACTCAGCGTCACGATCGCGATCCGGCTTCTCGCCATCGGTGGACAGGAAGTCGGACCAGCGTGACCGCAGATTGCCGCCGATGTGTTTGACGAGGATCGCGACGCTGTTCGATTCCGCGTCGAGCCAGCGGAAGAAGTCGGCGTCGTCGATCTGCGCGAGCGCGCGCTCGGCGAGCTCCTGCTGCTTTCGAAAGGTGAACGCGATGTCCTCGAGAACGAGCGCGCTCAATGTGTCGGTGACGGTCATCGGTTGCTCCGGTGGTTCGGCGATTCGGGTTTGGCTCGCGAGATGATATCGGGCCCGGCGCCGTCGCGCGACGTCTTCAGCGGATTCCTCTCGCCGGCGATGCTGAACCATGAGAACCGGCCAATCCTGTCGGCCTTTCGTTGCGTGAGCGGCAGGCGGCGCATATCGCGCCGCGACATCGCGTTAGGATATGAGACATCACGTCAGGTATCTGCGGCCCTGGTGTTGTGGATGCTTCATTCCGGCGGAACGTTGGTCGTGACATCGGCCAAAGTCGCGGGGTATTTAGTGCCGAGAATACCGAACGAGCGTCTTTGGATCGTCGTGGACGGGATGTCCATCACATCCGACGTGTTTCACGGAGTACACACATCGTCACACGGACGGCTGTCCGTGACGACCGATCCTTGTGCGAAACTGCCGCACAATCAATCTTAGCGTTGCCTTCATCTCTCTCTCGGGTTCGAATGCTCCCTCTCCAGTCGCCGCTCGAAGCGTACCGCTCCGACCTGAGCAGACACCCGAACCGTATGGATTTCGGGCGCTCGGACACGGTGTGGCTGCTCGTCGCGCATTGTCTCCACCGGCTGTCGCGTGCCCAGGGCGAGGCACGACACTCCATCGCGGAGAACTGCGCGTCGGCGATCGGCGATCTGGCGAGCACGGTGGCGCCGGACACTGCCGAAGAGGAGGCGATGATCACGCAGCTCGAGCGACTTCGTGGCGCGCTGCCGTTGATCGACACGCAGAGCGGGGCAGTCGAGCTCATCGATGCGGCTCGTGTGCTTGCGCGACAGATGGGTGACGCTGGCGCGCTCTGGCTCGCGTTCAGCACGCTCGGTCACGTTCGGTTGGCTGCCGCATTGGCGCGCCCGCGCGACATCGGTCTCGCGATGGCGGATCAGGCTTGGGTCGCCAGAACGCTAGGCGATCTGGACAGCGCCGAGGAGATCTACGATAAGGTGTCAGCAGCGGGCGTCCGCGCCGGCGAGGTCGAGCTCGTCGCACGCGCGCTGCTCGGAAAGGGCGTCACTGCGCGCGTTCGTGGCAATTATCCCCACGCGCGGAAGTGGCTGCGCCAGGGACTCGAGCAGGCCGAGGCCGCCGGTCTCGCCGACCTCGCAGCCATCGGGCATCAGGGGCTTCTCATTGCGGCGGCAACGGCGGGCGACAATGCGACAGCGCTCGTCCACGGCTGGGCGGCGTTCGAACTCGCTGCGGGTATGCGGGATCGACAGGCCGAAATCCTGATCAACCTCTCCCAGGTCAGCCTGCTCGCGGGGCAGGCCCGGGCAGCGCGCAGTGGCTTTCTCGCGTCGATGGCCCGGAGCGACTCGCCCCGAGTTCACCTGCCGTGCATCGGGGGCGCTGCCGTCGCTTCGGCAACTGTAGGTGACCTCCCGAGTGTCGCGAGGCTCGCGGCCACCGCGGAGGAATCGCTGGCGGCGGCCGCCTTCCCGTTCGAGACGGCCGGGTTGCTCAAGTCCCTGTATCAGGCCTTCGACCTGGTTGGCGACGTTGTGCGCGCCGAAGAGTATCGCCTTCGCGCACGAGGTCTGGCTCGAAAGAACGGGTTCTTCGAGATCGTGCTCGCGACCGAGCCGCGCGAGTCCGTGACTCCGACGCGTTCGACTCCGCCCGTGCTGAACGACGCATCGTGGACCGTGATCCAGGCCCTCGAGTCGCTCGAGTCGGAGACGAACGCGTCCGCCCTCGCGCTTACACTACAGGATTGATAAAATCCATCGACGCGCACGACTGGGGCGCGTTCTTGGAGTTCGCCGTGCACTTCGACGCGGGCGTCGGCTCGGTGACCGAGCTCGAGCAAGCGCCGATAGTGGCCACGGCGACGGCGAGAACGGCGTAACGGATCGTGCGGGGCATGTATCGCTCCAGTGTGGGGTGGGGTTGGCGCGATACATTTACCACGCGGTGGATCCGGCGACCGACATCGTATGGGCAATGCCCATACGCCATGTAACCCACAGTCCGAAAATATTGCGGTGATCGTCGCGGTTTTGGTTCGCGAGCTGGCCGCACGCGCGCGCATCCAGGAGGCGCTGCGTGGTCACGCGGCTGTTCGAACCTGCGATGAGCAGGACGAGCTGCTGGCGCTCGTGACCGAAGGACTGGTCGGAGTCGCGGTCGTCGATCTGCGCGATCGCACTGGCGCTCCGACGCTCGGAATGGTCCGGACCATTCGCGAAGGCTTTCCGAGCGTGCCCGTCGTCGCGTATTGCGCGCTCACACCGGACTCATCGCGAGAAATTCTCGCGCTCGCGCGTGCGGGTGTGAATGATTTAATCCTGCGCGGTGTGGATGACGTCGGCGTCGCGCTGCGCTCCGTCATCACGACGGCCCAGGAACACTGCGGGGCGAAGCACGTGCTCGAGGCGATCGCGCCACTCGTGCCACCGAGCGTCGTCCCGTTTCTCCGCTATTCGCTCGAACACGCTCGTCAGGCAGTGACGGTCGCCGACGCTGCCGCCGCACTCGGCGTCCACCGGAAGACACTGGTGGACCGACTGGCGACCGCTGGACTCCCGACGCCGAGTGCCATGATCGCGTGGTGTCGGCTCACGCTTGCGGCGCAGATGCTCGAGGACCCGGCGCGCTCAGTCGAACAGATCGCCCTACTCCTCGACTTCTCCTCCGCGGCGTCGCTCCGAAACATGCTGAAGCGGTACACCGGACTGTCGCCGCGCGAAGTTCGCGAGAACGGCGGCCTGCGGTGCGTCCTCCACGCGTTTCGCCAGACGCTCGTTCCCCCCGCGCAAAGCGCCGCTGCGTCGTAATCGCAGCGCTCAGTCGCCGAACTTGGACAGCCGTCTGGCCACGACTAGCTTGCGCGCTGACATCCCAATGCGAGCGTCATGGCCTTCACGTCATTTGGACTCCATCCCGATCTTCTTCGCGGTGTGAAAGAAGTCGGGTTCACGCGCCCGACTCCGATCCAGGCGGACGCCATCCCGCCGGCCGTCGAGGGCCGCGACGTGCTTGCGTGCGCGATGACCGGGAGTGGAAAGACTGCGGCGTTCATTCTCCCCATCCTGAACCGCCTCATCGCGAAGCCCCGGGGACGAACGCGCGCGCTGGTCCTCACACCAACGCGCGAGCTCGCGGCGCAGATCGAGCAACACCTGGCGGAGCTCGCGGTGCACACGCCGCTGTCGGGCGCCGCTGTCTTTGGCGGCGTCGCGATGGGACCACAGGAGCACGCGTTCCGCTCGGGCGTCGATGTGGTGATCGCCACGCCGGGGCGCCTCCTCGATCACTTCAAGCACGACTACGCTCGTCTCGAGGCGCTCGAGGTGCTCGTACTCGACGAAGCCGACCGGATGCTCGACATGGGGTTCCTGCCGGACATCCGGAAGGTCCTCAAGCATCTGCCGACGAAACGGCAGACCATGCTCTTCTCGGCCACGATGCCGGCGCCGATCATGGAGCTCGCGCGCGAGCTGCAGCGCAACCCGGCGATGATCAATCTGGAGAGGAAGGCGGCGCCCGCAGTCGGGATCACACAGGCGCTCTATCCGGTGCCCGAAGCCCTCAAGCCGACACTGTTCCTCGAGCTGATTCGGCGGGGCGACCTCAAAGACGTGATCGTGTTCACCCGAACGAAGCACCGTGCCAACCGACTCGCCGACGTGCTGGAGCGCGGCGGCGTATCCGTGGCGCGCATTCACGGGAACCGCTCGCAGGCGCAGCGAACGCTCGCGCTCGAGGGCTTCAAGCGCGGCCAGTTCCAGGTGCTCGTGGCCACCGACATCGTCGCGCGCGGCATCGACATCGAGGAGCTGAGCCACGTCGTGAACTTCGACGTGCCCAACGTGCCCGAGGACTACATCCACCGCGTGGGCCGGACCGCCAGAGCCGACGCGACGGGCGACGCGTTCACGTTCGTCTCGCCCGACGAGGAACCTGACCTGCGCGCCATCGAGCGCGCCGTTGGGCGCTCGCTGCCACGCATCACGGTGTCCGGCTTCGACTACACGCAAAAGCCGGTGGAGCGCTTCGAGGTTCCCATCGGCGAGCGGATCGCGGCCATTCGCGCGAGGCGGGCGGACGAGCGCAAGCGCGCGAAGGAGAAGGCGGAGCGACGTGCCGGTCGCGACGCGGGGTCGCCTAACGCCAAGTCGGCGCCGCGGTCGGACGTTCGCGCTCCGCGGGAGGACCGCCCGAAGCCATCGGTGCGTCCGTCCGCGGATGCGCCCAGGGACTCGTCACGGGACCGCGTGCGAGGGGCGTGGACGCCCACGCGGAGCGCGTCGGCGGCACCGCGCCCGCGCGCGCCGGACGCAGCTCGAGGCGGCAGCTCGAATGCGCGATCGGCCGGCGCCGCATCTGGAAGCCAGGCTGGCCCGCGTCGCCCGCACGGTCCCGGCGGCGCTCAGGCGGGTGGGTCTCGGCCCGCTGCCGGCCAGTCCGGCGCGGGCGGGTCGCCCGCGGGTCGCCGGCGACGTCGCGGCCGTGGCGGGCCGCGGCCCGGCGGCGGATCGACCTAACGAGTCACCGGGGAAGCCGACGCCGGGAACGGGCCGTTGCTCGCGACGCTCGCCCGAGCGCTCGCGGCGAAGTCCCGCACGATGTCGCGTGCCGGCAGCTCGGCCGTGATGGTCTCGACGCTCTGGCCGGCCTGCCAGTAGTCCGCGCGTTCGTCGCCGCGAGACAGGCCGCGCTTGAGCTGCCAGAGCGAGCGAAGCGCATATGCCGTGCGCATGAGGTGCTTCGAGCGCCGGCCTCGCAGCATGCGTCGCGCCAGCCAGCCGGCGCGTGTTCCGATCCGCTGGATGTACGGCGTGTCGATCACGGCGACGGGCACGCCTGTCAGCCGCTCGGTCAGAACGATGTCCGACGCATCGGCCGCGAGGATCGCCTGCTTGTATCGCTCGTGCGCGCGACACTCGGGCGTGGCGATGAAGCGCGTGCCGAGTTGCGCAGCCGCGTACCCCATCCGAAGCGCCGCGACGAACTCGTGCGCCGAGCCGATGCCGCCGGCGCACACGACGGGCAGGCCGAGGTCCTGTACCTCGTCGAGCAGGCGCTGGGCGCTCCGTGGTCCGGCGTGCCCTCCAGCGCGCTCGTTGACCGCAATGAGGCCGCACGCGCCGGCATCGAAGCCCTTCTGCGCCCAGCGCCGCTCGGTGATGTCGTGGTAGACGACGCCGCCCTCGCGCCTGACCCGGTCGACCACCCAGCGCGGGTTCCCGAGCGACGTGACGAAGAAGCGGATGCCCTCTTCAAGGGCGGTCTCCACCCACGCGACCATCCGCTCGTGGTACCGTCGTGACGACTGCTCGATGAGCGCGTTGAAGCCGATCGGGCGGCTCGTCAGGCGGCGAATGTACTGGAGGCCGGCACGGAACTCGTGACCATGCACGTAGGTGAGCGAGATAGGCTGCACGATCCCGATGCCCCCGGCGTCTGATACAGCCGCGACGAGTTCGGGATTGCTGCACGGGTACATGGCGCCGCAGATGAGCGGCACGTCGACGTTCGCGTGCGTGGTGAACGCCGTCTCGAGGGCGCCGGAGGCGTCGCGGCTCACGCGCGAGACGGCCCGACGAGCCAACGCACCGTCGCGCGCGCCACCTCGTCGCCGTCGGCGTCGCGAACTACCGCGCGAACCTGAATCTCCTGGGACTGGGTGATCTCGGGAAGCACGACCGTAGACTCTGCCGTGAGTGTCCCGCGTGCCTTCTTCACGTACTCGATCGAGAGGCCGACGACGATCGCGCGAAGCGTCGACGGCAATCCCGTCAGCATGGCGAGCCCGCTCACAACCTCGGCGAGGTTCACGAGCGCTACGGCGTGAATCGACTTGAGATGATTCCGGACGACGCGACGATCTCGCATATGTGCGCGAACGAATCCGGGCCGGAGCTCGACGATCCGCGCACCGATCGTACCGGTGTACGGCGCGGTTCGGCCGACGAGGATGCTGAACAGCCAGCGTCCGCCAGGCCATGGGCTGAGCGTGCGCCACATCCAGAGCAGACGTGCGCCGGGAGATGCGGACATAGGAGCCGTTACAGGTGCCGAAGGAAGGCTTCCGGGTTGTTCAGAAAATCTCGCGTGAGGCGGACGTGCTCCAGTTCCTCGAACGGCACGCGCCGAGGCGGTCGCTCGTCGAACGAGTAGACGGTGGCGTTGGGAAATGCGAGCAGCATCGGGGAGTGTGTCGCGATGATGAACTGTGCGTCCTGCGCGACCATGTCCTTCAACATCGCGATGATCCCAAGCTGGCTCTGGGGCGAAAGCGGCGCCTCTGGCTCGTCCAGGAGATACAGCCCACCGGGCACGAAGCGAGAACGAAAGAGGCGCAGGAAGCTCTCTCCGTGCGAGTTCGCGTCGAGGTTGACGCCATACCGATGCTCGAGCTCCGCCAGTGACGCCGCCGCGGGCCCCGACGCAAGTCCGCGCGCCCACGCGGAACGACCTGCGTACTCGACCTCGATCTCGGCGAGCCGACCCTGCAGCTCCGTGCGCAGTCGCGCGAGATACTTCGTGAACCCGAAGAAGTCCTCGGCCCGAAGAAAGAATCCCTTGTGGGTGCGCTGGTCCCAGACGAGTCGCAGTCGTTTGGCAAGCGCGCGCTGTGCACCGAGCGTCGCGTCGTCGCGCACCGACTCGCTTCCCACGGTTGGTAAGCCGACCGCGGCCGCGATGCCTTCCAGGAGCGTGGACTTGCCCGAGCCGTTCTCGCCGACGAAAAACGTCACCGCCGTCGAAAGCTCGAGCGTGTCGAGCGCGCGAATGACGGGGACCGAGAATGGGAACGCCATCGGCCCGTCGCGCAGCGACGTCTTCGGCGCGATGGAGCGGAGAAACGGCATGCGAGCGATCGAGGGTGGCGGTGCGTAGTGTCGACTGAGCACAGGCATCGGCGAGCCCTCGCCAAGGGCGGCCCGCGCCCTACATTCCGGGCACCGCCAACGAATCACCCGAGCGTGGAGCAACCGTGAAGCAAACATCCATCCGTTCGCTGACATTCGCAATCGTTTCGCTCGCTGGATTGCCGGTCGCGCTCGCCGCGCAGGCGCGCCCCGCGACGGCGACCGCGCAGCCCGCGACGACGGCGGCGCCGTCGCGTCGCGCTTTCACCCCGGCCGACTGGTACAAGGTGACGACACTGTCGGCACCCGCCGTGTCTCCCGACGGGAAGCTGGTGGCGTTCACGGTCACGACCGTGCGTGAGAGCGAGAACAAGCGGCACAACGAGGTCTGGGTCGCGGCGGTCGCGGGCGGCGAAGCCACGCGCTACACCTCGCCCAGCACCGAGAGCTCGAGCCCGCGCTTCTCGGCGGACGGCAAGTATCTGCTGTTCAACTCGACCCGGCAGGGTTCAAAGGCTCGCACATGGGCGCTGCGGATGGATCAGCCGGGCGGCGAGGCGATGGAGATGAACGACTATCCGAACGGCTCGCTCCCGAGGGACAAGAGCATGGCCGTGTGGAGCGAGCCCGTCACACCGGATTCGGCGGCCGACTCGACGCGTCGCCGCGATCCGTTTTCCGCGATGCAGCCAATGGCGCGGCCGCCCTACGGCGCGATCACGCAGCCGCTCGATCCCAAGCGCTTCGATGGGCGTCACATCTACGACATGCGCCACAGGGCGAACGGGCAGGGATTCATTCCCGGGCCGCGCGAGGCGCGTGTTTGGCGGCCGGTGCAGATCTGGGTGCAGAAGCTCGATGGTTCGCCGAAGCGGCAACTGGACACGACCGCGTACTCTCGCCGCTCGGCGTCCGTGTCGCCGGATGGGAAGTGGGTTGCGTTCCTCGCCGACCCGGCGCTGCGACCGGACTCGGTCGTGGAAGCCGAGCGCGATTCCCTCGCGCGACTGCCGTATGATGCGAAGCGGGATGAGGCACAGCGGAACGAGGCCGACGTGTTCGTCGTTGCGATCACCGGCGGGCAGCCGCGTCGGGTGACGACGTTCACGGGCAACGAAGGCGACCTCGCGTGGGCGCCGGATGGCAAGCGCATCTCGTTCACGTCAGCGCCGACGCGCGTGTCGTCGCAGCGGATCTACACCGTCGACGTCGCTGGCGGGGAGCCGGCGAACTTGTTAGGCACGTGGCAGTATGAGCCCGACTCGTACGAGTGGATGCCCAACGGCGAGATCGCATTCTCCGCCTCCGTGGGCGGACGCTCGGCGCTGTTCCGGCTGAATCCGGCCACGAAACAGATCCGCGAGGTGATCGGCGGCCGACGTCGGCTCGGCGGCTTTGCATTCGACGCCGGGAAGCGGACGGTGGCGTACGTCTCGACGGCGGTGGATTCACCCACGGAACTGTACGTCGCGAACGCCGACGGCACGGGCGAGCGAAAGCTCACGTCGTTCAACGCGAAGCTGAACCAGGAGATCGCGTGGTCGCCCGCCGAGCGGTTCACGTATCCGTCCGTCGGCGGTCTGGAGATCGAGGGGTGGCTCATGAAGCCCGCCGGGTACGAGGCGGGCAAGAAGTATCCGCTCGTGCTCTACATCCATGGCGGGCCTCACTCGCAGTACAACGAGGGCTGGTTCGACGAGTTCCAGAGCCTCGCCGGGGCAGGTGTCTGGGTGCTGTACACCAACCCGCGTGGGTCGAGCGGGTATGGCGCCGACTTCACGTACGCCTCGCGCGGCCGCTGGTTCGCCGAGGACTACGAGGACCTGATGAAAGCGGTGGACATTGCATCGAAGCGACCTGACGTCGACTCGACGAAGATGGGTGTCACCGGCGGCTCGTATGGCGGCGTCATGACCGCGTGGGTCACGGCGAAAACCAACCGCTTCAAGGCAGCAGAAGCCGATCGCATGATCAGCGAGTGGACGTACTGGTACGGAGCGTCCGATGCCCAGGGACTCACGGAGTTCGAGTTTTACGGCAAGCCCTGGGACAACTTCGCCATGTACGACTCGCTGTCGCCGATTCGCCGGGTCTCGAAGGTGAAGACGCCGACGCTCATCGTGCAGAGCGAGGAAGACTTCCGGACGCCGATGGGCAACGCCGACCTCTGGTTCATGGCCCTGAAGAAGCAGGGCGTGCCGGTCGAGCTGGTGCGGTATCCGCGATCGACCCACGATCTCTCGCGAACCGGTGAGCCATGGTTGCTCGTCGATCGGCTGGGTCGCATCCGGCAATGGTTCGGATTCTGGCTCAATGGAGAGAAACGGCAGATGGCCGGGACGCCCGCGAGCGACACGCATTGAGCGAGCAGAGGCTCGTTAGGCCCCGGACGGCGCGAGAGGACCGCGCCGTCCGGGGCCATTTCGCGGTCGCGACGCGCGACTCGTCTCCGTGATCGGGTGGCTCGAGGCAATCGTCGTCGCGCAGGCGACAGCGCTCGCTCTGCTGCTCGTGCGGCTGCAGGGTGGGCGTCGACGACTGCCACCCGTGCCGCCGATTCGCGATGGTGAAGCCGACACGACGGTTAGCGTTCTCGTGCCGACGCTGAACGAAGGGCGAAGGGTCGGTCCCTGTCTCGCCGGACTGCATCAGCAGGGAGCGCCGCTGACGGAAGTCATCATCATCGACAGCGGATCCACCGATGACACTCGCGCTCAGGTCGAGGCGATACGCGCGGTCGATGACCGCTTTCGTCTGATCGATGACCGTCCGCTGCCCGATGGCTGGGTGGGAAAGGTGTGGGCGCTCGAATGCGGACGTCGCGTCGCGACGGGCGAATGGCTGCTCGGCATCGACGCGGACACGGAGCCCGGACCGGGGCTCGTCGGCGGGGTGATCGCGGCCGCGCGGGCTCGTGAGCTCGACATGGTCTCGTTCTCTCCGCGCTTTGCGGGCATGACGCGGGCGGAGCAATGGGTGCAGCCCGCCATCCTGACGACGCTGGTGTATCGCACCGGCGCCGCGGGAGCCGGACGCGTCCACCCCGATCGCCTGCTCGCGAACGGACAGTGTTTTCTCTCGCGCGCCTCCGTGCTCGCGCAAGGCGGGGGCTACGCGCCGGCGCGCGCCTCGTTCAGCGATGACGTGACACTCGCCCGCGATTACGCGGCCCGCGGCTGGCGCGTCGGGTTCCTCGATGGATCGCGTCTGTATCTCGTCCGCGCCTACGAATCGCTCGGACAGATGTGGCGGGAGTGGGGGCGTTCCATCGACCTCCGCGACTCCACCAGGCCGATATGGCTTGCCGTCGACAGCGTGTTCCTGGTTCTCGCGCAGGCCCTGCCGTTTCCGCTGCTCATCGCGCTCGCGAGCGGGGTGGTCCGCGGAGCGCCTAACGTCGTGGACGCGCTCTTCGCGATCAACGCCGCGTTCGTCCTCATTCGGGTGCTGATGCTGGGCGCGCTGGCCGGCTCGTACGAACGGCCGGGCGTCGCGTTCTGGCTATCGCCGCTGGCGGATATCGCGGCCGTCTTTCGCGTGCTGCTGTCCACTGCCCGCCGCCCACGCGCCTGGCGCGGCCGCAGCGACCCCTGATGAGGGTCAGAGTCGAACAGCATCGTTGTATTGCGGCGCAATCATGGCACCGCCGTGCCGATGCTAGGACCGAAGTTTGCCCTGGTGCACGACGCACATCGGACCCGTGATCTCATCGTTCACGTCGATCACCACCGAGCCGTCCTTGATCAGGTGCTGGAGCAACGTGAGCACGTTTCGCCCGAACATCTGGCTCGCGTGCGTCGGGACGGTGCTCGGAATGTCGACCGCACCGTACACGAGCACGCCGTTCGCGTCGACGGTCTCACCGGCGCGAGTGACCGTACAGTTACCGCCGCTCTCCGCCGCGAGATCGATGATGACGGACCCGGGGCGCATGTCGGCGACCATCGCGTCCGTGATCAGCTTCGGCGCCGGGCGGCCGGGAATCTGCGCGGTCGTGATGACGAGGTCCATCTGCTTCAGATGATCGTGCAGGAGTGCCGCGGTGCGCTGTTGCTGCGCCTCTGACTGCTCGCGCGCGTAGCCGCCCGTGTCCTCCGCATCCGCGGCGATCGCGTCGGCCGCAACGAAGGAAGCCCCGAGACTCTGCACCTGCTCGCGGACGGCCGGCCGGACGTCGAACGCCGAGACGACCGCGCCGAGGCGCCGCGCGGTCGCGATCGCCTGAAGACCAGCAACGCCGGCGCCGAGCACGAACGCTTTCGCGGGCGCGATGTTGCCGGCCGCCGTCGTGAGCATGGGCAGGAACTTCGGCATCATGGACGCGCCAATGAGCACGGCCTTGTAGCCGGCGACCGTGCTCTGTGACGACAGCACGTCCATCGACTGCGCGCGGGAGATTCGGGGAACCCGCTCCAGGCTGAGGGCGGTGATTGATCGCTCGGCGAACACGGGCAGGACGTCTGCGCTCGCGGCCGGCTGCAAGAGGCTGATGAGTACCGCACCGGGCTTGAACGCGCGTGCCTCGTCGGGCGACGGCCGCTGGACCTTGGTCACGACGTCGCTCGCGGCGAGCGTCTCGGCCGCATTCGACGCGATGGTCGCGCCAGCGGCCGCGTAGGCGCTGTCCGGAAAGGACGCCGACTCACCGGCGCCGCGCTCGACGACGACCGTGGTACCGGCCTTCACGAGCCGTGCGACGCTGTCGGGCGCAAGCGCGACCCGCCGCTCGCGCGGAGCGGTCTCTTTGAGAACACCAATCTGCATTCGGGCTTCCTCGCGAACGCGAGTACGGAGGGGACACGGATCAGGCGCCGCAACGCTACTCAGGGAGACGAGAGAAAGGAAGCGGGAGCCTGGCGGCTGGGAACCGGGATCAGGGAACGGGAACGGCAGCTGCTCGCTGCTTGCCGCTGCTTGCCGCTGCTTGCCGCTGCTTGCCGCTCGTAGACGGCCGCGTGCTGCTGCTTCCAGCTGCTCGCTGCTGCCACCAGCCGCAACGAGCCGAGCACGCAGCGGCAGCTCGCAGCATCAGTTCCCAGTTCCCAGTTCCCAGTTCCCAGCCGGTACGCCGCCGTTAGCCGTTTACCGATACCCCACCGCCTGCATTCCAAAGAGCTCGGCGTACAACCCTCCCGCGCTCACCAGCTGCTCGTGCGTCCCCGTCTCGACCACCTCGCCGCCTCGGAGGACGACGATCCGATCCGCCATTCGAACAGTCGAGAACCGATGGGAGATCAGCACGCCGGTCCGGCCGGCCATCAGCTCCGAGAAGCGTCGGAATACCTCATACTCGGCGCGGGCATCGAGCGCGGCCGTCGGCTCGTCGAGGATCAGCACCTGTGCGTCGCGCATGTACGCGCGGGCGAGCGCGATCTTCTGCCATTCGCCGCCGGACAGGTCGATACCCTCATCGAATCGGCGGCCCAGCATCTGTCGGTAGCCGGCGGGCAGCCGCGGCAGCAACGACGACGCGAGCGATTGGTCCGCGGCGTGGACGAGCGGCGCCGGCGTCGGGGACGACGCGCCGTCGTCGAGATACGCGCCGACCGTGTCGATCCCGCCCACGCCCACGTTCTCATCGAAGCGCATGTCGTACCGCACGAAGTCCTGGAAGATCACGCCGATCTCACGGCGCAGCGACGCCAGGTCATACTCCCGGACGTCGACGCCGTCGAGCAGGATGCGGCCTTCCGTCGGATCGTAGAGGCGGGCGAGCAGCTTCGTGAGCGTCGTCTTGCCCGCACCGTTCTCACCGACCAGCGCGATGCGTTCGCCGGGGCGCAGCGTGAAGCTGACGCGTCGTACGGCCCATCGGTCGCTGCCGGGATACTTGAACCCGACATCCTCGAACACGAAGCCGGTCCGCATCGGTCGCGGCACCGGCGGTGCGCCGGGTTGCGAGGTGATCGTCGGCTTCATCTCGAAGAAGAGGAACAGGTCGCGCAGGTAGAGCCCTTGCTCGTAGATGGAGCTCGCTCCGAGCAGGAGCCGCTGGATGAGATCGCGCCCGCGGGAGAACGACGCCGCGAGAAACGTGAGCGAGCCGAGCGTGATGGCACCCGCCACAGTGCGCGCAATGATGACGACGTACGCTCCGTAATACCCGGCGGTCCCAAAAAACGACAGCGCCGAGCTGACGAGGGCTTTACGCGTCGCGAGCTTGCGGTTCTCGTGATACCACCGCTCGGACAGCACGCGATACCGCTCGGTGAGCCACCCGGCGAGACCAAACAGCTGCACTTCCTTCGCCGTGTCGGCGCTCGCACCGACCCAACGCAGATAGTCCAGCTGACGTCGCTCGGGCGTCCATCGGTAGAGCAGGGAATACTCCATGGCGGCGAACCGCGTTTCGCCGAGGAAGCTGGGGACGATCGCGACGACGAGCAGGACCACGAGCCACGGACTGAACGTGAGCAGGCCGGCGCCGAGCGTCACGAGCGTCAGCGCGTCCTGCGCGAGGCCGAGCAGCTGGGCCATGAGCCCGATTCGCCCCACGGTCTGACGCCGTGCGCGCTCCAGATGATCGTAGAACTCGGGATCCTCGAACTGCGCGAGATCGAGCGTCGCGGCGTGCTCCATGAGCCGCACGCTGATCCGATTGCTGAACCGGTCGCCGAGCATGCTCTCGACGAGACTCGACGCCCGGGCCAGGAGTTCACCGACAACGACGATTGCCACCTCGATCGCGATGAGGCTCCCGATCGAGCGCCACGATGCGCCACTCCGCTGCGCGGCGACGACGCCGTCGATGATGAGCTTCCCGATCCATAACGATGCGATGGGCACGAATGCGCGGACGAGGCGCAGGATGACCATCGCGACCGTGAAGCCGCGATGCGTGCCCCAGACGAGTCGCAGCAGCTGCGGGACGTACCGGAGCGCATCCAGACGCTCGCGAAATGACGGCTTCTCGCCTGGCTTCTCGCTCGGCCGTCCGCGACGCCCGCGCGACGGACCGGTGACCACCATATTCACACCCATGCCGAACGCTAACGGCGGTCGAAAGCCGCAGCGAATCGGTAGATGGAGTGACCGAGCGGGCACGACACGCGCCCGCTCGCCGCGTGGACGGGACTATTTCGGCAGATACTTCGCCGGGATGGGATTGTCCGGGCGCTCGCTGTCCCAGAAGATGGTGACGACGTACCAGCGTTTCCCATCGTTCAGCAGCTGGATGCTATTGATGCCCCGCGAGAACGGCTTCGCATCCTGCGCGGTGCGCTTGGACTCGTAGCTGCTGAACGCCTGCGTGATGTGGCCGAACGACTCCGTCGTGCGGCTGATCTCGCGCTCGAAGAATCCATTGCGCTCGAGCGCCGCGCCATTCTGTGTGGCGTACTCGTCGGGGCTCAGGACACGATGGCGCACTTCGCCTCCGGGCGCGGTGCTCGTCGGGATGAGCCGCGCGCCCGGAATGAACAACGAGCGAAAGCGATCCCAGTTCCGCGCCTGGCCGGCAGGACCCGAGATGACGTCATAGAGAGCGGCGAGGATCGCGTCGATCGATTGCACATCCTCGGGCTTCGCCGCCGGCATCGTGGCTGTCTGTGGCGGTTGCGAGCTCTGGGCCTCGGCACGCGATGCCGGCGCGCCGACGAACGGAAGCGCAAGTGGGAGAGCGAACGGAAGTACTCGGCTGATGCGGCGCATTCTTCGCGACCTCGACGCTGAAGAAATGGGACGACCCCGGTCACAGCAACAAAGATGGCCGCGGCGCACGGCGTGGCTACCCCGCCGGCTCGCTCGCGTGCTGCCCTTGCGCGTGACGGTCCCGCCGATCTGCTTACGGCGCCCGCTCCTCAACGCGTCGCTCACACGTCCAGATGCCTGCTGCGTCGTCCGTTCTTGCCGCCACCATCCCGGCGCCTAACGAGCCGGTCCGCGTCGTCGAGTTCGCCCGTCCTGCGCTCGAGCCCGGTGCGGCCCTGTTGCACGTCCTGTTCTCCGAGGTCTGCGGAACCGACGTCCATCTCCATCATGGCAAGCTGTCGGGCGTTCCGTATCCGCTGATTCCCGGCCACGTCTCCGTCGGCCAGATCTCGGAGCTCCGCGGGCCGCTCGCGGACGTGGAGGGCACACGGTTCCGTGAAGGTGACGTCGTCACGTTCCTCGATGTGCACGAGACGTGCGGGGCCTGCTATCACTGTCTCGTCACGAAGCAGACGACGCGGTGCCCGCACCGGAAGGTCTACGGCATCACCTACGGCACGAAGGATGGACTCCTCGGCGGCTGGTCCCAGGCGCTGTATGTGCGTCCGGGCGTCAAGCTCATTCATCTGCCGAAGGGTCTCGATCCCGAAGCGTTCATCGGCGGCGGATGCGGGCTCGTCACGTCGCTTCATGCCATCGACCTCGCGGAGATCCGGCTCGGTCAGTCCGTCGCCGTGTTAGGCGCCGGTCCTGTCGGTCAGTCGGCGATCGCGCTGTCGGCGTTGTCGGGCGCGAGTGAGGTCATTGCGGTGGGCGATCCGGCCAGCCGGCTGGAATTCGCGCGCCGCATGGGCGCGACGACGACGTTCGGACTCGATATGCCCGCAGCGGATCGTACCGATGCCGTTCGACGCCTGACGGGCGGGTATGGCGTCGACGTGGTGATCGAGGCGTCCGGCAGCCCGGACGCGGTGAGCCAGGCGCTCGACCTCGTGCGCGACGGCGGCCGCGTCGTCATCTGCGGGCATTACACGGACAACGGTCCGGTCGAGATTCACCCGCACTGGCAAGTGAACCGCAAGCACGTGGAGATTCGTGGCTGCTGGGGGTGCGACTACTCCCATTTCCACCGCGCGGTGCAGATCGCCGCGCGGTTCGGCGACAGAGTGCCGTGGCGGGAGATGATCGGGGGGCGGTACGGCCTGCACCAAGCAGGTGACGCCCTGCGAGCCGTCGAACGGCGCGAGGTGACCAAGGCCGTCATCCTGCCTAACGGCTAAGCCGTGGCCTCCAGGGACCGCGCTCGTTTCTGTTCCTGGTAGCCCATCGCCCTGAGCCGCGCCACTCGCAGGGCCATGGGCGGGTGCGTGCCGAAAACGTCCGCGAGCCTGCCCTCGTGCAGCGACGACTTCCTGCCTAACGGGTCAGCGATGCAGAGGTGTGCGCTCCCGCGCTTGATCGACGTCGTTGGCGCATCCGCATGCTCGATCTTCTCGAGCGCACTCGCAAGCGCCAGCGGATTCCGCGTGAACTGCGCGCTCATCGCGTCCGCGAGGAACTCCCGCTTCCGGCTCACGCCGAGCGCCAGCAATCGGGTCACCATTGGAGCGATCAGCCAGCTCAGGAGCCAGAGCGCCAGCAGCACGATGACGAGTGGCCCTGCGTTGTCGCGCTTCCCGCGCGAACGCCCCCCGCCGAACGACCCGAAGTACGCGCCACCGCGGAGCATCCGGCCCATCCCGTCCGACATCAGCGCGACCGCTCCCACAAGTGCGGCGAGAAACGTCATCAGCCGCACGTCGAGGTTTTTCACGTGCCCCATCTCGTGCGCGATCACGGCCTGCAGCTCATCCCGGGTGCAGATGTGCAGCAGGCCGTCCGTCACGGCGATGTGGGCATGCTCCGCATCGAGGCCTGTCGCGAATGCGTTCGGGTCCGGGTCGCTGATGAGCCAGATGCGTGGTTTCGTCAGCCCCGACGCGACGGCCATTTCCTCGATGACGTTCACGAGTCGTGTTTCCGCGTCATTGCCCGGCGTCTCGATCTCGCGGGCGCCGGCCGACCAGAGAACCTTGCTGGGGCCGGTCTTCCAGGAGTAGATGGCGAGCAGTGCCGCGAACGTGGTCAGCGCGATGCCAGCCCAGGGGAAGACGTGCCGGTATGCGTTGGGTGGTGCGCCCCGAGTGAGCTCGTACAGAATCCAGTCTCCGCCGAATCCCAGCCACGCGAAGAACATGATGAACGCGATGACGAGCCACCGCGTCCGTCGCCGGTTCGCGTCCTGCTGCGCGAAAAGGTTGGTCGACTCGGACATCGTGACTGGGGACTAGGGACGAAGGAGCAGGGACGCAGAACCCTCGGGATGGCCCTCGCATGAGCCGCCATCCCGAGGGTGACGAGTTCCCCGGTCCCCAGGTCCCGAGTTAGACAGTTCGCGGCGGCGTCCCGAAAGACAGATCCACGTTCGGCACCGCGCGCTCGGCCTGGTCCGTGATCTCCCAGAGCTCGGCTGGCGACGCCCCGGCCATGCCGGCGACCAGGTTGGTCGGGAACTGCTGCTGCTTCGTGTTGTACTCCGTCGCCGTGTCGTTGTAGTGCTGTCGCGAAAACGCGATCTTGTTCTCGGTAGACGTGAGCTCTTCCTGGAGCTGGGCGACGTTGCCGGTGGCCTTGAGGTCGGGATACGCCTCCACCACGGCGAGCAGGCGGCCGAGGGCGCCGGTGAGCTGCGATTCCGCGGCCGCAGTGTCGCTCACGTGCGCGCCCGGCGTCTGCTGGACTTTGATCGCCTGATTGCGCGCCGATACGACCGCTTCGAGCGTTTCCCGCTCGAATTGCATCGCACCCTTGACCGTGTTGACCAGATTCGGAATCAGGTCATGCCGTCGCTTCAGCTGCACGTCGATCTGCTTCCACGCATTCGCGACCTGATTCTTCAAACCGATCAGCTTGTTGTAGGCGCCGATGAACCAGAAGACCAGCACCGCAAGGACGACGAGCAGAACGATGAAGCCCATGGGACCTCCTCAGGTCGAACGGCGTCGTCCGAGCACCTTGTCCTGCAGCCAGGTGAGCGGAATCAGGAACAGCGGGGTGAGCATGTGCCCGAGCAGCAGGTTCACCCAGATCAGCGCTGCGTAGAACGCGCCGAATCCGAGGCCGGCGATCAGGGTGCCCAGCGGTCCGTGAGTCTCCAAGGGTGCGCCTCGCGAAAGCGTCTGTAAACGTCGGCGCCCATGCGCCAACGCGGCGAATAGTGACATGCTCGTGCGTTACCTTCAAGAGACTACATCACATCGGCCCCATCGCTCAGCCGTTCCGGGTGGACTTTCCGTGCGTGAGTCGCCAGTGACATCTGTACCCGCCGCCGCTTCTTCCAGGGACCACGACCGCGGCCCACAGGCCGCGATCGATGCCGGTGCGCGGGCATTGGTAAGACGAACGCTCGGGACCGGAGAAGGGCTCGCGCTGGCAGTCTCGGGCGGGTGCGATTCGATGGCGCTCATGTCGGCGGTCTACGACGCAGTGAGCGCCGAGCCCTTGGGCTCGCCGCGGGTTCGCGTTCTGACGTTCCACCACGGGACGGGCCCTCACGCTGATGCGGCCGCCGCGCTCGTCGCGGTCGATGCGGCGCGGCTGGGGTTCGAGGTGCGCGCAGGACGTGCGGAGCTTTGTGGTGCCAACGAGGCGGTATGGCGCGCGGCCCGCTGGAGGTTTCTTCGCGACGCGTCGGAAGGCGCCGTGATCGCGACCGCGCACACCAGAGACGATCAGATCGAGACGGTGGCGATGCGCGTCCTGCGAGGCGCGGGCGCGCGTGGGCTGGCGGGGCTCGACGTGGCGGCGCCGGGAGTGGTCCGACCGTTCCTCGACGTCACCCGCGCAGCGATTCAGGAATACGCTCGCGACCGTGGCGTCCGATTCCTCGACGATCCGTCGAACCGCTCCAGGGACCATCTCCGAAACCGGGTTCGTCTCGATCTGTTGCCGGCGCTGGAACGGGTCCGTCCTGGCTTTGGCGATGAGCTCATCGCGCTCGCGCGGCGTGCGGCGCTGACACGCGCGGACGCCGACGCGGTCGCCGGGCGGTTCGTGTCAGCGGAAGCTCAGGATGGCACCATTCGCGTTGCCAGACACGAGCTTGCAACATACGATTCAGCAGCGTTATGCGTGCTCTGGCCGGCGATCGCGGCGCGCGCGCGGGTGACTCTCGATCGTCGCGGAACTCTGCGTCTGGCACAGTTTACCACCTCGGGCGCGCCAGGAGCGCGAATCCAGCTGTCGGGTGGCGTCGAGGTCTATCGTCACGGCGACTTCTTTGTCATTCACCGCGTCGAGCGCCGTGCGGGCACGGCGGCGGTTTCTCTCACCGGTGTGGTCGAGTTCGGCCGGTGGTGGTTCCAGCCGATTGAGCCTGCCGGTGTGACGCCAACCGAGAACACTGATCGAGAAACGTGTGGCGCGACCGTGGTCACCGGCCGCGATGATCCGTGGACTGTCGATCTCCCTGGGGATTGTTCTCTCTCCGTTCGCGCCTGGGCACCGGCAGACCGGATGCGAGCGCGGACGGATGGGGCGGCACGTCGTGTGAAGCGCTTCCTCACGGATGCGCGGGTCGCTGGCCCTAGCCGAGTCGGTTGGCCGGTCGTCCTCGCGGATGACGAGATCGTGTGGATTCCTGGTGTTCGCCGCGCTGCCGCGCCACCCGAACGGTCCGGCCGACCAATTGTCCGATATACCTGTGGAACGAGTCCCAAGCGAGCGCAGTGAGTTCACGAACCGTTGAAGATCCGCGCCTCGACGGGCGCCCGGTCAAGCGCATTGCGTTCGGCGGCGCCCAGATTTCCGAGCGCGTGCGCGAGCTGGGAAAGCAGATCACGGAGGCGTACCCTGAGGGCGAGCTCCTCGTGCTCGGGCTGCTGAAAGGAAGCTTCATTTTTCTCAGCGACCTGGTACGCGAGATCAGGCGTCCCCTGCAAGTAGATTTCCTCGTCGCTTCGAGCTACGGCGACGCCACGGTGTCGAGCGGGAGCGTGCGGCTGGTGTACGATCCCGAAACGACGTTGGAGGGGAAGCACATTCTGCTCGTGGAGGACATCGTCGACTCCGGACGAACGCTGAGCCGGTTGCTCGATCTCCTGTCGGAGCGGAGCCCGCGTTCCCTCGAGGTGTGCGCGCTGTTGCACAAGCACGTTGCCGAACATCTGCGATATCCCACGAAGTTCGTGGGGTTTGATGCACCGAACGAGTTCCTGGTGGGGTACGGATTGGATCACGCAGAGAACTTCCGTCACCTGCCATACATCGCCAGCTTGCAGTAGTTGCAGGACGAGCAGAGGCCCATGCCACCGACTCCGCCAAAAAAGCCGTTCAATCTCGGGCGTTTCTCCAAGACGCTCTCCTTCTGGATCCTGGTGATCCTGATTCCCGTCGCGTTCATTCAGTTCTCGAGCTCGCGATCGGACTCGGCCTCCGAGATCAACTACTCGCTCTACGACCAGGAGCTTCAGCGCGACAATCTGCGCGAAGTGAAGATCCAGGCCGGGAGCCGGATCATCGGCCAGTTCAAGCAGCCGGTCATCGTCAACAACCGTGAGGCGCGTCGCTTCACGCTGAAGCTCCCCATGGAGAACAACCCGGCGGAGCTCGAGCGTCTGCGCGCGAAGAACGTCATCATCACCGGAACGGACGCTCGTCCCTCGTTCGGCGCCCTGCTGTTCAACTTCCTGCCGTACTTCCTGCTGATCGGGTTCTGGATCTTCCTGTTCAAGCAGATGCAGGCGGGCGGGGCGAAGGCGTTCTCGTTCGGGAAGTCGAAGGCCAAGCTGCTGACCGGAGACACGCCGAAGGTGACGTTCGCGGACGTGGCCGGTGCCGACGAAGCGAAAGTCGAGCTGCAGGAGATCATCGAGTTCCTGAAGGATCCGCAGAAGTTCACCAAGCTCGGCGGCCGCCTGCCGAAGGGCGCGCTGCTCGTGGGCCCGCCGGGGACCGGCAAGACACTTCTTGCGCGAGCCGTCGCCGGTGAAGCCGGTCGTCCGTTCTTCTCGATGTCGGGCTCCGACTTCGTCGAGATGTTCGTCGGCGTCGGTGCGAGCCGGGTGCGCGACCTGTTCGAGCAGGGCAAGGCACATGCGCCGTGCATCATCTTCATCGACGAGATCGACGCCGTCGGACGCCACCGCGGGGCCGGCCTGGGCGGCGGTCACGACGAGCGCGAGCAGACGCTCAACCAGCTGCTCGTGGAGATGGACGGGTTCGAGTCGAATGACGGCGTGATTCTCATTGCCGCCACGAACCGGCCCGACGTGCTCGATCCGGCGCTCCTGCGTCCGGGTCGTTTCGACCGACAGATCGTGGTTGATTCGCCCGACCTACGTGGCCGCGAGGGCATCCTTCGCGTGCACCTGCGGAACAAGCCGATTGCGGACGACGTGGCGATCACGTCGCTCGCCCGTGGCACCCCCGGGATGGCCGGCGCCGACCTGGCAAACCTCGTGAACGAGGGCGCGCTGCTCGCGGCGCGCCGCAATCACGACAAGATCTACATGGCCGACCTCGAAGAGGCGAAGGACAAGGTCATGCTCGGCGCCGAGCGGAAGTCGCTCGTGATGCGTGAGGAGGAGCGGCGCCTAACGGCGTACCACGAGGCCGGTCACGCCGTGTGCGCGATGACGGTCAAGGGCAACGATCCGCTTCACAAGGTCACGATCGTTCCGCGCGGCCGCGCGCTCGGCATCGCCTTTACGTTGCCCGAAGACGATCGCGTGTCCGTCACGCGCGAACAAATCGAGGCGCGTCTCGCGATGGCGTACGGCGGCCGCGCGGCCGAGGAGATGATCTTCGGCCACGATCACGTGACGACAGGCGCAGCCAGCGACATCACGCAGGCGACCGGCATCGCGCGTCGGTACGTGACGCAGTGGGGCCTGTCGGACACGATTGGCCCGATCCTCGTCGGCGACAACGAGCAGGAGGTGTTCCTGGGTCGCGAGCTGATGAGCCGGCGCGAGGTGTCGGAGAAGACGGCACAGCTGGTGGACACCGAGGTGAAGCGGGTGATCGACCAGGCGTTCAACCGTGCGAAGGCGGTCCTCACGGAGCACATCGACCTGCTGCACAAGGTTGCGGCGGCACTGCTCGAGCGTGAGACGCTGACGCGCGAAGACATCGAGATTCTTCGTCGGAACGAGCAGCTTCCGCCGCGCACACCGACGCTGCCGACGGCGCCGGCAACCGTGCTTCCGCCGATCTCGGAGCCGCGCCGGATGCCGCCGATCATTGGCGGACCGGAGCCCTCGCCGGCGTAGCCGGCGAGGAGCGGGAACGGGGAACTGGGAACTGGGAACCGACCTGAAGCCGGTTCCCTTTTTCTTTCAGGGCCATGATCAACCGTGTGAGCAGTGCGGCAACTTCATCGAGAAGTTTGCGGACACCGTCGATCGTTGTCTGAGAGTTGTAGTTCAGTCGGAGCGCGAACTCGAGATGAGTGTCCACCTCCCGCAGCGATCCTCGGGCGGCGGAGAGATTGTTGAGGTATTCTCCGCGTGTGCGACCGCCATTGCCTTCTGCTATGGTCGCCGCGATCGAGACCGCTGCACGGATCTGCGCGGTCAACCCCTAACGCTCCTCGCGCGGGAACGCGCGCGAGATCTCATAGCATCGAATGCCAAGGTCCACGGCCTTCTGCCAAACTCGGAGATCTCGGTAATCGCGCGGTCTGTGCATTGGTGCTTCTCGGGTGGGGGGCGATTACCCTACCTCGAATGAGTTGAAACGGCCGCACCCGACCGTTGCATCGCAATTCAAATGGTCCCGGCAGGTTCATGAATCCCGAGTCGTCAAAGCGTTCCGCGCCAGCCGCCGCGACGTGGCAGTTTCGACGGCGTCAGCTGACACTCGACAGGCCGATCGTTTTCGGGGTTCTCAACGTTACGCCCGATTCGTTCAGCGACGGCGGCCGCTTCGACTCGAAAGATGCCGCCCTGGCGCAGGTCGAACGTCTGGTGTTGGAGCGCGCCGATGGTATCGACATCGGCGGCGAGTCGACGCGCCCGCAGGGAGCGGTGACGGTTTCCGCCGAGCAGGAGCAGCGCCGCGTCATCCCAATTGTCCGCGAAATGCGTGCGCGATTCCCTGATCTGCTGATTTCGGTCGACACGAGCAAGAGCGTGGTCGCGGACGCAGCGCTCGACGCAGGCGCGGACATCATCAACGATGTCTCGGCCTTACGTCTCGACCCACGGTTGGGCGAGATTGTCGCCCGCGGGGGTGCTGGCCTCGTGCTGATGCACTCGCGCGGCGGCGTCGCTGCCATGGGGACGTATCAGCATGCCGAATACGGCGGCGATGTCGTCGGCGACGTCATTCGGGAGCTGGAGGCGTCGGTTCGGGCGGCGCTGGCGGCGGGGATTCCGCGAGATCACATGGTACTGGATCCGGGCGTGGGTTTCGCGAAGCGAAGCGAGCATTCGCTGCGCGTGTTGGGCGACCTACATCGGGTCACGGCGTTAGGTTTTCCGGTCATGGTCGGCGTGTCTCGAAAACGGTTCATCGGGGAGTTGTCCGGAGTGGAGCAGCCGTCGGAGCGAGTTTTCGGAACTGTGGGCGCGAACGTCGTCGCGTTGCTGCACGGCGCGCGACTGTTCCGTGTCCACGACGTGTCCCAGAACCGTCAGGCCCTCGATGTCGCCTGGGGAATCGTACGAGCCAGTGTGGCATTATCCGGTTCCCAGTTCCCCGTTCCCGGGTCCCGCCATTCATGACTTCCATTCTCGACCAACTGCGCCTGCTTCACCCCGGCCCGCGCGACATCATCGAAGTCCTCGTCGTCGCGTTCGTGCTGTACCGCGTCCTGCTGCTCATTCAGGGGACGCGCGCCGTGCAGATGCTCATTGGCATCGTCGTGCTCGTGCTCGTCTACGCCGTCGCGTGGGCCACGAAGCTCACGATGATCACCTACCTCCTCGAGCTCGTGTTCACCTACGGCGCGTTTGCCGCGCTCATCATCTTTCAGCCGGAGCTTCGGGCGGGGCTCGCGCATCTCGGACAGTCGCGCGTGACCCGCTTTTTCCGGCGGATGGAAGAGGTGGAGGTGGCCGACGAGGTCACCGAGGCCGTCGAGCGTCTCACGCGCTCCGGCATCGGAGCGATCATCGTGCTCGAGCGCGAGATGGCGCTCGGTGACTACATCCAGTCCGGATCCGAGATGCAGGCGAAGGTCTCGGCGGACCTGCTCGCGACGATCTTCACGCCGTACTCGCCGCTGCATGACGGCGCGGTCATTCTCCGGGGCGATACGATCATCGGGGCGGGGTGCATTCTCCCGCTGTCGCAGGCGCCGCTCGCTGACCGTTCGCTCGGGACTCGGCACCGCGCGGCGATCGGACTCAGCGAGGAGACAGACGCGCTAGTAATCGTGGTGTCCGAGGAGACGTCCACCATCTCCATCGCGTTGGCGGGGCGTCTCACACGGAACCTCACACCGCCACAGCTCCGCGACCTCATCGCGGGCCGGCCGGCTCGCGCTGCAGCCGAACACGCCGTCGCAGAATTGCCGGCGTGACCGGAGCGTCGTCGCGGCGGGCGGCGTTCCTCGTCGGCACGACCCTTCTCATCGTCTACGTCACGACGCTCGCGCCAGGCATCACGCTCTGGGATGCCGGCGAGTTTGCGTCCGCGGTCGAGTCGTTAGGTATCCCGCACCCGCCCGGCACCCCGCTGTTCGTGCTCATCGCGCGCGCGTGGCGTCTGTGCTGGCCATTCCTCTCGACGGCCGTCGCCACGAACCTTCTCGCCGCAGCATGCACCGCCGCCGCCGCCGCCATCGCGACGGCTCTCCTGTCCCGCTGGGCGCGGGACACCGAATGGGCCGTCGCAGGCGGGTTGGCGTTCGGAACCATGTCGACGGTCTGGCTCAATGCGACCGAGACCGAGGTCTACTCGGCGTCCCTGCTACTCTCGATGCTGATGTTGTGGGCGGGAGCAAACGCGTGGCGGGCCGAACGCTCCGTTCACGCCACCGTTGCAGGCGACCAGTCGTCTCGGTCCGTCAGGCTTCTCACGTATCTCTTCGCACTGGCGCCGCCGCTGCACCTGAGCGCGATGGTCGCCGCGCCTGGCGCGATCGCGCTGGCGACCATTGGCAAGGACTTTCGCCTCGATACAGCGCGAGCGCTTCTGCTGTGCGGCGCCGCCCTGCTGTCCGTTGGTGTCGGTACTGGAGCGTGGGGCGTCGCAGCCGTCGGGGTGGCGGTTCTCGTCGTCCCAGTCGCATCGAATCCCGCCAGTCGTCGGTCCGCGGCGAAGGAGATGGTCGCCATCCTCGGGCTCACGGCCGTCGCGGCGACGGCGTTCCTCTTCCTGCTCGTCAGGTCGCGTCTCGATCCGGCGATCAACCAGGGTAACCCGTCGTCCGTCGCGGGCCTCATTGACGTCATAGCGCGCCGTCAGTACGACGTACCGGGTCTGTGGCCGCGCCGCGCGCCGTTCTGGCTGCAGATCGGGAACGTCTTCGAGTACATCGACTGGCAGTTCGCGCTCGGGCTGGACCGTGCCGTCGGCGCGTCGTGGCTCCGCACGCCGTTCACACCCGTGTTTCTCGCGCTCGGCGTGGCCGGAAGCGTCGCACACCGGCGGGTCGATCGGCGGACCTGGGCGGCGCTCCTGATCCTGATCGCGTCCGCGACGTTCGGAGTCGTGGTCTATCTGAATCTCCGCGCAGGTCCCTCGTATGGATACGGCATCCTGCCGCCTGATGCGGATCGCGAGGCGCGCGAGCGGGACTATTTCTTCGCGTTAGGGTTCGCGTGTCTCGCCATCTGGATCGGAATCGGCGCGGTCGACGTCGCGCGTCGGGCCGGCCGCGCGCTCGGGTTGGCACGTCTCGGTACACTGGGTGTTGCGGTCGCAGCGCTTCCCATCGTGCTGAACTGGCGGGCCGTGGACCGCCGTCGTGAGCCCGGGGCATCGCTTCCGTCGGCGTTTGCGCGCGCGACGCTCGAGTCGGCGCCCGAACGAGCCGTCCTGTTCGTTGCTGGCGACAACGACACCTACCCGTTGTGGTACGCGCAGGTAGCGGGTCACGTGCGCCCGGACGTCACGATCGTCACGGTCCCGCTCCTGGGCGCCGGTTGGTATCGCTCCGAACTGGCGCGCCGCCAGGGCCTCTACGATCCCGCATTGGTGTCGGCGTGGCGCGGTGTTCGCGCCGAGCTGTCGTCGATACGAGCGCATGTCGAACGGGCCGGTCGGCCGGTCGTGGCAGGCGTGGGGCTGGAGCCGGAGAATCGCGAGGCGCTCGGAGCAGGGTGGACGTTTCGCGGCCTCAGCTATGTCCGTCATCCCCCGGACCAGGAGCAGCGCCCCCTTTTGATCGATGTCCCGGCGGTAGATTCCACCACCGCGCGGATCGTGCAGTTGTTTCAGGGACCGGTCGATCCGGACCGAGTCGATGACCCGGCGGGGCGGTATCTGACGAGCCTTCTCGCCTGTCCGACGCTGGCGTCGAAGGCCGCGCGGGGGACGGCGGCGGACTCGGCGCGTTTACTTGCTTCGCGGTGTAACTTCCGATAAAATGTAATGTTATGCCATTTTCAGACCTCGCCGATCGGGTCGCCGAGGTGCGCGAAAGGATCGCTGGGGCGGTGGCTCGCGGCGGACACGGACAACAGGTCACGATCGTCGCAGTGACCAAAACGTACGGGCCGGACGCGGTCGCCGCGGCGCACGAAGCCGGCCTGCACGACGTGGGCGAGAATCGGGTCCAGGAAGCGTTGTCGAAAATGAATGACGTTACGGTGCCAGTTCGTTGGCACCTGATCGGGCACCTGCAGCGAAACAAGGCGAAAGCGGTGGATCGGTTCGCCCTCGTCCATTCGGTGGACAGCGGAAGGCTGGCGGACGCGGTGGCCAGGGTGGGGGACGACCGTGGCAGCCCCATCAACGCCCTGATGCAGGTGAACGTGTCCGGCGAAGATTCGAAGGGTGGCCTGGAGCCGGATGAAACTGGTGTCGAAGCGGAACGATGGCTCGGGATGCGTGGATTGCGTGTCGCAGGCGTGATGACGATGGCGCCGCTCGAGGCGGACGAACGCAGCTTGCGGACGGTGTTCGCCGCGGCGAGACAGGTGCGTGATCGACTGGTGAGTGTCGGGCACCCAGCGACGGAGCTCTCGATGGGGATGTCGAACGACTACGAGATCGCGGTGGAAGAAGGGGCGACGATGGTCAGACTCGGAACCATCCTGTTCGGGGCGCGCCACGCATGAGCGACGAAGCTTTTCATCTCACACCGATCGACATCCGCCGGTACGATTTCGGATCGGCGCTGCGCGGGTACGACAAAACACGCGTGGATCAATTCCGCGACCAGGTTGCCGCGGAGGTCGAGCGGCTCATCCGGCTGAACGCTGATCTCGAGCAGAAGTCCAAGGGGCTTGTCGAGCAGCTCCGCGCGTTCCGGGATCGCGACAAGGCGCTCAACGACGCGCTCGTATCCGCACAGCAGCTCCGTGCCGAGATCCGCGAACAGGCGGATCGCGAGGCGCAGCTCCTGATGCGCGAGGCCCGTGCCCAGGTCGAGCAGGATCTGGAAGGCATCCGCGCGGAGGCACGCCGCCTGGAGGACGAGATTCAGGGCCTCGTCAAGGCCCGTCGAACCTACCTGTCGCAGCTACGCACGATGGTCGAGCGGCAGCTCGCGGAGATCGAAACGGCGGAGGCCACACCGCTCCCGCAAGTGCCCATGGGCACGACGAATCCGCAGTCGCAGCGGGGGGAAGAACCGAAGCGCACGGCCCATCCAACACCGGCCTGGCTCGACTCGTTGGTGAAGGAGTAGGACCGTGGCGGAAGCGGACGTCCTCGCGGCCGAGAGCCTGACACCGGGCGACTCGGCGCACACGCTGGAGCGCGTCGAGCGCGCCGCCGCTGTCGTCCGCGCGCGGTTCGCGCGCCGGCCCGACGTGGCCATCATCCTGGGGACCGGACTTGGCGGGCTCGCCGCGCGGATCGAAGTCGAGGCGACGGTCGACTACGCCGACATCCCGGGGTTCCCGCTGTCGACGGTCGAGTCGCACGCCGGACGCCTCCTGTGCGGCACGCTGTCCGGCAAGACGGTCGTCGCGATGCAGGGTCGCTTCCACCGCTACGAAGGCTATACGCTCGCCCAGGTCACGTTCCCGGTGCGCGTCCTTCGGTCGTTAGGCGCCGACACGCTCGTCGTGTCGAACGCGTGTGGTGGCATGCATCCGCTGTGGGCGCCCGGCGACCTGATGCTGATCGCGGACCATATCAATCTGCTCGGCGATAGTCCGCTGGTCGGACCTAACGACGACAGGCTCGGGCCACGCTTCCCGGACATGTCGGAGCCGTACGATGGCCGGCTCCGCGCGATCGCGCGGACGGTGGCGGCCGAGCTTCAGGTCACGCTGCGGGAGGGCGTGTACGTCTCCGTGCCCGGCCCCAATCTCGAAACGCGCGCGGAATACCGGTATCTGCGGGGGATCGGCGCCGACGTCGTCGGGATGTCCACCGTGCCCGAAGTCATCGTCGCCGTTCACGCTCACATGCGCGTGCTCGGCATCTCGATCATCACGGATCAGTGCCTCCCGGACGCGCTCGAGCCGGCGAGCTTCGAGAAGATCGTTGCCGTCGCGTCTCGCGCCGAGCCGAACCTGACAGCGCTCGTCTGCGGCGTGCTGGAGCGTCTGTGACGATGGCCGAGTCGCGCACGCGCTTCCGGCTGCTGCCGCCGGAGGGGGGTGCGAACGCGCTCGAAGAGGAGGTCCTCGCGCGGTGGCGCGAGGAGGACCTGTTTGCGCGGACGCTCGAGGCGCACGCCGACGCGCCGTCATGGGTGTTCTTCGAAGGCCCGCCAACCGCGAACGGCAAGCCCGGGATCCATCACGTGTTCGCGCGCACGATCAAGGATCTCTTCTGCCGCCATCGCGCGATGAAGGGCTATCGCGTGCTGCGGAAGGCGGGTTGGGACACGCATGGCCTCCCGGTGGAGATCGAGGTCGAGAAGCAGCTGCCGGCGCTCCTGAAGCAGCGCGGGATGCCCGACCAGGACATCGCGCGGTGCAGCGGGAAGCAGCTCATCGAGGCGTTCGGGGTCGAGGACTTCAATCGGCTCTGCCGGGAGAGTGTCTGGAAGTACCAGAGTGACTGGGAGCGCCTGAGCGAGCGCATCGGCTATTGGCTGGACTACGAAAATGCCTACATCACGTACTCGAACGAGTATGTGGAGAGCGTCTGGTGGGCGCTGGCGACGCTGCACGAGAAGGGGCTGCTGACGCGCGGCCACAAGATCCTCCCGTACTGCCCACGCTGCGGCACGACGCTGTCGAGCCACGAAGTCGCGTTAGGCTACCAGGACGTGTCGGATCCGAGCGTGTACGTGGCGCTGGATCTTGGTTCGGGCTCGGGACAGGGGACGCTGGGAACGGGGAACGGGGAACGGGGAACGGGCGCTGCGAGCCGGGAGCAGGACGGAGCCTCCGTTCCCGGTTCCCACGGCGCTTCGCGCCGTCGCATTCTGGTCTGGACCACTACGCCGTGGACTCTCGTCTCGAATGTCGCGCTCGCGGTGCATCCGGAGCTCGATTACGTCGAGCTGAAGAAGAAGACCGGCACCGACTGGACGATCATTCTCGCCGAGGCACGGGCGGGTGGCGTGCTGGGCGAGGACTACCGCGATCGATGGGAGATCGTCGGGCGCGTTCCCGGGTCCGTACTCGTCGGTCAGCGCTATCAGCGGCCGCTCGATTGGGTGTCCCTCGACGGCGTCGAGGGTGATCATGGCGTGATCGTCGGCGAGGATTTCGTGTCCGCGGACGATGGCAGTGGTGTCGTGCACATGGCGCCGGCATTCGGCGCCGACGATTACGCCGCCGGCCAGAGGAACGGGCTCGCCTTCGTGCAGCCTGTCAACGCGCGCGGGGAGTTTCCGGCGGACATGCCCATCGTCGGCGGCCAGTTCGTCAAGAAGGCCGACCCGCTGATCATCGCCGAGCTCGAACGTCGCGATCTCCTGTGGAAGGCGGGAACGCTCGTGCACGCGTATCCGCACTGCTGGCGCTGCGGAACGGCGCTCCTGTACTACGCGCGCGGATCGTGGTTCATCCGCACCACGGCGTTCAAGGACGAGATGCTCGCGCGCAACGCGCGCGTGGACTGGCATCCGCCGGAAGTTGGCGCGGGGCGGTTCGGCGAATGGCTCGTGAACAACATCGACTGGGCCATCTCACGCGACCGGTATTGGGGCACACCACTGCCCGTGTGGGTGAACGACGAGGATCCGACGGACATCGAGGTCATCGGTTCGTATGCGGCGCTCGCCGACCGCGTGGGTGTCGCGTTAGGCGACGACTTCGACCCGCACAAGCCGTATATCGACCGCTACACCTGGCCGGCGGCGAGCGGACGAGGAACCATGCGGCGGGTCCCCGAGGTCATCGACACCTGGTTCGACTCGGGCGCGATGTCGTTCGCGCAGTGGCACTTCCCGTTCGAGAATCGAGACGTGCTGGCGACGCAGTATCCGGCGGATTTCATCGCGGAGGGCGTGGACCAGACGAGGGGGTGGTTTTACTCGCTCCTGGCCATTGCCAGCGGACTGGGGTCGGCGCTTCCGAACAATGACCCGCCTGGCGAGCGGGAACCGGGAACGGGGAACGGGGAACGGAGCGCTACAAGCAGCAAGCAGCCAGGAGCCTCTGTTCCCGGTTCCCCGTTCCCGGTTCCCGCCAGCGCGCCGTACGGCGCGGTCGTCGTCAACGACCTCGTGCTCGACGCGAACGGGGTCAAAATGTCCAAGCGGCTCGGCAACATCGTCGACCCGTGGAGTGTCATTCCCAAATACGGCGCGGACGCCGTGCGGCTGTTCCTCGTGTCGTCCAGCCAGGTCTGGAAGCCCCGGGCGTTCGACGAGGCGCAGATTCGCGAAGGGGTGACACAGTTTATCGTCACCCTGAAGAACGTCTACGGCGGCATGTTCGCCCTGTATGCGAACTTTGGATGGGAACCGTCGGACCTCGATCCGACGCCGGCGGCGCGGCCCGCGATCGACCGGTGGATGCTGTCGCGACTCGCGACGGTCGAACGCGAGGTGGACGCCCTGCTCGAAGGGTTCGACGCAACCGCGGCGGCGAAGACGCTCATGGGCTTCCTCGTCGACGACGTCTCGAACTGGTACGTGCGTCGGACGCGCCACCGGTTCTATGACGTGGCCAGCGACGACAATCGCGCCGCGTTCGCGACGCTGCACGAGGTCCTCGTCGTCACCGTGCGTCTGCTCGCCCCGCTCGCGCCGTTCCTGAGCGACTGGATGCATCGTGAGCTCACGGGAACGTCGGTGCATCTTGCCCCGTACACGCGGCCCGACGCGCCGGCGCCCGACGCTGCCCTCGAGCGCGCCATGCGCGAGATCCGCACGCTCGCCCGGCTGGGGCGGGCCGCGCGCGAGGAGGCGGCCATCAAGGTGCGGCAGCCTCTCTCGCAAATGGTATGCGTTGTGCCCCAACAATTGGCCGGTGCGGTCACGCCGCTGTTCGACCTGCTCGAGGCCGAGCTGAACGTCAAGACGATCTCGCTGGCTTCGTCCGCGGATTCTCTGGTGACGTTGGAGGCGAAACCGAACTTCCGGGCGCTCGGTAAGAAGTTCGGCAAGAACACGCCGCTTGCTGCGCAGGCCGTGGCTGCGTTCACGAGTGACGAGCTGCGGGCGTTCGAGCACGGCGAGGCGCTCGCGATCTCGGTCGGCAACGAGTCGCGAACGCTCGATGCCGACGATCTCGTCATCGTACGGCGCGCGACCGGGGCATTGACGGTCAAGGAGGAAGACGGGCGATTCGCGGCGATCGACCCGGAAGTAACCCCCGAGCTGCGGCGTGAGGGGATCGCGCGCGAGCTCGTCAGCCAGCTCCAGCGATTGCGGAGGGATTTAGGTTTTGCGGTGAGCGATCGGATCCGTCTCTGTATCGTCGCTCCCGAAGGTATCGAAGCGGCGATTTCAGGGTACCACGATTGGATCGCCAACGAATTGCTTGCCCGGGAGATCGTGTTCGGCGAACCTCCGGTCGATCACCAGGCGAGGCACGAGCTGGATCTCGACGGATCCACCGTGCGGATCGCCCTTACCAAGGAACTGTAGCGATGCCATCCGCCAGCGGCGCGAAGAAGCCGAAAGGCATGAACAAGAAGAATCTCCAGCACTTCGAAAAGCGCCTCCTCGAGGAGCGCCGCCGAGTGCTGAAAGAGCTTGGCCACTACGACGAGACGTTCGGCTCGACGCCGCAATCCGCGGACGGTGACCTGAGCTCGTACTCGTTCCACATGGCGGACCAGGGTACGGACGCGATGGAGCGAGAGAAGGCGTTCCTGTTCGCGAGCCAGGAGGGCCGGTTCCTCTGGCACATCGACGAGGCGCTGCGCCGCCTCTACCGCTCGCCGGAGACGTTCGGGAAGTGTCACAATTGCGGCCAGGAGATCGCCTTCGAGCGGCTCGATGCGCTCCCGCATGCGCGGTACTGCATCGAGTGCAAGCAGCGCGAGGAAGATGCCAAGAAGTAACGCGCCCAACGCGGTCGTGTTCTGGCCGGTCGTGGTGGTCATCGTCATCGCGGACATCGTGACGAAGATGATCGCGCTGAATACGCTGCCGCCCTTCACACCGCAGCCGGTCCTGGGCGAAGGGTTGCGCCTCACGCTCGTCCGCAATCAGGGCGCGGCGTTCGGATTGTACCTCGGCGAATACTCGCGGTACATCTTCATGGTGCTGACGGTCGGCGCGCTGGTGATTCTGTGGCGCCTCTATCAGTCGACCCGTGAAGGCGACCTGCCACGGACGCTTGCCATTGCGCTCGTCTGTGCGGGCGCGGTCGGCAATCTGATCGATCGTATCCGCTGGCATGAAGGGGTCGTCGATTTCATCGACGTCGGATTTCGCGACATGCGCTGGCCAACGTTCAACGTCGCGGACATGGCGGTGAGCACAGGCGCGTTCCTCCTCGCCTGGGTGCTGTGGGGCGACGACCGCGCCGAGCGTGCGAGGGCCGACGGCGGTGCCGTGGCGGCCGGTGGGTCGAACGCGGGCGCTGGAAGAGCGGGTGCCACGGCCGGCTCACAGGACCGGTCGTAGGCGATCGTGAGCGATCGCAGCACGGGCTCGCCCAGCGGCGATCCCGGCAGCGCACCTGCCGCAGGCCGGGGGTCGCATCACGAATTTCTGGTCGAGGCGGACAGCAAAGTTCGCCTCGATTTACTCGTGGCATCGCGCCTCGAGCTCTCGCGGACCCAGTCCGCCACGCTGATCGCAAACCGCGCCGTGATGGTGAACGGCGGCTTCGAGCGCGCGAGCTACCGCGCGGTCCGAGGCGATCGCATCACGGTCGACATCCCTGCACCCGCCACGCGCGAGATCGTCGGCGAGCAGATCCCGGTGGACGTGGTCTTCGAGGACGACGAGCTGGTCGTCGTGAACAAGGCAGCGGGCATGGTCGTTCACCCCGCGCCGGGCAACTGGACGGGTACGCTCGTCAATGCGCTGATGGGTCGGGGCAACGAGCTCGCGGAGTCCGGCGACAGCGATCGTGCCGGCATCATCCATCGACTGGACAAGGACACGTCCGGACTGCTGCTCGTCGCCAAGACGGACCGTGCCCATCGCATCCTGTCCCGCGCCATCGCCGACCGGCGCGTGGTGCGCCGGTATGCGGCTCTCATCTGGGGCCACCTCGAAGGCGACCGGTTGACGGTGGACCGTCCGATCGCGCGCGATCCGCGAGACCGTAAGCGGATGGCGATCGTCAATACCGGAAGGTCGGCGAAGACGGACTTCCTGCGACTCGCCCGATTCGACGCTGGCGACCTGCTGCGCGCGCATCTGCACACGGGCCGCACGCACCAGATCCGCGTGCATCTCGCGTCGGTCGGCCATCCGGTCGTCGGCGACGATACGTACGGCGGCGGCGGTGGCAGGCGTCTGGTCGCGCTTCCCGCGCGGAGGCATTTCCTCCACGCGGCGTGGCTGCGATTTCGGCATCCGGGGTCCGGTGCTTCGATGGACCTTCGTGCACCTCTGCCCGAGGACCTGAAACGGTCGCTCGTGGCGGCGGCGAACGATCGTTCACTCGAGTCTCACCCGGATCCACTGGATCACTTTGGCTTCTACCGCGACACCGACGGCAGCGACTGACGCGCCGGACGGGAGCACGCTGCGACTGCTGCTGTTTGCCGTGGCGGGAACAGTGTACGGATGTGACATCGGCGCGGTGCGCGAGATCGTGCCGATCCGTCATGCGACCCGTCTGCCGGGTGCCCCGCAATACGTCCGCGGCCTGATCAACCTGCGCGGCGCCATCGTCACGGTCATCGACCTCGCGGCGCGGCTTGCGGGCGGGTCGGCAGCGCCGGAGGGGTCCGTGGTGCTCGCGGACCACGGCAGCAAACACGTCGGGCTGGCGGTGGACGAGGTGCGAGACGTTCAGCTGCTCGCGCCGGACCGTTTCGAGCCCGCGACCGGTGACGTAGCGCGCGGCGGGATTGTGCGCGGTTTGGGACATCTGGACGACGGAGTCGTCATTGTACTCGATGTCCCTGCAGTCGTTCGGCAGGTAATGCCCTAATTTCGGAGCCGGACCGTGAGCCACACCGTTTTGATCTGTGACGACGCGATCTTCATGCGCACAATGGTCGGCGACATCCTGCAGCAGGCAGGGTTCGAGATCGTCGGCGAAGCGGAAACCGGCGTCCAGGCGGTCGAGAAGTACCGTCAGCTGCGTCCCGACCTGGTGACCATGGACATCGTGATGCCTGATATGGGCGGCATTGATGCCGTGCGCGAGATCACCAAGCTGGACCCCCAAGCGAAGGTTCTCATGTGCAGCGCCATGGGACAGCAGGCGCTGGTCGTCGAGGCGATTCAGGCCGGTGCCAAGGACTTCGTCGTCAAGCCGTTCCAGCCAAGTCGCGTGCTCGAAGCGGTGCAGCGCGTTCTCGGATAGGCTGCTTCGGTCTCTGAACGCTCCTCGCCGAGCGTTTCCGTGGACACCGCCCGCTACGCCGAGCTGTTCCTGACGGAGAGTCAGGACAACCTGTCGGCCATCAATCACGCCCTCCTGGAACTGGAACGCACGCCTAACGCGCGCGAGCCGGTCGGCGCCCTGTTTCGCGCCGTGCATACGGTGAAGGGCATGAGCGCCACGATGGGCTACGTCGCGGTGGCCGAGCTGTCGCACGAGCTCGAGACCCTGCTCGACCTCGTCCGCCGCGGGCAGCGTGACGTCACCGCCCCCCTCATGGACACGCTGTTCTCGACGGCCGACATGCTCGAGCGTGCGGTCGAGCTGTCGGTCGCGGGGCGCGGCGACGAGCTGGACATCGCGCCGACGATCGCGGCGCTGCGAGCCGGCGGGCCAGCGGCGACGTCGAGCGCCGAGGGGGCGGTTGGCGAGCCCACGACGACGAGGAGGAAGAAACGTTCGACGAAGGCCGGAAGCGCGGGCGCGCCGGCTGCGACGGTCACCGTCGTGGTGACGATGGAACCGAACACGCCGATGCCCGGGGTCCGCGCGTACCTCGCGATCGAACGCGCTCGCACCCTCGGGACGGTGGCGCGGACGACGCCTGCGCAGGAGCTGCTCGACCGCGACGAATTCGACGGGACGGTCACGATCGACCTCGCCAGTGTCGCGCCTGACGAGGAGATCGAGCGTGTCGTGCGGTCAGCGGGGTTCGTTGCCGAGGTACGCGTCGCGCGTTCGGGTGGAGGCGCAAGCGGGGCGGCTCAACTGCCGCACAACGGCGCGGAGCCGCCGCGCTCGGCGGGACGTGCCAGTGAGCTCGCGCCCGCTCGGCAGCACCGACACATCCGCATCGATCTGCATCGACTCGATACGATGATGAACCTCATCGGCGAGCTGGTCATCACGCGCGGACGTTTGCAGCAGCTCGCCTCCACGATCAACGACCCGGCGCTCACCGAGACGGTGACGCAAGCGTCGCGTCTTGTTGCCGACCTGCAGGACGGCATCATGACGAGCCGCATGGTGCCAGTGTGGCAGGTGTTCGATCGCTTTCCTCGAGTCGTCCGCGATGCGGCGCGCGCACTCGGCAAGCAGGTGGACTTCGTCGTGGAGGGGCAGGAGATCGAGCTCGATCGGTCGCTCCTCGACGAGATCGGCGACCCGGTCGTCCATCTGCTGCGGAACGCGATCGATCACGGGCTCGAGATGCCTGACGAGCGGGTGAAGGCGGGCAAGTCACCCGCGGGACGATTGTCGCTGACGGCGGCGCGCGACCGATCTGCCGTGGTGATCCGCGTCACGGATGACGGCAAGGGCATCGATCGGGATCGCGTGCTCGCTCGCGCCGTCGAGATGGGCCTCATCGAAAGCGGGAAGCAGGAGCTCACGGATGACGAGGTCGTTCGTCTGATTGCGCGGCCCGGCTTCTCGACGGCGCGTCAGGTGACGGATCTGTCCGGGCGTGGCGTCGGAATCGACGCGGTGCACACGCGAGTCCGCTCGGTTGGCGGCACGGTCGACATCCGGTCCACGAAGGGCCACGGAACGGCCATCACGGTGCGCCTGCCGGTGACGCTGGCGATCGTGCGTGCGCTGCTGGCTCGGGTTGGTGACGAGACGTACGCGATTCCGATGACGCACGTCAACGAGACGGCGCAGCTCGAGCTCGACACGATCCGGCAGGTCAAGGGACGCGACGTGCTGGTGGTGCGGAACGACGTGCTACCCCTCATGCATCTGCGCGATGTCGTCGGGCTGCCACGGCGCGACGCCGGGGGTGGCCAAGTCGTCGTACTGGAGGTGGCTGATCGTCGCGCGGGTATGGTGGTGGACGAATTGACGGGGCAACAGGAGATCGTCATCAAGCCGTTCGACGCGGTGAAGGAGGGTCTCTCGATGTTCAGTGGAGCGACGATCCTCGGCGACGGGGTACCGGCGCTCATCCTCGACGTGAGCAGTCTTCTTTAGTGGAGCGGGAATGAACGACCTGAAGAGTCTCAAGCCGGTCCAGGTGGACGCGTTGCGCGAGGTTGCGAACATCGGCGCCGGACATGCCGCCACAGCCCTGTCGCAGATGACCGGCAGCACGATCATGATCAGCGTGCCGACGATCACGATCGCGAAGCTCGAGGATGTGCCGCCGCAGATTTCGGGTCCCGAGGAGCCGGTCGCCGCTGTGCTGATGCACATGATGGGCGATCTGACGGGACGGACGCTGCTGGTCTTTCCGAAAGGCACCGCCGTGCGGCTGTCCGAGCTGATGCTGCGCCGGCCAGCGGGCACGACGACGGAGCTCGGTGAGCTCGAGCAGTCGGCCATCAAGGAGGCAGGGAATATTCTCAGCGGGGCGTACATGAACGCGCTGAGCGACTTCATGGGCCTCATGCTGCTGCCGTCGCCGCCCAGCCTCGCCGTCGACATGTCGAGTGCCGTGCTGACGACCGCATATCTGCAGTTCGGCACGGACCGCGACTTCGTGTTCTGCGTGGAGAGCGAGTTCTACATGCACGACCTCCACGAGCGATTGAGGGGCTTTTTCCTCTTGTTGCCGGACGTCGCCTCCCTCCAAGCGATCCTCAAAGCGGTCCGGCTTGGGTGATGTCGGGACCAGGGAACGGGGAACGGGAAACGGAGGCTTCGCTCGCAGATGAAATGCTGGCGGGGGCGTCCGCGCGTTCGTCCGGGTCGTACCGGGCGGTCACAGGCTCCTCCGTTCCCGGTCCCCCGTTCGCGGCTCCCAATCAGTCGCCGCCGCCGTCGCTGACCAGCGAACGGGATCGAGACGTCCTGCGCAGCTTCGCCAAGCGCATCGATCCGTCCGACGCAGGCGCCCACAACAACCTGGGCGTGCTGTACTACAACAAGGGCTTGTTAGGCGAAGCAGTCGCGGCGTTCTCGCGCGCGCTCGAGCTCGATGGAAAGATGCAGGTCGCACAGCGCAATCTGGAGATCGCGTACTTCAACACCGGCTACTACGATCGCCGCGTGTCGGAGCTCCGCGATCGCCTGCGTCTGCAGGCCGACGACCGCGCGGCGCGCTGGGAGCTCGGACGCACGTATGCGCTCCTCGGCCAGGTCGACAACGCGGTCGCCGAGTTCAGCGAGCTGCTCCGGTTCTATCCCAATGATGTCGGCGCCATCGTCCAGCTCGGACTGGCAGAGAAGGGCAGCGGCGATCTCGAGACCGCGCAGCGCTGGTTCTCGCGCGCCCTCGCGCTCGATCCGAACAGCGCGATCAGTCAGTTCTACGTCGGCGAGGTCCTGTACAACCGTGGCCTGAACGACGACGCGCTGAACGCGCTCAAGCGTTCGATCGAGCTGGCGCCCGACAATCCCGACGCCCACTACCTGCTCGGCTTCGTGCTGGGCGACATGGGACGGCACGACGAGGCGCAGAAGGCGACGAAGCGCGCGATTCAGCTGAACCCGGCGCTCTCCCGGGCGCACGCGAACCTGTCGCTCGACCGATCCTCGCCGCACACGTACGAAGCGGTGGTTGCGCAGCGCGCGGCGCGCGCGGTGGATCGGGAGATGGCGGTCGCGCCCGAGGGGCAGCTGGCGCACTTCAACCTCGGGCTCGCGTTCCGTCAGAAGGGCTACTACGCGGAGGCGTTGCGCGAGTACCGCCTGGCCACGGAGCGCGGCGAGGATGGTGACCTCGTGCTCCAGGCGATGGCGGAAGTCCATCTCCTCAAGAAGGAACCGGCGATCGCGGCGCAGTTCTATGACAAGCTCCTCGCGTCCCGGCCGGACAGTCCGAAGTTGTGGAACGAGCGGGGGATCGCGCTGCACCAGGATGGGCGCTACGCCGATGCGGCGGAGAGCTATCGTCGCGCCGCGGCGTGCGATCCCCAGTACGCGTTAGGCCTGAACAACCTCGGCGTCGCGTTGTATCACATCGGAAATGCCGAAGGGTCCGTCGAAGCCTTTCGCTTCGCGCTCAAGGCACAGCCGATGTTCGTGAAGGCACGGCTGAACCTGGCGTTGCTGCTGTTCAAGAAGAAGCGGCTGCCGCTCTGCCTCGAGGCGTATCGGCAGGTGCTGCAGCTGGAGCCCGAGCAGCCCGTCGCCTGGAACGGCGTCGGTCTCGTGCTCGTCGAGCTCAAGAAGCTCGAGGATGCGAAGAACGCGTACGGTCGCGCGATCCAGTCCCGTCCGAACTACGCCGAGGCGCATTACAACCTGAGCTTCGTGCTGTCGAACCTCGGCGACTACGAGGGAGCCCTGCGAGCAACGAAGCGCGCGCTCGAGATCGATCCGTACTACGTGCCGCAGAAGTTCGAGCTCGCGATCGATCTGGAGTTCGAGGATCCGGACTTCACGATCGTCCCGGATCTTGGTGGCGATCGCCGCACCGATGGCTCGGTGGAGGAGTTCGCGTTCGACACGCGTATGCTCGACTCGCTGTTCACGGAGCTCGCGCCCGTCGCTCCGACGCCGATGCCTGCGACTCCGAGCGCCACGCCGTATTCGGCGGCGGCCGACTATCTGTCGAAGGGCTTGCTGGACCGGGCCTCCGCCGAGGCGAGTCGCGTGCTCGCCCGCGGCGGCGATGTGATCGAAGGGATGACCCTGCTCGGAGACGTGTACGCCAAACAGGGTGCGTACGGCGAGGCGCTCGAGCGCTATCGTGGCGCACGGGCGGCGGCATTGGCGGACGGTGGACAGACGCAGCCGACGCGCCGCGCGACCGCTGGGGAGGTCCGCGTCCTGATCATGCTCGGTCGCGGCGCGGAGGCGCGCCCGCTTGCAGAAGAGCTGCTGAGTGCCGCGCCTGCCGACGTGGAGATGCTCATTCTCGCCGCGACCGCACGCGCAGATGGCGGCGATCCCGCGGCAGCGCTCGAAGCGCTCGAGCGTGCGCGTCGTGGCGCCCCTGCGCGTGCAGACGTGCTCAAGCAGATCGGCGACGTCGCTCGCTCCATCGGGGACTTCGAGAGCGCCGTCGAATCCTACCGGCACGCGCTCACGCTCGACCCGGACTTCGCCGTCGTCCGCTATCAGCTCGCGACGATCCTGGAGATGAAGGGACATGATGCGGACGCTGAGCGGGAGCTGACGGCAGCGCTGGATTCGGTCCCGACGTACACCGAAGCTGCGCTGGCGCTCGCGTCGCTCCGCCGCCGGCTGCAGCGACACCAGGAGTCGCTCGCGCTGCTCGTCGACCTGCTCCAGCGCGATCCCTACAATCTCGACGCGCTCACGTCGTTAGGTGAGACGCTGTTCGAGGGCAGTCGACGCGCGGATGCGGCCGTTGCGTTCGCGCGTGTGCTGCGCTTCGATCCCGAGCACGTCGGTGCGCTGTACTTTGTGGGCGTGCTCGCGGCCGAGCAGCATCGGTATCGCAACGCCATCGACTGTTGGCGGCGCGTGATCGACTTCGAACCCGCGAGCGAATATGCCCGTCGCGCGCGTCGCGACACGCGGACGGCCGCGGATCTGCAGCGCATCTTCGCCGCCCGGGAGCCTGCCGCGTAATGGCCATCGAAGGACCGCTCCGCGAGCTCGGGATTCACGACGTCTTTCAGCTGCTCGACCTGAGCCGGAAGACCGGGTCGCTGCGCGTCACGTCGGCGCTTCGCGACAACGAAGGCGTGGTGTTCTTCCAGGCTGGCCGCGTCATCTCCGCGACCATCCGTACCAACCCGCATCCCCTCGGCGCGATGCTCGTGCGCGCCGGAAAGATCTCCGCCGAAGATCTCGAGCGCGCTCGTACGGCGCAGACGAATCGCACCGATAGGAAGCGTCTCGGCGAGCTGCTGGTCGAAGCGGGCTGCCTGACGTGGCGCGAGCTCGAGCGGCAGGTTCGTCTCCAGATCGAGACCGTCGTATTCGAGCTGATGTCGTGGCAGGAAGGCTTCTTCTCGTTCGTGGAGGGCGAAGGCTCGGATGCCGTCATGGACGGCATCGCGCGAATCTCCACGGAGTCGCTGTTGATGGAGGGCGCGCGTCGGATTGACGAGTGGGCGCGCATCGCACACCGGATTCCACACCTTGGCGTCGTGGCGGTGCTCGCGCCGATTGACGAGGACCACCCCTCGCTGCTGGACCTGCTGCCGAACGAGTGGGAGATGCTGGCGATGATCGATGGGCAGACCGATCTCCGCGGCATCGCGACCCGGCTTGGCCGGAGCGAGTTCGACGTGGCGAAGATCGCGTACGGCCTCCTGTCGACCGGGGTCATCGAGGTCCGTGCCGCCGAACAGTCGGTTCCGGCCGAGCCGCTCGCTGGGGACGATCCCGCGCCGCACATCGAGCGTGCGCGTGCTGCCTTGCGCGAGGGACGTCTCGAGGACGCGCTCACGTCGGCGATGTCCGCGACGCGCGCAGCGCCGACGCGTGCCGATGCGCTGCTGCTCGTCGCGCGGGCGTACATGCGCATGGAGCGCGAGGCGGACGCGCTCGACGCGCTGCGAGCCGCGGCGCAGCTCGAACCGCGCAACCCGGAGGTGCTGCTCGCCCTCGGCGCGACGGCGGCGCGCAGCGCCGGCATGGACCAGGCGATCCTGGCGTGGCAGCGGTATCTCCTGGAAGCCGGGGAGCGAGCCGGTGTGACACGCGTCCGTGAGATGCTGGACTGCGTCGTCCGGCTCCGTGCGCTTCTGAAGGGAGTGGATGATGGCTGACGAGATTCGCCGCCTCAGCGATGACCTCGCGCGCGATCCGTCGAGCCTCGTCTTCATGCCGCTCGCGGACGCGCTTCGTCGCGCCGGGCAGTTCGATGTCGCACTTCGCGTGGCCCTTCGCGGCCTCGACCGGCACCCGTACGTCGCGGATGCCCATGACGTCCTCGCACGCATTCACGCGGACCGCGGCGACCTGGAGCGAGCGGCGGATGAATGGGAGATGGCGCTGCGTCTGGACCCGTCGCACGGGCAAGCGCGGCTCGGACTCGGCTTCATCGACTATCGGCGTGGCGACTTCGAGAGCGCCGAGCGTCGGCTGTCGGCCGCCACGGACTCGGACGGTGGCGTTGCGACGGCGCTCTCGCATGTGCGGAGCGCGCTCGCGGCCAGGAGCGGCGGTAGCGTCCCCGCAGGATCACCATCGCACGCGCTCCTGCAGCCGACGTCCCCTCCGATTCCCGAGTTTCCGGCGCCAGACCTGTCCCGCGCCCGGCAGCTCTTCTCCCCGGTCCTTGACGACACCGATCAGACGGCACTCCTCGTGGACGGTGATGGGCTCGTGCTCGCCGGCTCGCATGTCGACGCAACGGGCAGCGACGTCTCGGAGATCGTGGCGGCGGAGCTCGCAGGCGTGAGTGGTGAAGCCGAGCGCGCGATGCGACATCTCGGACTCGGCGCATGGACGTCGCTGCTCGTCGAGGCCGACGGCGCGGTGATCGCGATGACCCCTGCGCCGCTCGGCAGTCTCGTGGTCGTGGCCGCCTCGCGGGAGACGCCCGTCGGGCTTGTCCGCCTGCTGCTCGACCGCGCGCTCACGCGAGCGCGTGACTGGCTCGCGAGGGTCGCGTGATGCGCACGCCGTACGCGGAGCTCCTCACGGTCCTGGCGCGCCACCGGGGCGTGCTTGGCAGCTTCGTCGTGTCCGAGCGAGACGGCATCGCCGTCGATTCGAACGTGCAGATCGGCGTTCAGGCCGAGGCCGTCGCGGCACTCGCGGCGTCGCTGCATCGCAAGGCGCGACTCGCCTGCGGCGCGGCCGGCGGCGGCAAGGTCACGTTCCTCCGGCTCGACGCGGAACGCGGCGGCATCTGTGCGGCCGGGCGCGATGACCTCGTGCTCGTGACGATCTCCGAGTCGCGGGCGAACATCGGCCTTCTGCGCGTCGAGATGATGCGTGCCGCGAAGGCGCTCACGTGACCGGTTGCCGATGAGGGCCGCGACCGCCGCGGTCGAGACGTGGGTCGAGGAGCCGCTCGCGCGGTTCATCGACGACGCGCGCGTTAGGCTCGTGCTCCTGCTCGAGTCGAGCGGACGCGTCCTTGCGCAGCACGGTTTCACGCGATCCGTCGACGTCATGTCTGCCTGCGCGCTCGCGGCCGCAATTCACGCGTCGGCCGCGGAGATCGGGCGGCAGCTCGACGGCGAGCCGTTCACCAGCCTCCATCACCACGGGCAGGCGCGCCAGATCTTTCTCGCTGAGCTACCGACCGCCCGCGGATCACACATCCTTCTCACCGTGTTCGATGATGCGACGTCGATTGGTCTCGTCCGGCTGTACTTCACGGAGCTGAGCAAGCGTCTCGCGGCACCGGCGCCCGCCCTTGCCGCGGCCACGCCGGCGCCGAGCTTCGTCGACTTCGAGTCCGACCTCAACCGCAACCTGGCGAAGTTGTTCGGCCGGATCTGACCCGCCTCCATGTCCCTCGTCAACTACGCCGCGCGCGAGATCACCTGCAAGATCGTCTACTACGGGCCGGGTCGGTCCGGGAAGACGACCAACCTGCACTACATCTACAACCAGGTGCCGCAGGATCGTCGCGGGTCGATGGTGTCGCTCGCGACGCAGACGGACCGCACCCTGTTCTTCGATTTCCTGCCCCTGGATCTCGGGAGCATCTCCGGATTCACGACACGCTTTCAGCTCTACACCGTGCCGGGGCAGGTCTACTACGCGGCGACCCGAAAGCTCGTGCTGCAGGGAGCGGATGGTGTCGTGTTCATTGCCGACAGCCAGCGTCGCCAGCTCGAGGAGAACGTGGAGAGCATGCAGGACCTGCACGCGAATCTGGCGGAGCAGGGCATTGACGCGCGCAGCGTGCCGCTCGTGATCCAGTACAACAAACAGGACCTGCCTCGCGAGCTCATCGTCGATGTCGATGAGCTCGACGATGCGCTCAACTTTCGCGGCGTTCCGTTTCACGCCGGCGACGCCCTCCGAGGGACCGGCGTCTTCGAGACGTTGCGAAGCATCTCGGAGCTCGTGCTGCGGCGGTTGAGTGGAGCGACCGCGCCTCGGGTGGCAGCAGGACGATGAGTGTCCTTCTGGATGGCCGATTTCGGTTCGACAACTACGTCGTCGGCGCGTCCAACCGCCTCGCGGTCGCAGCCGGCCGCGCCGTCGCGGAGTCGCCGGGCGCGAGCTACAACCCGCTGTTCATCTACAGCCCGTCCGGGTTGGGCAAGACGCACCTGATCGGCGCGATCGGGTTCGCCGCGAAGCAGCTGCAGCCCGAGCTCGTGGTCGAGTACGTCCCGCTCGACGACTTCGTCGACCGGCTGCACATCGCGATCTCGTCCGGCCATGCGGACGCCTTCAAGCAGCTCTACCAGCGCGTCGATCTCCTCCTCCTCGACGACGTGCAGTTCCTCACCGGACGGCGCGAGACCCAGAGCGAGATGCTCCGGATCTTCAACGCGCTGCAGGGCAGCGGACGCCAGATCGTGATGGCGAGCGACCGACCGCCCTCCGAGATCGCGGACGTCGATGAGCGGCTGGTGACGCGGCTGGCCGGCGGGCTGATCGTGGATATCAGCCTCCCCGAATACGAGACCCGCGTCGCGATCCTCCGCAGCAAATGTGCGGAGAGCGAGATGACGTTCGCGACCGGCGTGCTCGAGGAGCTCGCGAAGATGCCGTGCGGCAGCGTTCGCGAGCTGCAGGGGGCGCTCAACCGCCTCGCCGCCCACGCGGCGTTAGGCGATCGTCCCGTGACTCCGCAGAACGTCCGCGCGATCGTCGCTGGCGGGCGGGCGACGCCGGCGTTCGGACGCGCGGCACCTGCCGGCGACTCGAGCGACGAGTTCGCGGGCTTCCTCTCCGACATCTCCGTCGCCGTCGCGCAGCACGTCGAGGGCTGGCGGGTCCGGCTTGGCGAGCGCGTCGCGCACTGGCAGCGGAAGGGCTACTCCACGGCGATGCTCGACCGCGCGCTCGCACTCACCGAGGAAGCGGATGTGGACGCGCTCGATGCGGCGTTCGCGAGCGGCGTCGCCCGCCTCGAGCAGCTCGAGGCCCAGGCAGTCCTGCTCGACCCGCGACTCGCCGGCCTCGACGTCTTCCGGGACCCGGAGCGCGTTGCCGAGGCCGAAGCGCGCATCGAGCAGGCGATCGCGGCGCATGATCCGCCGCCGGCGCCGTGGCCGGCGTTCACCATCGAGACGCTCATTGCCGGAAAATCGAACCAGATGGCGCTGCGCGCCGCGGAAGCGTCAATCGAAGCGCCCGGCGCGCGCTACAATCCGCTGTTCGTGCACGGCGGCACCGGCGTCGGAAAGACGCACCTGGTGCATGCCGTCGGCAACGCCCTGCGCCGGAACGCCGCGCTCTCCGGCCCGGTGGCGTGTGTGAGTGGCTCGCAGTTCGTAGATGAGCTGATCGCCGCGCTGCAGGACGGCACGGTCGACCGGTGGCGCGCCCGGTACCGCGCGGCCGGCGCACTCATCGTCGACGATGTCCACGCGCTCGCCGGCAAGGAGCGCTCGCAGGAAGAGCTCTTCCACCTGTTCAACGCGCTGCACAGCGCCGGGCGCCAGTTGGTGCTCGCGAGCGATCGACCGCCGTCGGAGATCGGAGAGCTCGAGGCGCGCCTCCGCTCTCGTTTCGACGGCGGGCTCGTCGTCGCGATTCAGCCGCCCGACCGTGCGCTCCGTGAGGCGCTCTACGCGCGCATACTCGTCGACCGTGGCGCCGGCGCCGAACCCGGCGTGGCCGCGCTGCTCGCAGAGCTGCCCGTGTCGGGCGCCGCAGAAGTGGAATCGGTGGTCGATCGCGTGATGCACATGGCGCGCTCGTCAGGCGGCCACGTCACGATGTCGCTCGTGCGTCGCGAGCTGAACGCCGGTGGCGCAGCGACGCCCGTGTCCGTGCCGGCCATCGCGGACAAATCGTTCCTGGACGCCGAAAAGGTCGTGATGGAGTGGCCGGATCTCGATGGCCGAGTGATGGAGGAGCTGCGCTGATGGCGATCAAGGGAAGCCTCAAGGAGGCGAGCCTCCCCGACGTGCTGCAGCTCCTCTCCATGGGGAAGAAGAGTGGATGTCTCAGCGTCAACCATCGACAGAGCTTCGGCTACATCTACTTCGACAAGGGGCGCATCTGTTACGCGTCGATCGTGAATCGGCGCGACCGGCTCGGCGACATCCTCGTGAAAAATGGCCTGATCACGCAGGCGCAGCTCGACGAAGCCGTGACTGGCCAGAATACGCAGCGCGATACCCGGCTCGGCGAAATTCTGGTCGAGCGCCAGTTCATCGCCCGCGAGGAGCTGCACCGCTACATCCGCGTGCAGATCGAGGAGGCGGTGTACTACCTGTTCACCTGGAATCAGGGGACGTTCAACTTCGAGGCGGATGTCGCGCCCGACGGGCAGGATTTTCTCGTCTCCATCAATCCCGAGTCGCTGCTGCTCGAAGGCGCGCGGCGGGTGGACGAATGGAGCCTGATCGAGAAGAAGATCCCGAGCTTCGACCTGGTCTACGAGGTGGATCAACCGCGCCTCAAGGAGAGCGGTGTCGAGCTGACCGCCGAGCAGGAGACACTCGTCGGGCTCATCGATGGCAAACGAGACATCTCCGGTCTCGTCGATGAATCCGGGCTCGGCGACTTCGACGTGGGGAAGGCGCTGTACGGGCTCGTGACTGCGGGGTTCCTGCATCGCGTCGGGAAGACGAAGCCCGTCGAGGCACTCTCGACGGACGCGCGCGTCGCGGAGCATCGGAACCTCGGGGTCGCGTTCTACAAGGCCGGCATGTTCGACGAGGCGGTACGCGAGTTCCGTCGAGTGAACGAGCTTCGCCCGGGCGATGAGCTCGCGACGTTCTACGCGGGGCTCGTCCTGCTGCGGCAGAGCCGGTGGGAGGACGCGGTGACGCTGTTTCAGCAGATGGTCGTGCGACGCCCTGCCAGCGCCGGGGTCTATCACAACCTCGCGTACGCGCTCGAGAGACTCGGGCGCCATGACGAAGCTGCCGACGCGCTCGCGCAGGCGCTGCGGGTCGGCGGGAACGATCCGCGCACACAGCTCTCCGTGAGCGTGCTCGCGCTGCGCCGTGGCGAGATCGCGGAAGCCGACGCGGCCCTGACCGAGGCCGCAACGTTGTGGAACCGGAAGCAGAAGCCGGCAGCGTGGTACCACTACGCGGCGCTGACGGCCGCGCTCGCGAACGACATCGACCGCGCCATCAGTATCCTCTCCGACGGTGTCGCCGCGCACCCGCACTCGGCGGTCCTCCTGAACAACCTCGGCGTCGCATACGAGCGACGCGGCCGGTTTCCGGACGCCGCGATGGCGTTCGACCGAGGGACGCTCGAGGATGCGTCGCTCCCTCAGCTGCACAAGAATCTCGGTGACGGCTACTATCGGTCGGGACGGTACGACGAGGCGCTGGAGGCCTATCTGCGGGCCGTGAAGCACCGTCCGAATCTCGGCGCAGACGTGTATCTCAAGCTGGGCAACCTGCGCTATCGTCGTCAGGAGCGCGAAGAGGCGAACCGGTGCTGGAAGCGGGCGCTGGACCTCGAGCCGACGAACGCGATCGCGCGGACGAATCTGGAGACGTCGAGGCGGGCAGAATGATGGCGACGGGGCTGGACGATGCCGGGTTCATCGCGCTGACGGAGAAGATCGCGCGCGAGCGGTCGTTCGGCTGCGCCAGCTACAAGGAGAAGTGCCTCCGGCGACGCATTGCCGTCCGCATGCGTGCCCGGGGCGTGCACCGCTTTGCCGACTACGCGGCGCTCCTCGACCGCGACGCGGTGGAGTACGAGCGGCTCCTGGACACGCTGACGATCAACGTCACCAAACTGTTCCGGAACTGGTCGACGTTCGACGCACTGGCCCGGCAGGTCGTACCGATACTCTGGGAGGGGGCTGCGCGTCCCATACGTGGGTGGAGTGCCGGCTGCTCGTCAGGCGAGGAGGCGTACTCCCTCGGGATCCTGTTTCACCAGCACGCGGCGGCACGTGGCGAATCGGCTGATCCGTCTCGCGTGCAAGTCCTGGCATCGGACATCGATCGTGCGAGTCTGGATGCGGCCCGCCACGGACAGTTCGTGGAGGCAGCGTTCGCCGACACGCCGGCCGCTATCCGGCGCCGGTACTTCTCGGTACGACCGCCGTTCGAAGTCGTGCCTGAAATCCGGCCGCTGGTCACGTTCGAGCGGCGTGATCTCATCGTCGAGCCGCCGCCGAGCGGGATGCACCTCATTGCCTGTCGGAATGTGCTGATCTACTTCGACCGTATCACGCAGGAGAGCCTGTTCCAGCGGTTCTATGACGCGCTGGCCCCGGGTGGCTTTCTCGTGCTGGGTAAGGTCGAGACCTTGTTGGGCCCGACCCGCTCCCTCTTCTCCGCGGTCGATCCGCGTGAGCGCATCTTCCGACGCCGGTGATGGAACCTAACGTGAATCCCTCTGGCGTCACCGCGAGCAAGGCCCAGGAGATCCGGGTCAAGGTCGCCGACTATGCCGTCGCGACCGGTGACTCGATCATCTCGACGATCGGCTTGGGGTCGTGCGTGGCGATCATGCTTTACGATGGCTCGTCGCGCATTGGCGGGCTCGCGCACATCCTCCTGCCCAGCGAGGGCTTGTCGCTCGACAGCGAGAACCGGGCGAAGTTCCCCTCCACCGCCATCCCGATGCTGGTGGAGGAGATGCGGAAGCGCGGCGCGTGGGGACGGCCTATGGCGAAGATCGTCGGCGGCGCGAGCATGTTCGCCTCGCTGCTTCCGACCGGAGGCATCAACATGGGCGAGCGCAACGTCGAGGCGACCAAGCGCGTGCTCCGCCTGGCGGAGATTCCACTCGTCGCGTCGGACACGGGCGGCGATCATGGGCGCAGCGTCTACTTCCACCTGACCGACGGTCACGTGGTGGTGAAGTCGCTCAAGATGGGGGAGCGTGTCCTCTAGCCAACGCACTGTCCTGGTGGTCGACGACAGTGCGTTCATGCGAAAGTTGGTCAGCGAGATCCTGTCGACGAGCGGCGAGTTTCGCGTCGTCGGCACGGCCCGTCACGGGCTCGACGCGCTGAAGCAGATCCACGCGCTGGATCCCGAGATCGTCACGCTCGACATCGAGATGCCCGAGCTCGACGGACTCCAGGCGCTCGGCTACATCATGAGCGAGACGCCGCGCCCCGTTGTCATGCTCAGCGCCCTCGACTCGCCTAACGGCGGGGAGCTCACGATCCGCGCCCTGGAGCTCGGCGCCGTCGACTTCGTTCACAAACCGAGCGGCCCGGCTCGGGAGACGATCGATCTGCTCGGCGCGCGGCTGCTCGAAGCGCTGCGTGCGGCGTCCTGCGTCAATCTGCGTGGGGTGCCCGTGCTCGCGCGACCATCGCTCGTGGAGCAGGGGAGTCGTCACGCTCGGCCCGCTGCGGCGACGGCGGCTGTCGCCATTGCAGCGTCCACAGGCGGCCCGCGCGCTCTCGCCGAGGTGGTTCCGCACCTGCCGGCAAGGCTCGACGCGGCGGTGCTCGTCGTGCAGCACATGCCTGCCGGCTTCACCGCGAGCCTCGCCTCGCGTCTGGATGCAATGAGCCGGTTGCCTGTCTGTGAGGCGCGTCACGGGGATCGGATCGAGCACGGCCGCGTATACGTCGCGCCAGGCGGCTTCCACATGCGCGTCGCGGAGGCTGGCGGCGCACCGATCATCGCGCTGGAACAGACTCCGCCGATCTGGGGAGTCCGACCCTCCGCCGACCCGCTGTTTCGCTCCGCGGCGCAACATTTCGGCGCGTCGCTGGTGGGCGTCGTGCTGACCGGAATGGGACGCGACGGCGCGGAGGGCTTGCGGGCGATCCGCGATCGCGGCGGCTTCGCGATCGTGCAGGACAGGGAGACGTCGATCGTGTACGGCATGCCCCAGGCGGCCTTCTCGACGGCCGGCGCGGATCGCATGGTCCCGCTCGCCGGGATCGCTGATGAGATCGCCGCGGCCGTGTCGCGCCCACGCTCGATTGTGGCCTAGCTCACAGTCCCATCGGCCTGTTGGGGTCAGAGTCCAACAGCATCATCTTGTTGCAACCGCACCGTTTCGACGCAACTCAGCGTCAGGCCCGGGCGAGCACGCCACTGCTACCGCCGCGAGGGAACGATGCTGTTGGACTCTGACCCCAACAGAAGCTTTTGGACGTGACGTGGCCCTCGCGATGATTGTCCATGGAGTAATGCCTCGCCTCCGTCGCAAGACCCCGCACGAGCCCGTTCGCGCGATCCCCGCGCCCGCCGAGCGCGGTGCCGCGAGGCTGCCGCGCGCCGGCCGCAACGAGCCGACATCGCTGCGCGCGTTGGCGATCGCGCTCAACGATGGGCGGCCTCGCCCGAGAACATTCGACGCCGATCTGCCCGCGTTCGAAGCGGCCGCGCCTCCGGCGCCGGTCGCCCCGCTGCGGGAGCGGGTAGCGAGCCG
>Ga0105249_10000273_pt1 | contig 54501 bp, 60 predicted proteins | sample KBSS44metaG_FD_81522 | JGI IMG/M metagenome (GOLD analysis project Ga0105249, IMG submission 81522) | Switchgrass rhizosphere microbial communities from Kellogg Biological Station, Michigan, USA - KBS S4-4 metaG | ecosystem: Host-associated > Plants > Roots > Rhizosphere > Soil | place... | reverse complement strand
GCTTGACCGCGAGCGTGCCGGCGATGATCGCCGTGTCGACGATCGGGCCCTTCTTCGTACGCATGTCGAGTTCGCGCAGCACTTTCGCCACTTCGGCCGGAAAGCGCACGACGACTTCGGCGACGGCCTCGCGGCGCGTGGCGGCCTTGTCGCCGACGTCGACCATGCGGGGACGGCCTTCGGGCGAGAGGTGGGTGAGTTTCTTGGTTGAAGATTTGGTCATGGCGTTCTTGCGTTCATCGTATGCGCCTCGCTGCCCCCTTCCGCCCTTCGGGCACCTTCCCCCGTGCGCGGGGGAAGGAACAGCAAAGGGGGTACGACACACATGTTGCGATGTACCTTGCCCCGCCTGCGGGGAGGCGCCCGAAGGGCGGAAGGGGCCACGCATCCCATCGCGCGCCTTCACCCGCCGATCGCATACATCTCCACATGTTCGCGCGACGTCGCGGTCGCCGCGGTACGCAGCTCGCTGTAGCGGTCGTCGCGCGCCTGCCAGACGGCGCGGATCAAGCCGGTCATCTCGGCATCGCTGGCGCCGGCGCGCAGCGGACCGCGCAGGTCGTGCCCACTGCCGGCGAACAGGCAGGTGTAGAGACGGCCGTCGGCCGACAGGCGTGCGCGCGAGCAGTCGCCGCAGAACGGCTCGGTGACCGAGCTGATGAAGCCGATCTCGCCCTGGCCGTCGGCAAAAGCGTAACGGCGCGCGACTTCGCCGCCGTAGTTCGGTTCGAGCTCGACCAGCGGCCAGCGCGCGGCGATGCGCGCGCGCAGTTCCGCGCTCGGCACGACCAGGTCCTGGCGCCAGTCGTTGCAGGTGCCCACGTCCATGTATTCGATGAAGCGTACGATGTGCCCACTGCCGCGGAAGCGCTCGACCAGATCGACGATCTCGCCGTCGTTGGTGCCGCGCATGACCACGCAGTTGAGCTTGAGCGGTCCGAAGCCGGCGCGTTCGGCCGCCGCGATCGCTTCGAGCACGGTGCCGATGTCGCCGCGTCCGCCCGACATCGCGCGGAAGGTTTCCGGCACGATCGTGTCGATGCTGAGCGTGATGCGCTTGAGCCCCGCCGCGCGCAGCGCGTCGACGTGCGGCGTGAGCAGGCTGCCATTGGTCGTCAGCGCGATGTCGTCGATACCCGGTACCGCTGCGAGCTTGCGCACCAGCTCGGGCAGGTCGCGCCGCAGCAGCGGTTCGCCGCCGGTCAGGCGCAGCTTGCGCACGCCGAGGCCGGCGAAGATCGTCGCCAGACGCTCGATCTCCTCGAAACGCAGGCGCTCGGCCTTGCTGAGGAATTCGTGGTCGCGCGGATACTGGTCTTCCGGCATGCAATAGGGGCAGCGGAAGTTGCAGCGGTCGACGACCGAGATGCGCAGGTCCGTGAGCACGCGGCCGCGATGGTCGCGCGGCGGCGACAACTCGACCTTCAGCGGAATCGCAACGCCCATCTCAAGCGACCTCGGACTTTTCCGGCACGCGCTGCGGCGCTCGCAGGGCGACCACGTCGTCGCGGCGCGCGACGCGGAATCCGCGCGCTTCCATCGCTCGCGCATCGGCTTCATTGGCGTAGTGGTAGAGCATCATGCGCTCGCGCAACGGCGCAGGGTACTCGTCCAGGTCGTCGAGCCCGGTGTGCGAAGGGTTGCCGATGACGGCGCAGTCGTGTGCGACGAGTTCATCGTGCGCAGCATACACGCCCAGCATCTCCGGTACCGGCCGCGTATCCCCGGTCCAGACGACGCTGCCGGCGAGCGACAGGCCGAACGACGTGCCGGGCGCGTGATGGCGCGTGGCGAACACGTCGAACCAGAAGCCGTCGCACCAGAAGCCGCGCGACAGCGGCACCAGCGTGAACGCGTCCCAGAAGTTCGCGCCGCCTTCGGCCAGCACTTCCGGATAGTCGGCCACGCGCGCCTGCAGCAGCGGCACCAGCGCCGCGTGCGCATACAGGCGCACGCGGCCGCGCCGATGCATGTCGAAATACACTTTGTAGAACAGCCGCTCGAGACCGCCGACGTGGTCCATGTGCGTATGCGTGAGATAGATCGCCTGCGGCGCTTCGCCATAGTGCGCGAGGTACGCCGACAGCGCTTCCGGCCCGCAATCGATCATCAGCAGCGGCGCGCCGTCGCGCTCGATGACGCCGCAGGCCGAGCCGAGTTCCGGCGCCTGCGCGCTACCGACGCCGAGGAAGCGCAGCGCCAGGCTCACGACACGGCCCCGCGCGGCACGCCAGCATCGGCGCGGCCGGCCATGCCGGCGTGATAGGCGGCCAGCAACGGATGCCAGAATTGCGCATCGAAGTCCGCGGCGCGTTTTGCGCCTAGCTTGTCGAACGATCGGCGCAGGCGCTTCAGATTCGCCTGCTGCCAGGCAAGCGCAGGCTTGCGCAGGCGGCTGCGATCGAAGTCGATCAGCCAGACGCCCTGCTCCGCGTCGACCAGGATGTTGTGTGCGTTGAGATCGGCATGCCAGACCTCGGCGGCATGGAAGCGCGCGATCGTGCGGCCGACGCGTTCCGCGAGGGCCGTGCTCAGCGTGGCTGCGGCGAGGCGCTGGGCGAGGGTCTGCGCCGAGGCGATGCGCCGCGTCAGGAGATCGGCGCGATAGGACAGGCCTTCGCGCACATAGCGCGCGGCGACCGGCGCCGACACGGGCAGGCCGCTCTCGGCCAGGTGCGCGAGCAGGCGGAACTCGCGAAACGAACGCGTTCGCGCGGCGCCGCTCCACAGGTAGCGGTCGGCGCTGACTCGCGCGACAAGGCCGCCGCGGTGGTAGTGACGCAGCGCGCAGGCTCCTGCCGGCGTCTCCACGAAGACCACGCCACCGCGGCCGCCGGTCTGAACGTCCGCCTTGCCGAGCGCGACCCAATGCGCGCGCTCGAACCACGCGTCGTCCGGCGCGGTCCCGATCGCCCGGTCGAACAGGATCGACCCCGTGCCCGTCGCACCCGTACCCGCCGCGCCAAAGCCAGCCGATGGAACTTGCGCCTCGATCATGCGTCTGCCAAGTTTCCGGTTCGCGTGGACGCCGCTGCGCCCACTCCCCTGCAAATGGTAGCAAGCGCCGCATGGATCAAGCTGCAATGTCCGCCACCGCGCCCGGTTCGCTGTGCCTGCTGCGTACTTCGGCGCTCGGCGACGTCACCCATGTGGTGCCGCTGGTGCGTACCCTGCAGAAGGCGTGGCCGCAGACGCGGCTGACCTGGCTGGTCGGGGCCTTCGAGCATCGCCTGGTCGGGGACCTGCCGGACGTGGAATTCATCACCTTCGACAAGCGCGCCGGCAAGAGCGGCTTTCGCGAAGTGCGCGAGAAGCTGGCCGGGCGCCGATTCGATGCGCTGCTGCACATGCAGGTCGCGCTGCGCTCGAACCTGCTCAGCCTCGCGGTCAAGGCCCCCTTACGCATCGGCTACGACCGCAAGCGTTCGAAGGACCTGCACGGATTCTTCGTCAATTGCCGCATTCCGGCGCGCAGCGGCGAGCACGTGCTGGACGCGATGGCGAGCTTCATCGAACCGCTCGGGCTGAAGCAGACCGAGGTGCGCTGGGACATCCCGATTCCGCCGCAGGCGCACGAATTCGCCCAGAAACACCTGCCGGGCGAGACGCCGACGCTGCTGGTGAGCCCGGTCTCCAGCCACCGCCTGCGCAATTGGCAGCCGGAGCGCTATGCCGCAGTGATGGACCACGCGTCGCTGGAACTGGGCTGGCGCGTCGCCCTGTGCGGCGGCCCCAGCGAATTCGAGCGCGAATTCGGCGACGCGATCCTCGCGCAGATGAAGACGCGCCCGCTCGACCTGATCGGCAAGGACACGCTCAAGCAGCTGATGGCGCTGCTGCAGCGGGCGACGCTGGTGCTCTGCCCCGATTCCGGCCCCATGCACATCGCCAACGCGGTCGGCACGCCGGTGCTCGGGCTGCATGCAGCGAGCAATCCGGCGCGCTCCGGGCCGTATTCGGATCGTCGATGGTGCGTCGACCGCTACGACGCCGCCGCGCGCAAGTTCCGCAAGAAACCGGCCGACGCGCTGCCGTGGGGTACCAAGCTGGAACACCGCGGCGTGATGGACCTGATCGAGGTCGACGCGGTCATCGAGCGGCTGGAAGCCTTCGCTGCGGCCCGCGCCGGTGCCTGAGCGGAACGCCGGCGTGCGCAGGTAAAGAAATCCACAAGGCGCCGCACGGCATTTCTGAAAAATGTTTCATCCAGACCCGCCCTTTATATTCAGGCAGGCGGCGCCATCCTTGTGTTCGCACCGGGGCGACCTCTTCCTCCCCAGTTGATGCCCCCGGTCGCTGCATGCGTGAGCATCCAAACCAGGACGGTCGTTGCAGCCATGGAAGGCCGTGCTCGCGGCGGCAGAGGTTCGAGGCGCAGGCAGCGCGGAGCGCTCTGCCCTCCTCTCAGCGGTAGCTTTCGTAGGATTTTTCTTCCACCAGCGTCGAGCCGAGCCTGTCGTTGATCGCGCGCTTGACCGTCGCGCGCTCGTCGTTGCGGATGTACACGGAACGCGCAAGCTCGATGAACTCGTCATCGAAGGCCTTGGCCTTCTCCTTCACGCGAATGCGATCCTCGATATCCCACAACGCTTCGTTGACCGCACGCAGTTCGCCGCGCTCGGCGGCGATGTCGGTGCGCGAGGCCGCCGCGGCCGCCCACGTCCCGTTCAGCAGGTCGAGCTCGAACCGCACGTTGACGAGCTTGGCCGAATCCTTGATGCGCTCGGACTTGATCTCGAGGATCGTGATCTTGTCGATCAGCTCGCCATAGGAAACCGGGACGGAAATCGTGCTCATGGGATGGGTCTTCGTCGATTCGGAAGGGGCCGCCGCGGCCCCCGGAGGGGCGCAACCAGCCCAGAAGTGTAGCCTGACGCCGCCGACGGTTGTTTCGTCGCGCTCACCCCCGTATGATGCGCGACCTTCGACACGGAGAGGTGGCAGAGTGGTCGAATGCGCCGGATTCGAAATCCGGTTTACGGTTATGCCGTAACGTGGGTTCGAATCCCACCCTCTCCGCCAATGAAATCAGGGCTTTACAGGATCCCGGCCTTGGCGCCGGGATTTTTGTTTCTAGCACTTGGGGTCACCATGGGGTCACCGTCCGTAGCGCTTCGACAGTCGTGTCAGCTTGAAAGTCGTGCGCAGTCGCGCCATGTTGACGCCGTTCACACGGCCTAACCATAATGGTTAGCCAGACACCTCCGAAGAGACGTGGTACAGCTGAGTACCCTCTTGCGGAAGTCCATCGTCTGGCCGCAACGGAGTGCGTGGCTTACGCCGGAGTCAGAGTCAATGGAGACACAGTTCGACTTGGACTTGAGCTATCCGATGTGTGCGATTGCCTCGGCGCGTTGCGTCCTGAGCACTTCCACGAGTCCTTGCTATATGACGGACTCAGCTGCTGGCAAGACGTTTACCTCATCACATGGGAAATGCCCGATGGCACCAACAGAGATCTCTACGTCAAGTTCAAGATGATGGGCGGTCGTGTGACGCTGTATCTGTGCTCCTTTCATCCAGAGGGATGGAAAAAAGATGAATACTGATCTGTGCCCGCTTTGCGAAACAGGCAATCTGGCCGAGGAAATTTTCTCGCAGAATTTTCGCTACCGCGGCGTGGATCTACGCGTTGATGGGCTAAATGGCTTGGTTTGCTCTGAGTGTGGAGAGCGAACGCTGCTAGCAGATCACGTGAAGTTCAACAGCACTTTGATTGCGCGAGCGAAGCGCGTCAACGTAGATCTGAGGCGCATGAACTCTCGATACCTGTCGAGTGCCGAAATCCGTGCCGTACGCGAGCGCCTAGAGCTTACTCAAGCGGAGGCCGCCCGGGCATTCGGTGGCGGTCCGAATGCGTTTTCTAAGTACGAGCGCGGCGAAGTCATTCAGAGCGAACCCATGGATATCTTGCTCCGCCTCGCTAGCGAATGCGGAGCCGCTAAGGATTGGCTTTGGGAGCGAGCCGGCCTGAAAGCGCGTCCATCAGCAGGCTCTGCTTGGGAGAGTCTTGTCGATGCGACGAAGGCATTTGAAGCATATAGACCACTTCTTTCTCAGAAGAGATTTAATGACCTACTTACTGAGACGGCAATCAATGATAAGAATTGGTTCGATGTTGCAGATCAAGTAGTTGCGTGCGGTGTAAGGTAATGGCCTTCGATCCGAGCCAAGCATTCCGCTTGCATACGGTGAAACTTGCGTACGCAAATTTCTGTATCGCGAACGATTCCGAAGCAGTTTCATTGGATGACGGCAGAACCACCGTCCAGGCAAGGCGATGGGTAGTTCCTAGCCTTAAGCAGGAAAAGGTCGACGACGACGATGAGGCCGTTCTGCGAGTCCTCGTACATTTGGGCCTACGAAAAGTAACGATTCAGTCCCGCGAATCGGTAGGAGCTGAGGACGGGTCAAACGGTAGCCGCAAACAGACAAGCAATTCGAAAGACGACGTTCTTGTTCACTACGAGATCGAGGCCCATTTCGCTGTCGAGTTCGTCATAAACAACACTCCTGACACACAAGAAGACTTCGAGCGCTTCATCGAAGTGAATGCCGTGCATATTGCATGGCCCTTCTGGAGAGAGCATGTTTTCAGCACACTGAGAGCGGCGTCTCTGCCATTAGCCGAGGTTCCCCTTCTCGCGCCAGCTCGAGCGCAGAAGAAGTCCGCGGACCAACTAGAAAAGTAGTTGCCGTAGTGCTGTAGAGGTTCAGATGGGCTCTGTCTCAGATGGGCTCTGTCACGGCATTCCAAGCAACGCTCTTGCGTTGTGGGAAGGCGCAATCTGGAATCTCACCTTCGTAGCAAGCGGGAGCCATTTCTGCGAACTCAAATCGCAGAATTCCCTCGCCGGCGAGCGCATCCCTGTGCCGCGCTCTAGATCAGCGGCTCGTCTTCGGATCCTTCGTGCCGCCGCGCTTCCTGTCGTCTTTCCCGCGCCTTGCGCTGTCGGCGCCCGAGGATCACACGTTCTTCAGCTCGTTCAACCTGCGCTCGCCCGACGCAGTTAGTCGATGCGCAGCTATAAAGTCGACCAAGCGCTGGCCGGTTTGACTTTCGTGACGAATGTCCGCACCGGCCAAGTATCCCGAATCTTCGCAGCGAAGAAACTCCGGAAGCACGGCGTCAAAGTCGGCATCTCTTCCTCGTTTCCTCGACAATCCACCGTTCGCGACTGTGTTCAAAATCTCATATTCGGTTGCCATAGCTATTCCCTTAATTTGGTGAGGCCAGCTTACGCCGAGAAAAACCTCCGAACCACTTCGACGCCGCGCCGGCGGGCACGTCCCTGTGCCGCACTCCTCAGCGTCATTAGACTGGCTCGCTGGTCTTTTGTGGCGACCGTCGCCGAGGCTTTCGCTCGCCCTCGCGAAGATGCTGAGGGCGCCAAGCGCATTCGGCCCAACTCACAAGCGTGTTGCCGTCGGTCGCCGGCTCAAGCTGATCCTCGAACGGCCCAAATTCATCGTCATCGTCGAGGGGATGCGTATCGCCCCAGCAGTCCGGCGCCACCACCCAATCGCCATCATTGTCATCGTCATCGATGCGCCTCGCGATAGTGCCTTGCTCTCCAGCAAGATATGGCCAATTCCGGCTCCATTTGATGCGCACGCGCTGCCCTACGAAGAACCGGCTCATGCCTGCACCCTCGCGCCGTTGAACGTGGCGAGGCGCGGGTAGCGGACGGGAGATGGCGGAGGCGGTGGTGGCTCGAACTTCACTGGCGGCAAAGATGTCACAAAGCGCAATTTCGGTTTGCACTTCTTCTTGCGGCGCTTGAGCGCTCGCTCTTCTGCCGTACGCTGCTGGATCAGATTCAACTCGCTTTGCCGCTTATCGAGGATCTTAGTCAGCGCTTTGATTTCGGAGGGAGTGAGAGCCATCACGCGCCCTCCTCTGGCAGATCGATCGAATCGACCAATCCCTTGGCCATGGAAATCAAATAGGCGAAGTTCCATCCCAGTATCGTGGCCGGCTCGCCTCTATCGCCTTCGCCGAAGACCTGAGCTAGTTGATTGATCGTATCGAGAATGCAGGAAGCGATTCGTAGTCGCTGAACGCTCGAAGTTGCGTCGGCTACTGAAAACATACCTTCGACGCCGACGGGAAAGTCGATCGGGAAGAAAGCCGCGCGCACGGGATTGGACTGCTTGGACATGGTGGACTCCTACGTCGAAGTAGAGCCCGCCGAAGGTGGCGGGCGACGCAGGATTGGCCTACCGGCTTGTGGTCCGGCGAGCATTGCTGCTCTCCCACGCCGCCCGCCGTAAAGCGGTCATGCGCGCCTGGCCGAAACACGGGCATGAAAAAAGCGCCGTCATCGGTCGATGGGCGCTTACGCGCCACAAGTGCTCGGGAGGCCAATCCCGGTCGCCGAATTGGCGGCGACGCGGATACAGTGCTCTCGCGATGAACCTCTTGTCAAGAGGTCGCCCAGCGTTATTTCTTCGATTTTCCGGTCATCTGGCTCGGATCAAAACCAGCCACATGGAACTCCATCGGAATCCCGCCATGCTGGTAGAGCGTAGGCTCGATGCGCACGATTTTGGCTTTGGCGAGTCGCTGCGCAAAGCGGTCATAGTTGCGAAGGAAAAGCACCGTCGAATCGTGATCGGCGGAATTGACCGCGGTAAATGCTGTAGCTTTCTCTTCGTCGAAGCGGACCGGAATAGAGCAGTCTGAGATTCCGCAAAGCATTTGACCGCGTTGGATCTGCAGGATGACATCGCGGCCATGCCTCGGATGAGATCTGAGAATCAACCTCGCATGCTGTGAGCCGGCGTACGGAAACGAAAGATTGAACGTGTTCGCGCTGTCGATTTCCGCGGTGCGAATCACTCCACCGTTCATCGGGTCGTTCGATGTATCGTAGTTCCATTCCGTCGCATGCTTCTCGGCCGCCGCAGCGACTGGAGCGCTCGCGTTCGTTGCAGCCGCCGGCGCTGGCTTATTGAGTGCTTGCCGGATCAGATCGTCGCCGGGTTTGCTTTTCTCAACCGGCTTGGTCGGCGCCGCTGATACCAGCGCGCTCGCCGAATTCTCGTGCACCATCTTCCCGATGAAAACGAACACGGCGATCACGCCGGCGAACCATAGCAACGCTCGCATTGAATCTCCCCCTGTCGTCGATCGTTCCGATCTGGCCCGGCTACCCCTAGTCGGACCGATTGCATTGTAGGCCTGCGCGAGGTGAGAGGCGCGTCAAGAATCGCGCGACCGTTTCCGCTCAATCGGTCTTCCATCTACTCCTACGGCACGATGTCGAGCCCAGTGACCGGTCGGCGGCGCTAGGGAAGTTCAAGCTGCACCGCTTTGCGGCTTGGGGGCTATCATTCCGGCATGTGGGAATGCATCCGCTGTCATGCAAAGCTGACGCCGGCCGAGGCTGATCCGAAGATCGACGACTTCGGACTGCACCTCATGTGCCCACAGTGCGGAAGGCGCAATCGACTTCGGGGCTTGGGCGAGGGTGCGGACGGCCTGCTGCTGATCGAGCAGCCCGACGAGGCTGGTTGACTTGGCGCGTTACCAAGACGCGTGGCTGCGGGCTTCGGGTTCACGCCGCAATCGAACACTACCTAGGTTTTACCAGAGAGGTTCGCAATGTCCTCGCCAAGCACTGTCGCACTGACGGCCTTCATCGCATGGGCGCTTGTACTGCTTGCTCTCATGGAGATCATCCGAACGCAGCTCGTCTTGCGCGGGAAGGTGCCAGCAAACGGGTTCACGCCCGACAATGCGAACTTGTCGCCATTCATGCAGCGGCTTGCGCGTGCGCACGCCAACTGCCTTGAGAATCTCCCCATCTTCGGCGGCCTCCTACTCATCGCCATTGCCACTGGCCGCGCTACCGTTACAGATCCGCTCGCCTATCTCTTGCTTGGCGCCCGCGTTTTTCAGTCGATCGTTCACCTCGTTTCGGTGTCCTCGTTGGCGGTCACTATTCGTTTCAGCGCCTTCGCCGTGCAAATGGCGATCGGCCTGTACTGGGCTTTCGAGCTGCTGTTGTCGACGTGAGGCGCAATGACATCTCAACCGGCACCCTGAGCGCAGCCTCCGGCCGCGGCGATCCGAAGGTCCATTGGTCAAAGGCTGGTGGATTCGGAGATGGCGGGTAGTCGATCTGGGCCAGCTCCGGGTCGATCGCCATCGATCGCAGATGGACTTGTTGTCGATCAGCGTGCGCAGTAGCATTCGAGCGCGCGCTTTCCGCCGCGCTTCGCCGAAAGGCGTCATTCCCGGTTGCGTCGCCCGTTAAGACGCTCATTTGTGGGTAGAAGAGTTACTGTCGAGGACGGCGAGTCCATCGATCACGCCTTGTGGCGTCTCCGTCGCAAGAACGCCTACGAATTCAAACGCTGGACCAAAGGCCGCTACGGCTACTTCGAGAAACCCAGCGAACTACGACGCAAGGCCGCAAAAATGGCTCAGGTCTGGATGCTGCTGCAGAAGTCGCGCCGGAAATGGCGTCTGCCCGATCGCGATTGCACAAACTCCATGCATCTCTATCTGCGGTTGGAAGACCTGTTCGCACGGACCGGGCCGACCATCAGTGCAGGCGGAAGGAAGCAGGACTCTCGTCATCTCGGCTGGAGAAGTGATGAGTTCGCACGCAAGAAATATAGGCCGGAAGACTCGTAGAAATTTCCATGGGATGCCTGGCGCCCAATGTTGGCGCCCGTCAGCCGACACAGGGGAACCGTCGCCAAACGGCTTGAGGCGGCCGGCATCGGGGGCGAACGAAGGATAGCCCCGCGCGTGGCGGGAAGCCGCCATGTGACAGTGAACAATTGTCAGCGCTGCAGGCCTCTGTGGAAAATCGTGGCGGGCCGACATCTCGCGGCACCTACGTCATAGTCGAATATTGTAAAACCCACATGGCTTATCTGTGACGCATCCCCCACTATTCCTCGATACGAAGACTGCTCTTGCCACAGTTGCGAGCGTAGACTCTGCGTTACTTCAAAGGAGATGTCCGATGCGTAGGTTTGCGCTTCATGCAATGCCACGAATCCTAACAGTCTTGGCGGCCGGGTCGGTCTCGCAGTATGCGGTCGCATTCGACGCGCAAGCTGCGATCAATAATGCATGCATAACCGGTGGCAGCGTCGACCTTCCCGCCACGCTAACGTTGACCACGACATTAAATTTCAAATGCCCGACAACCACTGGCAATCTGCCGGTTGTCGTTAAAGGGGCTCCCACCTATGTGACATGTCAGACTGCCGGCACTCCGTGCATAGTAATGGGCGTAACTGGCTCGGCTTATAATTCCGGCGAGAATATATCGCTTCGCGATATAGTGATGACGGGGCCGGGATGGATGACAGCAGGTTCTGAGGCGATAAGGATTTATGAATCAGCAAGCTGGTCAAAAATATCGGATGTAAGAATCGATAATTTTGAAACAGGTATGCATTTCATAGGCACAACGCTTTTGCAATCTGTCTTTACAGATAAGATAGTAATTGGCGCACCATCAGCTAGTACAAAGACCGCAATTCATCTGGATGGCGTCAATGCCAACATCAAATTTACGAATTTCCAACTGTCGGCTCAGCGTCAAGTAATTTTAGATGATGGTCCGGGCGGCATGGGGGCGGGGGCTACATTCGATACTGGACAGTTCAATTCAGCGATAACGCCAGGCGTTCCCGGAATTTCAGTCTCTTCCACCGACCATAATTTGCATGCGCTCATGCTAAGTAACATTGAGGATTGGGAGACAGCGTGCCCCTATTTAGAAATCGGTGACGCCGGGAGTGTCGTAATAACAGGTGTCGCGTGGACTGGCAACCCATGGGGCGGAACGGGGAATGCGGCTATTCACATCTTACCTAATACGATCTCTTATCTAAAAGTGTCGAATGCAGTTATAGACCCGTGTCAAACGAATGGTGAACTTCTGAGAAATGAGAGCGCTTCGTCGTTCGTCGCCTTCAACAACTCGGATCTTTATCTTGGTTCATTAAATTTTGTAAACGGTGGGCAAGGTGCATTCACTGGCAATCGCTGCACTTCGTCCACTGGCGGCAGTTCGCTGATAGGAAATCTGGCCAACGTTCGAGCATCCGGTAACCTGGGTAATTGCGCAGATCGCTAGCACGAAGCCCCTCCATCAATGAGGAACCAAGAGCGTCACGATCTTGATGTGACGCTTTTCTCCACATGATTGATCACGCCGCCTTCGCCTCCGGCCCCTCTGTGCCGCCGATGAGTCGTGGTGGGCGCCCATCCATCGATGGCTACTTCCGGTTCTTGTCGAGGATCAGCTGCGCCCTGAGCGCCGACCGAACGAAGTTGTACAGCTCGTCACCCGACATCGTGCATCCCTCCATCTCGGGGAACGATCGCAGGCGCGTCATCACCTTGAGGGTCAATAGCCCGAGTTCGACTTCAGATTCGAGCGCAGTGATCTTCTTGGCGAGACGGCGCCGGCCAGCATCGAGAAACGAGATGACATTCGTCGCGGGCATGGTCAGAACCGATTCGCAGAGATGCGATCGAGCTGGGGCTTGACCAATCGAGCTAGCTGCTCGCCGAGCTTGTTCGGATCCGTGCCGATGACTGACCCCTGTACAGTGACTGTGATGTTGGGTGCCGGCTGTGCGCTGGGTGTGCTCTGCGGCTGGCTCGGCTGCCTGCCTGTGTTGTCCCCGTTCTGAGGCCCGCGCGATGGCGCGTTGTCGCCATTCTGGGGCGCTCGCCCGCTGCCGTCGCCGGACTGCGGCGCGGTGCCATTCGCCTGTTGCTCCTTGCGGATGTTCGCCATCTTCAACTGGTGCAGCTGGTTTTCGAGCGATACGAGGCGGTTGTACTCGGCCGTGTTGAGCGTGCCGTTTTCCTCGGCTTCCTCCTGGATGTTCTTCAGCGCGTTCTCGTGGCGGCGGTCCTCAATGTCTTGATCGTTGCCGGTGAGCTGGTCGATCTGGTCCTGGATCGAGTCCGCCTGATCGGCCATCTGCTTTGCGACTTCCTGGGCATGCTCCGCCGCCTGCGTGATGTCATCGAGGCGCTGCTGCAGAACCTGAGCCCCTGCACCGATCAGCGGGCCGATCTGGTCGAGGATGTTCCGCGCGCTGGTCAGATCGAGCGTCTGATAGGTCGCCCCACGAGCAAGCTGCTCGTTGAGGTCCTTCATCGCCGCGGTCTGGTCGGCTGTGAGCGCGATGACGGCACCGAAGGCTGCACCCGACGCGGTAGCAGCTTGGCCCGCCGTGTCGTGCGCCTTCTTCGCGGCGTCGCCGAACTCGTCTGCTGAGTCCTTCGCCTGGTCGATCGACCCCTTGGCGCTGTCGAAGGATTGCGCGGTGTCGTCTCCGGCCTTCTTGCCTGCATCGCCGGCGCGAACGAAAGCGTCTGGAATGCCGCTGATGGTCGCCAGTAGCTCAAGCTGGTCGTCGATCTGCTCCTTTGTGGACTGGCTGCTCGCGGCGCCAGCCTCGTGCGCGGCGTTGGCGTAGGCGACAAAGGCGCGGACGACGTCCTCCTGCGCGGCCGTACCGTTCCTGGCGCCTTCCACGATCGCGTCGAAGGCCTCCCTGGCGTTGTCCCTTGTCGCAGCGAGCTGTGCCTGGCTCTTGATGCCCAGCAAGTCGAACTGGCTCTGAAGAGGCGACAGGGCCGCTGTGATCGAACGCAGGCGTTCGTCGAGATCGCGCCCGGCGATCGCCATGTCCTGCAGGCTTACTTTTCCTGTATCGCCTGCCGCCTTCAGGGCGGCTCCCAGGGCCTTGGCTTCTTCGATGGTCTTCGCGCCGATCAGCGCCGCATCGAAGGCCGCAACAATCGTCTTGGACGACGCCTGTGCGTTCTCGGCCACTGCGGTGAACGCTGCGATCTCGTCGGCGCCGGCCTTGGTGATCTTCTGGCCGGTGTCGGACGCCTTGACGCCCAGACGGTCAAGCGCGGCTTCGAGCGTTGCCTTGAGGGTCTCGCTGGTCTTCTCGCCGCTGACGCCAACGGAGTCGATTGCCGCGATGGCCGACGACTGGAACTTGAGCAGGTCCTGGCCCGAGAGCTTCTTGAGCGATTCGAGCAGCGTCGAGTCAATCGTCGTTGCGGCCTTGCCGCCCTGTGCCGCAACCGTGTCGATCGCAAGCGCGAAGTCACCGACTTGGACGATGTCCTTGCTGAGGTCGAATCCTTCAAACGCCTTCTGTATGAACTCGCCCAACGCCTTGGCGTCGTCCTTGACCTCACTCAGCTTCGCGACAAGTGCTGCCGCGCCGGCGGTCAGGCCGTTCGCCGCGGCGCCGCCCAGTTCTTTCGTAACCGCGAGCTGCGCGTTGACCGCGGCAATCTCTGCGGTGACACCCGCGAGCTTCGCCTTGGCGTCCTGCAAGCCAGCGGCATCATTGGCGAGACGCGCTTGGACGACGAGTGCCTGATAAAACTTCTGCGCGCCGGCAAGCTGGTCTTCGTACGCCTTGAGCTGGTCGGTGCTCTGCGTCTTCAGCTGCGCGCCAGACTGCAGGGCGACATCCGCGTATTGCTGGTATTGCGCTTTGACGGTGGCGATACGCTCAGCGAGCTTGGACAGCGTTTCCGTGCGATCGGACTCGGCATCCTTGAGGTCGTGCTCGGCCTTCACTTCGTCGCCGCGCGCAGCGACCAGATTCGCTAGCTGCGTGAGCGTGAACTCGACGCCGGCAGCCGCGACCACAATGCCGATCTTGGCCGGAATCGCTTTCGTTGCCGCCGACAGTTTCCCGAAGGCTCCCGCGGTCGTGCCGGCCTCGGCGGCAGCGGCGATCGACGCCTTGGCTGTCACCCCCAGCGCTGTCGCGGTTTCGAGCAGCGAACCCGCGATATTGATGCCCTTGATGACCAAGTAAGTCTTGCCGAGTTCGAGCAAGGCGCCTGAGTAGTCGACGACAAACCCGACGGTCGTCTTGATCGCTCCAGCCGTCGCGACGATGCCATCACTGATCGACTGCGCAAGCTGCTTCAGCTTGCCGGACTTTGCAGCTTCCTCCACCTCGTCATTAAGGTCTTTCAGGTTGTCGCGGAAGACCTGCAGCACGCCAGACGAGGCGATCGTCTCCAGGAACTCACGTGCCGTATCCTTGAGCTTGGTCAGTTGTGAATCGGTGTCGCCGAGTTCGGACGCTGCCGCACCCGCGCGGAGCTTGCCAAGCTGGTCAATGAGTAGCTTGATCGAGTTCTGGCCGAGCTGGCCGGAGTTCGCGAGTTCGCGCACGCGGTCCGCCGAGACGCCGAGCGCCGTCCCGAGCAGGTCGAAGACTGGGATGCCCTGTTCGGTCAAAAAACGAGACCAGCGACTTGATATTGACGGCGCCCTTGACGTTCGCCTTACCAAGCGCCTCGATCGTGGCGAGCAGGTCTTCCTGAGATCCGTTCAGCGCGTTGTTGTTGTCGACCAGCGCTTGCAGCGTGCCGTCGAGTGGATCGAAGCCCGCGCGCTTCAGGCGAATGGCAGCGGCGGCGATGTCCTCGAACGGCTGCGGAACGGTCTTGGCGAAGTCGCGAACCCTTTCAAGCGTCTGCGCGCCTTCGTCCAGTCCACCGAACGCGGTCGCGAACTGCTTCTGCAGGTCGTCGAACTTCTCACCTTCCTCGACGATGGACTTCAAACCCTCGCCGATCTTCTCCAGCCCGAGGAAAACGACGATGCCCTCGGCCAGCGCCTTCAGCCGCTCGATCTTCCCGGCGACGCCGTCGTAGCTTTCGCCGACGCGCTTGTTCGAAGCCTCGACCGCAGAGGCGCCGGTGGCGACCTTGCTGATGGATGCCGCTGCCGCCGACGAGCTAGCCTGTAGTTTGGCGTTCGCTGCCGCAAGATTCGTGGTGTCGATCCCGGCTTTCTGCAACAGACCCTCAGACTTCGCGAGGGTCAGCTGCTGCTGCGTGAGCTTAGCCGTGAGATCGGCAACGGCCTTGTCCGATGCGGCGAACGCGGCGGTGACTTTGCGGTTCGTCGTATCGGTGCGGTCGAACTCGGCATTGAGCTGGGCCGCCCCTTCCTTCGCAGCCTTCAGTTGCGCCGTGGTCTCGGCAATGCCGGCCTTCGCAGAGAGCGCGTCGCCGACCGCCTTGGACTGCGCGGCCAGGGCTTTGAGCGTCGCCGCAAGCTCGATCGCTTCCTTATCGGCCAGCTTGCCGTCGTCAGCCATCTTGACGAGCAGGTTGGCGGTATTCGCCAGATCCTTGTCGCCCGTCGTTTCGTAGACGAAGCGCAGTACGGTGTCGCGGGAGGCGCCGGCCATTAGGTGTTCCCCAGGTTCGTGTTCATTCGGACGCTTCGATCGATTCGTCAGGCGAGGCGACGATGCGTTGGTAGAAGGATTCGCGGGTGCGATCGACGGATTCGGACATCGCGACCACTTGCTCAGGACTCAGGCCGCAGTCGCGCTCCATGACGTCGGGCAGGGTCTCCAGGAACTGCACGAACTCCTTCGTCATGTCGGCGAGGTCAGCCTCGTGTTCGGCGGCGGGGATGAGCTGGCCCGTCGTCATCTCGACATCTAGGCGGCGAGCCTCGCTCTGATACCAGGCGTTGCGCTGCTGCGGAGGCAGAAAGCGCGGATCCAGGTTTCCCTCGGCGTCGGTGCCAGTCGACCCGACCAGAGCCGCAGCGGCATCCTTCAAGCGGTACACGGGGTATCCATTGCGCCGGCCATCAGGCTGCACGCCATACATCGCGAGACGCGCGGCGACCGTCGTCCGCGACATGCCGAAGCTTTCGGCAAGCCGCGCAATGCTCAGGCGGACGAAGCGGTCATCGAGGGAAAGGATCTGACTCATAGAGCACCTTGCGCAGCCTGAAATGGGCCGGAGTGAGGGGTTTCGGGCATCTGCTGCTGCTCCCTAGCGACCCGAAAAACTGTCGATACACGCGGTTGGGATACCCGTGGTTGGCGAAAACACCATTCCCGGGACCCGCTCGACTGCAAAACGCAATCGCGGCTCGGCGCTGGTCGCACGATCGTTGCCAGCTTGTTGTATGCCTGACGCAGCGGCCCGTGAATCACGGTATTTTCTCGGCATAGATAAACAACAACCTCGTTCGGGCGAATGTCGTGAGTAGTGAGAATTCGCGGTCGTCGCACCCGCGTTGCGAGCTGCTGCGGCTGGTAAGACTCGCTCGATCACAAATCGAACTCGCCTTTCGCCTGACGCGGCAGCCGAGTCGCCGTCTGCGGTTGGTCTCTCTGCGTGCGCGTGCGTTGCTGAGCAGGCCGCCCAGACCTTCTGGCACCGCCGACTGCACGACCGATGCTTGGGCTTCCTGTGCTGAGCGAGGGTCGTGTTGCAGACGTTGCAGTGACGCATGAGCGCCTCTAGGTTGTCCGATGAAAAAGAGCGGCCGGCCCGTCAAATGAGCCCGAAGCAACACGGGCCGGCCAAAGGAGGCGTTGCTCCGGATTACTTCGCAGGCGCAGCCTGAGTCGCCTCTGCCTTGTGCTTGGCGACTACGCGATCCCACCCATGCGAAAGCTTGGGTGCCTCGCCGCGCTCGATGGCGACGCGCGCTTGAGCATCTGCAATCGTTCGCTCCCATCCTTTCGGCACGGTCGGCTCTGGGCGACCGTTGTAGCGGGCCACGACGCTTCTCCAGTGGTCGATCGGCTTGGCGGTCGCATGCGTCGGCGGCATCCAAAGCACCAGCGTCTTGGCGGGCGTGGCAGTGGTGGTCTCAACAGCAACGGGTTTCATCTCGTCTCGCGCAATCTGCTCGTGCACCGTGAGCTGTTTCGCGGGAATCGGCTGACTGTCCGTGACGGTCGGCGGACTGCCTTCGTGAGTGGCCGATTCCCGCTCTCGCTCAGCGTTGCGCTCCATGGCTGTGGTCTGCGCGATCGCGGCCTCAGCTTCCTTGATGAACGCCTTACGCAGGCCCGGCACGCGTTCTGCAGAGATGCGATGCCAACTCCCGCCGCCTAGTGGGCCGCATTTGTAGATGGCCCAACCAAGGTCATCCTGTTCGACCATGCCGTGTGAGCGGATGCCGCTGGCCGTGACTTCCAGATACCGGGCATTGATGTCTTCAACGTTCATGGCGTTCTCCTCAGACGTCCGGTTTCGCGTTGCCGCGCCAAATCGGGTGCTGTGCGTTCGGGTCGATGGGCGGCAACTGCACGACGCTCTGTAGTGCTGTCGGATACCAAGGGGCGATGCGCTCGGTTACGGTCACGTCTGCCTCGACAAACTGCTCGACGCGCTCGCCGGTGGTGCGGTCGGTAAGGACGTCGCCTTGTGCGCTACGAACGAGGTGGCGACCATAGAACGGATGATCAGGTTCGCCGATGCCGACCTTCTTGCGGACGACGCGCTTGATTTCTTGCGGACGCCGGCAGCGGATATGGTTGGGGCTGCGCACCAGCTCACGGCCTGCGCGCTGCAACTTCCGGTTTGTGTCGGCAATCTCTTGTTCGATGGAGACGAGCTTCGTGAGGATCTCGGCGATCTTCTGCGTGCGGTTCATACTCTCGGATGAGCTTCTCGCCTGACTCACGTGCTTTGTTCGCGCTAGCGGTTAGGGCATCAAGCTCGACGGCTCGATGCGCCTCGTTGGCATTAGCAATCTGGGGTGCGAGAAGATCAATGCGCTCTAGAATGCGAACCTGAGCCGATCGGCTGGCATCGATCCGGCGTTCGCAATCATCGACCTGAGCGTCACTGCCGTCGACCAAGAGCGCCTTGCGCTTGTCAGCGAGTTCCCGTTCGATCTTCTCTTCGGCCGCAAGGCGTTCGCGCTCTGCCTTGATGCGATTGGCGATAACGGTAGCGGCTGGGCAGATTGGCGCTTCGATGACGATGGCCGGCGCGTTGATGTCGTCGCCGGGCTCGGATGCGATTGCTGGTGTGTTATCCATGTAGCCAAGCTACACGCCAGCATCTTCCAGTCGTGGCGCGGATTGCCAGATCGTGGCGCGGATTGCCACTTACGCCGCGAGAGGATCAACCGCGCACGTGATCTCAAGCCATTCGTCGATGTCGGGCAGTCGATACCAGATCGGCCGGCCGCCATCCCCAGAATGGAAGGGAGGACCAACTCTCTTCATCCGCCAGTGCCGCAGGGTCCTCGCGCTGATCGCCCGGCACATGCGATACGAGAGGTATTTCGCGGCATTGTCCTCGTCCATGTCGCCATGCTTGGTTTGGTAGATCGTGGGTGGCGACACGACAACGATGAACGGTGTCAACGGCATCTGATCGATTGCATCACCGCTCATGCAGACCTCCGTGCCGCAGCACTCGAAGCGCACGAGCGGTTCCGATATAGGAATTCCGATGTCGCAGATAAGCGAGACCGGTATTCCGAGTTCGGTCCCGGACTAGGAATGGCGTACGCGCAAGGTTTGCGGGGCCTTGGCGCGCAATTTCGCGGGGTTCGGTCCCACGAAGCGACGATGGCGCGCAGCAGAAACGAGCGCCGGCCTGACCCTTTCGGCGGCCGATATTGTCTGTCTTCATCGTGGTCGTGGTGCCGTGCTTGGAGACGAATTTGCGGGTCTCACTGTCGGTTACCGACAGTGACGGAAAGGGCCTCAGCTTTCCCGGCATTTCCGGGTTAACGCCGCACCGACGCGCAATCTCTCGACCAGACCACTGCGCCCATTCCGCATCGTTGAGCAGCGCCACCGATAGCAATCGCTCGAACTCTGGACTGCATGGCCGTCTTGTCGATTCCATGCCCTCCGTGATATCAATTTCTCGTCCAACGGAGATCGATGGTTTCAGATGCAAACGAGCCCACTGCGGTGTCCCTCTTGTGCCAAAGAATGGGGCGTGACAAGGCTGCACGCGATTGATGAACAGATCCTTTGCCCGAAGTGCGGCAAGACTTTCGAGTACCGTCAGCTTCGTGAAGCCTGGTCGGACGATCGGCAAGCAGAACTTCGGCAGATCAAGCCCAGTAGGCAAAGCTAAATCGTAGGCCCTCACGCCGACCTCCATGCCTCGCATTGCCGCCGGGCATGTGGATAAGGCGTTTCTGGTTCCAACCCGGCGCCGCAACGTCCGAGGCCACCATCCGGGTTGATCCGGTCTCGCTCGAAGAACGTACACTCGCCACATGTGACTTCCGGTCGTGGGATCGCTCGGCGATTCTTGACGTGGCACCAGGGGCATCCCAGAACTTGCGGCCAGCCATCGACAGCGGGTGCGCAGGCGGCTACCTCGGTACTGAGCCAGATCGGGCCGCAGTGCTTGCACAAGGCCCGCGCGGTTTCGCCTTCAGGGCATCGACCGCGTTCACGGTGTAACGAGTCGCGCAGCGCGAGTACATAGGCTCTGAGGACGTCGTCGCTAAGTCCAACGCACCCGTTGATGTCGTCGTCCGGCAATCCAGTGACGGCCTGGTCGTCTATCAGTGCAGCCCGAGCGATTGCCAGAAGACGCAACCGTAGCCCGGCATTCTCCGCCTCGGTTTCTCGCGCATCCCCATCCTGCTTACTGACAGAACTGACAGAAGGGGCTTTTGTCAGCTTTGGCAGTAAGCAGGAGGGCGTATCCCGCGAAATTTTCAACCTCTGGCGCCAGCTCACCGCGTTCATACCGGATTCCTCCATACGAACTGAGCAAGCGGCCTGCCGCCGGTCTCGGCCATATGCTCATCTAAATGCCCGTATTCGAGCAGCACGTCGATCGCAGCCTCGGTGGAATCCCTGTCCAGGCCTGCCCAGCCTTTCCGATAGACATCGCGAGCGGTGAATCGGGATCCGAGTTCCTTCCTCTTCGCGTTCAGCAGATAGGCTGCGCCGATACCGTTGTCTGTCGCTGGCGCATAAATCCTTCGTGCGTGTCCTTCGAGGTACGGAATCCAGTCGAGTGCAGTAGCGAGCGCTTCCGCGCCTATCGGTCCGCGTTCGTTGTCAGCCAGGTGCAGGACGAGTGCGAGTCGACCCGCCAGCGCCGGGTACTTGGCGAGATGGCTTTCCATGAAGGGCGGCTCGTCCCCAGCGCGCAGCCGCAGCATCAAAGACGTCTGCCACTCAACGAATATCTCTTGCGCGTCCGGCGCGAGCCTCAGAAAGGGCACGTCAACAAACTCGGACTGCTCCGCGCCGATGCCCGTGATGCTGAGTGAGTCGAGACGCTGGAAGGTTTGCAGTGCACTGCGCTCGGCAGAAAGCGATGGCATGCGATCGACGTAGCGCCAGGATGCCGGCACATCTGGATACACAGCGAGTTGGAAGCGCTGCATCAGGCCGTCGTCGCCAAATCCTCCTTTGACTGCACCGCGGACGTATTCGGCGAGCTTGCCGGGCTGGACACCACCGAGAATCGACACCGCCGGCGCCTCGATCCGCACCGTTCCGCGTCCGATGCGATCGCATGTGTAGGGCCCTTGTCCATTCCAGCATTCCAGCCAGAATCCGCGATCGGCTTCGCGGCCTTCGCGATCGAGACCGGCCAGCCATCCGGCCAACTCGTCGCGGAACTGAACCAGCCCACGCGGGTTGCCGTTGAGCAGTTCACCGAGCTTTTCGACTGTCGCGTCGTTTACCACCAGCCGTGGTTCGGACGGCATCTCCGGCTCTGCATCCAACTCCAATGCTGCTCGCGCGCCGGCTCTATCTCCGGCCTTGATGGCCTTCACTGCGTCCTTCTTCGCCTGCGACCTCTCTGCTGCCAACACCTGCATATCGAGAGCGGCGGCGCGGCAGTCCTCCTCCCATTGCTTGCGCTTGGCGACTTCCAGACGGGTCAACATGCGCTGCGCTGGCCGCATGGCAGGTGACTTTCCGCTGCTGGGCCGACCGATGATGGCTGCCCATAGGACGCATCGTTCGATCCAGCGCTCGTGGACCTTGAGCGCTATTCCCACTTGTCGGCCGATCGTTCCAGCGAGCGCGCACACCGCGGGTATCGCACAGAAGTCGGGCGGCACCTGAAGACCGTCGGCAGCATCCTCTACCCACGCCCGCATGTTGGCCGGCAGCAGCGAGAGATCGAACGCGGGAACGTCCGGAAGCTCACTTGGAAGGGCGCGAAATTCTACGAATGTGCCATTCTGCTTACTGCCATAACTGACAAAAGGTCTGGCGGTTTCGATGCTGGCGGTTTCCGCCAATACGGTCGGCAGCGCCAGGAAGGCATCGGGCCCTGCACCGGGATTTTCCGACAGCCAGTCCACGCAATCGCCGTGCTCGGGCAGGCCAAGTTGATCGGCGCCGATCACTTTCACGGCGCATCCGAGATGGGTGAGCTTCTTCGCGACCGTCGCGGCGTACGCCATGCCTGGACCGTCGTTGTCGGGCCAGACGATGCAGGAGCGACCGGCCAGCACTGACCAGTCGGCGGCTTCCGCACTGGATGCGCTACCGCTCGTGACCGCAATCAGTCCGAGCTCGGCCAGAGCGTCGGCGCACGACTCGCCTTCGACGATCCAGGCCGATTTCGACTCACTTGCGGGTTCCAGCAAGTGAAGTCCATAGAGTGGCTTCCCGTTCTTTGGCGCAGGCGGTTCGCTCATTACGTAGCGGTCGCCGAGAAACCGGATTGGCCGGATCAACTTGTCGCCCGCCGCGTTCTTGGCTCGCGCGCGCCAATACAGTGGTGTGCCGTCGAGGTCGCGGTACTCGTGCAGAGTCTGCAGAACGAACCCATCGCGGATGGCGCCGCGAAGGAGGCGGAGCGCGGCATCCTGCGGAGTCTCCATTTTCGGCAGCGCGCTCATCGAGCACCGCCGATCAGGTCGCGCACTGCATCCACAAAAGACATGCCCGATCGACGCATATGAAAGCCAACCATGTCGCCACCACCACAAGACGCGAAGCAACGCCAAGCACCGCGTTCGCCGGTTAGGTTGACGCTGAAGCTAGCGTTGCGATCCTCGTGGAAAGGACACGGCGCCTGCGCCCACCCGAGTGCGTTCGGCGGCGACAACTTCAGATGCTGCGCGTAGTAAATCGCCGGCGCAGGTATGCGGTCGCGCCAGTTGTTGGGAAGGTAGTTGCTGCTGCGCTCGCTACGAGTAGAATCACGAAACCGAGATTGTCTAGCTTTGCCTCCGAAGCCGCCTGCCAGCGGCTTTGGTCGTTTCTGGGGTTGGCTCATGCCGTGCTCCTTGTACCGGCAAGAACGTATGGCGCTGCCGAATCCTCCGCCATCCTTAAATTGTGGGTAGAGCATGGACGGGCCTCCATGCCGCCCCCAGTGTCGTCGGCTCGACCCGATTCCGAAGCTCTACGAGCGAACGCTGGAGCCCAACGATTCCGCTTTCGAGATCCTGGAGCGTCCTCGGTCGCAGCGGGAAAACTCGGGCGTGGTCGAGGATGTCGCGTACGCGATTGGTGCCGGCGAGCATGTCGGCGACGAGATCATCGGTAGGCCGCGTGTTGCCGCTCAGCGCGCGCAGCTGGCGGACCTGGGCGAGATGGTCGACCATCATGCCGCCTCCCCTGTCACGTTGGATTCGACGAGCCGCAATACGTCTGCGCGGCGATAACGGACGGTGCGGCCAAGACGGACGAACGGAAGCGCGGGACCACACCTGCGCGCGCGCCAGTCTTCAAGTGTCCGAGGTTTGACCTGCAGGATTTCACCAACCTGCAGCGGCGTGAGCAGTTCGGGTAGCGACTGCGTTTTCAGCGGATTCGACACGTATGCACCCCTCTTCAATGGGCGCACGCGGTATTGCGTCGGCCCATCCGGCTTTGCCCGGACGAACACGACAATATTCGCTACTTTCTACTTTCCGGATTGGCGCGTTTTCTTCGGCCGACCCTGACTGTCGCCCCATCCAGCGGCGGCAAGCACCTTGCTAGCCTGCGCGCGCCTCACGTTCAATGACTGCATGAGGTCCGTCACAACGACATCACGATCGACACTGCCACGCTTGCGAAGCGCCACATCGACTGCGTTCTGCCTTTCATCTGGTCGGATACGATCATCGGCACCTTTCCCCCGCCGACGATTGCCCTGAGATATAGCGACCGCGTGCTGCGCCAGGACCGGATAGTCAAGCACGCGTGCCGCGATCTCCGACACCTGGGTGACGATGTAGACGGGCACGACCGCCAGTTTCGAATCAATGATCCATTGGAGGCAAAGCGCCAAGCGCTCTGTCTCGTTCACGTCTGCATCGACGATCAACCCATAGTCGCGAAATTCAGTCGCATGTCTCGTCGTGAGAAGCTCGGCAAGATTAGGAAGGATTGGCGCAAGATCATCACGCATCAGATTCTTGGCATACGCGCCCGGCGAAATCATCTGTCCGAGCATCGCATATTGAGCTTGTCGTGACATGCAAAATTCCGGAGAGGACGCGTTCGTCGTGAACGCGTAGTTCTTTAGTTGAATAGTGGCGGAGGTCGCGACGGCGTATCTCTAGCAAGCCATCGCAGCGATTACCCGACTTTCGCCGGAATCTTGAGCTCGACGACGTTGTCGGTCGTCGCTGTAGCAATCTCGGTGATCTTGGTGGCGATACGTTCCATTGCGTCAGCAAGTCGGCGCGGGTCGCGGCCGACATAGCCAGCGGTGACGTCTGCTTCCGCGATTCGGTGATTCAGCAGGCGCTTTACCGCGAGCGCGCTGATATCCATGGACTCCGCGACCGTCGCAAATCCGCGGCGCAAATCGTATGGCGTGAACTCGACGCCGGTTTCGTCTTTCAGTACGCGCACGAACTTGTGCAGCGTCGGCTTCTTGAAGGGCAACTTCGGATCGCTGGTTGACGGGAAGACGAACGTTGACGCCTTCTCCTTGTGGCGAGCCTTGAACAGGTCGACCAGCACGGCAGGTAGCGGCAGCGAGTGCGCCTCGCGGTTCTTCGGATCGGGAATCTCGATCGTCTTTTCGTGGAGATCCACGTAGCGCCACTCAAGCGCGCACGCTTCGATCGGCCGTAGTCCAGTGAATAGCATCAGGGTGAAGAGGTCCGCGGCATCGGCCGCTGCCGGCAGCTTCGAATCCCGTAGCGCAGTGACGCCTGACCACCACGCCGGCAGCTTGTCGTCCTTGATGCGAGTGCGGCGACGCTCGACGCGGAACCAGGCGTTACGCGATGAAAGGATTGACACAGGATTGTCGCCGTAGACCGGTGGCGCGTTTTTCACGTTGAACGTGCGGGCGTAGTTCCAGAGCAGGCGCACAACGCGCATGGCAGCATTCGCCCTCGCCTTCGATCGCTGCCCGTGACGCTTGAGTCGGGCAAGCACCTGTTCCTCGGTCGTCTCGCGCAAAGGGCGATCCATCCAGTCCGGCACGACTTCCTGCAGGATCGCCGCATAGCCCGCAGCGGTACTTTCCTTCAACCTGTTCGAATCCTCGACGTAGGCCTTGAGCGCCGCACGCAGCGTGAGCCCTTCGACACGACGCGCCTGCTTGATGTCGTTCGGGTTCTTTCCATCAGCCGCCGCAGTCTTCGCCTTACCCGCCGCCTTGCGCGCTTGCGCAACGGTCATGTCGGGCTCGGTGGCGCCAGCCCGCATGTACGTGCCCAGCGTCACGCGCACCGCCTTGCCGTCGATCTTCCGACGCAGGGCGAACGTTTTCTGCCCCGTCGAGCTGACGCGCAGGATCAGTTCCGGTGCGTCGGCATCCTGGTATTCCTCTCGCACACCAACGCGCGGCAGCGGCAGCGCGTCGAGTGTCTTGCGATGGAAGGAGATACGTTTCATGAAATCCGGTGCACACGGCGTCAGACAACGGGGTCACCCGGGGGTCACCGGCGGTTCCGTAGGTATACGGGATGTGCGTGGCTTGACCGGACGGCGCAGACGTTGCCACAGCGCGCTATCTGGCGCAAGTGCGGGGTCACCCGTAGACGGCCGTATACAGCGGTAAAAGGATTCGAAATCCGGTTTACGGTTATGCCGTAACGTGGGTTCGAATCCCACCCTCTCCGCCACGCAGACTGACCTTGTGAGTTCGGGTCTCTGTGAAAGCCGAAAAGCGCGCCATATGGCGCGCTTTTTTGTTTCTGAGGCGAACTGCGGAATTGTCGTTTAGGGCCTGATCGGGCGAATTTGGGGCGGCGTCTCTCGCGGCACTTCGCAGGAGTTCGGAGTCGTTCTGCAGAATTGCTCGACCGAACTCGCGTTTTTTCCGGCTACGCGCCCGCCACGGAGTCTTAGGCCGGATCAAGTCCGAAATGCCGTCGCTGGTCGTCCCAATTCAGTGGTGGCGGATCAAGGAGCTGCCGGACGGTCATACCAACGGGTTGGCGACCGTCCAGGATGCGCTGCATTAGTTCTGGAGCTAGTAGTGAGCCTCGAAGCACTCGGGCAACATACCGCTCGGTGACATTCTCGGCCTTGGCGATATCCTGGATCGACGGCATTTCGCCGCTCGTAATCTGGCGGTACCAACGCCGGCCTCTCGCCAGAAAACGGATGAGCGATTCATTGCGCTGCCCAGCTTCATAGGGCGCCATGACCGTGGGGATCACCAAGCGGATCTCGTAGCTGGTCCGGCGGAGCCGCATGGGCTGAACAAGCTCGATCGTCGCTTCGGCGTCCTCAGTGGCCATCAGGCCCAGCTCGCTCCGCAGTGCCCGCCGATCAATCTTGATCTTCAGTTCTTGATTGCCAATCACGATCCCTGCTACGAGAGTCCGCCACGAGCCCCAGTTGAACTCTCCCGTCCGGGCCTCGAGCCTTGTTGCTTGATTCACCGCTGACTTCAGCGCGGCTGCGGAGTCGTCGGGCTCTAGGACGGCGTCAACGATCGCCTTGGATCGTGCGAAGAAGATGCTCAGGCGTTCGCCAATGTGTTGTTCCAGCTCATCCGCGGGATAGCGAGCACCTGGCGTTGCCGTCAGATCGGTCTTTGCAACGTAGTACCGGTAACGCCGATGTCTCTTGGTGGTATGGACCGGCTTGTAACTCTTTCCCTGCTTATCAGTCAGTAGGCCGAGCAAGGGATACTTCGCCTGCGCCTTCGGTAATGTCGACTTAGCCCGTCGAGTACGCTCACGGTGCGCCTGAACTTGATTCCACAATTCCTCCGGTACTATCGCCTCATGCTGCCCTGGATATCGCTCGCCTCGATGCGCGATCTCGCCCCGGTAGATCGGATTCGTCAGGATCTTGAAAAGCGCGCCACTGGTAAGCGAGCAGCCGCCATAGCTGCCACCGGTCGCAGTTTTCCTTCGCTTACTGCGCACGCCCTCGGCTCGAAGCACATTGCGAAGCTGTGAGACCGATCCCAGCTCCAGGTACCGGCGGAAGGTCTCTCGGACTTGCTCGGCTTCAGTGGGATTGACCTTGAGGGTTCTTCCATCCGGGTCGTAGCCCAGCGGTACCAGCCCGCCCATCCACATACCTTTCTTCTTCGAAGCCGCGATCTTGTCGCGGATCCGCTCGCCCGTGACCTCGCGCTCGAATTGGGCGAAGGACAGCAGGACGTTCAGGGTTAGCCGTCCCATGGAGGTCGTCGTGTTGAACGCCTGGGTCACCGAAACGAACGACACCTTGTGTCGATCGAACAGCTCGACCAGCTTGGCAAAGTCGCTCAACGCTCGTGTCAGGCGGTCAACCTTGTAGACCAGGATCAAGTCGATCGTTCCGGACGCGATGGCCGCCAGGAGCTTCTGGAGCGCTGGACGTTCGAGGGTGCCCCCAGAGTAGCCACCGTCGTCATAGTGGTCGGCAACTAACTTCCAGCCCTCATGACGCTGACTCAGGATGTAGGCAGCACAGGCTTCACGCTGGGCGTCGAGGGAGTTGAAGCTCTGATCGAGCCCTTCCTCCGACGACTTGCGGGTGTAGATCGCGCAGCGGCGAGATGCGTTCATGCCTGCTTCTCCAAGGAGTGTCCAGCTCGCTCCCCTCGTTTGATCCCGAAGAAACGAGGCCCCGACCAGCGAGCCCCGGTGATCTCACGGGCGATCTCGCTCAGGCTCCGATACGACTTACCCCGGTATGCAAAGCCACTCTCGATAACGATGACTTCGTGGTTTGCGTCGCCCCATGACCGGATCAGCCTCGTGCCGAGGGTCAGGTTGTCCGGAGACTCACTCGACGACACCTTCCCACCGCTACTGCAGGGCTTGCCAAGGGCGCGTTCGAGCGCTTTGGGAATACCGCCAGCGCCTCGCTCCTGGAGCCCCTGAGCCAAGAGTTTTACCAAGAAGTCACGTGGCATCCGTGAGGGTGGCGCCCCGACGAACACGGAGGCCCACGACCGTTTAAGCTCATCGAAGCCTAGTTGAGCAAGTTGATCCAGTGCGGGTAGTCGGGCGCGCGCCATGCCGGTACTCCAGAAAGTCCGGCGACATTGACGCTCTGTTACGGCTCGGAAGCCACTGTTTCGACACGAGACCCCCAATTCGAGACAGGGCTGGCTTCGAGCGGCAACCAGAGCGTCAATGGTAACTCGTGCCATCACAGGCGATCAAAGGAGCGCGATACCGTGAGTCGGAAGGCAAGACGCAAGCGACGCTCAAATCTTCCCGCCTCCTCAGCCATCGAGCACACCGACGACCTAGATCAGTGCTGCGCTCAGGCTATCGCCATCGGCTCGCTGCTCATGGAGGCGGACACAGACTCTGCAATCCAAGACACTGCGTGGGCGATTCTGTGCTTAGTCGAAAGGGCAAGGAGCAACGGTGAGTCACTTCTGAAATTCACGCGCGAACCAACTAGAGTCGTTGTGTAAAAAGTCGACGACCTCGCAAAAGATTGCGTTGGAAGGTTTGCGCGGCGGAGTCTGCTCTCGGCCAAAGGCAGAAACAGCGACAGCTTACCGGTCACGTCTATGTGATCGAGTACAGCCGAAAACCGCACCGCGTCATCTTCGATATCACACGACTCTATGAACTCGAATCTATCTGGGAATGCACTGCGTCCACCGCGCCCGCTCGATTCGATGCTGCACGCTACTCACGATCTTTAGCAGTGCCGTTGCCATCAGGTTACTCGAATCGTTCGTTGCGCCACCGATGATTCTCAAGCTCGCGTCGTGCTTCCCGATCGATCCTCTCCATAACGTTGCGCCGCCAGTTGGCGACCTGTCTTTCGTGATCCGGCCCAAGAATCTCGCCCAGCTGGTCGAGCAGCGGCAGACGCTGGCGGATTGCGTCGGCGCGCGAGCCGCTCCAGCCCGTCGGTATCAAGACATCTATAAGTGTCTCTGCGACCGCGGCGGGATCGGGCGCATTTGCGAGCAGCACCTTTACCTTACTCGACCACTCCAGCGGCGCATCGGCGGCCGGAGAATCGAATGCCGGAAGCAAGGGGGCGATTCGCAGCCACCGCTCCGGACCGCTACCGGTGCGGCACCAATCCAGCAACGCCTCCTCGGAAATGGAAAGGAGAGCGCCCGAGCGCCGGCCGCCGGCCAGCGCATCGCGCCGAATGTAGCCGACCGACTGATCCTCCGCCTCGTCCAAGTTCTCATCGCCGATCAGTGCGTTTAGGGCGAGTGTGGGTTGCTCCGCGAACAGCGCCTTGAGGGTTTCGTTGAAGTCGTACCGCGAGACGGCGTAGCTGTCGATCGCCTCACAGATACGCTCAAGGAGTCGGCGAGTGGCAATCTCCGCCTCGGGCCCCGCGAGGAAACGTTTGATGAGCTGGCCGAGTGCGTGGTCCAGACCATGGTCGTCGCGCTCCAGAGGCGCCCTCGCGATAAGCGTCCGGGCACACGCCGTCAGCTCGGGTCCCACGGGCTTGAGCTCGCTATAGATGTGCATGTGAAGGATGTCGATCGCGATCGCCAGCCCTCCGGGCTTGATGCTCAGCAGGTTCAGCATTTCTACCAGCCGCTCCTCGGGCACCGGATCCGTTACGCTGCCGTACGCCAAGTAACGGAAGACCCATGCGGGAACGTTAGGATCGTTCATCGACGCCAGCAGGCGGCTGCAACCCCGATCGTCCAGCGTAGCGCTGAGTTGGAGGACGGGTGCCCATTCCACAAGCGTCGGGCGAACCATGCTCTCGTCGAGAAACCGGTTGAACAGGTCCCGATCGCGCTCGGAGGTCGCGCGCAGGAACCCACGAAGCACCTGCACGTTGCGGTCTTTCGAAGGCAACGCTTCCAAGGCGGCAACCAGCGCGGACCAGCAGGCTTCGAGCGATGGCGTGGTGGCAGCCAAACCTTCGCCGAAGTGCCATTGGCGGCCCTGCACGTTGGCTACCACGAGGGGGATGATCTGTGTGAATACCGCCTCATCGACTGCGACGAGCTCGCCAAGCTGGCGCGCGCGACGATCGGCACGCTCATAACTATGGCTCGGCGATTCACCATCCGCGTAGTCCACACCTGCGAAGTGGTTATTCAACACAACTGCCTTCACCTGAGACGCCAGCGTACGCGGACGCGCGAGAATCTCGAGGCGCATGAGGCGCGTGTGCGATTCTGCAGACAGCCCCTTCTTTCCATCGAAGCCCAGCGTCTGGCGGATTGCGAGCCATCCGCGCTCCCAGCCGCCCGGAAGCAGTGCAGCCGTTGCCGCCTCCAGCGGGTCTAGCACGCCCGCTACCGCCCATAGCGATCGAAAGTGCCGTCCGAGCACGTTGCGCGCCCCTTGGGCCATCGGCCCGCTGCTGATGGCCGTATCGACCGCGACATCAATGAATGTGGCGAACCACTTCCGCGCGTCGGCTCCCCGAGGGTATGCGCCGTAATCGCGGACGCGTGCACCGAATTCGAACCCGTAGTGCGAGGTAAGGTGGTGGCATTCCAGCGCCGCGGACAGCGCATCCAGGCCGATGGCGCAGATGTCCGCATTGCTCGACCCAAGAAGTGCCTTAACACTCCCCGCACGTTGGTCGGTGGACGCATGGGTTCCGGATAGGTGGATCTGGAAGAGCGAGTTGATGACGCTACGCGTCGGGTTGCTCCGATTGTCCGAAGGTTCGGCCACGGCGAATCGGACCAACAGTCGGATACAAGCATCAAATAGTGCCGGATCGAATGCGATGAGACGGAGGATCTCGACCAGACGCGAGCGAGTGAACGAGCTTAAGGTGAATACCTGCTCACCCTGCGGCCCGTCGGCGGTGCGCTGGATCGCCTCGAGTGTGGATGCCGGATCAATCGGCGCAATGTTAGCCAACACCTCCTGCTGCGGCGCCGTGAGTTCGCTCAAATCGCCGAGCAGCCCGCCGGGAGCCAACCAGCTGCGCGCGATCGCAACCGCCCCTGGCGACTTGTGCAGATAGCCCAAACGCCGAGAAAAAGATTTCCAGAGGCGTTCGGAGCCCTCGATCAGATGCTTTTTGACTCGCCCCGCCGGGATCGAAGCCAGCGCGCGGGCCGCGAGTCGATTAGCGACGGCATGGGGCAGGATGGCGCGCCATGGACCGCGGCGCTGTGCGAGCCCACGCTCCTCGAGATCTGCGACATGCCGATACAAGGGGAGCGCCTTGAGGTCGGCTAGAGCGCCGAGCTGAACGAGATCGCCCTCCATCTCCTCGACATCAAAGGAGTAAACAAGCGAACAGACCTCGGCAGCGACCTTGAGCTCCGGGTTGACTTCCTTGCCGAGCCAGAACAGACGGTCGAACAGATCGTCGTCCTTAAGCCCGGCCAATGAGTCGTGTCGCTCCATCGTGTGGGCCAAGGCGATAGCCACGCGCGAGTTGCCGTCGGCAAAACGCGCAATGGTGCGCTGGTTAACCTGGGAGATGTGCGGAAACCGCTGCTCGAGGAGGCTCTCGATCAGCTCGTCCGATCCGGCTTCCAAGCGGAACACGTTGGTCTCGTTAGCGAGCTCCTCGCGAATGTCATATTCGATCGTGAGCAGGCTCACACGGTCGGAGGTCTTGCAGCGCGCACTGAGCTGGTTGTGCAGCTGAGTGCCGCAGTTGTCGACGATGAGAATGGCCCGTCGGCGTGCAGCCAGCAGCTCGTCGAGCACCGCAGTGGGCGACGGTGTGGGGCTATGGGCGGTGTCGGTATAGACCGCGAGCTCCGCCGGCAGTGCATCCGGGGCGGCGGACTCCTCGAACAGCGCCTGTGCAAAACGCGTCTTGCCAACGCCCGACAGGCCCGTCAGCCGCACGGAATGCCCTGCGCTGCGCAGCGTGCGACGGACCTGCCCCAAGCCGTCGACGAGCGAAATCTTGTTCTCGGGATCCAGCGGGTCGGCTACCCGTAGCTTTTCATCGGCAAAGAACGCCGCATGGCCCCCTGCCGGATTCGCCCATGCAGCGTAGGGCTGCCAGCCCTGGAGCGGGCGACCCAGCCGGCTACGGACCCAAGCTACGACGCCGGGGTGCTGATTGGTCCAGTCGGCCAGGCGGCGGGCGTCGTAGTAATCGAAGATCGCCGCGGACGACTCGGGAACGGATGCGGCGACCTTCATGGCCTCGACGCGACGGCGGTACTCCTCGTCGGCCACAAGGTCAGAAGCGGCGATGAGGTAGGCACCCCGCGCGCGGATCAGATCGTGAATCGAGGGTCGCAGGACCCCGCCGGGGCACATCTCGCGCTGGATCTCGTTGGCGGGCATCCGCGTCGCTTTCACCTGAATCCCGACAGCTCCGCGATTCAACGGAGACGGCAACCCGGCATTCGGCTCGGTCTTGACCCGTACGTCGATCCCGCCATCAGGAGCTCGCTGGTCGCCGCCCCAGATCACACAGGTCGAAGGAAGTCCCGCGTCCGCTAGGCCTGCGGCGCACAGACGGGCTACGAGGGCGCGCAGATCGGCGTCAGTCAGGTCTTGGATGTCGCTGGAGGCGACCTCGAAGAAGGTCGTCGCGCCGGCCGCCTGTTCCTTTGCGCGCTTGGGCCTGGCGCTACGGGCACGCCCCGGGGTTACCCGCAGCTCACCGCTGGCTCCCAATGCCCGCACGTGTTTCTGCACCGCGCTCCGGGACTTGAACCCGCAGGCATTGGCGATCTCTTCAAGAGTAGGAGGACGCCCATCGGCCTCGATTCGGAGCTGGATGAACGCGAGAATTTTCTGGCTACGGTCGCGCGGAATGTTCATGGAGGACTAATGTACCATGAATAGAGAACAAATGTTCTATATCTTTCGACGGCTCGTTCACCCCTCCCTTGAAGGCACTTCGAAACACCCTACTTTGGCGTTCCCGGCAATGGTGCGGCGGCTCCTAAAACCGGTGAGCCGCGTGGTTCGCGCGTTGCCGAACTCGCGCCCACATCGGGCAACTTTGGACGGACGGTCGGCTCATGCCGGCATCACGAGGATTTCGACCTCCTTCTTCATATAGTCATCGATCACCGTCAGGCACTTGATCGGTCGGCGATTCGCAAGTGCATCGAAGACGAAGTCCATCGACCAGGTATGGTTGGGCCGGGCGGCACCTGCAGCGGTCGGCGCTCCATAGCGACGCGATCGCGCTTGCGCCGACGGCGAACCGCCAAACCCGCCAACCGATACAGCCGATGCACGCGCTTGTGGTTGGCCTCGAATCCCTCGCGCTCGAGCGACGTATGCAGGTGCCGATAGCCGAAGCGACGACGCTCACTCGCCAACTCGATCAAACGGCGTGCAGCGTGTCGTCCGTTGGCTGCACCCGGTAATGCAGCGCCGTGCGCGACAGGCAGATCAAAGCACACGCACGGCGTTCGGAGAGATTCGTCTTCGCCCGCATGGCAGCAACCGCGTCGCGGCCCGCCTGCGGGCTCAGAATTTCCCCGCGCCACCACCCCAACGCGGCCGCGTCCAGCATCGCTTCGGCCAGCAGCTTCTTCGGCTTGGCGTTCTCCGCTCCCAGCTCGCACAGCTACTTCGCATCGGGCACATCCATGCCGCCGAACCGACGGCGCCATAGTTAGAACGAGGCATCGCTGAAACCGTGCTGGCGGCATAGCTCTTTGATCGGCACTCCCTCGGCCGCCTGCTTCAGAAAGCCGATGATCTGCCCGTCGGTGTATCGCTTCTTCATGTCCGTCCTCTTCGTCTGACGGACCATACTTAGATTACCGTGGCACTGAAGAACGGGGGCAGGTCACGAGCGCTTGTGCCGAGAGTTGCTCAGGAAGCGCAGCCCCCGCTTCGATATCTCCGCCTTCATCCGCGAACACCTTGCGAACCACTCCCTGACACACCCGCCTCTAGTCGGCGAATTTGCGTGCACGCTCAACACGAGCGAACGCTCAAGCGCAGGCTGACGAACGAAAGGACGAGTTTCCGCACGCTGTCGAACTTGGCGCGCCTGGATCGGGCCAAGGCGCTGATCCTGGAAGGTCGCATGTCGCTGGCGCAGATCGCTGCCGACTTGGGGTTCAGCGAGCCGACCACTTTCTCGCAGGCGTACAGGAAATGGACCGGTGTTGCACCGAGTAAAGCCAGGCCGGCTTGAATCGAAGTAATGTCCGCTATGGGTCACAGGGTGCCCACCAGCCAGGAACGGACATCGACCGCCCATAAATTAAACTGCGCCAGAAGCGCGGTCGATTTAATGAACAGTTATGCATGCGGCTGCTCACGCTTACTCGGTCGCCAGAGGTGCAGCGTCCAACCATTCCACCAACGAGCGGATGCCTACGGCATCCGTGCAGAAGTCATCCAGCGGTTCGCTCTCCAATCGAACTTGGAAGGACAGCCAAGCATGCTCCGTTTTTTCGGAAAGACCGAGGTGAGATTCGATGGCACCGGCGCCCCAAAGCCAAACGTTCTGGTCGCGCAACTTCTGAACTAATGCAGCGATATGCGGCTTTGCCTCGTTCTCGGCCGCGAGCAACTCGAAGGCGTTGGCCGCCGACCCCTGGACACCTTTACGAGGCCACCCCCCATCGAGAGAAACAAGACCATCGTTGGCCAACCTAGCGAAGACAGCCTTGCACGCAGCGATGTCCGGATCATCCGCCCGCAAGAAGCCGTGCTTAGTGGCTTGGCGGAATGCAAAATCGAGATCCACAATGGCGCACGCTGGCAGACCGAGAGCAGACAGCACTTCCATTGACTTCCGAGTGTCAGACACCCCGCTCATTGCAACGATCGCCAGCGATGCCTGCCCCAAGGTCTTGCCAGTAACTACCTGGAATATGGACGGCAATAGACGTAGTTCCGTTTTCCCCTCGGTGAGAACGACCTTGTCGGCAAACAAAATTTGGGAGGAATTCGTCAGGCTGAAGAGCTGATGGAGTTGATGGGTGGGGTTTTTGACCAACTGCTCAACGATCGACAGCAAGTGTGGCCGTGCTTTGGTCCCTTCAGGATGTTTCTTCGCGATCAGCAGAGCGTTCTTGGCGTCCTTAGCGAGAATCATCTGAGCAGAATGGGTCGAAAACACAACCTGATACCCAGCCGCGGACAAGGCACGTAGCGCTTCGCGCACCTGCTCCACTGCGAAAGGATGCATGAACAGCTCAGGCTCATCGACCAATAGCAAGGTGACCCCACCCGCCGCTGCCTCCCCCCGCTTCAAGTCCGCCAAGTGCCTCACCATGGCCATCTGGATCGCGCGTTGCGCCCCGTGGCCGTAGGAGCCGAAGGAACGCCCTTGCCCGTCGCCCTCGTAAACCTTGACCGTCCCCGCCTTGATCAGATCGTTGAAAATGGGAACAGGGAAATCGAGCTTGATGCGAATGCCAGGGAACAGATCGGAGATTTTGCGGTTAATCGAGTCGTCGATGCGATCCAGCTCTTCGAAGCGCTCCCCACCTTCGGCCGAAACCATCCCCAAGATGGCGGTCAGGTGCGGGGTCAAGGCCTGCTCGTGTTGCTCCTGGATTGCCGTCAGCATTGAAGCCAACAGTTTGCCGATTGTGGTGGTCGTCTTAGCTTTACTGGCGTCCTCTTCAGCGTTCTCCATTGCCCCGATGCGAATGGGGTCGGGGAACAGTGCCGCAATGGCGTTGTCGATCCCAGTAGGGTTGGGATTCCATTCACGGGTGTTCGGATCCCAGACAGTCAACGTCACCTCACCACCTGGTACCTCTTGCACACGCCTAACACGGAGAATGCCATCCCGCACGTGCGGCTCAATCTTTCTCCGATGTTTGGGCTCTAAGACACCCAAATCTGCGTTGGAGATGCCAACCAGTGTTCCCGTCACCTGAACAAGCCGATTTGGGTCATGGAAGTCCTCGACGCCCAACTTCGCTTTCCGGATTAACCATTGCAATGCCGTGAGGCAATTGCTCTTTCCGCAGTTGTTCAACCCAACCAGCGGAGTGAAATTGGTCAACTGTAGGCTAGTAGACACACACGACCGAAAATTTAGTACATCCAGCTCTGATATGTAGACAGCCATTCAATTGTCCCATGTTTCCTTGGTTACTTACAGACAGCTACCTTCAGCTGATCCGTGAGGCTGTTGTTGTGTTCATTCTTCAACGGAGACCCATCTAGTATCGCCGCTCAAAAAAAACTATACGGGCTACCATTCATCATTTGCGACGCCGCGCTTTTTGGAACCCACTCAATTTAGCGCAATAGTCTGCTTTGGGTCGAAAGCGCGCAGTCAAACCAATTCTCAGTTTGCGACCACGTTATATCCTCGACCTACCATGCATCGAGAAACGATCGCCTGCTGCTCGGCAGCGCCGTAAGCCGCTCCGTTCAATCCGCCGCTGGCGGCGCCCCAGGCGGCTACCTTCGCGACGTCGTCGCCTCGAAGTCCGACCGCTGCGCCGAGGAGCGCACCAAAGATTGCACCAACGGCTGCGCCGCCCGCAGCGGGCGCTGCCGCCGGACGTTGATTGGCCAAGTTCTGACAATCAGCGACATCGTCTTCGTAATTGCCTTTGCTGACGCCCGAGTCGACCACGGGCCGATACTGGGTCGTCGCACAGCCTGCGCACAGCAGCGCGGCCAGCAAGGCCGCGTATCCCGCGATTCTCATGTCCCCATCCCCTGACGCCGTCTTCGAGCGGCTGCTCGGTCGAAGCATCTATCGTGCCGACGATGTCCTTTTTGATGCTGTCCTTACCAACATGAAAGTTTTGTCTACGCCTTTCTTGTTCAAACCCAACGGGGATTGACCCACCTTGGCTTCAATGATGCGCCGCGATGTTCTCTGCGAGCTCGGCCACGGTGCGATCCCTCCGCTCCAAGTCCTATCAGGCGTTCATTGCCTAGATGGTGCTTGCGCGGAAGAAGCGAACGTCACCCAGCACGAGCTGGCTCGCCGGCTGAAGAAGCTGGAGTCCCTCGTCTCCAAGTAAGCGCGGCGAGCGCCGGCTGGATTTCCCCGAGTACTTCCACATCGTCGGCGCCCTCGAACTCGATCCGTAGATTCGCGGGCATACCAACCCCTCGCGCAACATCGATCCTACTAGCCCCCGTGGCGCTACTAATGGCAATGTCAACTACGCTTCGATGGCGGGGGCCTAGAGTCGAAATATTGCGCCAGCGCTTCATACCGACCAAGAAGCTTGCCGTCACCGCTCGACTTGTGCACAGCCAGCTCTTCATCGATGAAATTGCGCGCGCTCGACCAAAGTTGATCGATCCGACTCGATGTCACCGCCTGCTCAAATCCCTCGGACAAGTAGTCAAGGAAGAGTTGCCCCTGACTGTCGCGCGAAAGCGTACTAAGACAAATCGACGCATATATGCGACTCGTCGCCGTGTTGATGTCTTGGGCAGGATCTGCGACCGCCGCCCGAAGGTAAGCTCCAACATGCTCTCCTACGACGATGCGAGGAAAACGCGCGCAATCACTTTCGAGTACGTAGGCGTTTGCAACTGCAGGTCCGTAGAGCTCACCAGGATTTAATTCGACGCCCCACGCAATATCGATGCCGCCCCGCATTGGGGCCTTTCCAGCGAGGCCTACCAAGCACATTGCCCCTGCCAAGCAGAACTGCATATAGAGGCTTCGCACTTGCGTCGTAGTCGGAACGCCACCAAAACACGCGAAGACCATCAATCCATCCGACCAGCGCTGCGTAACGGTGTTTTCAGTGTGCAGTTCGCGCCAGGTTCTCAGTTGCTCTTCGTCAAGCGGTCCGGGCGGATCTCGTGGTTCGCGAATCGCATCCAGCATCGTTGCCGCGTGCTTGTGGATGACGCTAATCTTGCCCACCGAGGACTTGATAAGCTTGATGAGTGCGTCGTACTGCTCTTTCGTTCCATGCTCGGGCAGTAATGACTGACCTTCCATCGCCTTCTTCTGCCCAAGCAGATCGATGAAGCAGACGCTGTAGTTGGCGATGTTGATGTTTGGCGTCGTGCTCACGCCGCTCCTTAAGACTCTCGACCAACATCGCTCAGTGCGAGCTGGTCCCATTTCTTGCGATAGGATTCTGTCCAGCCAGGACCGCAACCCATCGGAGGACCAACGCGATCGTAGCTGATGCGGGACTTCCAGACATTGACGATCGTGAGTTGATGGCAACGCTATGCTCTTGGATGCGATGCGTTCTGCACATGCTACAAACGGACAATCGTCTCGCGTCGTGACAGAGCACGAATCGGTCCTCTTCGTATATTGACGCCTGCGGAGTAGTGGACGCACCTACGGCCTTGGGCCAGCCTCTGGGGATAAACGCGCCGCCATTCCCCCTGAACTTTTCCGAGTGGAAGGTTTACTACAAGCCATAAGGCTAGCTTCGCTAGCGCTTTCGCAGCACGCGATCTTTCCGCCGCGCCTTGAGGTGATGCGCGGAAGTTTCTGCAAGCTCGCGCGCGCGCGCAAAGAGGGCATCGAGACTTGTCCCCATCGCAGCAACTATGGCTTGCAAAGACTGTACGGTTGGATTTCTGCGGCCTCGTTCGACGCCAGAAATATATGTCCGATCAAGTTCCGCTCGCTCAGCGAGCTCTTCTTGACTGAGCTCCGCGGCAAGACGGAAGGACCGGATGGCGGGGCCGACGTAGCGTGTGAGATCCACGCCGCTGTTCTAGGCGGCTGTGGACCATCGAACCACGGATTATAAGTCACGTTAGGACAAATCGAACGACTCGACTTCTTACCTCCGACCGAGCTATGTTGCCTATAGGTCACATAGCTTGATGCCATGCGCGCGCTGTTCGATCAATACGTCCACCCGGAAAACCGCCTGACGCACGCCTTGGTGTGCTGTCTGGCCGAAGACCCCGCTCTTCTCGCTACCTTCCTCCGCTGGCTGGGTGTCTCGCCACCGCGGGGCGAGCGCCTGCAGGTGGTCGAGCAGCGGCTGCCGGGCGATGCCGAGGAACGGCGTGAGACATCAGAACTGGTCAAGCGGCGTCTGCCCGATGCCTGGATCTACTCCGAGTCCGGCTGGGCCCTTCTGATCGAATCGAAGATCGCCTCGCCGATCGACGCGGCCCAGCTGCGCGGCCACCTTGCCATCGCCGAGCGGCGCGGGTTCTCGTCGACGCAGCTGCTGGTGCTGTCGCCGCTCTCACCCTCGCGCGCCCTGCCCGACCGCTGCCTGCATCGGCGCTGGTCCGATCTCTATCAGTGGGCTGCTGCCGAACGCGGCAGCGCCTGGGCACGCCACCTCGTTTCCTACTTCCCGATCGCCGAGCAACGCATGGTCGACGACGGCTATCTCTTGGAGGGTACCTTGACCACCTTTACCGGCATTCCATTTGGACCGGACCATCCCTATACCTACCTCGAAGGCAAGCGCCTGCTGCGCCTGATGATGGCAGCGCTGCGCTCCGATCGTTCCCTCGATGCAGTCGGCATCGACCGGTCGGGAATCGGGCGCCCGGCGATCACCGAAGGCGCCGACAGCGTCTGGGACTTTTTGCCGCTTTCGGTGGCGGCGCCGGGTGCAGCCTTCACCAAGTTTCCCCATGCCACGGTTTCGCTACAGCGAGACCGTCTGATCGCGCAGATCACCTTGCCTAATGATTTACTCGGACCGCTGCGGCAGGCGGTTCTCGCCGGTGGATTCGTCGCGTTCAAACACATGCTCACGGAGTGCGTAAAGGCGCTGGCACCGCTGATGGCGAGCGATTCGGGCATCTGCCCGATTGTGATCGTCCAGCAGCGGCGCTACGCAAGCCAGCGCAGCGTTCCCGAGCGTGATGCGTTGGTGGAGTTCGATCCACGCACCGCCGTCGGTGGACATCCTGCGGTCAAGCTGCAGGAGGAATGGCTACGTGCGGCATACCAAGCCTTCCTGGCGAAGCAATCGAATCTGCAGCTCGCGGTTGGCGTCACATTTCCCTATGCCAAGAGTACGCGCGTACGCGACGCCAGTTTGGCCTCGGCGATCGCCGAAGCCTGGGCGGGGATGCAGCCCCTGCTAGAGCGGCTCCAGTCGATCGCGGCCAAACCCAGCATGGCCACCCGACGATCTCAGCAGGCCGCTCAGGCGGACGTATAAAGGAACCTCATGAAAATCAACAATGCCGTCCGTCTCGCCATCACCCTCACTCTCATGTCAGGCACCGCGCTGGCTTCTAGCCCCGTCTACTTAGACTGCAGCCTTCCGGGTGTGGATGGGGAGGAGCGCCGGGATTTTGCGTTTACCGTCGACGAATCCAACGGCACGGTGACCTTCTATGTGAAGGAAGCGAATGCGACGAACGTCGAAAAAGCCGTGTTTGGGCAGGAGACCATCACCTGGACCAACAATTCACAGTTCTTGTCCATCACTCGGACGATCAACCGCGTGGATTTGAGCTTCATCGAAGACACAACAGTCGTAGGTAAAACGACACGTCGCGCGGGCACATGCGTAATAAAGACGCAGAGCGAAAGAAAGTTCTAAGACACCACGATGCTGGATGGGATCAACGGGGCTCCGAACCGCGATGGGACCCCGCGGTTGTATCCGGTTGCGTGGACTCCCATCCGCTCTTTGTCCATTCGGTAGAACGCGATGCAACCGACCTCTAATCGCGGGCAGGCTCATCTTACTGCAAGCAAGGCAGCGCCTGTACGGCCCGTAGCGCCCATTGAACTCGAGGCCAAGCAATCCACCTAGGTGCTTCAAGCCCCTTAACGTATCCTCGAAACACGAAGGTGGCCGCCGTGACCTCGACACCGAGTCATTTCGCCGCCTCAATCCTCCCGCTTCGGTATTAGGCCGCGTTCCTCCAGGTCCATGCGGTAGTAGGCAATCATCCCCGGCTCGGCCAGGCGCGTTTGGACATACGCCAGCGCCTGCGATGTCGAGTCGACCTGATCGTTGTGCGCGCCGATCGGGAACAGCATCAACTCCTGTTCGTACGCCTGCAGCCAAGGCGCCGCGTTCGGTAAGTGCACGAACCCGTTCTCGATGTATGCCGTCTGCGCGCTCATGCGCATTTCTTTGCTGCCTTCGGGCTTGATTGCCTTCAGCGTGTGAATGTTCTCTCGGCGCAGGTCTTGGATCAACGCAGCGCCCGAACTCTTCTCTTCCACCAAAATGACGCTTGGGCGGTGCTTGGTCGCCTGCTCGATGACCGCGCGCTTGAGGTCCGGATACTCGAGGCGCTTGCGATAGACGTCGATCAAGTACGCCTTCTTGCCCTTGAGCCGCCAGGTCGTGCAGACCGAGTAGCTGTTGAGTTCACCGGTCTTCGACGCCGTGTCCCAACTTTGCAGTGTCGTTCCGTCCGAAGGCGCTTCGTCGTAGCGAGCGAACCAGCTGATCTTGACGATGTTGCCATCCGGCATCATCGGCGTCTGCAGGTACTGCGCGCTGAAAAGGTAGCTGCCGAGCGCCGTCCGGATATCGTCGAGCGTTGCTTTGGACTCGCGCAGCGGATGCAGCACCTCGCCTTCCTTGCGATGAAAGGTCCTTACGCGGCCGGTCGGCAGCGTGACCGTGAAGGTCTCGTCCTTGTCGGCGATCGCAGACAGCTTGAGGAGCTTCCAGCCCCCGGCTTGCTCCAGAAATCCGGTCAGGTCGAGCACATGCAGCCGCTGCATCGCGACGACGATGCTATCGGCCTCTTTGTCGTCCATGCGGCTATAGACCGTGCTGTTGAACCACCGGGTGACCGCTTCGCGTTGCGTTTCCGACAGCATCTCTTCAGGTTTGGCCGGGTCATCGATCACGATCAGGCTGGCGCCGCGGCCGGTCGTCGGGCCACCGACCGACGTGGCGAAGCGACCGCCACCTTGGATCGTGCGGAAGTCATCGACCGCACTTTTCGAGCGCGACAGCCGCGTCGAAAAAATCAGCTGGTACCAAGGCGCCTGCATGATCTTTCGGCAGTCCTGCGCAAATTTACTGGCGAGGTCTTGGCCGTAGCTGGCGCAAATCACTTCGCGTTCGGGGTGGTGGCCGAGGTACCAAGCCACCAGCGCGACCGACGCAGCGATCGATTTCAAAGAGCGGGGCGGCAGGTTCAGGATCAGCCGTCGCTGCTCGCCGCGTGCGACCCGCTCGAGCTCGGCCGCGACCACCCGCAGGTGCCAGTTGGCCTTGAACGTCGTGCCAGGCTTCAGCGTCTGGAACACCTTCAGCATGAAGGTGTAGAAATCCTCGCGCAGCAATGCCGCATAGATCTGTTCGTCAGAGCTTCTCATCGACGCTCTCCTCTTCGTCGGCGGTCGGCTCAGCACTCCATTCTTCAAGTGCCTGGCGCAGCAGTGCGCGATCACCGTCCGATTCGAACAAGGTCTGTGCAGTGGACGCGTCGGACTGCGCGGTCGTCAGTAGGCCGATCGCGAGGCGCTGGGACGGCGCGTCGCCGGCAAGCGCTTTGCTGAAGATCTTCATCAGCACTGCTTCGCCGGCACTAATCCGGCGTGTGCGCCCGTTCTCTTGAATCGTGATCTTGCGATCGCTGACGCGCTTGGCGAGGCTGGCGAGGTTGCGGCCGCCTTTGGGACGGCCATTAGGGTTGCCCGACCGTCCTTTCTGAAACCGCGTTGCCTTCGGCGGTTTTTTATATCCGACCTCATAGGTCTCGTTGCTTGGCTGTTTCTAACTCACGACCGCCCTCCTCGCGCAGCTCGCGCACCTCGGCAAACGTCAGCTGCAGGCGCGCATGGACCGCGGAACGGCCTGTTAGGCGTTCGTAGCGGCGTACGGCGACATCGACGTACTTCGGATCCAGCTCAATGACCCGAGCCTGTCGGCCTACGCGCTCGGCGGCGATAATCGTGCTGCCGGAGCCGGCGAACGGGTCGAGGACGATATCGCGGCGGGCGGAGGCGTCCATGATCGCGTCGGCGATCAGTGCTACCGGTTTCACCGTCGGATGCAGATCGAGCAGATTGCCTTCGTCCGTGGCGCGGGCGAACGATACTTGACCTGGGTAGCGCCAAATATTGGTGCGCGTCCTTCCGTACCGACCGAGCTGGACATTGTTGGTGTGCGACGCCTTCCCGGCCTTGAACACCCACACCCACTCATGCTGAGAGCGGTAGAGACTGCCCATGCCGCCGATCTCTTTGTCCCAGACGCAGCAGTTCTTCACCTCGGTGTAGATGCCGCTGGCGGCATTGAGGTATTCGCCCGCATGGCGCCAGTCGGAACATACGTAGTGAAGCGAACCATCGTCGCTATAGCGCACGGCGAGGCGAAACGCGCTGCGGAGGAAGTCGGTGAAGGCGGCGCTGCTGAGTTCGCCGGACGCCTGAACAAATTCGCCGTGCTTCTTCTTGCCGAGGCCACTCACATTGCCAGCGATCCGCACATTGTAGGGCGGGTCAAAAAAGGCCATCACGGCCCGCTCGCCCGACATCAGTCGCTCGTAAGTCTCGGGGAGCAATGCGTCGCCGCAGACAATGCGGTGATCGGGGCCGAGCTCCCACACGTCACCCAGACGACTGACCGTGGGTTCCGGCTCGACCAGTGCATCGTCAGGATCCGGCCCACCCGCCTCCTCTGCGGGCTGCAAGATCACGTCGATCTCGCCCATCGTGAAACCCGTCGAGGTGACGTCAAAGTCAAGATCGACCGCTGAAAGCTCGGCGAAGCTTTCGGCCAGGAACGCGCCGTCCCAGCTCGACAGCTCGTTCATGCGGTTGTCGGCGATCGCGTACGCCTTCTTCTGTTGCATCGTCAGATGGTCCAGACAGACTGTCGGAACCTCTCGCAGGCCCAGCTTGATGGCGGCAGCGAGGCGACCGTTGCCGGCGATCACTTCGTTGCGGGCATCGATCAGTAAGGGCGTGTTGAACCCGAACTCGAGAATCGACTTGCCGATCAGGTCGATCTGCTCGGGGGAATGCGCGCGGGGATTGACCGGATTGGCGGTCAATTCCGCGATTGCGCGATAGACAATGGACAGAGGAGGCCGTTGGCGCGGGACGCGGCGGGCCGGGGTGCTTCGTTGTTTCATGATCTTCTCCTCTGCGGAGTGATTTCCGCAGGGAGGCTTACTTAATGCACCCGGCTTCGGGGTGCGCAGGGCAAGGCGGGTAGTTGCTACCCGTCTTTCGTTGCACTCTTCTTAGCTGTTTTCCCCTTAGAGGTGCCGACCGCCGGCAGCCGTCCACAACAGAGCGTCACGAAGTCAGCTTTCCAGCGCGCGCGATCCTCAGGGACCGAGGTCTCTGCGGGGCCGAACTGATCAAAGATACCTTCAAACTGCTCTTTGGCCTTTGAGAGGGCCTCGGCATGCATTTTGATATGCATCCCTGAGCTCTGCTGGCGCTTCGATCGTTCGATCGCGGTGGCACCTCGAACCTGAATGTCCGTCAGTGACAGAAATAACGTGCCGTCCCGGACGACCTCACTCTCCAGGGACCGAACCACCGCGTGAGGCAATTTGCTTCGGTCGATGGCGTCTAAAAGCTCGGTGGCTGCGGCGACGATCCTCTCGATCGATACCCGGATATGCGCTGGCTGGGGTATGTCCCCCACCCTGTGTATGCGAGTCGCGTGAAACTTCAGCGCCTGACGGATAGCTGCGAATGCGGCCTGCGAAGTCTGCTTGTCCGTCGCCTTAGTGAAGTGCAGGCATTCGGCGAGTTGGGCGCGGAGCGAACGATCCAGAGTGACCGGCGTCGCGCCGGTCATCTGGAACGCCTTGGGTTTGGTCTTTGTTGGCACGCTGACGATCGCGCGCGGTATTACTTGATGAGCAAGCTGCGCTCGGTCTTACCGGCTTTGATCGCCGCATCGAACCACAGCGGATGCCGACCGCGGCCAGACCACACTTGCTTCGGATCGGCAGGATTGCGGTACTTCGGCGCGACCTTGCCGCGGGGACCTCCACGTCCTTTCTTGCCGGTGCCGAGGACTTCGTGCAGCTCGAAACCTTCCGCTCTTGCCATCGCGGCGAGCTTATCCCTCAGCTTCGACGAGCTTTCCCTCTTGAGCTCGTGCTGACGAGCCTGTGCGCGCGTGATCAATTCGGCCAGCTGAGCGTGGTTAAGACCCTTGATATCGATTGCCATGAAAAGAATTCCCCTCAGAAAAGAACGGCTAGCGTATAGCAGGTTCAGATTTTTCGCATGAATCTAAATGTCAGGAATGGTTAGCCATAAGCAGCAGGCGAGTTGGCAACTTCGGAAGCAATCAACAGCGCAGCGTAGCCCATGGTCACGATTAACTGAAGACCGCGCCGCTCCGTGAATAAAGGCGCGAGAGGCAGCACCGCTAAGGCGCACGTCATGACGCCAGTCGGGGTAAGAAGGTTCGTGGACCACCAGGCCACGTCGACGGCACACGCCACCGCGTTGAAGAGCGCGAGTGCCACCAGCGCCAAACGTCCATCACGCGCGAAAGCGCTTCGGAGGTTAAGGTCTCGCTCGCGTGCTTCGTGGGGCAGCACCAGTGCAGCGGCGATGAAGAGCAACAGCGGCATCGACAGAAGCGCAAGAAAATTGGTCAGCGTCCAGACGCTCTTCAACTTCGCCAACTCGATAATAGCCCACCAAAACTGGATCTGAGCGATGAAAATAAACGTCGCCCACGCGGCGGGCAAGACATCGAACACAAATTCCGTACGGTTGCGAACGATCATCACCGCCGAGCTCAGCAGCCGCGTCACGCCGATGCCCAAGATCATTGATATGGCGACGGCAATCCAACGAAAAGAGTCCACTGATAGCCTCCGTACGAGACGACATGAGCGCGGCGACCCAATCCTAAACTGAACTCGACCGGGTGGTTCGCGTCTCACGTCATCCGGCAGAGGACGGATGATCGCCGGCGTGTGCCAAGCGTGCGTGTGAAAGTTCGCGGAGCGCTACCTTAGGGCAGGCGCCGGGGAGTCCCGACACTCCTCACAGGGCTCGATTTTTGCGCATTCCGATGGGTTCCACGCGTTGTGTGACGACGTGGCAGATTAAGGAATACGGCACCAATTCACGACAGTCAAAAGTCCGTGATGTCTCCGTCCTTGAGTGGCACGAATTCGTTGCGCTCGAACACACGCCCTCGTTTGATCGTCATCACGACGCTTTTCAGATGGTCAAGCGTAGCCAATGGGTCTTCCTTGAGAACGACCATGTTTGCAAGCTTGCCGGGCTCAATGCTTCCCATTTCACGGTCTTGACCGGCGGCGCGAGCCGACACTTCCGTCGCCGATCGCAGCGCCGCTGCTGGCGACATACCGGCGCGATCGACCAAGTCTGACAGCTCATGGAACAGATCCGGCCATGGGTCATTCCACGGCGCGACATTGTCGGTGCCCGCCGCGATCTGCACGCCAGCGCGATAGGCCTGTCCAGTGATCGCTCCACCCACGACGTCGTCGCACGACCCTGGCGCCAGGGGTGGGGCGCTGCTCGGACCGGGTGGCAGCGATCCGTACGTCCAGATGGTTGCATCGAGAATGGTCCCTCGCCTCGCCATCTCTGCAAACAGTTGCTCCAGCGCGGGGTTCTTGCCGGTCCGAAACTGATCGAGGTCGACCTTGCTGCGAGGCTCGGAGAAGCGCGCCACGTGAGCGTCCGGCTCGCGAACCAACAAACACGCATGCGAGATCGCGTCGATGCCGGCGGCCACCACCTCCGACGGCTTCGCCGGAAACAAGGTGGCGTGAGCCCAGACCAACATGCCTTGCCGGTGCGCTTCTGCCGTGATCTTCCGGACGAGATCCGCGTCGAGGTCGGCGTAAAGCTTGATCGCGGTTGCATAGGTTCCGTGCGCGTTCGCAACGGCGAGCGGCAGATCGGTCTGGTCGGTGACCGCCTGCATCCACGGCACGTGACCGGCCGTGCCTCCGGCCGACACCAGCGCCGTCCGCTTGTCTGTGAAGAATGCCGGACCTGCCATCAAGGCCGCGTAGTAGATGTCGGCGCCTGGGATCTCACCGACGAGGCTGGCGCGCGCGATATCACCCAGCGCGCGAAGATCATCTGCCATGTCGCGGACGGCAGTGACGCCGCCATACAGGTCACGGCGTAGCATGGCCTCGGCCTGGCGCCGGTTGGGCGGCGTCGCCAGGTGCACGTGCGAATCGATGAGGCCTGGGATGAGGTAGCGGCCATGTAGATCGACGACTCGCGCCTTCGTTGAGTCGTCTGCGCTGCCCCCCCCCGCTGGCGAGACTTGTTGAATGCGTTCCCCAGAAACCAGCACATCCATGTTTGCCTGCGGCTTGCCGCCGTTGATCAGCGTCGCTCCGCGGTACAGAACAATTGTCTCGCTGCTCGGCTGTGCAGGCGCCGGCGTGTCAGCGTATGCAACTGCAACAGGTAGCAGCAGCACGAGGATGACGAAGCAAATCACTCGACTCGTCACTAAGGGCCGGGATGTCCCCACGCGCCGGCGCGTTCGCAACGTGTTGCACTCCTCGGCAGCTCCCTGAAGTCGCATTGTCGGTCGCTCAAAATAGCCAACGGTCAGAGTGCCTCGCGGGTGGGCGATGGTCAAACGTTATCGTGTGCGACCGCGGATGGGAGCATTTCATGCATATAGGCGGCAAGAGGCCGCCGAATCAGCAAGTGCACGGCCGTGACGCGACGGTTCTTGGTTCGTAGCGAAAACCAAGGCTCGACTTAGCCGCATTGGGTGTCAGCCGGCAAATGAAAACTCATTAGCGCTGAGAGATGCGTATGGCAAACCTTGCGAACGTCGCCGTAAACACCGAGCCGTCGCGGTGGACGAAGTGACCCGAATGTTGGACATCGAGTCGGTGAACATGGACTTCCCCCGGTGCACTAGGCATTCCAGGCCTATGAGTCTGCACAAGCTGACACGTCATCGAGGCGCCTTCCCCACGACGATGCCCTAATTAAGTTGATTTATCTGGCGCTCTGGAATATCTCGAAGCGATGAACCTTGCCGATCATTGTTGGAAGGCAACGCTCAACCGATTCATGGTCCAGTTCGAGGGCATTGACAACTCGTTCGGTAGCTATCAATATATCGAAAGGTAGCTTACGATTGAGGTATAGGTGGCGACCAGGCGAGAGAAACTGAAACATGATTCGACAGGTGCGTGGGCAAAGCGGTTGTACTTCGCTTCTCGCGCAATGATGGATTCCCTCTTGCGTCCTTACGATATTGGATCGACGCAATGGTATGTACTGCACCAGTTGGCGAACGAGGGGCCGACGATGCAGCGAGACCTGGTCCTCATGCTCCAGATCGAGCGGGCAACGCTGAGTGGCGTCGTGACAACGCTGGTGCGTAAGGGACTCGTCGATCAAACATCCGACACTGAGGATCAGCGTCAACGGATGCTCCAGCTGACGAGCGCGGGCCAGAAGCTTTGGAAGGAGCTCCCCGACCCTATCGATTTGATACTGACCGTGGCCTTCGGCGACGCCGACCCTGCCGAGCTGGCGATTGCTCGTCGTGTACTGCAGACCGCAACGCAGCGACTCAACGAACACGTTCTGGAAGCCAATAAATGACGATTTTAGTGACAGGTGGAACGGGGCTTGTGGGCTCTAGGCTTTTGCAGCGGTTCATCGATACTGGAGTGGACTGCCGTGCGCTGGTTCGTCCGGGAAAGGAAGTTCCTGTGGGAGTGACGCGTGTTGAAGGCGACCTGCTGGATGCAGCCACGTTGCAGCGAGCGTTGGAAGGCGTTTCGGCGATCGTCCATCTTGCCGCCGTCTTCCGGACGCAAAATGACGATGACATCTGGCGCGCAAATTTCGATGGCACCAAGAACTTGATTGCGGCGACGAAGTTATACGCTCCGGAAGCGCGCTTCGTGATGGCAAGCACCGGGCTCGTCTACGATGCGGACGCCACTCACCCCGGACTCGAAGACGACGCGACGCATCCTACGCTTGCGTATCCGGCAAGCAAGGTGGCTGCGGAGAGCGAGCTTCGTGGTAGCGGACTGAACTGGAGCATCCTTCGTCTTGCCTTTGTCTACGGCGATGGAGATGGGCACTTGGCTTCGGTGCCACCGATCGTCGAGAGATTCAAGTGGCACCCCGCGAAGACGTTCAGCCTGGTGCATCAGCGCGATGTTGCTGGCGCAGTAGAGCTTGCGCTAACGGGCGCGATGGACGGGCTGGTCGTGAATATATGCGATGACGCGCCGGCCAGCCTGTATGAGATGGCGAGCCTGGTGGGATCTTCGATCGAGGGCTCAGCGGAGCCTTTGAATGATCCGTGGATGGGGCGCATGGACGGAGCGCGGCTTCGCAGTCTTGGCTTCCAGCCCACGATACCCACCGTGTATCAAGCAGCACGGCAGGGAATTCTGTAAAGCCTATTTCCGCCAGCCTAGCCCGCGGATCGCACTAAAGAGCGTTCCCGGGGTATTTTATGCTTGCGTTGACTCATGGCGTCTCCGGACTTCGCGGCAGTCTCCTGCCCGAGGTCCGTTTGCACAAAATCTAGGAAACGCTCCGTAATTGCTTCGTATTCAACCTTGGCGCCCTTCTCTCGAAGCGTGGCCGCGATTGCGTGAGCATGCTCCTGCAACGCCGCAGTCACGGTGGCGAGGCTGCGAAAGCACTGGATGTTGATTTGCGCGTTTGACTGAGCCAGATTTTCATAAACCACTACGCCACAGATTCTGGGTCGCCAGGCGTGTGGCACGCGGCAAAGGTCGCGCTGGCGTGGCTCACCACTCGGCGAAAACACGGCTCAATCGAGCGCGCAAATCAACAGCCGGCGTCCAAGTCGCGGCGGGTGTGCCGTCCATCGCCATCGACACGTCAGCCCCTCCCGAAGCTCAAGAGCAGTTCGCGACCGTCCACGGTCCGGCCGTACTTCCTGCCGGCCTCGCTCGTCTTGCGAATCCACCAAATACCGTCCCGGGTGACGTGCTCGCCCAACAGCTCGCAGCCTGTCTCGACCAGCTCGCGCGACGCGGCATCGTCGTGCGGGGCTGACCCATGCGGCACGGGCCGGAGGCGAAGGCGGCTTAGCGAGCCCGCGTCGGCCGTTTATCCATTTTGATCTCGCATAGGGTTTGGCTGGCCCAAAGAAGAAACCGATCGGTCTTCCCACCCTTCTGGAGAGAACTCGTTTAAGTGCCCACAAGAGGGACAGGGGGCCGGCCAGAAGGCAGCGGCTGGCCCGAACGCGTACGCGAACTGCAGGTGACAAAGGGCACATGTCACTGCGTACATGGAACCGGCCCCGACGCCGGCTTTTCGATAGAAGGTTGAGCACCCAGATCACAAGTATACGAGTAACCTCGTCAACTTGGTTATTAGTGACCGTTCGGCTACAAGGCGATAAGTGCCTCCCGTTCATAGACGTAAGCGCGAGGATGATGATCATTACCCGAGAGCGCGATGAAGGAAGTAGACGTAACGCGGCAGGAAGCTCGCCCGGTGCGAGACGCATTGCTGAAAGTGGATAGGGCCTTGAGAGACCAGTTGAAGGTAGCTGCAGCCTTAGAAAAGCGACTATTGATCGATATCACCGAAGAAGCTCTGAGAGACTGGATGAGGCGTTTCAACGAACGGCGGGAGCTGTCTGGCGGGCGAATATCCGACTTGGATCAGCCGGCAGTGCTTTCGCGCGAGTAAGAACTCTTGGAGCAACGACGGAGCTTTTTCATCCACTCTCGGAGAGGAAGCAGCGATGTCCGTCAATCGACGAAATTGTTACCGAGTGGTGTTAGTGCTTGGAAACTGGGCGGTGCGTTTCGATAGCAGCGGGGACGAAGCGGGGTTTCCCACGCTCCAGGCTGCGATCGATGCAGCCAGGTCGATGGCGCGAACTCGCTGGTCGGTATATGGGCTCGAAAGCGGCGTACACATCGAGTATCCGGACGGCACGATCGTTGACGACCTAACGTTCACAACGTAGCGAGTCTCGGCGCACGCAGCTGCAGCAACGGAACCGGTATGTCTCTAGAAGGACGCACTTGCTACCGAGTCATGTTCGTTCGCGACCATTGGATAGTCCAGCTTGAAAGCGGCGCTATCGATTCGACTTATGTCGCGAAGCAGACGGCAGTAGCTGCAGCCCGATCGATGGCGAGGGCGCACTGGATACTTTACGGCGCTTCGAGCTACGTCGAGATCGAACTTCCAGACGGAAGTATCACGAAGGATTACGCGTTCGGCGTGTAGTGCCGCGAGCAAACGTGCTCCGTTGTGACGACCCTTCTTCGTTGGCCCGCCGCCTCAAGCCGTTTGGCGACGGTTCCCCCCTGTGCCGGCTGACGGGGCGACACTTCTTCCATCGCCTTACCACACACATGAACCCTGGCGCCCTATATCTACTTCGGCTGGGAGAGCGTATACGTGTAAGCGCTCCACTCCTGCCCTCAGACGCGACGAGCACTCTCGATCACGAGTAGCCCGCTACTGATCTCTTCCGATCAGCCGCTTCGTTTTCGGCAGCATACCTTTTCCCCTGCGCGATCCCGCCGGGCTGTCGAAAGGTTCCGCTATGAAATCCACCACCGCGATTCGCTCGGGCAGGCTTACGCTGCAGTCGTTCGCCACAGTCACTACGAGCAGCAGACTCGAAGCCCTGCAGGCTGCTATAGGCGTGGAACAGAGGCGCACGACGTTCGAAATCGTTCCCCTTGAAGATCAGTCAGCCGGCCATCGGCGTTTCGATTTGCGTGCAGATTCCGCGAACATCGGTGCCGCCATCGACACCGTGCGATCACTGCTCGGCTCGCTGATGGATGCCGCTGATCGGGGCATGCTCTGTGACTTCGAAGTCGCTGAGGGCGCCGATTTGCTCCATAGAATTCCCGGAAAGCCCACCTACGCGTCGCCGCTGGGCCTTCTGCCAAACAGGCTGACCAGCCCGGGTTCGCAGTGATCGCGCACGCGCCGAGCGATAGACGCCGGCTGATTCACTCCCACGACTGGTTTCCCGTAGGAATCGTGCGCCCGCTGCCAGATCGGCCGCTGGAATTTCAAATCCGCGTAGAGGAGGAAGCAGCACATCGCGGCGCATTTTCGGGCGGCGCGTTTGTCGTTGGTGAATCGCGGGCTCGCGTCGACCCCAAAGATGTGCTGGCGTGGCGCTATCTGCCGCACGATGTGCCTGCTGATGTCGCTGACGCGTCCTCACCTCCCATTTAGCTACTGAGGCGGATGCTAGCTAGCAGCTAGGGAGTGCCCCCATGAAGACGACAGGAATGAACGGCGCTGATGGATCTGAGCCGGCGACTCGCTCGCCAATGACTCCTGACCAGCAGCGGCTCCAAACACTTGAAGCGAAAGCACTCGCGTTCGATCTGATCTTATGCGCGGTCATCGATTGCAGCGAACGTCGGAGCATGATTCTCGACGCGATAGATCGGGACATGAGTGAATGGGACAGGCGCGCCACAGTAGCGGCTCAATCCGAGCTTGCGGAAGCTGCTAGAGCGCAGGTGAGCCGCATACTGCAAGACTTTCGCAGTATCTCGAAGTCAGAAAGAACCAACTGAGTCTCGATCTCCGCGACTTCGACCCGTAGCATCGCCCTCTAACATGTCGCTCAAGCCAGATGGCTTGCTTCTCGCGCGCTTCTTCGCGGGCGGAATTTTCACTTCAAACTTGAAAGTACTCGCGTCTCGCGCAACGAGGATCATGCCATCGCCCTCCGGCATTGATCCCACTGGCTTCCATTCGCCACCTACGTAGTACAGAGACCACTCGAAGTAGTAGGCGTGGAATGCCTAGCGCACCGGGGCGCAGGGCTCGATCATCGACACTGACCCGAACAAGCTCGGCGAGCAGCTGGCGCGACTTGTGCGGCCGCAGCTTCAACGGCTCTGCGCGAACTGGCATCCAACGATGCCCGCAACAAACGTCATCTCATTCCTCGATGCTGGCCGGCGCCGTCTCGCTAAGCAGATCGCCGAACTCGAAACCGAACTGGATCTCGGGCTGGCAACCATGAAGGTGATGAGCACCTGCGATCGTTCCCCGAGATGGAGGGATGCACGATGTCGGGTGACGAGCTCTACAGATTCGTTCAGTCCCAATTCCGGGCCAAGCTGATCGTCGAGAAGAACCGAAAGTAGCCACCAGCAGCGCCCACCTGCATGTCATCGGCGGCACAGAGGGCCGGATGCGAAGGCGTGACAAGCTAGTCCACGCTGTAGGACTGCAAGCTCACCGGCGTTGTCGGGCTGCACTGCGCAACCTGATTTGTATCCACGGTCAGTGCGCCGTTGCGCGCCCAAAGGCTCCCATGCGACGTGACGCCCGTGGTCAGCGTGATGCTCGTCAGTGCCAGGATATTACCAACGAACGCAGTCGCAGTGCCGAGCGTGGCCGAGCTGCCGACCTGCCAGAAGACGTTGCAGTCCGTACCGCCGTTGATGACGACAACATTGGCGCCGCTGGCCGTCTTCAATGTCGAGCCAATTTGGAATATGAAGATCGAATTCACATTCGCTTGCGCATCGAGCGTGAGGGTTCCGGTCAGCTGAGCCGATGTCGAGAAGCAGTAGACGCCGGGCGTAAGCGTCATACCTCCAAGGTCGGTGCCGGTCAGGTTAGTCGTGCACGCTTGCCCGGCGAGGCTGTTGTATGCGGTCGTGATGTCCGCCTGAGCCCCCGAAGCAGTGGCATCGTTCGCATGGATCGTGCCGCCCGAAACGGTCCCGGGTGGAAATCCGGTTACCGCAGTTCCGGGGCTGACGCCGAGATCGCCTGTGACTGCGGTCGCACCGGTATTCGTTACCGCAGATCCTGCAAGCGCTGCGAAGCTCCCCGCCTGGCCGAGCGGCGGCGCCACTTGAGCGACGGCGGTGCCCGCACGCAGAGCACCGAGGAAAATCAGTGCCATCAGGTATTGCGAACCGTACTTTTGCATCTTGATCCCCTGGTTAGGTTACGTATCACTCATGTCTCGGCCTCTGCCAGCGCGGCATCGTCGAACATGAGATGTCTTGGAAATGGGCTGTCGCCGCTGGATCGCGCTGTCAGCGGTATTCACGCGTCAGCCGATCACGTGGGAAGTAGATTTCTGGACAGGCCGCTACCAGATCTTCTCGCTGCGCTTGGCACCAAGCTTCGCGAAACTGTCGGAATTCGGAGATTTCACCGCAAACGCCACAACTTAGGTCGGCGTCGCAGGCCATCTCACGTTCTAGGAAGGAATCCTTACCGCAGTGGATGCATCGGATGCGAATGCGCCGAATAGCACGGGCGCGCAAGACGATGGTTGTAGCCCCGATCGATTCAAAGATATTGATGCGTTTCCCCTGTTGAGAGGTACAGTGCGCCTTTTAAGCTGAATGCGCGAATGTGAAGGCGAAATAACAATTGCTACGTCGTGCCGCGGCGTATGGCTGAAGAGCCATGGCTACAACTTTCTATATAGCTGCTTCAATTTTTCAACAATCCGAGTTGATCGATCCGGCAGAATTTCCGTGCCCAAAGCCGGCCGCCTCAAGCCGTTTGGCGACGGCCACCCCTCTGGCCGGCTGACGGGGCGCCACTATCTTCGACCCCTCATACTCCGTACATGTGCACGTGCCGCCCCTGAAGTCGTCGGCGAGC
>Ga0105249_10000272_pt1 | contig 54568 bp, 49 predicted proteins | sample KBSS44metaG_FD_81522 | JGI IMG/M metagenome (GOLD analysis project Ga0105249, IMG submission 81522) | Switchgrass rhizosphere microbial communities from Kellogg Biological Station, Michigan, USA - KBS S4-4 metaG | ecosystem: Host-associated > Plants > Roots > Rhizosphere > Soil | place... | reverse complement strand
GAAGCCGTGGCATGGCTGCGCGCGCAGGGCATCGACGCCAAGCGCGCCGAGGTCGCGCTCGATGCGAGCCTCGGCAATCCTGGACTTGCGCTGGCCTGGCTCGCCGACGACACGCTGGAGCTGCGCAAGGCCTGCCTCGACGACCTGGCCGCGCTGACGCAGGGCCGGCGCCCGGCGGCCGAAGTGGCCGAACGCTGGGCAGCCGATCGGCCGGATACGCGCCTGTGGCTTGCGGCGGCGCTGGTTCGCGACGAGGCGTCGCGCCTGGCGCGCGGCGAAACCGCCACGCTCGGCTTGACCGCGCGCAGCGAAATCCCGAAGCTAGCGGCGTGGTTCGACCGCGCCAATCGTGCGCGCGGTCTGCTCGCCACGCCGCTGCGCGGGGAACTGGTCCTGCTGGACCTGTTGCGTCAGTGGCCGGCGGGCGAACCTACTGCGAGGAGAGCATAGGTATGTCGACTCCGGCATCGGGAGGCGCACCGCGGCAGGGCATCCTGTCGCTGGCGATCAAGGACAAGGGCGCGCTGTTCAACGCCTACATGCCGTTCGTGCGCGGCGGCGGGCTGTTCGTGCCGACGACCAAGCGCTACAGCCTCGGCGACGAGGTGTTCATCCTGCTTTCGCTGATGGAAGACAAGGATCGCCTGCCGGTCGCCGGCAAGGTCGTCTGGATCACGCCCGCGGGCGCGCAGGGCAACCGCCTTGCCGGCATCGGCGTGCAGTTCGGCGACTCCTCCGACGGCGAAGCGGCGCGGACGAAGATCGAGTCGATCCTGGCCGGCATCCTGACGCAGGAACGGCCCACCCACACGATGTAAGGCTCGCGATGCGGATACTGATCCTCGGCGCCGGCGGTATCGGCGGCTATTTCGGCGCGCGCCTGGTCGAAGCCGGCAGCGACGTTTCGTTCCTGGTTCGCCCGGCCCGTGCCGCCTTGCTCGCCGTGCACGGCCTGCGCGTGTTCAGCGGGCGCGGCGATTTCGCGCGCCAGGTGCGCACGGTCACCGCGGCCGACGCGCACTGCGATCTGGTGATCGTCTCGTGCAAGGCGTACGACCTCGAGGCGTCGATCGCGTCGATCGAGCCTGCAATAGGGCCGTCGACCCGCGTGCTGCCCTTGCTGAACGGCTTGCGCCATCTCGACGCGCTCGATGCCGCGTTCGGGCAAGCGCATGTCCTCGGCGGCCTTTGCCACATCTCGGTCACGCTGGAAGACGACGGCGCGATCCGCCAGTTCGGCGCGCTCGAGCGGCTCACGTTCGGCAGCCGCGATCCGGCGCAGCCGGTGCCAGCTGCAATCGGCGGCGCCTTGCGCGCACTTGGGCCCCATGTCGTCGAAAGCGGCAACGTGACCGCGGCGATGTGGGACAAGTTCGCCTTCATCGCCACGCTGGCCGGCATCACCTGCCTGATGCGCGGGGCAATCGGCGAGATCGTCGCGACGGCCGAAGGTGCCGCTCTCGTGCGACGGCTGCATGGCGAATGCGCCGCGGCCGCGGCACGCAGCGGCTATGCGCTCGACGCCGCCGCGATCGACGCGGCGCTCGGCATCCTGACCACGGCCGGCTCGCCGCTGAAAGCGTCGATGCTGCGCGATCTCGAACGCGGCGCGCGCACCGAATGCGAGCACATCCTAGGCGACCTGCGCGCACGCGCGAGCGGATTCGGCGTCGATACGCCGCTGCTGGCGTCCGCGCTGGCGCATATGCGCGTGTACGAGGCGGGGCGAAGTGCTTAGAGCGCGAGATTGCAACACGAAGAGTACGAAGGGTAGTTGAAGCAGGCTTCTTTTGAAGGTGCTCGTCATTGCACCGAAAATTTCGTGGGACTCGATGCGCGCTGTTCCCTCCCCGCTCGTGGGGAAGATGCCGAAGGCGGAATGGGGCTCTCTGTTCTTGTCAACGGATGTGCGTCGGCAAGAGGCTATGCCGTTCTATTCGGTTGACCCGTTTGGAAGCGAAGATCGCAACACGAAGAACACGAGGAAGAATCTGAAATAAGCATTTTCCTTCGTGCTCTTCGTGTCCTTCGTGTTTCAGGCTTTACTCTTTCAGGCTCTACACCTTCGAAGCACCCACCGCATCCCGCGCGTATTGCTTGATCGTCGCGAGCATCGCGGCGAGACCGTTCGAGCGGGTCGGCGAGAGGTGCTTGGCGAGGCCGATCGCTTCGATGAAGCGCGGTTCGGTCGCGAGGATTTCGTCGGCGGATCGACCGGAATACACGCGCAACAGCAGCGCGATCAAGCCCGAAACAATCGACGAGTCGCTGGTCGCGCGGAAATCAAGGTGGCGCGCGTCTCCGCGCGCGTCCAGCCACACCTGCGACTGGCAGCCCTGCACCTTGTTCGCCTCGGTGCGCGCTTCTTCCGGGAATGGCGGCAGCTTGCGGCCGAGGTCGATAAGGTACTGGTAGCGTTCGGTCCAGTCGCCGAAGAACGCGAATTCCTCTGCGATCGCGGCCTGCGCCTGCTCGGCGCTGGATTCGGTGGGTTCAAGCTGGGCATTCATCGGGCTTCACCACCTTCCAGCGCGGCCCCTGCGGGGTGTCCTCGATGACGATGCCGCGCGCGAGCAACTCGTCGCGAATGCGATCGGCCTCCGCGTAATTGCGTGCCTTCTTCTCGGTAACACGCAACGCCACGAGCCGCTCGATCTCCGCGACATCGAGATCGACACCGGCCGCGGTCTGCTTGAACCACGCCTCCGGATCCTGCTGCAGCAAGCCGAGCAGCTCGCCGCCGGCGAGCAGGGCGCCCTTGGCGGCGCTGCGTTCGGCCGGCGTCTTCGCCGCGCGCGCCGTATCGGCGAGCTGCGCGAGCACGGCGAATGCGGCCGGCGTATTCAGGTCGTCGAGCAGGGCGGCTTCGACGTCCTCCGCACCGGCGTCGCGGTCCGCCGGCACGTCGGCGAGGTCACGCAGCAGGTTGTAGTAGCCGTCCAGCGTCGAGCGCGTCTGCTGCAGGGTCGTGTCGGACCAGTCCAGCGGCTGGCGGTAGTGCGCCTTGAGCAGCAGGAAGCGCAGCACTTCGGCCGGGTGTTCTTCCAGCAATGCGTGCAGCACGCGCACGTTGCCGAGCGACTTCGACATCTTCTTGCCGTCGAAGGTCAGCATGCCGTTGTGCAGCCAGTAGCGCGCGAAGATGCGGCCACCGTGCGCGCAAGTGCTCTGCGCAACTTCGTTCTCGTGGTGCGGAAACAGCAGATCGTTGCCGCCGGCGTGGATGTCGATCGTGTCGCCGAGATGCTTCTCGGCCATCGCCGAGCATTCGATGTGCCAGCCGGGCCGGCCGCGGCCCCAGGGGCTGTCCCAGCCGGGCAGATCCGGCGTCGACGGTTTCCACAACACGAAATCGGCGGGATTCTTCTTGTACGGAGCGACCTCGACGCGCGCACCGGCGATCATGTCGTCGGTCGAGCGGCCGGACAGCTTGCCGTAGTCGGCGAAAGTACCGACGTCGAACAGCACATGGCCCTCGGCCGCGTAGGCGTGGCCGTTCGCGATCAGGCGCTCGCACATCGCGACGATCTCGCCGATATGCGCGGTCGCGTGCGGGACCACGTCGGGTACGTCGGCGCCGAGCCGCGCCATGTCGTCGCGATACGCCTCCGTATAGCGATCGGTGATGCGCTCGATCGGCACCCCGGCCTCTTTCGCGGCCTCGTTGATCTTGTCGTCGACATCGGTAATGTTGCGTGCGTAGACGACGTTCGGATAGTGGCGCCTCAGCAGGCGGGCGAGCAATCCGAACACGACCGGCGGACGGGCGTTGCCGATGTGCACGTAGTTGTAGACGGTCGGGCCGCAGACGTACATCGTCACGCGCCCCGGGTCGGCGGGTACGAAGTCTTCGGTACGTCGGGTCAGGCTGTTGTGGAGTCTCAGCTGCATCGTTTCCGCCTCTTCGGCCCACGATGATAGCAGGGCGAACCGGGCCTCGATTTCCGTCTCCCGCGGCGGGGAAATTCCTGAATATAACGAAAAGCTTAGGCGTGGGTTCAGCGATTTGATGCTGTAATTGCGGTGAAAGACGCTGGACGAAAGTCCGTGCCCCTGGTTGGCGAAGCCGGCATCGATCGGCGCAATGTTCGGATTCGGTTTGGAGAACTTCATGAAAGTATTCGTATTCACGGCAGCGCTGCTCCTGGCGGGAACCCAGGCCAGTGCGCAGGATCGCGGTTACGACCGCGGGGCTCCGCCCCAGGATCCGCCGGACAACGTCAAGGTCGCCTGGGCCGACGTGCTGCGCGTCGACCCGATCTACGACCGCGTGCAGACCAGCGCGCCGCGCGAGGAATGCGAAGACGTTCCGGTCGAACGCCATGTCGACAACGGCAACAAGGCGGCCGGCACGGTGCTCGGCGCCATCGTCGGCGGCGTGCTCGGCAGCACGGTCGGCAAGGGCGACGGCCGCAAGGCGGCCACGGTCGCCGGCGCGGTCGTCGGCGGTGCCGTCGGCAACAACGTCGCGCAGGACGGCAACCAGTACTACCAGGGCACCGAGCGCCGCTGCCACATGGTGCGCGACGTGGCCGACGAGCGCCGCGTCGTCGCCTACGACGTGCAGTACCGCTATCGCGGCGATGTCTACATGTCCCGCTTGAACTACGATCCGGGCGACCGGCTGCGCGTACGCGTCAGTATCGAGCCGGCCGAGTAGGCTGCTCGAACGCCTCGAACACGACCGGGCCTGGCCCGGTCGTTTCGTTTCCGCCATCGGCAGACGTCTTGCCGCATATTGCAGCGCGGCAGATTTGTCGTTAAGGTTGCTGGCCAATGAACAAGATCGCCTTCCAGCCGCAGATCGTCACCAGCGCCCGCATGGCCGCCGGGATGACCTCGCGTGCTCGCCGACCGGAAATCGTCATCTCCGCCGGGTAGGCTGTCGCGCGTCTTCACGATTCGACGAAAACCCGGCCCCTGCGCCGGGTTTTTTGCTTTGGTTTTCCAGCGCACGACTTCATGGGCGCGAAGAACGAACGGGCCATCCGTGGCCGGACTTTTCAACTGACAGCAGGTTTGGTGATGGCACTCAGACATTTCTTGAACACGCAGGACTGGTCCCGCCCCGATCTCGATGCGTTGCTCGACCAGGCAGCGGCGTTCAAGCGTTCCAAGCTCGGCAACCAGCTGCAGGGTAAATCGATCGCGCTGCTGTTCTTCAATCCGTCGATGCGCACGCGCACGAGTTTCGAGCTCGGCGCTTTCCAGCTCGGCGGCCACGCCGTCGTGCTCGCTCCGGGCAAGGATGCGTGGCCGATCGAATTCGATTTCGGCACGGTCATGGACGGCGATGCCGAGGAGCACGTCGCCGAAGTCGCGCGCGTGCTGTCGCGCTACGTCGACCTGATCGGCGTGCGCGCGTTCCCGAAGTTCCAGGACTGGGCGGTCGATCGCGAAGACCGCGTGATTCGCGCATTCGCCAATTACGCCACGGTGCCGGTGATCAACATGGAAACGATCACGCATCCATGCCAGGAACTGGCCCACATCCAGGCGTTGCAGGAGCGTTTCGGCAAGGACCTGACTGGCAGGAAATACGTCCTCACCTGGACCTACCACCCGCGCCCGCTGAACACCGCGGTCGCCAACTCGGCGCTGCAGATCGCCACGCGCTACGGCATGGACGTGACCTTGCTGTGCCCGACGAAGGACTACCTGCTCGATCCGCGCTACATGGACTTCGCGCAGCGCAATGTGGAAGAGAACGGCGGCTCGCTGACGATCAGCCACGATCCGCAGGCCGCCTATCGCGGCGCGCACGTGGTCTACGCGAAGAGCTGGGGCGCGTTGCCGTATTTCGGACGCTGGGCCGAGGAAAAGCCGATCCGCGATGCGCACAAGCACTTCATCGTCGACGAAGCGAAGATGGCACTGACCGACCACGGCGTGTTCAGCCACTGCCTGCCGCTGCGCCGCAACGTCAAGGCGACCGACGCCGTGATGGATTCGCCGGCCTGCATCGCGATCGACGAGGCGGAGAACCGCCTGCACGTGCAGAAGGCGATCATGGCCGCGCTTGCAAAAGAAGCGAGCCGTGCGTGATCGCAAATCCCTTCGAGGATGTGGATTCGGCAGTGGCTGCACTGAATGCGTTTGCCGGGCCGGCGGAGGCATTCGAACTTCCTATTGTCGACTCGCTTTCGGACCCAGTGGGGATCGCTTTGGCGGTGATTCTGGACCATGCGCTGGCAAGAGGTTGGGAGCCAGACGGGTATGCGCAGCTGCAGGGCTATCGCATCTATCGCTACAAAATCTTGAACTGACGACTGGAAATTCTTCATGTCTCAATCAATTACCAAAGATATCGTCCTCGCGTTCTCCGGCGGTCTCGACACCAGTTTCTGCGTGCCGTACCTGAAAGAGCGCGGCTACGAAGTGCATACCGTGTTCGCCGACACCGGCGGCGTTTCCGCCGAGGAGCGCGCCTACATCGAGCAGCGCGCGCAGGAGCTCGGCGTCGCATCGCATCGCACGATCGATGCCGCGCAGGCGATCTGGGACAGTTTCGTCAAGCCGCTGATCCAGGCCGGCGAGTTCTACCAGGGGCAGTATCCGCTGCTGGTGTCGGACCGCTACGTGATCGTCGAGGAGTCGCTCAAGCGCTGCGACGAGCTCGGCACGAAATTCTTCGCGCACGGCTGCACCGGCATGGGCAACGACCAGGTGCGTTTCGACCTCGCCGTCAAGGCGCTCGGCGACTACACGATCGTCGCGCCGATCCGCGAGATCCAGAAAGAGCACACGCAGACGCGCGCCTACGAACAGCAGTATCTCGAAGCGCGCGGTTTCGGCGTGCGAGCGAAGACCAAGCACTACACGATCAACGAGAACGTGCTCGGCGTGACGATTTCCGGCGGCGAGATCGACCGCTGGGACGTGCCCGGCGAGGGCGCGCTCGGTTGGTGCGCACCGCGCGCCGAGTGGCCGGCCGAGCCGCTGCGCGTGGCGATCACGTTCGAACACGGCGAGGCGGTCGCGCTCGACGGCACGCCGGTCGCCGGAGGCGAGATCCTGAAGCGGCTCAATCCCGCGTTTGCACGCTACGGCGTCGGTCGCGGGCTCTACACGGGCGACACGACGATCGGCTTGAAGGGCCGCATCGTCTTCGAAGCGCCGGGACTGACCGCACTACACGTCGCGCATCGCGCGCTCGAGGAAACGGTCCTGACCAAGCAGCAGAACCGCTTCAAGCCGGAAGTCGGGCGCAAGTGGACCGAACTCGTCTACGAGGGCTTCTATCACGACCCGCTGAAATACGACGTCGAAGCGTTCCTTGCCTCGACCCAGCGCGTGGTCGACGGCACCGTCGTGCTGGAAACCCGGGGCGGCAACGTCTACGCGATCGAAGTGAAGTCGCCGCACATCCTGCAGACGCCGAAGGCGACCTACGCGCAGGAAGCCGATTGGGGCGTCGCCGAGGCCGAAGGCTTCATCCGTCTATACGGCATGAGCTCGACGCTGTGGGCGGAGGTCAATCGCAAGCGCTGAAGGGCAGCCTGCCTCCACGGTCGTCGTCATCCTCGCGAACGCGGGGATCCATTTTGCTTTGTTGCCCAAATCGAAAATGGATTCCGACTTCACCGTTTGGATGCCGGGAAACGCTCTGCCGGACCGCGGCAGCCCCAAATCGATGACACGAGCCATCCAGTGACCCCACTCCTCGACGACACCCTGCGACACCTGCGTGCCCTGGTCGCCTTCGACACGCGCAATCCACCGCGCAAGATCGACGGCGGCGGCATCTTCGCCTACTTGCGCAAACAGCTGAGCGGCTTCGACTGCACGATCGCCGATCACGGCGCCGGTGCGGTCAGCCTGCTCGCGATCCGCGGCAAGCCGAAGCTGCTGTTCAACGTGCACCTCGATACGGTGCCCGACTCGCCGCACTGGAGCGCGAGTCCGTTCGAACTGCGCGTCGACGGCGTGCGCGCCGTCGGTCTCGGCGCTTGCGACATCAAGGGCGCCGCCGCCGCGTTCGTCGCCGCCGCCGCGCGCAGCGAAGGCGATGCCGCATTCCTGTTCAGCAGCGACGAAGAAGCCAACGACGCGCGCTGCATCGCCGCGTTCCTGCGCGCGTTCCCTTCGCCGGGGACAGTCGGACCGTCCGGGCACGCGTTCGAGAGCGTCGTCGTCGCCGAGCCGACGAAAGGCGAAGCCGTGCTCGCGCACCGCGGCATCAGCTCGGTGCTGATGCGGTTCGCCGGCCGCGCCGGTCACGCGTCGGGCCAACAGACGCTCGCCGACAGCGCGCTGCACCAGGCGACGCGCTGGGGCGTGCGCGCGCTCGACCATGCCGAGTCGCTCGCCCACGCGCGTTTCGGCGGCCTGACCGGGCTGCGCTTCAACATCGGGCGCATCGAAGGCGGCATCAAGGCGAACGTGATCGCGCCGAGCGCTGAACTGCGCTTCGGCTTCCGTCCGCTGCCGTCGATGGACACCGATGAACTGCTCGGGACCTTCCACGGACTCGCCGATCTCGCGCCGATAGAATTCACCGAAACCTTTCGCGGCGGCCCGCTGCCGGGAGGCGACGTCGCGAACGCCGAAGCGCAGCGACTCGCCGCGCGCGACCTCGCCGATGCGCTCGACATTCCGATCGGCAACGCGGTCGATTTCTGGACCGAGGCGGCGCTGTTCTCGCATGCCGGCTACACCACGCTCGTGTACGGCCCCGGCGACATCGCGCAGGCACACAGCGCCGACGAATGGGTCTCGCTCGAACAGTTGCAGGCCTACGCAGAAAACGTCCAGCGGATTCTCACCACGACATGAACGCCGAAACCCACCTGCAAGTCCGCCAGACCATCGTGCGCCTGCTGTCGAGCATGGCGAGCGCGCGCGAGATCGACCAGTACCTGAAGCGCTTCGCCCAACTCGACGCCAAGCGTTTCGCCGTCGTCAAGGTCGGTGGCGCCGTGCTGCGCGACGACCTCGACGCGCTGACGTCGTCGCTCGCGTTCCTGCAGCAAGTCGGCCTGACGCCGATCGTCGTGCATGGCGCCGGTCCGCAGCTCGACGAGGAACTCGGCGCCGCCGGCATCAGCAAGCAGACCGTCGACGGCCTGCGCGTGACTTCGCCGGAAACGCTGGCGATCGTGCGACGCGTATTCCAGGCGCAGAACCTCAACCTCGTCGAGGCCCTGCAGCAGGTCGACGCGCGCGCGACGTCAATCTTGTCCGGCGTGTTCGAAGCCGAATTCCTGGACCAGGCGGTGCTCGGCCTCGTCGGTCGCGTCTCGCGCGTGAACCTCGCGCCGATCGAGGCGTCGCTGCGCGCGGGATCGATTCCGGTGATCGCCTCGCTCGGCGAGACCGTCGCGGGCCAGATCCTCAACGTCAACGCCGATTTCGCCGCGAACGAACTCGTGCGCGTGCTCAAGCCCTACAAGATCATCTTCCTGACCGGCACCGGCGGCCTGCTCGACGACGGCGGCAAGGTCATCGACTCGATCAACCTCAGCACCGAGTACGAGCACCTGATGGCGCAGCCGTGGATCAGCGGCGGCATGCGCGTGAAGGTGGAGCAGATCAAGGAGCTGCTCGACCGGCTGCCGCTGTCCTCGTCGGTGTCGATCACCAAACCGGACGAGCTGGCGAAGGAGCTGTTCACGCACAAGGGCTCCGGCACGCTCGTGCGGCGCGGCGAACGCGTCGACGTCCACACCGGCTGGGACGGCCTCGATCTCGATCGCCTGCGCGCGCTGATCGAAGCCGGCTTCAAGCGGCGCCTGGTGCCCGACTATTTCGAGCGCACGAAGCCGTTCAAGATCTATCTCAGCGAAAACTATCGCGCGGCGCTGATCCTGACGCACGAGGACGGCTTCACCTATCTCGACAAGTTCGCCGTCGCCGACGACGCACAGGGCGAGGGCCTCGGCCGCGCCGCCTGGCAGGTCATGCGCGCCGAGAACCCGCAGCTGTTCTGGCGCTCGCGCCACAACAACGTGATCAACCAGTTCTACTACGCCGAATCGGACGGTTGCTACAAGGAGCCGAAGTGGAAGGTGTACTGGTACGGCATCCGCGAGTTCGCCGACATCGAGCGCTGCGTGCAGCATTGCCGCACGCGCCCGGCGACGCTGAGCGACTGAGGGGCAGGGCATGTTCGCCACGCTGAAATGCACGACTGCGCCGAGACGGATGGATGGCCACCCGATGTTGCCGGCGGGGAAGGCCGCGTGAGCCTCGACCGCCGCCGCTTCCTCTCGGCCGGACTCGGCGCGGCCGGTACGGCGCTGGCGTCCGGTGCGAGTGCGCCGGCGACGGCGGCCGGGAGCGATGCCGCGCAGCGCGCGAGCGCGGGCAAGCGCAACGTGCTGCTGATCGTCGCCGACGACCACGGCTGCGATTTCAGCGCGAGCGGCGCGAAACCCAAGACGCCGTCGCTCGACGCGCTGGCCGCGGACGGCGTCTCGTTCACCGATGCCTACGCATCGGTGTCGTCGTGCAGTTCGAGCCGGTCGACCTTGTACACGGGCCTGTATTCGCATACGAACGGCATGTACGGACTGGCGCACGACGTCCACCATTTTTCGTTGTTCGGCGACGTCAAGACGTTGCCGTGGATGCTGAAGCAGGCCGGCTATGCGACGGCGCTGGTCGGCAAGCTTCACGTCGAACCGGAGTCGCAACTGGCCTATGACGCGTGGCTGCTGCCCGAGCGGCCCGGCGACCGTGACGTCGCCGCGATGGGGCGTGCGGCCGGACGCTGGATGCGCGAGCAGGGCGACAAGCCGTTCTTCCTGACGATGGCCTACAGCGATCCGCACCGCGCCGGCGATGTATCGAATTTCGGCAATACGCGCGATTGGCCCGAAGTGCAGCGCGTGCGCTACAAGCCGGCCGAGGTCGCCATTCCTTCGCACCTGCCCGATCTGCCGGGCGTGCGCGCGGACCTGGCCGAATATTGCGAGGCGGTCAGCCGCATGGATGCGGGCGTCGGATTGCTGCTGCGCGAACTCGACGCGGCAGGCCGTCGCGACGATACGCTGGTGATCTATCTCTCCGACAACGGACGGCCGTTTCCCGGCGCGAAGGACAACCTCTATCGCGAGGGCATCCGTCTGCCGCTGATCGTGCGCGCACCGGGAACCCGGCAGCGTGGCGCGACCCATCGCGCGATGGTCAGCTGGATCGACATCACGCCGACGATCCTCGACTGGACCGGTACGCCGCCGCCGGCCGGCTACCGCTACGCGCCGCTGCCGGGTCGCTCGATCCTGCCGATTCTCGAACACGCCGAGCCGAGCGGATGGGACGAAGTGTTCGCGACGCACAGCTTCCACGAAATCGACCAGTACTATCCGACGCGGTCCGTGCGCACGCGCCGCTACAGCTACTTCCTGAATCTGCAGCCCGCGCTCGAAGTGCCGATCGCGAGCGACGTCGCGCTGTCGCCGGCGTGGAAAGCGATCGTGTCGACGCCGGGCGCGCGGCTCGGCAAACGCACGCTCGAAGCGTTCCGGCATCGTCCGGCCGAGGAGCTCTACGACCTCGAGGCCGATCCCGACGAAGTCGTCAATCTCGCTCAAGACGCCGCGCACGCGAAGACGCTCGCGGACCTGCGCACGCGCCTCGATGCGTGGCGCACCGCGACGCGCGACCCCTGGCAGAAAGGCGTCACCGATCCCTTTGGACCTGCTCACTGATGGAAAACAATAGACGCATCGGCATCGTCGGCGCGCGCGGTCATACCGGCGCCGAACTGATCAAATTGATCGCGCGGCACCCGTCGCTCGAACTCGCGTTCGTGTCCTCGCGGGAACTCGACGGACAGCGCGTGTCGGAACACGTCGCGGAGTTCACGGGCGATCTTCGCTACGAGAACCTCGCACACGACGCGGTCGCGCAGAAAGAGGCGGACGCCGTCGTACTCGCGCTGCCGAACGGCAAGGCCGGCGAGATCGTCGCGGCGATCGATGCAACGAAGCCGGACACGATCGTCGTCGATCTTTCCGCCGACTATCGTTTCGACGAGCGCTGGTACTACGGCTTGCCCGAGCTGACCCGCGCGCGCTATGCCGGACAGAAGCGCATCAGCAACCCCGGCTGCTACGCGACCGCGATGCAGCTGGCGATCGCGCCGCTGAAAAGCGACCTGGCCGGGCCGCCGGCGTGCTTCGGCGTGTCGGGCTACTCCGGCGCCGGTACGACGCCGTCGGACAAGAACGATACGCAGAAATTGCAGGGCAACCTGATGCCGTATTCGCTGGTCGACCACGTCCACGAGCGCGAGGTGACGCGCCAGCTCGGCGTGCCGGTCGAGTTCATGCCGCACGTCGCGCCGCATTTTCGCGGCATCACGATGACGGTAAACCTGTGGCTGCAGCAGGCGACGACGGCTGCGGCGACCAAGGCACGCTACGGCGAGTTCTACGCCGGCGAACCGCTGGTGCGCGTCGTCGACGAGGCGCCCTGGGTCAGCGCGATCGCCAGCAGGCACTACGCGGAAATCGGCGGCTTCGCACTCGCGCCCGGCGGCAGGCGCGTCGTCGTCGTCGCCACGCTGGACAACCTGCTCAAGGGGGCGGCGACGCAGGCGATGCAGAATCTCAATCGCGCGCTGGGGTTCGATGAATTTGAAGGAATTCCCCTCGAGTGACGTCATTCCCGCGAAAGCGGGAATCCATTTTTACCGCCCTTCAATGGATTCCCGCTTTCGCGGGAATGACGACAAGAGGGAACCCACGCTCGACAACGGATGACAACCATGCGTCTTTCCCGATACTTCCTACCCACCCTGAAAGAAAACCCCGCCGAAGCGCAGATCGCCTCGCACCGGCTGATGCTGCGTGCCGGCATGATCCGCCAGGAAGCGGCCGGCATTTACGCGTGGCTGCCGCTCGGCTTGCGCGTGCTGAAGAAGATCGAGCGCATCGTGCGCGAGGAGATGGATCGCGCGGGCGCGCAGGAGCTGCTGATGCCGACGCTGCAGCTTGCCGACCTGTGGCGCGAGAGCGGCCGCTACGACGCCTACGGTCCCGAGATGCTGCGCATCCGCGATCGCCACGAGCGCGAGCTGCTGTACGGCCCGACCAACGAGGAGATGGTAACGGGAATCTTCCGCGCCGGCGTGCGTTCGTATCGCGACCTGCCGCTGAACCTCTATCAGATCCAATGGAAGTTTCGCGACGAGCAGCGCCCGCGCTTCGGCGTCATGCGCGGGCGCGAATTCCTGATGAAGGACGGCTATTCGTTCGACCTCGATGAGGCCGGAGCGCGGCGTTCGTACCAGCGCATGTTCGTCGCGTACCTGCGCGCATTCTCGCGCATGGGCATCAAGGCGATCCCGATGCGCGCCGAGACGGGGCCGATCGGCGGCGACCTCTCGCACGAGTTCATCGTGCTGGCCGAGACCGGCGAGTCGGACGTGTTCTGCGATGCCGGCGTGCTCGACCTGCCGATCCCCGGCGTCGACGTCGACTACGAAGGCGACCTGCAGCCGATCATCGACGCCTGGACGTCGCGCTACGCGGCTACGTCCGACGTGCACGACGCCGCACGCTTCGAAAGCGAGGTCGCGCCGCCGCAGCAGCTGCGTACGCGCGGCATCGAGGTCGGCCAGATCTTCTACTTCGGCACCAAGTATTCCGAGCCGATGCGCGCGTCGGTGACGCAGCCCGACGGCAGCGCAAGCGCGATCCACGGCGGTTCGTACGGCATCGGCGTGTCGCGCCTTCTGGGTGCCATCATCGAAGCGAGCCACGACGAGGCCGGCATCGTATGGCCGGACGCGGTGGCGCCATTCGAAGTCGGCTTGATCAGCTTGAAGCCTGGCGACGCGGCGGTCGATGCGGCGTGCGAAACCTTGCATGAGCAGCTCTCGGCCAAGGGCCTCGGCGTGCTGTACGACGATACCGAGGAGCGCGCCGGCGCGAAATTCGCGAACATGGACCTGATCGGACTGCCGTGGCAGCTCGTGGCTGGTCCGCGTGGGCTGGCCAATGGTGTCGTTGAGCTGAAGCGTCGCGCAACCGGCGAGCGCACCGAGCTGCCGATCGATGCGGTGGCTGCGAAGCTGGCTGGGTAGTCGCTTCATCTCTGAAAACGCAGCCTCATTTCGAAGCGACGAGCGTGTAGGCTGTTGACCATCTGCACCCAACAGGCGACAGCATTCTGCAACCAACAATCGACGTCATTCCCGCGAAGGCGGGAATCCAAATTGCTCCTGCAGCAAAAAATGGATTCCCGCTTGACCAGCTTCGCCGTTGAAAAGCGCCTCGCGGGAATGACGGCAAGGTTTGGAATACGTGATCAACCACCAATCCCTCATCCCATGACCGACCTCCTCTGGCAAAAACCCGGCACCCGCACCGACGAACGCATCATGCGGTTCCTGGCCGGCGACGACGTCGTGCTCGATCGCGAGTTCCTTCTGTACGACATCGAGGCGAGCAAGGCGCATGTCGGCGGCCTGGCCAACATCGGCATCGTCGGCGAAGCCGAGGCTGCGGCGATCGTGCGCGAACTGGATGTCCTCGCCGAAGACTTCCGCGCCGGCCGCTTCGTGCTCGACTCGCGCTACGAGGACGGCCATTCGGCGATCGAGGCGCGCCTGACCGAACGCCTCGGCGACGCCGGCCGCAAGGTGCATACCGGGCGCAGCCGCAACGACCAGATCCTAGTGGCGACGCGCCTGTGGCTGAAGGCGAAGCTCGCCGAGCTGAAGGCGACCTGCCGCGCGAGCGCACAAGCTTGTCTCGATCGCGGTGCGCGCGAATCGCTGCCGCTGCCGGGCTACACGCACCTGCAGCGCGCCGTGGTGTCTTCGACGGCGCTGTGGTTCGCAGGCTTCGCCGAAGCCTTCATCGACGATGCGCGCCGCGCGCAGGACACGCTGGCGTGGATCGACGCCAATCCGCTCGGCACTGCGGCCGGCTACGGTGTCAACCTGCCGCTCGATCGCGCGCATACGACGCAGGCGCTCGGTTTCGCGCGGCTGCAGATCAATCCGATCTACGCGCAGCTGTCGCGCGGCAAGTTCGAGATCGGTGCGCTCGACGCGCTCGGTACGGCGCTGCTCGACCTGCGTCGCCTGGCGTGGGACCTGTCGCTGTTCACTACCGCCGAGTTCGACTTCGTGCGCCTGCCGAGCGAGTACACGACCGGCAGCTCGATCATGCCGAACAAGCGCAATCCGGACGTGGTCGAGCTGATGCGCGCGAGCTACGCCAGCGTCGCGGCCGCGCGCACCGAGATCGAGCACCTGCTGTCGCTGCCGACCGGCTACCAGCGCGATCTGCAATTTTCCAAAGGTTCGCTTTTCCACGGTTTCACGCACGGCCTCGCCGCGCTGGCGCTGCTGCCGGACCTGCTGGCGCGTCTGGAATGGAACGTTGCGGCGATGCGCGCGGCGATCGAGCCTTCGATGTACGCCACCGACGTCGCGATCGAGCAGGCCGCCGCCGGCGTGCCGTTCCGCGAGGCGTATCGCCAGGCGGCCGAAGCCGCCGCAGCGGCCGGGCAGGGCAGGACACCGGAGTCGAGTCTCGCCGCGCGCGTGTCGCCGGGCGCCAGCGCCGACCTGCGGCTCGACGAGCTGCGCGCGCGGCTGCTCGCGCTGGAGCCCTGAGATGATCCGCCAGGCCTTCGCCGAGCAGACCTTGCCGCCGTGGCGCCGTGCGGTGCTCAAGGTCGGCAGCAGCCTGCTCAGCGACGGCCAGGGCGAACTCTCCGAGCGCCACGCGCGCGCGCTGGCCGGTTTCATCGCGGCTTCGCGCGCAGCCGGCCGCGACGTCGTGCTGGTGTCGTCCGGGGCGGTCGCCGCCGGCCGCGCACGCGTGCCGGCCGAGCTGCGCCGCAGCGGCGGGCTGGTCCTGCGCCAGGCGCTGGCCGCACTCGGGCAGACGCGCATGGTCGGTCTCTGGCAAGGCTTGCTCGACGTGCCGGCCGCCCAAGTGCTGCTGAGCCACGACGACCTGCGTAATCGCCGCCGCTATCTCAACGCGCGCAACACGCTGCTCGAATTGCTGCGCCTCGGCGCCGTGCCCATCATCAACGAAAACGACACGGTCGCGGTCGAAGAGCTCAAGCTCGGCGACAACGACAACCTGGCGGCGATCGTGGCAGCGCTGGTCGACGCGGATCTGCTGTTCATCGCGAGCGACGTCGACGGCCTGTACGACGCACATCCGCAGCGCGATCCCGCGGCGCAACCGATCGACGCGGTCGAGGCGATCACGCCGGCCATTCTGGCGATGGCCGGCGAGGCCGGCAGCGCAGTCGGCACCGGCGGCATGCGCACCAAGCTCGAAGCGGCGACGAAGGCCGCCAATGCAGGCATCGCCACCGTGTTGTTCAGCGGCGCCGACGCGCATGCGGTCGCACTGCTTGCCGAAGGCCGCTTCCGCGGCACGCGTTTCGCGGCATCGGGCAGCCGCCTGGCTGCGCGCAAATACTGGTTGCGGCACGCACCGGGCTCGGGCGGACGCATCCGCGTCGATGCCGGCGCCGCGCGCGCGGTGCTCGGTGGCGCATCGCTGCTGCCGGGCGGTATCGTCGGCGTCGACGGCGAGTTCGCGCGCGGCGACATCGTCGAGGTCGTCGCCGTCGACAACGACACTGCGCACGCCGTCGCGCGCGGCCTGTGCCAGTACGCCGCCAACGAAGTGCGCCGCCTGGCCGGCCGGCATACGCGCGATATCGAAGCGATCCTCGGTTTCAGCTACGGCGACACGGTGATCCGGCGCGACGACCTGGTCGCGCTGGCGGAGTCGGCGGCATGAGCGAGTTCGCGCCCGTACGCGACCTCGCGCTCGCCGCGCGTGCGGCCGGCGCGACGATCGCCGCGCTGTCGACGGCACGCAAACGCGCGGCGCTGGACGCGATGGCCGCCGCGCTGGAAGAGCAGGCGCCGGCGATCCTCGCGGCGAATGCGCTCGACGTCGACGCCGCCCTTGCAGCCGGTCGCATGGCGGCACTGGTCGATCGCCTGCGCCTGGATGCGGCGCGCCTTGCCGGCGTCGCCGCCGGCGTGCGCGCCGTCGGCGAGCTGCCCGACCCGGTCGGCCAGGTCACGCGGCGCGAGACCCGCTCCAATGGTCTTTCGATCGAACGCGTGCGCATCCCGCTCGGTCTCATCGCGATGATCTACGAGGCGCGGCCGAACGTGACCGCCGATGCGGCGGCGCTGTGCTTCTTCGCCGGCAACGTCGTGCTGCTGCGCGGCGGCTCGGAGGCAATCCACAGCAATCGCGCGATCGCCGGCGCGCTGTGCGGCGCTCTGCGAGCGCAAGGTTTGCCCGAAGCCGCGATCACCTTGATCGAGGACCTGCGCCGCGAGACCGTGCTGGAACTGCTGCAGCTCAGCGACCTGGTCGACCTGGCGATTCCACGCGGCGGCGAGAGCCTGATTCGCTTCGTCGCCGAGCACGCGCGCGTACCGGTCATCAAGCACTATCAGGGCGTATGCCATCTCTACGTCGATGCGAGCGCCGATCCGGACCGTGCGCTCGCGCTGCTGATCGACGGCAAGACGACGCGGCCGTCCGCCTGCAATGCCCTGGAGACCTTGCTCGTGCATGCGGATGCGGCACCGGGCTTCCTGCCGCGCGCCGTCGCGCTGCTGCGCGAGCGCGGTGTCGAGGTGCGCGGCTGCGCGCGCACGCAGGCGCTGGCGCGCGATGTCGCGGCGGCCGGCAACGCCGACTACGCTGCCGAATTCCTCGACCTGGTCATCGCGGTCCGCGTCGTCGACGACCTCGACGAGGCCATCGCGCACATCCGCCGCTACGGCTCGGACCATACCGAAGTCATCGCCACGCGCGACGACGCGGCCGCCGCGGCGTTCGTCGGCGCATTGCGTTCGGCCGTCGTGATGGTCAATGCGTCGTCGCGCTTCAGCGACGGCGGCGAGCTCGGACTCGGCGCCGAGATCGGCATCTCGACGACGCGCTTGCACGCCTACGGGCCGATGGGTGCCGAAGCATTGACGATCGAGCGCTTCGTCGTTCGCGGCGAAGGGCAGGTGAGGCATCCGCCTGCGGCGTGATGCCGTCTTCGAAGGGCCGCCTGCCTTCCGGCTGTTCAATGGATGCCCGCGTTCGCGGGCATGACGTCGGTAGGAAGTGGGCGCGTTCCCGCCGCGCGTGCCGAACGACGTCTGGCGCATGGGTTGCAGCGTCAGCGCGTCAGCCAACCCTGCGCGCGCGCGGTGCACAGCGCGTAAGGAAAGATCCAGAACAGCGCGAATGCCGAGAAGAATGCGTAGCCGATGCCGTAGATGAAGTCCCAGCTGCGTTCGCTGCGCAGGTAGTAGAGCATGTTGAACGCGGACACCAGCAGCACGGCGCAGCAGAAGCGCAGCAGCACATCCGGATGCACCGGCAGCAGCGTTACGAGCAGGGCGAGCGTGGCCCAGCCGATCGGATAGCGCAGGTTCGTGACGAACGATTCGACGACCGCGATCACGCGCGCGCGCAGCGGGCGCTTCCACACGATGCGGCCGATGAAGCGAAGTTCCTCGCGCACGTAGCTGCGATCCCAGCGCAGGAACATCTTGCACAGGCGTCGATAGGTGGTCGGCACCAGGGTGTGCACGATCGCGGCGCGCTGGTAGACGCAGTCGTAGCCCTCGTTGAGGATGTCGTTGGTCAGCGCACGGTCCTCGCCGTAGGTGCAGGGCCGGCCGAGGAAGCGCTGCTGCATCCAGGCGTCGACGACCTTGCGCACGACGCTGGCGCGATAGGCGGCGAGCGCGCCAGGGCAGCAATACACGGTGCCGTACGTGCTCTGCACGGCGCGCAGGAAATCGAACGACAGCGCGAAGCGCACCTTCAGCATGCGCGGGATCAGGCCGCCTTCGCGGTTGTAGACGCTGACCTTGCCCGCGACCGCGCCGACCTTCGGATCGGCGAACGCGCCGGCCATCGCGAGCAGCGTGTCGGCCTCGATGACGCTGTCCGAGTCTATCGTGACCATGAGCTCGCCGCGTCCGCGCCGGAAGCCCGCTTCCAGCGCCGCGCGCTTGCCGCGATTGGCGGCGAAGCGCAGCGGCGTGACGAGATCGGGAAATTCGCGTGCGGCGAGCAGGATGTGCGTCCAGGTGTCGTCGCTGCTGCCGTCGTCGACGACGAAGATCTCGAGCCGGTCCTGCGGATAGTTGGCGCGTGCCACCGATTCGATCGAACGCGCGACCATGGCGCCTTCGTTGTAGGCGGGAATGATCACGGTCATCGTCGGCGCATCGGCCATCGTCGCCAGCGGCGGCGGGCGATAGCGGAACCAGAACAAGGTGCGCACCAGCAGCATCGCCATGCCCATCGCGCCCCACAGGATCGCCGGACCGACGATGAAGCGTCCCCACTCGTGGTGCCGCGCCGAGTGCAGCACGCCATGGAATACGTTGTAGTACCAGCTGGCCCACAGCATCAATGCGAAGCCGAGCAGGATGAGTGCGCGATAGAGAGGGTCGCCGGGCTGGTCGTGGTAGTCGTGGACGCGGTGCCGGGAGGGTGCGGACAGCGCCGCTGCCTGGGGACGATTCATGCGCTTCGGAGGGCCTTGCGGAACAATGGGTCGATCTTCGATTTTCCGGGCCAACCTCGGATGAACGAAAAAATGGATTCTTAACTTCGCGGCCGATCGATGGCGCGGCGCGCGTCCGGGTATCATGTCGATACGTGCGGCAACGCCAGGATTCATGCGGGTTTGCGCCGCATCGCGCACGGGGTGAGTCCGATGTTTGTTTTTGCAAAGATGGAAAAGTAATGACGGCAGCATCGATGCTGGCGAGCACGGACCGGCTGCTGGTCTTCGCGCCGCACCCGGATGACGAGACGCTGGCGACCGGCGAACTGATCCAGACCGCGCTCGCTGCGGGTGCCTCGGTGCGCGTGATCTTTGCCACCGACGGCGACGACAATCCATGGCCGCAGCGCTGGCTCGAACGCCGTTGGCGCATCGACGCGAGCGCGCGTGCGCGCTGGGGCGCCAGGCGCCGGCGCGAAGCGATGGCCGCGCTCGCCGAACTCGGCGTGGATGCCGCCGCGGATGCGCGCTTTCTCGGCTGGCCCGACCAGGGTCTCACGGCGGCGTTGATGGCCGATGGCGACGCGGTCGCCGTGCTGGCGGACGAGATCGCGCGGTTCGCGCCGACTCAGGTCGCCGCGCCGATGCTGACCGACCGCCATCCCGATCACAGCGCGCTGCGCGTGATGGTCGATCTCGCCGTGCTGCGTGCGGGCGCCGCCTGCGTGCGCCTGGGTTATGTCGTGCACGGCGAAAAGACGTCGGCGAACGTGCGCCATCTTGCCGGCGACGCGTCGTATCGGCAGCGCAAGCAGCAGGCGATGCTCGCGCACACGAGCCAGATCGCCTTGAGTCGTCGCCGCCTGCTGGCATGGGCGGCGCGAACCGAAGCCTTCGATGTCGCAGAAGCCGGCGCCGGCGCGCCCGATCGCTCGATCGATCGCGTGCGGATTCCGCATGGTCCGGATTGGGCCTTTCGCCGCCGCCATGAGCTGCTGCTGATCGTGGCGACGCGCGCGGGCGAGCTGCGCTTTCGCGGCATCGTGCCGAGATTTCCGCAGGCGCGACCGATCGTGCTCGCCGATGCACAAGGACAGGCGCTCCGTGTCGAATGGGCCAGCGACGCCGTGATCGTCACGCTGCCGCCGCTGGCCGCTCCGGCGAGCGCGATCTACGCCAAGCTCGATCGCGTGCGGCCGCGCGTGATCATTTTCGATCGCGAGCCCTGGCGCGGCGCGGCCGAGCTGCTCGATGCGGCGAACGTGCCGGCCGTCGGTCGCCGCGCTGCGGCCAGCCTGACCTGATGCCGGCACCGGCATCGACACCGGTCGAGAGCGTCGTGCGCGTCCTCAGCAGGGACGGCGCGACCGCGGACCTGCATCTGGTACGGCCTGCAGGCGCGACGCGCGACGTCCTCGTGTGGCTGCCGGCGCTCGGCGTCGCCGCGCGCCACTATCTGCCGCTCGCCCATGCCTTGGCCGGCCACGGCATCGCCGTTGCGCTGCACGAGTGGCGCGGCATCGGCTCGAGCGATCGCCGCGCCGCGCGCCATGTCGACTGGGCGTATCGCGAACTGCTCGACGACGATGTTCCGGCCAGCCTCGCCGCCGTGCGCAAGGCGTTGCCGCAGGCGCGCCTCTGGCTCGGCGGCCACAGTCTCGGCGGGCAGCTCGCCACCTTGTTCGCGGCGCTGCACCCGGACGAGGAGGCGGGCCTGCTGCTCGTCGCGAGCGGCTCGCCCTACTGGCGTACGTTTCGCTGGCCCTGGGCCATCGCGGCGTTTGCGGCCGCGGCACCGTGGATCGCCTCGACGGTCGGCCATTTCCCGGGCCGCCGGCTCGGCTTCGGCGGCAACGAGGCGCGCGGCGTAATCGCCGACTGGTCCCGCAGCGGACTGCGCGGACGTTACGCGGCGGCCGGTATGGACGAGGACATCGAAGCGTTGCTCGCACGCCTGCGCCTGCCGATCCGCGCCCTGCGCCTGTGCGACGACTGGCTCGGACCGAAGGCCTCGATCGACTGGCTGCTCGGCAAGATGCCCGAGTCGCCACGCGAGGTGATGGCGATTTCGGCCGCCGATCAGGGCGGCGTGCCGGCCGATCATTTCGCCTGGATGAAAGCGCCACAGACCATCGCCGCGCGGTTGGCCGGGGCGGTCGCCACGGACCCCAGCGGGCGTGTATCGGGGTGAACGAGGAGGACATTATTCAGAAATCACGCAAAAATACGGTTTCAACGTATTGATTCGCTTGAACTCCTGACGCCAATGCCCATATTCCGACACGATTGTTCAGGTCGTCGCTAACGGAAACTTACTGGCGGCCTGTCATAATCGCCTGTTGGCATTGCGCGGTTCATTCGGTGCGGATCGTCGATTTTCCGCGCCTGCGCATGCCGGGATCAGTCGTTATTTGAAGGAAGGCTATGACATACGATATCGGTATCGGGCGTTGCACGGAAGTCGGTGAAGACACGGTCGTCGTCAAACTCGAAAGCGTGATGGTCAAGCGGCTGTCGCCCGACCAGCCCTGGCAGCGCTCGGGAACGAGCCTGCTGCGCCTCAACAGAAACCTCTGCAGCGCCACGCGCCCGCCCGAGCCCGACCGCGAGGTCTACATCGATCGCGCCGCGCTGTCGAAGCGCTCGATGGCCGCGCTCGACCTGGCCGGCAACGGCTCGACCGTTTCGGTCGACTTGCGCGCGCTGCTGAACGATCTCGACCCGCAGCCGTCGGCCGGCCCGCAGACGAAGGGGCGCACCGGAGACCGGAAGGCGCCGAGTCGGTGAGGTACCGCTCGCCGTTCGGCGAACGACCAGAAAACCCGGCCGCCGAGCCGGGTTTTTTGTGGGCGCGGGGTCGGCGCGGCGATCGATCGCTGCCTGCGCGCGAATCGACGCCGGCGCAGGACGACTAGCCGGCGAGGGCGCAACCGGGTTAGATTGTGCTCGCCTGTCCCAGCTGGCGACTAGCTGCGGTCTCTCAGGACAGCGTCAGCCGGCGAAAGCCAAGCGGCTGGGCGGGCACTCCGGCGAGGGAAGATGACGCGAGTCGCGATCCCCTCTGCGCGCGCATCGTTCATGCGCTCACGAGCAGCGTCTCTCGCAAATTTCTGTCGATATCGCAGCCACGGCGCACTCGCGCTGCCCGTTCAATCCCCACGCATGCCCGCCGCAGGCAACGCTTCGCGAGCCGCTCCTTCCAGGTCGAGACCGCTTTCCCGTTCGACGTGCGATCGGCGATGCGCCTATCTGTTCAGCGGCAATCCGGCTGCAGAGTTCATCTTCGGGCATGACGCCTGCCGTCTATACTCGCTCGCTCGCCGTGCAGGATGGACCGAAATGATGAAACGAATGATCGCCAGTGCCGTATTCGCCGCCGTCGCCGTGTCCGCTCATGCGGCGGAGCGCTGGCCGAAGGAAATCGTCGATTCGGCCAAGGCGCACTGCACGGCCATGGTCGTGCACGATTCGCCCAATCCTGCGGCCATCAAGCAGCAGGCCGACGACTATTGCACCTGCCTCATCGACGGTTTCCAAGGTGTCGTGTCGGTCAACGAATTCCAACAATCGGTGTCGCTGCCGCCGGACCAGTTCGAGCAGCTGCCGGCCAGTCGCGCGATGCATCAGGTCGTCGATCGCTGCAGCAAGTAGGCGGCGCGACCGCCTCCGTGGCAGTGTTTCGCTCCGAACGCCGTACTTAGTCTCCGAGACCCTTTCGCAGCCTCGGCTCGTCCCCTGCGGGCTGCCTGCGGACCGGTCCTTTGACGGAGATCGTGATGTCGACTCGAAATGCCGCCAGCGACGTGCTCGCCGCCGTCGCGGTACTCGAAAAAGCGAAGGCTGCCTGCGCTCATCTTTGCAATCCGGGACAGATGCGCCGCCACAGCGACATGCTGACGCGCGCAAGACTGATCCACGCCGTGATCCGCTCGCGCGCCCAGTTCAAGGCACTGCACGAACGCAGCGTCGACCTTCAGGCCGCGCTGACGCGGTTCAAGCAACGCCGGGAGGCGATGCGCGCATGATCGCCGACGATCGCGAACTGCAGGCCCCGCCGGGCCTCTCTCTGCGCCAACTGTTGTGTATCATCGCGGCATGTGCGGCCTTCATCGCCGCAGGGCTGGCGATGTCGCCGATGTCCTAGCTCGCCAGGAATTCCCACGGCGGTCATTGGGGAATGACTTCACCGCCTCGGCGGCGCCGTGGGATCTCAATCGAATCGATTCCGCGGCGCACGCCTTCGTGCGCAAGTCGACGCGCTAACGGCGCGCGCGGAACAGCCGCCGCAGGAACGAACGGATCGACGCCGGCCTGCGCATGTTGCCGTAGAGAAACGCGCATTCGCAGTGGGCGCAGACGATCGCGTCGCCGGATTTCGGCGCCGACGGCATCAGCAGATCGGCCCGCCGGCAGTACGGGCATTTGAGGCGAGAGGGCATACGCGCTCAGTTGGGCATGCTCCGGCGCCAACCAAGCCGCGGCGGGAAAGACGGTCAGCTGGCGTTGCCCGATTCCTTTTGCGAAGTTGCGGACGCCGGATAGGCGGCTGCCGCCGACGGCGTTGCGGCACCTGCGCGCATGCCGCTCTTGCCTTGCTCGCCGCAGCCCAAGCTCGATACGCTGGGCAACGCCTCGCTGCCGAAGGAATGCCGTGACCGAGTCGAACTCCGACCACCCGACACCCGCGGCTCCTGCGCGCAGCCGCTTCGGTTCGACTAATCTCAGCAGCGCGCTCGCGCTCGGCGTCAGCCTGCTCGCGCTCGCCATCGGCGCGTATCAGACGCGGCTGATGCAGGACCAGGCGCGCGCCAGCGTGTGGCCGTACTTGACGATCGGCACGACCTATACCAACGACGTGGACGACAACGGTTTCATCCTGCAGGTCGACAACTTCGGCATCGGGCCAGCGAAAGTCGGCAGCGTGAAACTGTCGCTGGACGGCAGGCCGCAGCGAACGTGGAACGACGTGCTCGAAGTGCTCGACATCAAAGGCGTGAACTATTCCACCTCGAGCCTCGGCGGCGACGTCATTCCGCCGAACATCAACCGCGAGACGACGATTGGCGCGATCCGCATCAACGAACGCCAGGCGGCGAAGCGTTTCTACGATGCCACTTCGCGCTTCGAACTGGAGATCTGCTACTGCTCGGTGTACGACGAGTGCTGGATCTCGCGCTGGCATCGGTCGGGCGTGGAGCCGGTCGCTCGATGCACAGGGCCGAACGTCGCGTTCGAGAATTGAGCGCGGAGGCAGCGTCGGAAGCTGTGGAAGGGCGCAGCGGCGAGCGCATCAAGCGCTCATGCGCTCGCGGTGCTCACGAGGAGCGACACATCGGGACGTTTCGACGGCGACTGCGACCGAGCGTGGACAACCTTCTTGACCTCAGTTTCCGGGGCGCCTAGTCGGCACTGCCGAGTTGGCGCCGAAGCCGTTGTCAGTAGCGGCTTCGGCGCCTCAGGCCAAGAAACTGTACTCTGACCCCGGTTTTAGACCCCGGTTTTAGTGGCAGTGCAGCTGGACGAACATGAGGCCGAGCGTTGCCTGGCCGAACCCCGCGGCGTTCGTCGTCGACATGCGCAAGGCGATCGTGTCGTTGACGGCGAGCGCGACCGGGTGCGAGGTGTCCGTGCACGAGGAACCCGGCGTTGCGGGCGTACTGCACGTCAGTGCCGTTGCTGCGCCGTTCTTGTAGAGCGTCACGGTGGCGTTGACCGGAACGGAAGCCATGTAGTTGCGCATCTGCATCGCATCGATCGTGCAAGCCCCGTAGACGGTCATCGATGCATTCGCGTAGACGCTGGTGTCGACGGGACAGCCGGTCGTCGGTGCCGACGCATCGGTGCATCCCGAGATTTCGGAAGTAAACGCGTCTGCAACGCCCGGCGGTGCGAAGAACGCGGTGGCGTTGGCAAACACGGGGGCGATCGACGAAATCCACAACTGTCCGCCCGCGCCGGCAGCACCGGTGGCGCCTGTCGCGCCCGCAGGTCCGGTGACGCCGGTTGGACCCGTCGCGCCGGTTGTGCCGTTGTTGCCGGTCGGCCCCGTCGGACCCGTCACGCCTTGCGGCCCTTGGGCACCCATGGGGCCGGCCGGACCGACCGCTCCCGCGGAACCGGCTGGGCCGATCGGACCGGTGTTGCCTTGGATGCCTTGCGGGCCGGTCGGGCCCGTCGCGCCATTGGCGCCCGTCGCACCCGTCGCACCGGTGGTGCCTTGTGCGCCCTGAACTCCCTGCGGACCTTGCGCGCCGACGGCGCCCGTCGCGCCGGTGGGACCGGTCGCGCCCATCGTGCCGGTTGCGCCTTGAATGCCCTGAGTGCCCGGCGCGCCTTGCGGACCGGTGGCGCCGGTGGATCCCGTGACGCCGGTCGCGCCCGTGACGCCGTCTGTGCCCGTCGGACCGGCGACGCCGGTCGCTCCGGTCGGACCGGTAGCGCCCGTCGCGCCGACGGGACCGACAGGACCGGTCGGCCCCATCGCACCGGCCGGCGAATTCAATGCGTACTGCGCGACCGGCACCCCGTTGATCGGCTGGCGATCGGACAGCGGCTCTTCGTTGTCGAGGCTGGTGCCGACCTTGATCTCCAGCCAGTACTGCGCGCCGTCGAAGATCTGGCCGAAGTCGAGGTCGGTCGTGAACAGGCCGTTGATCACCTGGATCGATTGCGCGAGCGGCGTCGCGCCGGCTATCGGATTTCCACCGACTGGCGCGTCGTACAGCGTGAAGGTGAACTGGTACAGCCCGGTCGGCAACGCACCGCTCGCGTTGAGCTGGCCCTGGTAGGTGAACGCCGTTCGCTGCGGCTGCGTCTGCGCCGCCAGATCCAGCGTGGCCGTCGACAACATCAACGCTGCGAGCAGCGCGCATAGTGGCTTGCGTTTCATGATCAGCATCCCTCGAATTCGCTGAAGAAAATTTCGTCCGACGTCGCTTGCGACGGCGTCTGCCAGAAGCCGGCGAACAACGCGTAGGCGCCGCCGCTCGAATAGCCCGGCGCGGCCTGCCCGAGGCTGCCGGACAATCGATAGCAATGATTGACGAGGCGGCTGCCGCCGGCTGTGATCGTGTGGAAGTCGATGCTGTAGTTGCCCGGCGTGCCGGCTCGCATGGTGGAGCCGGGCAGTGCGGCGAGGATGGACAGCGCAGCGGCGACGAGCAGGCGCGCGTGCCCGCGGCCGCGCGAATGCGGTCGGAGAGATCGGATCATCGGTTGTAGCCCCTGAAAATGCAGACGCAGCGCCGTCGATCCGACGTTGCTGCGTTGTTCAAAAGTATACACATTCGTTTTGCGCACTCGTTGCATCGATGCGCTCGCAACTGCGTAAAGGTCCGTGCACTTATGTAAAGACCGAGATGGAAGCGCGCGGAGGAATCGGGGGCCGAGTTCGTTTTCGCGCGAGACGTCACTCGGCGCATCGAGCGCGCCCGAATGGCATCGGCACGACGGAAGAGGGAGCGCGAACGTGCCATCGAGGCGCCGTGTCCGCGCCTCGCCGTGGATGCTTCTGCGCCCCGCTACGACGACAAAAGTAGTACGAGGTATCTCGTTGACACTCCGGGCCGACACTCCTATGATCGGCTCGTCTCGCGCATTCGTGCATCCGTCTGCCCGGATCGACATCCATGAGGTGCCGCATGAAAGGTTCCATCGCCGGTTTCCTGCTGGCCGCGCTGCTGCCGCTGACCATCGCCGCGGCGGGGGAGAATTATTCCGAAGCGAACAAGAACGCCGACTCGCGCGAAAAGCTCGCCGCGGTCGCCGCCGACGTGCGCAGCCAGATGCGCGCGGGCGGACGCTTCGAGTTCGTCAGGCCGATCGAACGCACGACGATCGACAGGAAGTTTGCCGAGATGGACGCGCTCTTCGCACAGGCCGGATCGGTCGCGGGCATGCAGGAAGACGCGAAGGTCAAATTGTTCGACGCGCAGGAGACGATCAATTCGATCCTGACCCAGCGCGACGCCGATCGCTTGATCTGCAAGCGCGAACCGATCATGGATTCACGCATTCCGACGACGACCTGCCAGACCTACCGGCAACAGCTGGCCAAGGCCGAGGTCACCCGGCAGAAGATGCTGCAGTGGCAGAACGTGTTGTGCACTCCGAACAGCAAGACTTGTCCTCAGGAGGGCCCCAGCAATCTAGCCGTTCCAGGCGCCGTGATCGTTCACTAGCAACACGCCGCCGGCTGACGCTGTTCGTCGCCGCGTTCATGGGGAGACATCGCATGCCAATGATCCCATTCCGATCGAGCGCATCGGGCATAGGCATCGTGCTGCTGGCCTTGGGCGGCTGCGTCCAGGCGCCGACCAAGGCGCCGCCGGTCCGTTTCGTCGATACCGGTGTCGGCGACACGCCCGCGATGGCATCGCATCATGCGAAGGTGGACTACACGATCGAAGACGACCTGCTCGAACCGGGCGAGACGCCCATCGGCCGCGTCGAGTTCATCCAGCCGAAGGCCGATCCAGCCAATGCGCCACCGGTGTATCCCGCGCACCTGCAAGCGAAGCGACTGCCGCCGACCACCATCAGCGTGCGCCTCAGCATAGAAACGGACGGTGCAGTCTTCGGCGTCGAACCGCTGGAAGCGATGACGACAGCCGATCAGCGCGCGTTGATCGAAGCCGTGCGCGATGCCTGCTGGTCCTGGAGGTACTCGCCGATGATTCGACTGGAGCTCGATCGCGGAGAAACTTTCACGGTCGACAGGGACGGCTCCTCGCTCAAATACGACGGACATCCGACGCCACTGCCGTTCCATCTCGACTACGCGTTCAAGTTCAGCCGGCAGGACGGACGCGCCGGTGTCGAGGTGCAACAGCTCGGGCCTCCCAGCGAAGCGCCGGGGGAATCCTAGGAAGTCTCACGGTGGCTTGTGCCGATCACGGCTTTCGGCAGCCAGGATGCTGCCGCATCGATTCAACGTTTGCGTTCGTACACCCGGATGTCCCCACCCCAACGCCCCGAGGCCTCGTATGAAAAGTTCGATTGCTGGTTGTCTGATGGCGGCCCTGTTGCCGCTGACGTTTGCGGCAGCGGCGCAAAGCCCTGCCGAGGCGACGAAGAACGCCGACTCGCGCGAAAAGCTCAGCCAGGTCGCCGCGAATGTGCGCGAAGAAATGCGCACCGGTGGCCGCTTCGAGTTCGTCAAGGCCGGCGAGCGGGCAACGATCGACGGCAAGTTCGCCGAGATGGACGCGCTGTACGCACAGGCCGGATCGGTCGATGCCATGAAAGACGATGCGAAGATCGAGCTGTTCAATGCGCAGGAAACGATCAACTCGATCCTGACCCAGCGCGACGCGAACCGTATCGTCTGCAAGAACGAACCGATCATCGGCTCGCACGTGCGCACCAAGACCTGCCGAACCTACCGCGAGGAGTTGGCGAAAGCCGATGCGTCGCGCAAGGCGATGGATGAATGGAGCAGTCTCACCTGTCGCGGAGGCAAGGCCTGTCCCAAGGACAGCATGGACGGGTTGGGCGCCAACCAGACGGCGGCGGGAACGGTGATCACGCATTGAGTGGTGGGCGGGCCACGTGCTCGCGCGGGACTTCATCGACGTACTGGGCTCTCTCCAGCTGCACCGGCGCACGATGGACGTGGCGCGTGGGCCGCCGCTGAAAGGGGCGCTGGCGCGGGGCAGGAGAGGGTCGCGTATGTGGCGACGCATAGGAGTCGCGAACGAAAGCCTACTCTGACCCCGGTTTCGCTAGGGCTTGGTCGCAGAAGCGGCCTGCCGGATCGTCCGCATCGCCTTGCGGCCCTGCACGCTGAGGAACGGCTCGAGCTTCTTCCATGGTATCTCGATGTCCTCGTCGCAGGCTTGGGCCGCAAAGGGGAAGTCCGTCGAGAAGACGAGTCCTCCGGCGCTCGGGCGCAGCTGATAGAAACCGTACTTCCGGTACTCGTTCACGCTGTCGCTGCACTCGTCGCCGCCCTTGTTGCGTGTCGCGGCCGCGACGATGAGATGGTTGAGTTCGTCGGTTGGCTGATGTTCGCAGCCGGGGTAGGGACAGTCCTCGCTCTTGCCGATGGTGACGATCCAGCGCCACGGCTCGATGCGTTTGCGCTCGGCGAGATTCCAAACCCAGGATGTGATGCCGCGGCTCGGATGCGCGCCGCCGCAGTCGGCTTGGTAGATCTCGCGCATCACGATCCACGGATCGGCGCGCCATTGGATTTCAAGTTCCTCGCTGAAGTCGCCTTGCGGCGCGCTGGACAGGCATTCGTAATAGCCGGCGATCTGGTCGCGCACCCATTCGCGTATGGTCGCGTTGAACGACTTCGCGTTCGGCGCGTCGTCGAGGAGCTCGATCGCAGTGATCTTTTCGTCCAGCGCCGACAGCTTGCGCTCGTGCTCGCTCCACGGTTCGATCTTGACCGTCTGCGCGTCGATGCGCGGCGCATCGAACGCGCGGCGGGCCGGAGTCGTCATGCCGCTGCCGCAAGCACTGCCCGGATCGCCGGGCGCGACGACGCGCGTCAGATGGATCGGCAGCGTGTGCTTACCGGTCGCGTCGGACCACCGTCCGGCCAGCGTATCGCTCCGCACGGGGTCGAGCGTCCATCTTCCGGACTCGGTGCCGTCGTTGGCGCGCTCGCTCCAGGTGGTGCCGTCGGTGTCCGGCTCGGGCGACAGCGCGATCGATAGGCCGTGTTCGACGTAGTAGTACGCCGCGCCCGAGTTGGCGCGTTGCAGGCAGGCCATGATGCTGTGAGTTCCGATCGTGCCACGCCAAACGCCGAGCCGGGCTTCGAGCGGCGATAGGCCGAATGCGTACGCGGGCGCGAACACGGCGAGCAGCAGAGCGAAGGTGAAAAGCGGCCGCATTTGGAGATCCATGGAAACAGAAGCCATGGCGTCCAGTATGGCTTTTCGTCATGGCAAAAAGCGGGCGCCACGAAGGCTTGGCTATGTCGTAGTCGTCCTCCGCCGGCCGAATTTCATCTGCCTTGCCGATTATCCGTGCCCGCGTGGCTGGTCAAGGTCCGGGGTGTTGTCCCGACGCTTCGTCATGTCCGGGTCTGCATCGATGTCGGAGCCGCTGGCGCGGATCGACTTTGTAGGCAAGGAGATGCGCCAGCTGTTCGCTGAGCCGAAGTGTCGACTGGGCACCGCCTGATTTCCAGCGTCCAAGGCCCGCGATCAGGACTTCCACGGCGGCGTGTCGGTGTGGCCACCTGTCTTGCGCTGTAGGGGGAGACGGTTCGATTGCGTGCCGTCACGGGCCTGTCCACGCCCGCGTCCATACCCCAAGGAGAGTAGAGTCATGTCGAATCACTCAGCTTCACGGCCGCTGGCGGCCATGCTGACCGTTGTGCTGGCCGGAACTGCAAGTGCCGCCGTGCCCGATTTTTCGACGGCGTCGTCAATCGACGCCAGCGCCGCGGCATCGTCCGAAAGCGCATGTGGCAGCGACAACACGCGAGCGCTGACGGATGCACCGCAAGCGCTCTGTAGCAGCGGTGCACCGAGCGCACCGTCCGGCAACGGTCCCTGGAGCTGGAGCTGCAACGACGGTCAGCACGAGGTGCACTGCACGGCAAACGCCGCGGCGCACTACACGTTCCGGACGCTCGACTATCCGGGAGCATCGTGGACGAAATTCTGGGGCATCAACGATTTCGGCGACCTCGCCGGCGAATATCGCCTCGACGGCTCTCCCATCCATGCGATGACGTATAGCCACGGCGGGTTCGCGTCGCTCGATCCCAACGGCCTGTTCGGCGATCGCGGCAGCGCGTCGGGCGGACCCAACGATCTCGGCGCACTCTGTGGCTTCTACACCGACGAATCGCAGCGGCAGCATGGTTTCGTGCAGCTGTGGGGCTTCCTCGAGACGGTCGACTTCCCGGGCCACCTGAATTCCAACTGCGACGACGTCAACGTCTTCGGTGCGATCGCCGGCGTCTACTGGGACGCGAGCGGAATCCAGCATGGGATGCTGCGAAACTACGGGCGCGATACGGCGATCGACTATCCCGGCGCGCTCGGGACCTATCCGCTGGGCATCGACAACAGCGGCGTGATCGTCGGCATGTGGTACACCAATCCGAGCTCCACGCACGGTTTCCTTCGCGATGTGAGAGGGCATTTCTCCCCGATCGACGTGCCGATCGCCGGGCCGGGCGGCACGATCACGATCGGTATCAACGACGCGCAGCAGATGGTCGGCTACTACATGGACGCGTCCAATCACTACCATGGCTTCCTCGAAACGCATGGACAGTTCCAGTATCTCGACGCGCCCGACGCCGTGCAGACGTTCCCGACCCATATCAACAGCCTGGGCGTGATCGTGGGCTACTACATCGACGCGGCGAACCGGAACCACGGATTCATCGCTACGCCTTGGTAGAGGGCGCGCGAGCTGCGCTTTGCCTGATGCGGACTTCGCCGTGTGGCGAAGTCCGCATCGACTGCGACCGCCGGGCTGATGACGAAGATGAGAGGAAGGCGGCGCGATCGGCAGACACGTGCTATGCGCGTGTGAAGCGCACATTTGTTGGTCTCTTGTCGTCTTCTCCCCGAGACGTTAGAGCGCATTGCGATTGCTTCTTGTCGTCTGCGAGGATCGATCGCGAGCATTGCATCCCTTTATCAGGATCAGAATCAGTGACTCGAGAAAATCGAAACGGTTGGTGCCCGGTCTGCAGGGAAGCCACCGCGATGGATTCGCAAATCTGTACAAAGTGCGGCGCCGATTTCTCGGCCGGCAGCGTGTGGAAACCACAGCACTCGTCGTCTGTTTACGAAGGAGTGGGTGTTTTCGCGCGGGCACTGCTCGCCGTGGTCAGTGCCGCGTGCCTCATGCCTGGGCTTCTTTTCGGGATATCAAACCACAAGACGTCTTGGGTGCTCGTGTCCCTCGGAGGGTTGCTCAGCATCGCTTTTGTCGCCGCGACCGCGCGTGCCGGTTGGATGCTGCTCGTCTTGATGGGTAGCGTTGTGCTGGGCCTGACGACCTGCACCCATACCTTTCATTGGGGCTGATTGGCCGCCCGGACGCTCGAAACTGGGGTCAGAGTGCACTTTCCGAAACTGGGGTCAGGGTGCACTTTTTAGCGCGGCGTGCCGTCGCTTCATGGCCTCGAAGGCTCCCAGGCTCTATGCGCGTGACGACTGCGGGCGTTTGTCCACAAGCGACTTCGGTGCAATGCAAGTCGGCGGTGAGATCGACGGCGCACACGGTGGAGAACTGTACTCTGACCCCAGTTTTTGGAGGGAAAATCCTCCGTCGCGCTGTCTTTCTCTTCGATGCCGAATCCCGCCTGCGCGCACCAAATTGGCCATGTCATCGCTGAGGGGAGTGGTCCTTCCAAGCCGGCGGCCCCGGCTCGAAGATCGATCCGTGCACGGACTCCGACGTCTCGCGCACGCCCACTGCGGCGAACTTCAATCGCAGGCGCGTTCTCGTCGAACGACACCGATTGGCTGCATCGAATCCGCAAGACCCCTCTCTCGACGGACCTTCGCATGAAACTCGGTTTTGGGATTGCCACGAATCTCCTCGTCGCCCTCCTTGCTGCGGGTGCAGTCCCCGGGATCGCCGCGGACTTGCCGCCGGATCTCGCGAAGGCGGCGAGGGACTACGACCGCGCCAACGTGGCCGGCGACATCGCAACGCTAGAACGACTGTTCGCCGACGACTACGTGCTGGTGAACTCGGACGCTTCCGTGGAGTACAAGCAGCAGGCGATTGCTGATTTCCGCATGCCGGGATTCAAGATCGAGCCGTACGTGACGACTCAACCGGTGGAGAGGGTGTGGAGTGATGGCGCGGTGGTCGGCGGAATCGTCGATCTCGGCTGGACGCAGGAGGGCAAGCATCATCGGCGATTGATCCGCGTCGCTCATGTCTGGGCGAAACGTCACGGCGATTGGAAGATGACCTACACGCAGGTCACGCGCGTACCGAAGTAGGGGTCTGAAACTGGGTCCGAAACTGGGGTCAGAGTGCACTCTTGAGCAAAACTCGCCGGTCGAGTCGCGGCTTTGAATGGCTTCGACGCGCTATCCGCGTGAAGACTACGGGCTTTTGTCCGCTAGCGGCCTCGTATGACGCAGGCAAGCGGCGAGACCGACGGCGCACATGGTTGGAAAAGTGCACTCTGACCCTGGTTTTAGACTCGTAGAAACAGGGGTCAGAGTGCACTTTTGAGCGAGCCTCAAAGGCTTCGACACGCTACCCGCGCGGGGACTGCAGGCGTTTGTCCGCTAGCGGTCTCGATGTGACGCAAGTCAGCGTCGAGACCGACGGCGTACATGGCGGGAAACTGTACTCTGACCCCGGTTTTTGCTGACCCCGGTTTTTGAAGCGCTTGCAGAAGTGCTCGACAGGTACGACGGTAGCGGAGATGGGCCAGCGCCAGGCCGGCGAGTTTTCCCAGCAGGGTGCAGAGAATCAACCCGGCGACGAATGCGGCCGAATACATGCCGATGGCCGAATAGTCGGGTGCCTCGCCGCGGTCGGGCTGCAATGCGGCGAAGAGCACCCAGGCGATACCCGCAATCACGAATGCTGCAAGCGCTGCGACTGCCGCTCGGCACCCGCATTCGTGCTCCAATTGATCGAGCCGGTCTTGCCACGTCGCGTTCTCGCGTGCCGACAGCATCGGCAATTCCAGCCGTACCGGCGGCTTTCGGAAGGGATGAAAAAAGCTCCCGACGTGCGGCAGCTCGATCAGGTCGATCTCGCAGCGAACCACTCGCGGCGTGCGCGCAGACTCCGCATGCCGCGAGCGTGGGCCAGACATCGCGATGTGCGGCTGCGTCATCATCCCGGCGTTGCCCGGCCGAGCGCACGAGTTCGTTCCATTCCCCTTCGCCGGGCGTACGATGCCTCCCTAGCCAATGACCCAGAGGTGGCGGCAATGAAAATATTGCTTCGAGCCGGTCTTGCTGCCGCATGGCTCGGTCTCGCGTCGAGCGCGCTGGCGTCTCCGACGATCGAGCTCAAGGACGGCAGCCGCATCGAGGGCGAAATCCAGAGCGTCGAGAATGGCGTGTACACCGTGCTTTCGCCGAGCATCGGCACCGTGCATGTCGCGCAATCGAACATCGTGCGCATCGTGTACGGCGGCGACGCCTCGAATGCGGCGGGTTCGTCCGACCAATCGCCAGCGCGCGACGTTGCCTTGGCCAACGAAATCCAGCAACTGCAGACGCATCTGGCGCAGGATCCGGCTGCCATGCAGTCGATCATGAGCCTGCAGTCGGACCCGCAAATCCAGGCCCTTCTAAACGATCCGGCCATCGCCAAGGCCATTCAGGACGGGAACTATGCGAGCCTGCTCGGCAACCCGAAGATCCAGGCGTTGGAAAGCAACGAACATGTGAAGCAACTGCTGCAGCGGCAGGCGCATTGAGCGGACAAAGGGCGACGTATTTCGCAAAGTTTGAGAGCGCCTTCCGACGGGTGGAAAGCGCTTCGGGGAGACTCGAATGGCCGCTCTTGGCTGTTTGCGGACATCAGGGTACGACGCCCGCCCCTAAACGACGAAGCCCGGCGTCCGGCCGGGCTTCATCGAAACGTCATCGCTGGAGCGGCATACGCCAAGGCCATCGCATCGGCCTTGCAGTCCGCCGGGTTCGCCACGAAACGAGTCAACGCGCGGAGAGCTCGGTGAGCAGTTCGTCCAGTTGTCCGAACGTTTCGTGCAGCGCGTCCTGCGCGCCGGTACCGGCCTCGTCGAGCGCTTCCTTCGTCGGATACCGCTCGCTCAGGACCAGAAACGTCTTGCCGTCGCGCTCTTCGAGCGTCACGGTGGTGACGGATCCCGCGTCACCGCTTTCCTCGTTCGTCCAGACGATGCGCTTGCCTGGCACCACCTCGATGTACTTGCCGAAGAACGCCATCGGATTCGCAGGATCCTCGCCGAACTCCAGGCGATAGGTGCCGCCGGTGCGCACGTCCATCTCGCACGAGCGAAGCGTCATGCCCATGGAGCGGGGCACCCACCACTTCTTGAACAACTCGGGCTTGGACCACGCCTCGAACACGAGCCGCGCCGGTGCGTCGAACGTGCGCGTGACGACGACCTCGCGATCCGACTTCTTTTCCACCGTCGTGCGATGAGCTTCACTTTCTTTTCTTGCGACCACGAGCCTTCTCCTGTCGTTTGAGTTCGTCGATGACACCATCCAGCGCGTCGAAGCGCGCATCCCACACCTGGCGGTAACGCGCGATCCACGCCATTTCTTCCTCCAGACGGCACGGGCCGAGGCGGCACGTACGCACGCGGCCGATCTTTTCGGTGATCACGAGACCGGCCAGTTCGAGCACGCCGACGTGTTTCTTCATGCCCGTGAGGGTCATGTCGAACGTGCTGGCAAGTTCAGTGATGGAGGCATCGCCGCGAGCGAGCTGATCGAGTACGCCACGGCGCGTGGCGTCAGCGAGCGCGGCGAAAGACGTGTTGAATTGAGCGAGAATACACTGAACCATGTGGTTCAGTATGGAGAAATAGTGGGGAGTACGCAAGGGGAGGGGCTCAGCGCCCTCGGCGCCGTGTGCTTTCCGTGCGGTTTGCTCTCCGTCCAGCGGATTGCTCTCTCTCTATGTGCCTTTGGCCGTCATTCCAGCGAAGTTCTTTCCACGCCGTTTGCTCTCCGTCTATGCGCCTCTGGCCGTCATTCCCGCGAACGCGGGAATCCATTTTCCGCTCTTGCTCGAACGTCAAAACCCATGGACTTTCATCGAATCCGCGTGACCGAAAGCCCCCTGAAGACCCGCCCAATCAGTGACTCCACCGCCGGTTCGTTCGGTCTAACTTCAATAACGAGGGAGGGCTGGCACTTGGTGACCGACCACGAAAGGCGCACGTTGGATGGCCGTCACGGCCCAACGCGACAACGCGCGTCTCACGCCAGCCGAATGCCAAAACGCGACTGCACAACGCGCAAGATTCGAGACCGTCGAACACCGGCACCCGTGATGAAATGGCGCCCGGCCCGCTGGGGTTCGTTTCGAAGGAAAGAGGGTATGACAGCACCATCTTGGCGATTCGGCCCGACGCTGCGTCGAGGCTGGGTAGCGATAGCGCTCTGCGGAAACTTCGCCGCCATCGCAGGCGCGCCGCGCGTGTCAACGGCGGCGCCAGCAGCGGATGTGCCGACCGTCGATGCATCCTTCCGATGCACGCAGCTCCCACGCAACGGCGACGAGGTCGCCACGCTGGAAACCACGCTCGCGGGTGTCCCCGCCATTCTTCGCGTACCCCGGAAGGTGACGCGTCCGCCGATCGTTCTGTGGCATGGCTTCGGCGCGCCGGCGAGCGAACGCGCGTTGATGGAGGCGATGCCGCTCGATGACGTGGCCGCGGTCAAGGTCTATCTGGGCCTGCCGCTGTTCGGATCGCGCGCACCCGCCGGCGGCAACCAGGAACTCGCGCGCCGCCAGACGCAGGACTTTGCACGGTTGCTGTTCAAGCCGGCCGTGGTCGGCGCCGCCGACGAGTTGCCGTCCGTCGTTGCAGCACTGGAGCAGCGCGGCTGCATGACGCCGGGCCAGCACATCGGCCTGTTCGGTTTTTCTGCTGGCGGCACCGCCGCGCTCGTCGCGATGATGCAAGGCAAGGCCGCCGTCGATGCCGCCGTGTTGCTCAACGCATCGACCGGACTCGACGCATCCGTCGATGCATGGCAACGCGCATTGGTAAAACCATATGACTGGACGCCGGCCTCGCGGGCGCTTGCCAAAGAAACGGATGCGATTGCACGCGCCGCGGATGTCGCACGCGAAAAAACACCGCCCGCCATCCTGATCCTGCAAGGCGGCGGCGACACCGTGCTGACGACGGCGCCCGCGATGGCGCTGCATGAGGCGTTGCTTCCGATCTACCGTCGCGATCGTGACGAAGCGCGGCTTGGCATGGTCGTGTTGCCCGGCGTGCCGCACAGTTGGATCGAGGACAAGACCGCCGCAGGCGAGGTGCGGCGTGATGCGGCGGAGTGGTTTGTGCGGTACTGACAAGCCGGAGTTTGGCGTCATAGACTTGCGGATCAGCATCGCTGCGATGCACTGAGCGAAGCTCGAGGCCTCCTTATCTAGAGCGCCTTCGACTCGAACCCGCTGGTGAAGATGGTGTTCGGCACTTGGTAGTAGCAATCCCCGCCCAGAACCGGCGTCGAACCAGTTTGATCGATCGTCACCTCGCCGAGCTGCACGCCGCTCAGCGTGAAGCTCAGATCGACAAGCCGTCGGTGCCGACGGCTCGTCGCACGAAAGTCCACTCTGACCCCGGTTTAGACCATGGTTTGCACGGTCAGTCGCTGCAGCCGAGGTCCGATATCGCGGTGAGGCGGTTCAGCGGGAACTGTCCGCTGCCAAACTCGGGTAAGGTCGAGTGATAGGCGAACTGCGCGAGCAGGCAGCTGGAGAGGTCGATGTCGACCGAACCCCAAGGGCGCGTGGTAGAACCGGTCGGCGGTCCGCCCGGCTGCAGTACACCGCCGATGTTCTGCGACATGTCCACGTGCAGGCGGTTGCCGTTGAGCGCGCCGACACCCACGACCCATGCCTGATGCCCATTGCGGTCGAAGGTGAGCCAGGTGACGAGAATGTCGCCGGTGTCGTGCACGCGTTCGATCCACACGTAGTGGCCGTCGGCCGAGGCATCGTAGAAGCTGCCGTTGATGCCGTTGTCGGTAATCGCGGAGGCGCCGCCGTTGTACTCGTAGGCACCGGCGTCGCAACCGCCGGTCGCGCGCGTGGAGCCACGCGCATCGACGGCCTCGCAGTTCTGCGCAACGCCCGCCGCGCGGGCCGGGCTGTAGTAGGTGAGCGCCTGCGTCGGCACCAGGCCGCCGTGGTCGCCGAAGGCACCGAACTGAAGATCTGCGACGATGCGGTCGCCCTTGCCGGCGTCCAGTCCGCAGCTGGCTTCGGTCGCGACGTTTCCGCCCAGGGACGTCGTGGACCCGCTCAGCTGACAAAAGTTTGCGCTGGTGCCCGAAAATATCGAATTGGCGATCGTCATCGACGTCGAATGGATCGCCGAACCAGAAGCGCCGAGATCGAGACCGGCAAAGGTGGAGTTGTCGATCTGCAGTACGCCGGTGTTCGAGATCAGAATGCCGGTTCCCCAGGCCGTACCTTGGGGGAATGCGTCGTCGTGAAATGAAGTCTTTGCGACGGTCAGATTGCGAAGCGTCAGGTCACCCTTCGAATCGATGAGCAGGTCGAAGGTGCATACGGGATAGCCATTGGAGCAAGCGACGGCGAACAAAAGATCATGGATACTGACATCTTCCAGACTCAACGAGCCGTTGTTGCAGAGCGCGGTTCCCTCGGTCGCAAATCCGCCTCTTGCAAAGGACTCGCAGCGACGCGAACCGGGAATCGACATGCCCTGTGGTGGTGAGGTGATCGATGCATTGCGGAGGGTCAGCGCGGCGCCCTCGGCGACCGTTCCCGTCAAGAACTGCAACGTCGCGCCCTGGCCGTCGATGTCGGCCGTGCCGGAGGCCAGCGAAAGATCGCACACAGGGTAGTGGCCGTTGCGCGCGAGCAGGATGGTGTTCTTGTTGCCCGCCGACGCGAGCGCCGTATGCAATGCCGCGCAGTCGCCGTCGGCGATCCGCACCGGTGCGGCGGCGTGCGAGACGGCTGCGGCGAACGCAAAAATCAGAAAAAGCAAACCTGCACGGATCATGACGTCGTCATCCTCGCTCAGTTCTTTACAAATCGGTTCGTAAACCGCTGCGCACGAACGCGCGCGGCGCGACTATATCGCCATAATCGAGACTGCACGATGGCGAAAAACCCTAGGTGCTGCAGGCTGGTAAAAAATGACCTCGCGGCCGCTTCTCGGCCGTGTATCGATCGGGCGTCAATAAAGTTCTGCCGAGCGATCCGCATGAGTGCTCCGCCCCGGTGCAGGCGCCGACGAAATGCCGGTGTATGCGCGCCGCGTCGTAGCAAGTGGGCGGCTGGCAGAAAAGCAATCTGACCGCTGTGTCGTTCGAGCCTCGGCGTTGTTCCCTAGGCGCTGGCAGGCAGAGTGTGAGAGCGTCATCTCACGGCGCGAGCAATGGTAGCCTTCGTGGAAGAGGGGAGTTTCGCATCTATCGGGGGCGCCGCCGCAGGGCTCGATTCGACGCAACCGCGCGAAGACACCGTTGGTGCTTGCAGGGGGAACGCGTGGATTTCAGATCGATCGTTCTGACAGCCGCGTCACTGGTAGTCGCCGCTTCGTGCAGGGGCGGCGAGCCGGATTGCGCGTACGCAGGGCTCTACGACAAGACACATGCCTACATCGCTGCTTTCGAGTCCAAGGCGCCGGTCGCGGTGTCCATCGAGTCCGTGGGTCAACAAGCCTACCGTCCTCTTTCGCTGTCTCCGGATGGTTCGAAGCTCGCCTACTTCGTAGATGGCGATCGAAGCGCTCTCCACGTGTCGGATATTTCTGGAACGCATCATCGGTTTCCGCTGGCGGCTGACGATCCCAACAGCGGCGGTTCCCGGTGGGAAAGCGCACACGTCGTTCGGGTGGAACGAGCGTGGCGGTTGATGTCCGAATTCAGCTTCTACCGGCTTTCGGACACCCCCGCAACCGGGACGAATAGTTGGTGGGGAACAGAGGAACTGCCGGTTTGAATCGGTGCTCACGCGGGCGCCCGCTCACCGCGTGGGAAAGTGCACTCTGACCCCGGTTTCGGACCCCGGTTTCGCGGCGCTCCAGATAGATGTCGGGCTAGGCCGCGCGATGGGCATGGACGTATGATCGCGAGAGCCCAACCCGGCGCCCGGATGGATCGCTCCGATGTAAAAACGGGTTCCTGCAGCCTGCTTTCATTTTTGCAGTTCACCGAAAAGCAAAAAACCGCACGAGCTTGTCATCGATCAGGCTCGATGAATGGTATGGATGATCTATGGTAATGAACCCGTTGCTGGCGGCACTGCTCATGTTGGCTTCACACGCCGGTGAAGCTGCCGGGACAAAGAAGGTCGCAATAACCTTCGATGATCTACCGGTGGTGAGCTCTTCGAAAATTGCCATCGACGAAAAACGGGAGATCACCGATAGGATTCTCGCCGCGTTGACGAAGCGTAAAGTCCACGCCATTGGCTTCGTCAATGAAGACAAGATGTACGAGGCGGGCGAAGTCGATGCGGGCATAGCGCTGCTCCAAAGGTGGCTCGATGCGGGCATGGAGCTCGGCAATCATACGTTTGGTCACGTTGGCTTGTTCAAGACACCCGTTGACCAATACGAGGACGCCATCGTCAAGGGCGAGGTCGTTACGCGATGGCTGCTCGCGCAGCGTGGGACGCAGCCGAAATACTTCCGACATCCGTTTCTACAGACGGGAAATTCAGCGGAAGACAAGGAGCACGTCGAGAAATTTCTTGCCTCGCGCGGCTATACCGTAGCGCCGGTGACGATTGAGAACGACGACTATTACTATGCCTGCGTTGATGATCATCTGTCGGCGCAAGACGCTTCGAATCCAAGGAAAGTCCAAGCTTCCTACTTGCGACACTTGGGCGAGTCGATCGACACGTTCGAAACGATGAGCCAAGAGCTGTTCTCTCGGCAGATACCACAGATTTTTCTGATCCACGCCAACCGCTTGAATGCTGCGACGCTCGACCAGACACTGAATATGTTCGAGCGACGGGGGTATTCGTTCATTTCTCTCGACGAAGCCTTGGAGGATCCGGTCTATCGGATCGCGGTGGCGCCGAGCGGTAGATTCGGGCCAACCTGGCTCATGCGCTGGGCGCGCGCCCAACCGAAGAAGCTTTCGGTTTACGGCCAGCCCGACCCTTCGGGCTGGATCGTCGAACAACATCATCAACTGTGCGAATAGCGCCTTCGGATCACGTCATGCGGGACCTGAAAAAGGGGACGGAGGAAGTATCCGTTTGAATCGGTTCTCGCACCGGCGCCAGATGGTCGGGGGAAAGTGCACCCGGGCCCCAGTTTCAGCGTGCCTGCGAACGAATTCTTCGAGCGCATTGCCACATAGATCGTCAACAGCCCCAACAGCAGTTCGCTCAATCGACCCATCGCGGGGACGAGAGCAGGTGCGGCGCTGACCTCGAACGAAACATCTTCGGGATTGACCAAGGGCACGCAGGTACCGGGTTCGCCCTCGAAGCAATCGGAAGAAAGCATATGCACCCGATACGAGCCAGGTGGAAACAGTCCCAGGTCGTAGCGGACGCCGCCACCGGGAGGAATTCCGCAGAGTTCAACGATAGCCTGGGTAATCGTTACGTCGCTCGCCGTTCGGACGATCGTCGGCGGCAGCAAGGTTCCGCATCCGGTCCATAAGGCGGTGTAGACGACATGATCCGCGCTCGTGGGACTCGCCGGAGTCACCCCGGGCTCGAAAATCTGTTGCAGGCCTTGCCCTGCGTGCGCTTCGAGCAGCCGGCACGAGAGGATCGATGCGATTGCGATCCGCAATGATTTTGGAACATGGCCTGCCATGGCATCGCTCTCGTTAGCTTCAAAGGGTCGTCGAGCTTTTTTCCTCGATCGGATCACGCTAGCTGAAGGCCTTTCAGCTCACAAGCATCAGCGCGAGAGTGTCCTGTGATCCCAATCTTCGTGGCACCAGGAGTCGTCGCTCCGGCGAGTGTGTGGTTCGTAAACATTTGATTCCGCGCTCATTCGCGGCCTCTTTGCGCTTGAACGTGATCGGGCATTGAAAGCAATGTCTCGTCGTCGCTGCCAATTCAGCGACCGGGTTTCGTAGCCCGACGAACGAAGGCGCCCAAAGCGCCCATCGTCCGATGCCGGCGTTTTTTTATCGCCGATGCATCGGTACGATGTGTGCGTTTGCCCATCTATGGCGGGCGGCGCGGGGAGGCCGCAAGGTCTGCCGGTTCCTTCGTTCCGGCCTACGAACCTCGCGCCGTCCGTCACCTCATTCGTAGCGCGGTGCCGGACTTCCATGGAACGAAGGAGCCCACCATGCCCAAGTCATCTCAGCCCGCGCGTGCCGCGGCGTCGCTCGAATCCAATCCCGTGAATTCCCCGAACGCCTCGATGCGATCGGCCGCTACCTCGATCTTCGCGACTGGTCGTTTGCCGTCATCGATTTGATGGAGGTCGCTGGCAAGTCGTTGACGACGAGAGATCCGGTGGCGATGTGCGATCAGACGCTGTCCGGGCTTTCCGGGTTGCTTCGTCATCTGGTGCAGGAGATTGATGGGCGAGTCGATGTGATCAGAGAAATCGGGCAACGACACAGCTGAGGCTGGGCGAAGCTCAAAGCAGGAGTGTTCACACTGCGCAGTGATGAGCGTGCTGCCAAAAAAAGCACTCTGACCCCTATGTTGGGACAAAAAAAGACGCCGCGTCACCGCGGCGTCAAGCGTCCTGAAGGGGCTGCTACTATTCACTTCCCAGCGCACGTTCCTCCAATGGTTGCATCAATTTGCACGGGTCCAATATTGAACGTAGAAGGCCAGGCTGAGCCCAGGTCAATATACCAATGACCTTGCAGTTTTCGACCGTTGAATGCGGAAAGTAACGTCGGCCCCAACGGAGGGGCTGTTTGGTCATCCAGATAAAATGCCGGAACGGATCCGCCCGTGGCCAAGTCGATACTCTTCTCATATTGCATGCCAGTAATAGAGTTACTTTGCCAAAGCGTCCCAGTCGTACCGTCAGGCGCAGTAAGCTGCACTTTGAGATTTGCTGCAAGGATGTCAATTGTTGGCGCTCCTCCGGTTGGTGGAGCGCCAACGTAGACATTGATATCCGAAATGCAAGAGGTCGAAGCTTCAGACGAAAGATCGAAATCAAATCTTTTCGTGGCGCCGTAGGTCTGGCCCGCAGTAGGTCCGGTAATCAGAGTAAAAAGAGGCGAAGACCCGACAACCTGCTCACCCCGTTCAAAAGTGAAATCTCGATAAATGTAATTAGATTCGGACGCCACTGAACAGTTGAATGGCTGATTGTAGATCGCAATTCTTCCTTGGTAAGTGACGCCAGCAGTTGTAGAGGACGCTGCGGCGGCGTTTACGGTAAGTGAAAACGTTGCGGTATCGGTTGATGTTCCCGCCGGGCCAAGGTCGAAGGCTGCGGTGCTTAATCCATTTATCAAGACCAGATTGCTATTGGCCATTGTGCCATCTTGAGCCACAAGGACGTGGGTGGCGGTTGGGCGTACATTTTTTATCTGATAAACTTTACTATTTTGATAAGGCGGGCCGAAATCATTAACTATCCAGTTTTCTGAGGGTGTCAGAGAGAATTCTCGCAATCCGACCTCGAAGCGGTGTCGAATAATATTATTTTGATCGTTAGTGACATCAAATACGTTGAGTGCATATTCCCATATTCCACAGCTGTTTACGTTGCTGAAGTCAGAAGCGATGTCAAACGTCATGCCGTTGGCGGGGACGTTGTAAAAGGCGGCTGTTGCGCTTAGCGTCAGGTTCGGATCGCTAGCTCCGCTCGGCCAAGTCGTTTTTTGCATCTCGATGAGCTCGCCGCCTAATGGATCTCCAGTGCTGTTGTATCGAGCCGTAGTAATAGAATAGGAATTGACTATCGGCGGTGATCCTAAATCAACTATATGGTTGACATATTCTGTCGGTGAAACTAGCACCTCTGCTCGGGGGATGTAATTCTGAACATCTGCTACTGGGCTGTTTGTCGGGTTCTGCAAAGATGTTGGAAGATCGCCGGCATACAGGCAGTTCTGGCTTTCGTCCTTGCGCCAGGAGATCTGGCCCCTTGCTTCAACGACCTCCACTACGTCCGTGTCTTCATTGTAGACTGGGCTCCCGGAAGAGCCCGGGAATTCATGGAGATTGTAGATAAAACTATCCTCTGGATAACCGTCGCTCGCGTAATCAGGGACGAGGGGAGTCTGGCCGTAGACGGCCGCCATTATCGCGGCAGTGTCTGATTTCTCTCCCAGTCTTTCAGGGAATCCGGCGGTAAAAATGGCATCTCCCACTCGCGGTTGGCCGGATCTGCGGATTTTCAACGGAGCGCGATCAGTCACGGGGCGGTCGAGCTCAAATACCGCGTAGTCGTACTGGGACGGAGCGCCCACGCTTACCGTATTAGCATCGATAACGCCCGTAGGGAGGTATACGTCGCTCGCCGGGATATTAATCCATGTGAAATCGGTGCATCCAGCGCCTTGCGATATCAGAGAAGGCCTGAATATTACAAGGTAGGCGCTAGGATTGAATTGGCCAGGCACTGTTCCCGTGATGTGATGTGGTGCGGTCATTATTTTATTTGGCGCAATCAGGAAACCGGTCCGGCCCGCAGCTCCAGGAATGTGGGGTTCGCCGTAGAACTGGGACGTTGGACAAACAACTTGAGCGAAGTCGTCGTCATAAACAAGCGCGTCAAAGTTTATCGTGTAAGTTCCATCGGAATTGTGGGTTACAACGCTTGGATCGTTGGCTACTAGGAAAGCAGTAGCGTTAATCACTCTAAGTTCTTTTGGTGTGGCGGAGAATGAACATACGTCCGCCAAGTCTTCGATTGATCCTGGTGCTATGGTCTGAGCTTGGGACACTGTTACAACGGATAGGGAGAATGCTACCGCGGAAAACATTCTATTCATTCGTCGACGTATCGCCATATTTATTACCCCTGGCTTTATGTTTAATCCGGTGATTCGACATCGTGAGTCCGGATTCACCACCGCGTCACGATCGCGACTTGTAGCTACTGCTAAATATATTTTTGCGTCTAATCTTCACGCAAATTCATGTATACGGTTATTTTCAATTCATAATGAATATGTTGCGAGACAGTAATTTGTATTTCTCTATTTGTCGAGAGTGCGGAGTGCGGAGTGCAGAGTGCTGCGGCTACGCGTCGAATGTTGTGGCAGTTGGCTGACAGCTGTCAGCTGACGGCTTGAGCGGAAGCCGCATGAAGATAGTCACGAGGAGATCCACGGCTGAGAATTGTGCCCATCGGTCAGTATGAATGTGGCCATACTATTGCAGGCGCCCCCGCATCAAGCGAACCTTGTGAATCTGGTCCTAGAAATTTGTTCCTCTCGGAGCCATTGGTGGTGTTGGCCTGTTCGGTGCTCGTCATCCCAATGTCAGATGCAGGAGAGCATCTCTATCCGGCGAAAAACGCGCGCCGGCGCTCATACTTAGGCGCAAGAGGATGAAAATTTGTTTAGTTGGATGCAGCTTGTACTACCCCGATCTATCGAGTTGCCTAGTTAGATATCTGCGTCTTGGCAAAGTCCTCCGGTGCACAATAGCCCGCGGCTCAGCAAAATCTATCGGCGTGCTGCTTGCTGAAGCATGTCGTCGAAAAGCATGACGTTGGGCTCGGCGGCAGGAAGTGCGCCTCGACGTTCCAAGTGCTCGACGAGCTCCGTGATCCGAAATGCCAGTTTTGCGCGCCACGCCCGAGCATCTTTTGCAGGAGAGACGGCAGAAAAACAAAACCCGCCACATGGGCGGGTCTGTTGTAACGCTTTGAAAGTATTGGTCGGGGTGACAGGATTCGAACTTGCGACTTCTACCTCCCGAAGGTAGCGCTCTACCAGGCTGAGCTACACCCCGACCGGGACCGCCGTAGCGGGCCGCGAATTCTAACGACGTCGTCGTCGACGTGCAACACATCGGTGCGCGCGGTGCGCTGCGGGCCTCGGATCACTCGCGCAAACGGCTGTAGACGTGGTCGCGCGTGGCCGGGCGGTCGTGGCAGCCGAAGCAGGCGGTGGCGGCCTTGGCGCCGAAGACGGGGTGGTTCGGGTCGCCGGCGTCGAAGTTCTCGAAGCCCCAGCCGCCGGTGGCGGCGTAGCGCTGCGCGTCCTTCGTCATCACGCCGATCACCTTGTGCTTGCCTTCGGTCACGGCGTGGTCGGCTTCCTGCGCTTCGACCGTGTCGAACACCAGCGTCGCGCCGTCGGGGAAGTGGCCGTCGCGGTAGCCGCGCATCGCTTCGGCGTTGGCATAGGTGTGGTTGATGCCGCCGACCGCGGCGTACATCGGGTGGCCCGGCTCGATCACGGTCGTCTTGACGTGGTGCCAGTCGCGGTAGCCGGTGGGGAAGGGAACCGGCGGCGCGTCGGTGGCATGCGCCGCGGCGCAGAGCACGACGAGGCCGAGGCACGGGAGGATCGATCGCATGGCTTTCTCCATTGAGGCGCTGCGCGATCGAGCCTAGCAACGCGCACGCGCGCCCTGCGGCGTTGTGCTGCGCGTTCTAGAGACCGTTCTTGCGCCTTCCGGCGACGCCGAAAAGCCGCGTTCTGCTAGGCTTTGCGTTTTGCAGCGCCGCGCGCTGCCCTTTTGTCGTACTGAGGAATTCATGGCCGTCACCCAAGCCCGCACGATGCCCGGCGTGCTCGAACTGCTGCCGCTCGACCAGGTCGAGTTCCAGGGGATGCTGGACGCGATCCGGCGCAATTTCGAGCGTTACGGCTTTCTGCCGATCGAAACGCCGGTGATGGAGTTCTCCAGCGTGCTCCTGACCAAGGAGGGCGGCGAGACTGAGCGCCAGGTGTATTTCGTGCAGTCCACCGGCGCGCTGCAGGCAGCCGGCGCGGGCGAGGTGCCGGAGCTGGCGCTGCGTTTCGACCTCACCGTGCCGCTCGCGCGCTACGTCGCCGAGCACGAGCACGATCTCACCTTCCCATTCCGCCGCTACCAGATCCAGCGCGTCTACCGCGGCGAGCGCGCACAGCGCGGGCGCTTTCGCGAGTTCTACCAGTGCGACATCGACGTGGTCGGCAAAGACACCTTGTCGGTGCGCTACGACGCGGAGCTGCCCGCGGTCATCTACAGCGTGTTCCGCGCGCTCGACATCGGCGCGTTCACCATCCAGATCAACAACCGCAAGCTGATGCGCGGCTGGCTCGAGGGCTTAGGGCTCGGCGACGGCGAGCGGCAGGGCGCGGTGCTGCGCGAGGTCGACAAGCTCGACAAGCGCGGGCTCGACGCGGTGCGCGGCACGTTGACGGGCGAAGGTTTCGGGTTGTCGGACGAGGTGGCCGCAAAGCTCCTCGACTTCGTGCAGTTTCGCTCTACGTCGCTCGCCGAGGCGCTGGCCAAGCTCGATGCGCTCGGCGCCGGCAGCGAAGCGCTCGAACAGGGCAGGTCGGACCTGAAGGAAACGCTGACCTTGATCAAGGCGTTCGGCGTGCCGGAGTCGCACTTCGCGCTGAACCTCTCGATCGCGCGCGGGCTGGACTACTACACCGGCACTGTCTACGAAACCACGCTCAACGACCACCCGCAGATCGGCTCGATCTGCTCGGGCGGCCGCTACGAAAACCTCGCCAGCCACTACACGAAGTCGCGCCTGCCCGGCGTCGGCATTTCGATCGGCGCGACGCGGCTGTATTGGCAGCTGCGCGAAGCGGGCCTGCTCCGCGGCGGCCGCAGCACCGTGCAGGCGCTGGTCGCGCAGATGGACGAGAACGAGCTGCCGCGCTACCTGGAACTGGCAACGGAACTGCGCAATGCCGGCATCAACACCGAGGCCGTAATCGAACCGGGCAAGCTGGCGAAGCAGTTCAAGTATGCCGACCGCGCGGGGATCCGGTTCGTGCTGGTGCTGGGCACTGACGAAATCGCCAAGGGCGTCGTCACGGTGAAGGACCTGCGCAAGGAAGACCAGTTCGAAGTGAAGCGCGCGGAGCTGGCGGAGACGCTGCGGGTGGAGATCGAGCAGGCGGCGGTGATGCGGGGCGGGGGTGGTGGGTAGGTTGCGGTCATGACCTTCGTGAAGGCGTGCATGTCAAAGGCAGCGTCATTCCCGCGAAAGCGGGAATCCATGTTGCTTTCAACAGCCTTCAATGGATTCCCGCTTTCGCGGGAATGACGTCAAGAACGTGTAGGGACGGCGTCAAACAGATGGATGGCGTCTTGATTGATGGCCGCGGCCAGGAAACAAGATCGATGCGTCGGGAAGAATGGTTGACGTCTATAAGGATCGGCTGACGAAGAGGAGGACAGGATGTCCGGCAAGCAACCCGCGGTGTACATCATGGCAAGCGGCTCGCGCGGTACGCTGTACGTCGGCGTCACCGGCTGGCTGAAGCAGCGCGTGTACGAGCACCGCGAGGGGACGGTGCCGGGATTCACGGAAAAGTACGGTCTCGGTCGTCTCGTCTGGTTCGAGGAACACGAGCATTTCCCAGCCGCGATCGCCCGCGAGAAGCAACTGAAGAAATGGAATCGAGTGTGGAAGCTCGAACTGATCGAAAAGACCAACCCAATGTGGCGCGACCTGTGGCCCGAGTTGCTCGACTGAAGCCGCTCACCCCGCACTCCTGGAAATGACGCCTGCCCCCTCACCGACGTCATTCCCGCGAACGCGGGAATCCATTGGGGCTTTCCGCCAATCCAAGAACAGACTCTCCGATTGAAGAACACGCACCACGACACCGCTCCACCCAACTAACAGGCAGGCAATGCAAATCACCCCCATTCCTGATCGACGTCACTTCCCTTAACGACGTCATTCCCGCGAAGGCGGGAATCCAAAGGGGTTTCGCTACCATCGAGAAGTAGACTTCCCGATTGAAGAAGCCGCACCACACCACTGCTGCACTCACACCCTACAGGCCGGCAATGCAAAGCACCCCCATCACCCTCGACGGCAACAGCCTCACCCGCGCTCAACTCGTCGCGATCGCGCGCACGGGCGCCGGCGTCTCGCTCGACGAGGCGCAGCTCGTGCGCGTGCAGCGCGCGGCCGACTTCATCGCCGACAAGGTCAGCTGCGGCGAGCCGATCTACGGCGTCACCACCGGCTTCGGCAGCAATGCCGACAAGCTGCTCGGCGCGCATCGCGCGCGCGACGAGCTGCCGGGCGGCAATCCGGAGCAGCGCGACGGCACCTTGCTGGAGGAATTGCAACACAACCTCGTGATCACGCACGCGGTCTGCGTCGGCGAGCCGTTCGCGGTCGAAGTCGTGCGCGCGATGCTGGCGATCCGCATCAACACGCTGATGCGCGGCCACTCCGGTATTCGTGTGGCGACACTGAAGGCGTTGGCCGAGCTGCTCAATCGCAACGTCATTCCGGTGATACCGCAGAAGGGCTCGGTCGGCGCGAGCGGCGATCTGGCCCCGCTGTCGCATCTGGCGATCGTACTGCTCGGCGGCGGCGAAGCGTTCTACCAGGGCACGCGCATGAGCGGCGCCGATGCGCTGCAGCGCGCGGGCCTGTCGCCGCTTCGCCTGTCGTTCAAGGAAGGCCTCGCGCTCAACAACGGCACCGCGCAGATGCTCGCCTGCGGCGTGCTCGCGCTCGATCGCCTCGAAACGCTGATCGCGACGGCCGACCTCGCCGCAGCGATGACGCTGGATGCCTTCGCCGGCCGCAAGGGCGCATTCAAGCCCGAAGTGCACGCGCTGCGTCCGCATCCAGGCCAGGTCGAGACGGCTGCGCAGATCCGCGCGCTGCTCGACGGTTCCACGCTCGCCGACATTCCGTATCACCTGGTGCCGCGCTTCCGCACATGGCTGGCCGATGCGTGGACCGAGGCCGAAGACCAGCAGCAGCATTTCGACATCGCGTGGGACTACGTGCCGCCGGGCCAGCGCCACGGCCGCGAGACGTTCTACCAGCGATTCCTGCCATTCAAGGGCGGCAAGAAGCATCAGCCGCAGGACGCCTACTGCCTGCGCTGCATGCCGCAGGTGCACGGCGCCGTACGCGATGCCGTCGCACAGGCGGCGCGCGTGCTCGAGATCGAGCTGAACTCCGTCACCGACAATCCGTTGATCTTTCCAGACGCCGAGAACGCCGAAGTCATCGAAGACCAGGTCGTCTCCGCCGGCCACTTCCACGGCATGCCGCTGGCGCTCGCGATGAGCTACGTGAAGGCCGCGATTCCGGTGCTGGCGTCGGTCTCCGAGCGCCGCCTCAACAAGCTCGTCGACCCCGCCACGAACGACGGCCTGCCGGCGTTCCTGATCGGCAACGAGGACGCGACCGACTCCGGCTTCATGATCGTGCAGTACACCGCCGCGGCGCTGGTCAACGACCTTGCCACGCGTGCGCATCCGGCGTCGGTCTATTCGATCCCGACCAGCGCGAACGCCGAAGACCACGTGTCGATGGGCGCCAACGAAGCGCGCCACGTGCTCGAAATGACCGAGGACCTCGGCCACGTGCTCGCGATGGAGCTGTACACCGCCGCGCAGGCGCTCGACTACCGCCAGGACATGCTGAATGCCGCGCGCCGCGTGGCCAAGCGCGGCGACTGGCAGGCGCTCGCCGGCAAGATCGCGAACGCGCCGCACGCGCAGCATGCCTCGCGCGCGCAGTTCGAGACCGAAGTCCAGGCGCTGACGAAGGCGCTCGCCGAAGCGAACGATTTCCACGCCGGCACCGCCGTCGCCGCCGCGCACGCGAAGATCCGCGAACGCGTCGCCTTCATGTCGCGCGACCGTGCGATGGACGGCGACGTGCGGGTGATGTGCGAGTTGGTGGCGTCGGGAACCCTGGTGCGCTGATTCTCATGCGATGGGAGCATCGCGGAACTCAGCCGGCGACGTTGCGCTTGCTTTCGAACGTGATCGGCGTGCTCGGCATCGCGCTCGGAGGCATCGCATTCGCGGGTGTCCGGCATCCCTATGTGGCCGGCATGCCGCTGGTGCTGTTGCTGATTCCGCTGCTGGCGGTCGCCGTGCTCGTTCATGAATCGGGTCATCTGATCGCCGCTGCGTCGGCCGGGTTGCGCGTCCTCGGCGTCAGTTTGGGTCCGCTGCATATCGAACGCCGACGGCACGGCGTCCGGCTGCATTGGCGCGCGCGCCGCCGCGGTGTCGCGGGAATGGCATTCGCCGTGCCCGATTTTTCGAAGGACGTCCGGCGTCAAATGCTGGCGTACGTAGCGGGCGGTCCGCTCGCCAATCTGCTGGTTGCCGCGCCCTGTCTGCTCGCCGCATGGCCGATCTCCGGCCACGCGTTCACGGCGCCGCAGGCAGCCATCTTCGCATTCGGCTTGCTCAACGCGACGATGGGATTGGCCAATCTCGTCCCCTATCGGCACACGCACTTCAGCGACGGCTTGCTGCTCAAGAGGTGGTGGCGAGGCGGAGAGGCCGTTGCATCCGGGCTCAAGCAGCTGCGCTCGTTCGACCAGTCGCTGCGCGGCGTGCTCGCGAGCGAAATGCCCTTGGAACAGATCGCCGAAATGGAGTCGGACCCGGCCATCGGCATGCGATTCTCCGGCAGCTATCTGGCGTTGCGCGCCGCGCAACAGCGCGGCGACCAGCACGCCTTCGCGGCGATCATGGCGCGTTGCGAGCGCGAGTTGGCGGGCGCCGACAAGGCGACGTACGCCGCCATGCGGCCGTTCTGGGCCTATTTCCAGATCGAGCAGTCGTTCGAGAACGCGTTGTCGGGCGATTCGTTTCGTCACGACATCGATCCGGCTTGCCTGCGGGCGCTCCTTCCGTACTTCCGCGACCGGCTTGCGGCGGCCGAAGCGCTGGCGCGCCGCGACGAACGAGAATTTCGCAACGCGCTCGCGCGCTCCGAGCGTGATGCCGAAGGCGCCTTCGATGCGGCGACGCGCCGTGCCGAGGCGCAGCTTCGCGATCGGATGCGGCAGACATGGGGCGCGACCGGTGTCGCCAGTTGAACCGACGAGTCGCCGCACGATCGTGGGTCAGGTAGCGCTACCGCCTTCGGCGAAGAGGCGATCCATGAGGTCGAAAAATTCGATCTGCGCCGGATCGTCGACGGTGGCGTCGACGATCCAGCTGGTCGCTTGGGCGGGCGCGCCGAGTGCGCTCGCCAATACGGGAGCGCCGATGCCTTTGCGCATCGGCCGCCGGCTCGCTCAGCCTCCCTCGAACCCGTTCGCGAAGATCACGTCGTTCGGCTGCTGTTGAGCGCGGCACGCGTCGCCGCCGGCTTCGAGCTTGATGTTGTCGAGGGCCCAGCCCGGAGCGTTCACGCCGCCGTCGCTGCTGAGGCGGAAGCGCAGCTTCAAGTTCAGCGCGCCGTTCGCGTCGGCCGGCAGGTCGATGTGGTGCGACTGCCACGCGCTCTGGCCGGTGCACGAATAGACGGTCGTCCAATTTGAGTTCGCGGGGTCGACGCTGTATTCGAGGTAGCCGTAGTCGTAGCCGCTCTCGGTATAGCAGCGGTCGTCGAAATCGACGGCGACGTCGCTGTAGCCGTCGAGGTCCATGGTGCCGGCCATCGTCAGCTTGCTGTCGAGATCGTCGCCGTAGTTCGGCGTGTTCCACACGTGCGTCGTGTTGCCGGGCACGTTGCTCGCGATGACCCAGGGCGACTGCGCGGTCCACGACGAACCGCCGCTTTCGACGTCGTCGCTGAACATCGTGCAGGTCGACAGCAGCTGGAAATTGCGCGTGCTGGTCTGCGTGCCGGTCAGCACGAGACCGCCGACGTCCTCGCTCAAATAGCCCGGTGCGCTGACGTGCACGCCGACGGTGCCGGCGAGCATCGTGCGCGAATAGGCGCCCGTAGTCGCGTCGCTGGTCGTGCTGCGCTGCTCGCCGGTCGCGCTGTCGTCGACGGTCACGGTTGCGGCGACGGCGCTGCCGTCGGCGTTCGAGGTGATCGTTCCGCTCAGCGTCGCGATCTGGTTTGCCGCTGCGATGTCGACGAAGGCGGCATTCGGCGTGCCTTTGTTGCCGGCGGTGTCGGTGCCTTGCACGTAGATGAGGTGACGGCCCGGGCTCAGGACGTCGCTCGGCAACGCGCCGGTGACGTCTTCGACCGAGGAATTGTAGGCGCCGTCGGCCGCCGACAGCCCTTGCGGCAGCGCGCCTTCTCCCCATGGCAGCGTATCGGCGAGCGCCACGGCGCTGGCGATGTTGCGCACCGGTTCGTTGCCGTTGCTCTGGTTGAAGCGGCTGCTGTCGAGGTGCGCCTGGATCTGGATCTCGTCGCCGATCGCGATCAGGTCCGATGCGATCGACACCGAGATCGTGTCCGGTCCCGACGGCAGCTGATACGGCGCATGCAGCGCACGGGCGACGTAGCGCAGCGCGGCGACGTTGTCCGGCCCCGTGCTCGCTTCGAACGATCCGCAATCCTGGAAAAAATCGGCTCCGTCGGTTTCGATCGTGAAACCGGGCACCCCGAGCAGGCCGTACATCGTGTCGTCGGTCGTGCCGTCGGTCGGGTACAGCTGATCGGATTGTTCCGGCGTGTAGTGGTTGAAGTAGGCGATGCGACGGCCGAGCGTGCGCAGCGGCACCTGGTTCGGTGCAGGGCTCGACGTATCGCCCCACGGCCACAGCACCAGCGCCGCGTTGCTGTGCATGTCGACGAAGAAACCGGTCGTGTCGGGAGGCGCCGCGTCGCCGTCGTCGTCGCCGCCGGTGCCCGCCATCGAGCCGTTGCGCCGATCGGCGAAGACGCCGCCCGTGCAGTTGCCGTCGGCATCGCAGGTGCCGGCGACGTACTGCACGAGGTTCAGCGTCTCCGGTTCCGGTGTGCCTTGCACGAGCGGGCTGCCGCTGATACTTGGGCCGCGGAAGGTCTGGCTGCACTGGTCGCTGTCGGAGCCGAGGCCATTGGTGATGTTCCAATGGAACGGGAAGTTGCGATTCAGATCGACGCCGGGCTGCGAAAACGCGTCTTCGTCACCGCAGGGGCCGTTGATCACGTCCATGTTCTTGCGCTGGTAGATCTGCTCCTCGGCGAGCACGCGCGCGTCGGGGTTGGCGAGCAGGATCAGGCGGAAGTCGTTGTGGTCGACCAGCCAGGTCGCCTCGGGGTCGATGCCGTAGCCGTTGACCAGGTACTCGGCGAAGCGCGTATCGACTTCGGCCGGCGCGTATTCGCGCGCGTGGATCGAGCTGTACACGGCCATGCGCGGCCGGTCCGGATCGGCCGCGAGCGTGTCGAAGTTCGTAATGTGCATCGCGCGCATCGTGTAGCCTTCGTCCGGATTCTGCGTCTTCTTCCAACTCGGACCGATTTCGTCGATCGCGGCGATGCCGGGATGATCGGTGGCGAGCGTGTCCATCGTCGCGTAGGTTTCTTCGACGGTGCGGAAGCACTCGAAACCCGGAATGCTGTCGATGCCGAAGCCGCGCTTGGCGGCGTCGTTCGCTTTCGAATAGAAATCGCGAAGCTTGGCCGTGCCGGCCTGGTCGATCGTGACGGCGAGTCCGTCGTTCT
>Ga0105249_10000271_pt1 | contig 54577 bp, 56 predicted proteins | sample KBSS44metaG_FD_81522 | JGI IMG/M metagenome (GOLD analysis project Ga0105249, IMG submission 81522) | Switchgrass rhizosphere microbial communities from Kellogg Biological Station, Michigan, USA - KBS S4-4 metaG | ecosystem: Host-associated > Plants > Roots > Rhizosphere > Soil | place... | reverse complement strand
TCGATCCCGATACGATCCGCCGCCTCGCGCGCGAGCTGGCCGAAGTCGCTTTCGAGCAGTCGATCGCGCTGCCGCAGCGCTGGACCGATGCGCACGGTCGCGAGCACGCGCAGATGACCGGACGACCCGTCGCGATGCATGCGATGCGCGGCATCTCCGCGCACGCGAACGGCTTCCACACGTGCAGAACGTTGCATCTGCTGCAAATGGTACTCGGAGCGATCGACACGCCGGGCAGCTTCCGCTACCAGCCGCCGTATCCCAAGCCGGTGCCTCCGGCGAACCGGCCCGGCAAGACGCGCAAGGAGAACGGCACGCTGGATGCCAGTCCTCTCGGCTACGTGCACGCGCCGGAAGACCTTCTGGTCGACGCCGACGGCCGGCCGCGGCGCATCGACAAGGCCTTCTCGTGGGAACACCCGCTCGCCGCGCACGGCATGCTGCAGAACGTGATCGCCAATGCCTGGGCTGGCGATCCGTATCGCATCGACACGCTGTTCCTGTTCATGGCGAACATGGGCTGGAACTCGGCGATGAACACGAGCCAGACGCGGCACATGCTGGCCGATCGCGATCCAGCCACCGGCCAATACCGCATCCCGCACATCATCTACGCCGACGCCTACGACTCGGAAACCGTCGCCTTCGCCGACCTCGTACTGCCGGACACGACGTACCTCGAACGCTACGACTGCATCAGTCTTCTGGATCGCCCGATCTCCGATGCCGACAGCGCCAGCGACGCGATCCGCCGGCCGGTCACGCGGCCCGACCGCGACGTGCGCCCGTTCCAGGACGTCCTGATCGAGCTCGGCACGCGCCTCGGCCTGCCCGGCCTGCTCGATTCGGACGGCACGGCGAGATATCCGCGCGGCTACGCGCAGTACATCGTCGAGCACGAACGCGCACCCGGCATCGGCCTGCTCGCAGGCTGGCGCGGTGGCGACGGCAGCAAGGCCGGCATCGGCGGACCGAATCCGGACCAGCTGGAACGCTACATCGAGCACGGCTGCCACTGGCAGCACGAGATCCCGGCTGCAGCGCGCTACTACAAAATGGCGAACCGCGACTATCTCGCGTGGGCGAAATCGCTCGGCTTCGTCGGCTCGACCGACGCGATCGTGCTCGAACTGTATTCGGAAACGCTGCAGCGCTTCCGGCTGGCCGCGCAAGGACACGGCTCGACGCTGCCACCGTCGGAACACTGCGAGCGCGTGGCACGGTATTTCGATCCGCTGCCGTTCTGGTATGCCTCGCTCCTGCAGGAGCCGCCGTTCGCACCAGCCGCGGCGGAATCGCCGGCGCAGGGTGACGCGGCCTATCCCTTGTCGGCCATCACGCAACGCCCGATGTTCATGTATCACGCCTGGGGTTCGCAGAATCGCTGGCTGCGCCAGATCGCGGCGCGCAACGTGCTCTATGTCCATCCGTCGACGGCAGCCGCAAACGGCGTCGCCGACGACGATTGGATATGGCTCGCGTCGAAGCGCGGGCGCATCCGCGTGCAGGCGAAGCTGCACGCCGCCACCGCGCCGGGCACGGTGTGGACATGGAACGCGATCGGCAAGCGCAAGGGTGCCTGGAAGCTCGCCGCCGATGCGCCGGAGAACCACGACGGCTTTCTGCTCAATCATCTGATCGGCGAATCGCTCGACACGGTCGCCGGCGAGACGAAATACGCAAACGCGGATCCCGTGACGGGTCAAGCGGCCTGGTTCGACCTGCGCGTGCGGATCGAGCTCGATGCGATGCCGCGCGTCGGCGGGCATCGCATCGATACGCTGCCGGTGCGGGACGAAGTGCGCGAGGAATCCGAATGACGACGTTGCCGCCACCCAGCGCAAAGAAGCTCGGCCTCGTCATCGATCTCGACACCTGCGTCGGCTGTCACGCCTGCGCGGTCGCGTGCAAGGAATGGAACGACGGCGGCGACTTCGGACCGTTGCCGGACAGCGATCCGTACGGGAAGGCGCCGAACGGCGTCTGGTTCAACCGCGTGCACAGCTACGCGGTCGAACAGGCGACGCCGCAGGGCAGTCGCGAGTTGACCGTGCATTTCCCGCGCTCGTGCCTGCATTGCGAAACGCCCGCCTGCGTGACCGTGTGCCCGACCGGGGCTAGCTACAAACGTGCCGAGGACGGCATCGTGCTGGTCGACGACGACAAGTGCATCGGCTGCCAGCTTTGCGCGTGGGCGTGCCCGTACGGCGCGCGCGAAATCAGTCCGCAGCGCGGCACGATGCAGAAGTGCACGCTGTGCGTCGATCGCATCTACAACGAGACGCTCGACGAAGCCGATCGCCAGCCGGCCTGCGTGATGGCCTGCCCGACCCGCGCGCGCCATTTCGGCGACCTCGGCGACGTCGAATCGGCGGTGTCGAAGCTGGTCGCCGAACGCGACGGCTACGCGCTGATGCCAGAGTTCGGCTACCAGCCGGTCAATCGCTATCTGCCGCCGCGGCCGCGGCGCGACGGCGCCGATGCCAAGCCGCCGCCACGTGAAGAAACGCTGGACCGCGAGCGGCTGCCGGGCGTCCTGCGCTGGCTCGATCGCGTGCTGTCGCGCTGACGGGGCCTTCGACGATGCGGCCGACGTTTTCGATCATCTTCTTCACGGTGCTGTCCGGCGCAGGCTACGGGCTGCTGTTCCTGCTCGGACTCGCGACCGCCTTCGGAGCCATGCCGAGCTTGCGCTCGCAGCCGCCGCTCGAACTCGCTCGTTTCGCCCTCGCAGATCCGTTGATCTCGAGCCCCCAACTGGCCCTCGCAACGGCGCTCGCGGTCGGCGCGACGCTCGTGACTGCGGGGCTGCTCTGCTCGCTCGGCCACCTCGGCAAGCCCGCGCGCGCGTGGCGGGCCTTGTCGCAATGGCGTTCGTCGTGGCTCTCGCGCGAAGGCGTCTTCAGCCTGCTGTCCTTCGTGCCACTGCTCGGGATGATCGTCAATCTGATCGCCCACCCCACACTCTCGTCACCGTCGATAGCGCTGCGCGCCTGCGGCGTGCTGCTCTGCCTCGGCTGCGTTGCGACGGTCGTCTGCACGGCACACATCTATTCGAGCCTGAAGCCGATCCGCGCGTGGCACGATCGTCACGTAGTGCCCGGGTATCTGTATCTGTCCCTGTACTCCGGCGCGCTGTTGCTGACAGCACTGGCAACGCTCGGCATTCCGACTCAGACGACTGTCGTCGCCCTGTGGCTAGGCAACGCGCTGATCGTGGCTCCCTGCGCGGCGGTTTCGAAACGGCGCTACTGGGGTTCGATCGACGTGCACGGCCCGCCGCGCGCAGGCGCCGCAACCGGCCTCGACCGCCTCGGCAGCGTGCGCAGCTTCGAGCAGCCGCACACCGAAGAGAACTACCTGACCCACGAGATGGGTTTCGTGCTGGCGCGCAAGCACTCGCACACGCTGCGCGCGTTCGCGTTCTGGTCGATCCTGCTGGCGCCGATGTCATCGCTGCTGCTTGCATGGCTTGGCGGCGGGTTCTTCTTTGCCTGGCCCGCCCTCGCACTCGGCCTGCTCGCCGTCTTCGTCGAGCGCTGGCTGTTCTTCGCCGAAGCCAGGCACGCCGTCATGGCTTACTACGGGCGCTGATACGGCGATTCGATGATCGTGCGCGGATCTGTCGCGAGAACCTGAATGTTCACCTGAGGTTTAGTGCGCGTGCATACCATGCCCATCAACCGCAAGGCTCCGCTTTGCGGTTTTTTGCTTTCTGCACCTTTGTTTTTTTTTGCAGTCCCGAGGAAACCACAATCATGAGAAAACACCTGCTACCGATCGCATTGCTCGCCGCTCTTCCGCTCGGCGCCCTGGCCGCCGACGGCGAAACCAAGACCGACGCCGACAACAACGGAGACTGGTCCGGTTCCGGCGAAGCCGGCTTCGCGGCCGCGCGCGGCAACGCCAAGTCCGAGAACCTGAACGCGAAGTTCCAGTTCAAGAAGGAAGACGAAACCTGGAAGGACGACTTCTACCTGACCGCGCTGCGCGCGAAGGGCGAGGTCAACACGACGACCGTGGAGAACGGCGTTGCCGTCAACACGTCCAAGTACGAACTCAACGCGAACCGCTACGAAGCGGGCGCGTCCGCCGGCTACAAGCTCGACGAACGCAGCTACATCGTCGGCGCGCTGCGCTACGAAAACGACGATTTCTCGCCGTTCAACTACCAGGCCGTCGCGTCGATCGGCTACGGCTACACCGCGCTGAAGACGCAGAGCGACGATCTCTCCTTCGAGATCGGTCCCGGCTACAAGCGCTATCAGCCGATCGACGTGATCGGACCGGATGTCGATGCCAACAACACGCCGATCCGCCACACCTTCGATTCGCAGGGCGAATTCGTCGGTCGCGGCCTGATCGCCTACAAGCACCGCTTCACCGACACGACCTCGTTCGTCGACACGCTGCTGACCGAAGCCGGCAGCGACAACACCTTCATGCAGAACGACGCCGGCGTGCAGGTCGACATGAGCAAGAAGCTCGCGCTGAAGATCGGCTACCAGGTGCGCCACAACTCCGACGTGACGCCCGGCATCAAGCAGACCGACCAGTTGATGACGACCAACCTCGTCTACAACTTCGGCGGCGCTCACTGAGCGGAGCATCGAGCGGGTGGGAGCGGCTTCAGCCGCGATGTGGAACTTGCCGAAGAAGAGCGAGGGCATCGCGACTGAAGTCGCTCCCACACGTTTTCCGCGGTGCGTCAGGCCCGGCGCAGGATGTCGTCGGCGCCCTGCTCGCGCAGCAGCGAAGCGACGCGTCCGCCGAGCCCGAGCGGATCGTCGAGCGCGCCCTGCGCCTGCGCGCGCACGAGGCGGCCGTCGTGCGGGTCGCCGACCATGCCCCACAGCGCCAGTCCGCTTTCGATCTCGACGCAGTAGCCGGCGATCGGCACATCGCAGCTGCCGTGCAGGCTCAGGTTCATCGCGCGTTCGGCGGCGACGCAGCGATGCGTGTCCTCGTCGTCGAGGCTGCGCACGATATTGAGTACCGCCCGATCGCCCGCGCGGCATTCGACCGCGATCGCGCCTTGCGCGACGGCCGGCAGCCACTGCGGCGGAGCCAGGCGTGCCGAGATGCGCTTGCCGAGGCCGAGGCGTTCGATGCCGGCGCAGGCGAGGATGATCGCGTCGTAGTCGCCGGCGTCGAGCTTGGCGATGCGCGTGTTCACGTTGCCGCGCAGGTCGACCAGCTGCAGGTCCGGCCGCAGCGCGCGCAGCTGCGCCTGCCGGCGCAGCGACGAGGTACCGACGCGCGCGCCTTGCGGCAACTCGTCGAAGCGCGTGTAGCGGCTGCTGATGAACGCATCGGCCGCGTCGGCGCGTTCGAGCACGGCGCCGATCGCGAAGCCGGGCTCCAGCTCCATCGGCACGTCCTTGAACGAATGCACGGCGATGTCGGCACGCATCTCCTGCATCGCGACTTCGAGCTCTTTCAGGAACAGGCCCTTGCCGCCGATCTCGGCCAGCGGGCGATCGAGGATCTGGTCGCCGCGCGTGGTCATCGGCACGAGCTCGACCTCGAGGCCGGCGTGCAACGCGCGCAAACGCGCGGCGACATGCTCGGCCTGCCACAGCGCGAGCGCGCTCTGGCGCGTGGCGATGCGCAAGACCGCGCTCACAGCGTACGCACCAGTTTGCGCACGACCGGCAGATTGCGCCGGCTGACTTCCAGCGTCGCGCCGACGCCGTCGACGTTGGCGAACAGGCGGCCGTCCGGCGTGCGCGTGAGGCCGGCGAGCTTGTCGAGCGCGACCAGGCAGTTGCGATGGATGCGCACGAAGCGTCCATCGAATTCGTCTTCGAGCGACTTCAAGGGTTCCTCGATCAGCACTTCGCCTTTGACGTGGTGCACGACGACGTACTTGTCTTCCGCCAGCAGGTAGTTGATCTCGCCGATCGGCACCAGCACGAGACTGCCTCGTACACGCGCACACAGATGGGTACGCTTGCGCCCGGGTTCCAGGGCCTTCTCCAGCGTGCGCGCCTGCGTGCCGGTCCAGCGCCGCGCCTTCGCCAGCGCCGTGCGAAGGCGTTCGCCGCGCACCGGCTTGACCAGGTAGTCGACCGCATTCGCCTCGAACGCGGCGAGCGCGTGCGCTTCGTACGCGGTGCAGAAGATCACGCCCGGCGGAGTCTCCAGCGCGGCGAGATGGCGCGCCGCTTCGAGGCCGTCCATGACCGGCATGTTGATGTCGAGCAGGACCAGCTCCGGCCGCAGACGGGCGACCGCTTCGAGCATTTCGCGTCCATTGCCGGCTTCGCCGACGACGTCGACATCGCCGATTTCGGCCAGCAGCGCGACCATGCGTTCGCGCGCGAGCGGTTCGTCGTCGACGACCAGCACCTTCATTTCGTCAGCATCCCTGGCAGGCGCACTGTGGCGGTGTAGGTATCCGGCCCCGGCTCGATCTGCAGCACGGCGCGGGCGCCGAAATGGTACTCGATGCGAGCGCGGATGTTCGCCAGCGCGATGCCGTTGCGCCGTCTCGGCGCATCCTGCGGCAACGGGTTGCGCACGACGATCTCGATGCCGTCCGCAAGCCGGCGCCCGCGCAGCTCGATCGTGCCGCCCTCGGCACAAGGCTGGATGCCGTGATAGACGGCGTTCTCGATCAGCGGCTGCAGCAGCAGGCGCGGCATCGGGAAGTCGCGCGCGAGGTCCGCCACGTCGATCTCGGTGCGCAGCCGGTCGCCGAGGCGCAGGCGCTCGATGCGCAGGTAGTGCTCGATCAGGTCGAGTTCCTCGCCGAGCGTGCCGTGCGCGTCGTCGACCCCGAGCGCGGCGCGGAACAGGTCGGCCAGGTCCTCGACCGTGCGCTCGGCTTCGACCGGGCGCGTGCGGATGAGGCTGGCGATCGTATTCATGCTGTTGAACAGGAAATGCGGCCGGATGCGCGCCTGCAGCGCATCGACTTGGGCCTTGGAGATGGCGTTGACGCGCTCGCGCCATTGCTCGATCACGAACAGGTAGCGCAGCAGCGCGGCGGCGATCAGCGCGCAGATGGCCGCGTTGCCGAGCGCGAAGCGCAGGTTTTGCGCCGGCGGCACGCTGAGGCCGAGGCCGAGCGCCTGGTCCATCCGGCACACCACTGCGCTGGCAGCGGCCGTGATCAGCACGCAGAGCACCCAGGCGAGGATGAAACCGGAACGCGCGCTGAGCCGTTCCAGCGGACGGCGCAGCGAACACAGCGTGACCGCATCGAGCAAGGCGAGCCATTGCACGTAGAGGCTCGCGATGCCGAGGCGCGGCAGCCACGGCCGCGGCTCCCCTTCCGGCGCCAGCACGATGACCAGCGCGACGAGCTCGGCGACGACCATGACCGCGAACAAGGTCGGCGCGCTGCAGAATTGCGGCAGCCAGCTGGGCGCGGTTTGGCGGCTCATGTCGCGGATCGTTCCCCCGGGAGCGCCGTTCCAGTATGCCGCGTCCGACGACAAGAACCGAGAACCATCGCCGCACGTGACAAATTGTTCAAACGGGCAGGCTCGCCGGGCGCCGCGACGTCCAGGCATCCCGCGAAGACTTGAAGGCATAGAGCGCCGGCGGGATCATCACAAAAGCGACCCTCCAGTCTCCTCCAGGCATCCCTAAGGCCAGCGCAGCAAGATTCCATAAGGCCACCCCCGACATAAAGGTGCCCATCAAAGCGAACGCCGCTGCGGCGAGTGCGAGCAGCGTATTTCGCTGCGAACGGGTCATCGCGATCGCGATGGTTCTTCGGCGCCCAGCCTCGTCCCGATCCACGCCCGCAAATCCGCAATCTCCTCCGCGCACACCTGGTGCGCCATCGGATAGCTGTGCCAGTCGACGGCATAGCCGAGCTCGGCCAGCTTGTCGCGGCTGGCGGCGCCGAGCGGCTGCGGCACGACCGGATCGTAGCTGCCGTGCGCCATGAAGATCGGCAGGTCCGCGTTGGCGGCGCTGCGTTCCGCGGCGGTCTTCGCGGCCATCGGCAGGTAGGTCGACAACGCAACCACGCCGGCCAGTTTCGCCGCATGACGCACGCCGCCCGCGAGCGCGATCGCGCCGCCCTGCGAGAAACCGGCGACGAACACGCGCTCCGCCGCGATGCCGCGGGCGGCCTCGCGCGCGATCAGCTCGTCGAGCTGGCCGATCGACGCGCGCATGCCGGCCTCGTCCTGCCGGTCGGCGATCTGCGCGCCGAGGATGTCGTACCACGCGCGCATGGACAGGCCGCCGTTGATCGTCACGGGCCGCACCGGCGCATGCGGGAACACGAAGCGCAGGGGCGGCCAGGCGCGATCGACCAGTTCCGGCACGATCGGCGCGAAGTCGTTGCCGTCGGCGCCGAGGCCGTGCAGCCAGATCACGGCGTGGCGGGGGTTGGCGGCCGTTTCGATTTCTACGCAGGGGAGGGGCATGGGATTCGGGATTCGGGATTCGGGATTCGGGATTCGGGATTCGGGATTCGGGATTCGGGATTCGGGATTCGGGATTCGGGATTCGGGATTCGGGAAAGGCTGACGGATGCGACACGATTTGCCAACCCCGAGCGTGGACTGCTTGGCGAAAAGCGTCATCGGCGCGTGCTAGGTTCGCCGCCTCGGACACTCCCTGGGGAAAAGCGATGTCCTCTTTCAAGCGCCTTGCGCTGCTGACGACGTGCCTGTTGTGCACCGCGACCGCGACGGCGGCGACGCGCGACCAGTTCCTTTACGGCACCAGCAATACCGGCGGCACCGTGCTGCCTTTCCGCTATTTCGTGCCGCCAAACTACGACCCGTCGCAGGCCTATCCGCTGATCCTGTTCCTGCATGGCGCCGGCGAACGCGGCAGCGACAACGAGGCGCAGCTCAACAACAACGCCAATGGCGCGATGCGCCTGCTCGACGATGCCAACCTCGCCGTGCAGCCGGTTTTCATGATTGCGCCACAATGTTTTACGAATGGCTGGTGGGGCGGCGCACCGCTGGACACCGCGATCGCGATCATCGACCAGATCTCGGCCGACTATCACATCGATCCGGACCGCGTGTACGTCACCGGCCTGTCGATGGGGGGCATGGGCACGTGGAGCGCGGTGACGTCGCAGCCCGAACGCTTCGCCGCGGCGATCCCGATGTCCGGCAACGACAACGGCAGCCCGGTACCGGCCAGCGTCGTGGCCGGGATCCCGTTCTGGTTCTTCCATGCGACCGACGACGGCACCGTAGGCGTGTCGGGCTCGGACAACCTCGTGACGGCGCTGCGCAACGCCGGTGCCAGCACGATCTACACGCGCTACGACACCGGCGGCCACGCCATCTGGCCGGTCGCCTACACGCATCCTCTGCTGTTCCAGTGGCTGGTTTCGCAGACGCGCGGCGCGCCGAGCACGACCGCGCCGCCATTGCTGCGCATCTCGACACCGACCGCGGACCCGGCCTGGCAGACCGAGGACGCCACTATCGACCTCGCCGGCAGCGCCGACAACGACGGCAACCCGATCGACTCGCTCGCCTGGGACATCCTCGCGGGCGCCAGCGGCGCGGTCGCGGGTCTCACCGACTGGAGCGCCGGCGGCATCGCGCTGAACGACGGCGTGAACCTGATCCGCGTGACGGCGACGTCGCCGAGCGAGCATGACGCCTACGGCGGCCACACGACGTTCAACGACAGCCTGCGCGTCAGCCGCGCCGGGCCGCCTCCGGAACCCGGCAGCATCGTCGCCGCGATCAATGCGGGCGGCGACGCCTACACCGCCGCCGACGGCACCCCCTACGCCGCCGACACCGCTTTCGAAGGCGGCAGCACGCAGGTGTCGAGCAACGCGGTCGGCGACACGGAGGACGATACGCTCTACAACAACTGGCGCTACGGCAACTTCGCCTACCACCTGCCGCTGGTCAACGGCCCGTATACCATCGAACTGCAATTCGCCGACACCTACAACAGCGCCCCCGGACAGCGCATCTTCGACGTCGCGATCGAGGGTACGACCGTGCTGCAGGATTTCGACATCATCGCCAGCGTCGGCACGAACGTCGCCACCGTGCGCCGCTTCGACGTCGACGTCGAAGACGGCGTGCTCGACGTCGTATTCAGCAACGGCAGCGCCGGCAGTGCGCGCATCGACGCGCTGCGCGTGATCCGCGGTGGCGGGGAATCGATCTTCGCGGACGGGTTCGAGCTGCCCTGACGCGGCGGCGATCACATTGCCTCGGTCCGAGGGGGCCGAGGGTGCGTGTTCGTCGGGTGCCCCACGCCTGGTCGCAACGCATGGGCTTTGATGCCGCAGCTGCCGCGACTGAAGAGCGCTCGCATGACCGCCCCCGTCGCGCCGCGAAAGCCGGACCCCAAGACCTATGCCGACGTCATCCCCGCGAAAGCGGGGATCCATTGGGGCCCTGCTCTCCAAGATGGGAAAAGCATACGTCGTCGACTGCCAGAGCCCCATGGATCCCCGCTTCCGCAGGGATGACGCCGGTTCCACCCCCACGCCTTGCTCCCATGAAGCCCACCGCCCGGGGCGTCGAGGGAGCGTTACAAAGGATTGCAAAGACCCTCCGGCCGCTGACTTCTGGCCCGTTTCGCCGCGCCGCCTTGGCGTTAAGCTCGCCGCTTTGCCTCGACCGTCCGGAGATTCCGCATGCAGCGCGCGCTCGTCGCCAGCCTCGTCACCCTGCTCACGCTCGCCGCCGCACCAGCGCATGCGATCACGATCGAACAGGCCATGGCCGACCCGGACTGGATCGGCTCGCCGGTCGAGCGGCCGTACTGGAGCGTGGACGGACGCAGCCTTTACTACCAGCTCAAGCAGAAAGGCACGTCGGTGCGCGATCTGCATCGCGTCGATCTGGCCGACGGCAAGGACACACTCGTCGATCCGCAGTCGATGGCCAACGCGGACGGCGCCGACGCAGTGTTCGACCCGGCGCATGCGCACGCAGCCTTCGTGCGCAACGGCGACGTGTTCATCCGCGAGGTCGCCAGCCGCCGCCTGATCCAGGTGACGCGCACGCCCGAGCAGGAATCGGCGCCGCAGTTCTCCGGCGACGGCCGCAGCCTGCAGTATCGCAGCGGCAACGACTGGTACAGCTACGACATCGCCGGCGGCGTCAGCGGCCCGGCGGTGGTCGTGCGCACCGAGAAGGACCCGGACGCGAAGAAGCCCGACGATCTCGGCGAAATGCAGCTGCGCTACTTTTCGACGCTGCGCAAGATCAAGGCCGATCGCGAAGCGCAGAAGCAGCACGGCGAGGATTTCGCCAAGGGCGATCCGACGCGCGCGCCGCTGCCGTTCTTCATCGGCGACGACATCAAGATCGAAGAGACCGCGCTCGCGCCGGACGGCCGCCATCTGCTGATCGTGACGACGCCGAAGGGCTACGACCGCGGCAGGCACGGCAAGCTGCAGCGCTTCGTCACCGAATCGGGCTACGAAGAGCAGGAAGACGAGCGCACGCGCGTCGGCCGCAACGATCCGGCGCCGCAATCGCTGCTGCTGCTCGATCTGGTCCGGCACGAGCAGCACAAGCTCGCGTTCGACGACCTTGCCGGCATGCGCGACGATCCGCTGAAGGCCGTGCGCGAGGAGAACGAAAAGCTCAAGCGCGAGCGCGGCATCGAGTCGAAGACCGACAAGAACGCCGACGGCAAGCACGGCGACGACAAGGTCGCCAAGGCGGACAAGAAGAAGGACGACAAGAGCGACGACAAGCCGAAATCGCGCCCCGTGCGCATCGTCGCCGACGCCGAGGACGGCGGTGGCGGCGGCATCGTCTGGAGCAAGGACGGCCGCTCGCTCGCGATCCAGCTGCGCGCGATCGACAACAAGGACCGCTGGATCACCACGGTCGACTTCGACAAGCACGCGCTGGTGCTGCAGCACCGCCTGAGCGATGCCGGTTGGATCAACTGGAACTTCAACGATTTCGGCTGGGAAGACGACAACCAGACCCTGTGGTACCTCTCCGAGGAAACCGGCTACTCGCAGCTCTACGCGAAAAAGCCCGGCGGAAAGGCGAGCGCGCTGACCAGCGGCAAGTTCGAAGTGTCCAGCCCGACGCTGTCGCCGGACGGCCGCTGGTTCTACCTGCGCGCGAACGCGGAAGCGCCGTACGCGTATGACGCGTATCGCGTCGCCACCGGCGGCGGCAAGCTCGAGCGCCTGACGAACTACAAGGGCATGAGCGGCTTCGCGCTGTCGCCCGACGGCAAGCAGCTCACGGTGCTGCATTCCAGTCCGTATGTGCCGGCTCAGCTTGCCGTGACGGCCGCCGAAGGCGGCGCCGCGCCGCGCGAACTCACCGACACGCGCACCGGCGAGTACAAGGCGATCGCCTGGCCTGACCTGCAGATCGTCGAGGTGCCGTCGTCGCACACCAAGCAGCCGATCTACGCGAAGGTGTACAGGCCGAAGGACTTCGATGCGTCGAAGAAGTATCCGGCCGTCCTGTTCGTGCACGGCGCCGGCTATCTGCAGAACGTGACGCTCGGCTATTCGCCGTATTTCCGCGAGCAGATGTTCAACAACATGCTGACCGAGCACGGCTACGTCGTGCTCGACATGGACTATCGCGCCAGCGAGGGCTACGGCCGCGACTGGCGCACGGCGATCTACCGCCAGATGGGCCATCCGGAACTGGAAGACTTGATCGACGGCGTGCATTGGCTGGAGAAGAACGCCTCGGCCGACCCGCAGCGCGTGGGCTTGTACGGCGGTTCCTACGGCGGCTTCATGACGCTGATGGCGCTGTTCCGCGCGCCCGACGTGTTCAAGGCCGGCGCCGCGCTGCGCCCGGTCACGGACTGGACGCAGTACAACCACGAATACACCTCGAACATCCTCAACGACCCGCAGCTCGACCCGATCGCCTACGAGGCCTCCTCGCCAATCGAGTTCGCCGACGGCCTCAAGGGCGCCCTGCTGATCTGCCACGGCATGATCGACAACAATGTGCTGTTCGAAGATTCGGTGCGGCTGTATCAGAAACTGATCGAGCTGCACAAGGACAACTTCCAGATGTCGACGTATCCGATGGAACGCCACGGCTTCGTGCATGCCGATTCGTGGCTGGACGAGTACAAGCGCATCTACAAGTTGTTCGAGACGAATCTGAAGTAGTGCGTTCGAAGCCCTTCCCCTTCGGGGGGAGGGCTGGGCGGGAGCGCCCAGCCGAAACCGGTTGCTCGATCGCAAGCGTGCGGGCGCGCGATCCGACTGTCACTACCGGCTCACCTCGACAAGCAGTACGGCGTTCACGCGTCGGCACCGTCGCAACGCGCATGTCGGCCTTAGTCCGCGCGCAGTTTGCCTACTTTTACAGTCTTCGCCGCCTCGATGGCGCTACGCTTCGCCGCACGTTGCGCTCGCCGTCTGGCGGTGGCTCCCGCTTTGTTTTCGGGACTCGATTCCGCGCCCGCGTGGACGGCTTTCGTCGCCGTCTACCGAGGGCATCGGGCTGTAATTCTCACGTGCGAGAAGAAATTGATCCGATGGATCTGGTGGACGGGAAGCGGGCTGGGACTGGGAATGCTGGTCGCTTGTGTCGTCGTGGTTGCCGGGCAGTTCCGCGATCTGCCGGGCGTGTCGGGCGGTTTCTTGTTGTCGGCCGTTGTCATTCGCTACCTTGGAGACGGCGAATCCTCGCTGTACTCCCTGCGAGTGAGGTATTGGCCCTTGCTGTTGACGATATTCGGCGTCCTGTTCGGGTTGGTCTGGTTGAAGCATCGGCTGGTCGGCATCGGAGTGCATTGCGCCGGAGTCACGGGCGAGCCTTAAGCGGCCCGGCGGCGCTCGTTCATCAAGTGCGATCGCGCATGGGGGCCTGACAGTTCGTTCAAGCCAACCTGCTTCGTAGCAACTCGTGCGTGCCCGCGCTGCGCTGGCACGCGTTCGCCGCCACCTCGCAGGTCGGCTTGATTCAGGCGTAGGAGGTCATGGATGTTTGGCTTGTTGGGAAAGAAGAAAGCGCAGGCTGGCGCGCCACGCACTGCCGATCCTCGGCAAGAAGCCTTGGACAGAATCATCCCGGTCGTGAAAGCCGTGGAGCACGAGTCTTCGGACGCAACCCCCATTGACCTTCCAGCCGAACACTCGCCCATCTCCCGGCCGCTCGCCGCGGACCTGATCGTGTTGTACGCCGAGGACTTTCCCGACCGATTCGAGTTCGTTTCCAAGCATCGGATGGAGCAACTCGAGTTGACGCTTGACGAGTTGCATCGCCTGGCTCTGCGCAACCTCCCCAATCGTCTCCCCGAGATTCAACTACATGGTGATTCGCCATGCCACATGATCACTTGCGGCGGCAATTTTGAGGCTACGCTGCTTCTTCATGATGGCCTTTGGGATGCCATGGCCGAGAATCTTCCGGGCCAACCCATGGCAGTCGTTCCTGCTCGCGACTTGCTATTCGTAACAGGTTCGGGCTGGGAAGGCGCCCATCAATTCTTGTCGGAGCTTGCCAACAAAGAATTGGAGGACAAAAGATACGCACTCTCCAAACAGGTGTTCACCCGTAAGGGCGGTACCTGGGTGGCTGTTGGGCTGGCGTCCTGACAATTCGATCGAGCCGATACCGCTTCGCGGCTGGGCTCAATTCAGGCATTAGACCGCTAATGGCGCTTCCGACCACTGAAAGATTCGTCAAAGCTACTGAGGCCGAACTTGGATTCAATCTGCCCGATTGGCTCAGGGAGCGCCTGCTCCGTACGAACGGCGGCACAATCGAAGCGGCAGGCGAGCATTGGGAGCTCTTCTCTGTCTTCGACACAACAGACCGAAAGCACATCGCGCGTTCCACAACCAACATTTTACGTGAGACTCATTCTGCACGGGAGTGGGTTGGCTTCCCTCAACTGGCAGTTGCCATTGCGTGCAATGGCGGCGGTGACTACCTGATCCTACTACCAGAAAGTCAGTCTCAGCTTTGCTCCATCGCATATCGCTGGCAGCACGACGCTGACGAACCGCCTGTTCCTGTAGAGGTGTCAAGGTGACTGTCGCGCGATCGAGGCTTTCATCCTCAGATAAACGTAATTAATAACATTGCATTAAACCCGAACGAGCCCACGGCGCGTCGGTTAACTTGGACGTCAAGTGCCATGCCCGTCGGCTCGAAGAAAACCTCTGTCAAATGCGTTCGCCCTGGCGATGTTCTGCGAACCAATCCGCTTGGCGAACATTGGGTGGCATCGATCGTTCTCGCCACGCAAGGCAAGACGGCGCAGTTCAATGAGCTTTGCGTCGTCGGCGTAACAACCGCCGTGTTCAGGCACGAGTTCAGTCTCACCGATCTCGATGTCGACAGTCTGCGGTTGCAGCGTCGGGTCAATCGATCGCGGGTTGAAGTGCCCTGCCTCTACATCTACGCGGCACGATTGTACGAAGGCGTTTCGCTGTTGGGGTCGGTTGAGTCGGGCAATCTACATGCGGAGCCCATCCGGTTTGAGATTGGCGATGGTCAGGATGGATGCTGGCCATCCTGTGGAAAATTGACTTCGTCCCTCGGCGTCGAGGCCGTCCACGAATGGCGAAGAATCAATGACCACGAGCAATGGGCGCTTGACGCTTCAGCAGCGCGTCAATCACACGAGGAAATGCTTGCTCGTCTGAAGGGCAGGAAAAGGTGAACGATACGCCGGACCATTCCATCGAACTGATGTCCAACGGGCCATGCTCGATGGCCGCGACTCATGTCGAACGTCTTCACGATCAACCACGGATAGAAATCGTGCGTGAAACAGGACAGAAAACGAAACGCTGCCACTTTTGGATGAGCCATCGCGACATCGCTCATTTCAGTGAATTATTATCTGAAATTCAGCCCGATCTCGTATGGCAGTGCCGTCACCCGAGCCCAGATCGTTTGCCAGTCCACAAATTCACCGCGCTTTCCAAGGCGCTGACCTGCGGTGGCGGACGACATACACAACAAGCGTTCACCGATTTCGAACTTGGATCGATGCTGCTCAATGCACGCCCCGGCAAAATTGAGCTCCCTGGGTTCAATGAAGCGCATGAACTTCCTGCAGACTCAATCGTCGCAGACTATGGAGAACTCGCCGTTCGCTGGAACACGGCCGATGGCGACGTACGACAGCAGGCGCTGATGCAGTCTCAAGTCAAAGCTGTTTTTTCCATACTCATCAAAGCAACCTTGCCCGCCAAAGTGCGCACCTTGGCCGGCCATCCTGTCCGCGGCTGCCGCATCGGCGCCGACATGCTGGATCAGGTCCGTGCCGGTGGTTGGTTCTTGAAAATCAATGGCCCGATTACGCGGCTGGCCTGACATTGCATCCAATCTGGACGTGCCGGGCTCTTCTTTCGGGCGGGCGGCCCATCACGCCCTCGTTCTAGGCTTGCGTTCGTGTGGACTTCTCTGGCAAACCATCTCGGCCCGATCACGGGCTTCGCTATCGAGCTTCGAACGCGACAATCGGTTGTTCTCAGCCCTGACTGATCGTCAGTGCCGCGCCCGCTTTGCTTGCGCGACGCGAATTCGCAGCGCCGGAAAGCACCGCGCGATGACGCCAAGCGGTGCAGGCGCGATTGCCTGCACCGCTTCACCGCCACGGCATCGACACGGCATCGACACGGCCAATTTTTGTCAACATCGGTTAAAAAACAATCCTGCCCCGTCGGCGCGGATGCTGTTCGACGCAGGGATTGGCGACAATGCAGCGGATTCGTTTTCGAAAAGCCGGATCGGGCCCATGCACTCGCTCTGCTCGACGCACATCTCGCTTGTGCGGAAGCGCTTGCTTCGCGTCTTGGAGAAACGGATCTTTCGGTGGAGATTCGGAAGCCTTCAGTCGTGCGTGACGCGTCCTCGAACCAACTCATGAAGACAATACCGCCCTCGCTGAAACGGATAAGCGAGCCTCTGCCCGTCGTTGTCTGGGCCTGGGCCGTCGCTTTCGCTGCGGCGGGCGCCTGGCCGCATTTCTCGAGCGAGCCGTTCCCGCTTCCCGGACTTCGCAAGCTCGCCGAAGGCGACAAGTACGGTCTCTTCCTGCAGGTCTCGGCCGTGGTCTCGGCTGCCGTGTGGCTCGCCTGGCGGTCCCAGCAGACACGCGAGCGTCTTCTCGTCTTTCAGGGCGTGGCGCTCGCCCTCTCCGCTCAAGGCTTCCTGTATGTCGGCTTGCCGTTCGGGCTCGCGTTCGCCTGCTTCGCGAGCATCGCAAGGGCCCGCAGCGCCGAGCAAGACCAGCGTTAAGCACCGTGTCGCCAGGATGGTCCAATCAGTCCATCGAACAGAAGCGCCGTGACCCACTCGCTGGTCGTCGGCCGCTTCATGCCGGGCCCAGGGCATTCGGCGACCTATCACCCACTGTCCGTGACGGAGCCTCCATGAAACTTCCCGTATTCAAGTACCACCCCGATCCCGTCGCAACCGGAAGCGTCGCCCCATCGGATGCGGAGTGCGAGTGCTGCGGTCGAGCGCGAGGCTGGATCTACACCGGCCCCGTCTATTCGGAAGAGGAACTGACCGAAGCGCTGTGTCCCTGGTGCATCGACGACGGCGCCGCCCATCGGAAGTTCGATGCCACGTTCACGGATGAGCATGGCATCGGTGGTTGCGGTGCCTCGGAGTCCGTACCGGATCATGTCGTGGCGCATGTCGCACAGCGCACGCCCGGCTTTTCGGGCTGGCAACAGGAGCAGTGGTGGACGCATTGCGGCGACGCCGCAGCCTTCATCGGCCGTGCGGGCAAGCGTGAACTGGAAGCCCAGGGCCCGGACGCGATCACGGCCATTCGCGACTCCACCGGCCTATCGAACGACAAGGACTGGAACGATTTCTTCGCAGCGCTCGATCGAGACGGCTCGCCCACCGCGTATCTGTTCCGCTGCATCGCGTGCGGCGCACTCGGCGGTTATCAGGACTGTGACTGAGGCGTCCGCCTCTGCAAATCCAGCCCCTTTGCGAATCGGCTCGATGACCATGACACCCGACGCTCCATTCGACGCGATCGCCGAGGTTGGGCCGGCTGCATCAACCGATGTCGGCCGGTCGCCGGCCGATGCGGGCGCCATGGCCTACCGGCATTTCCATCGCAGCGTGTTGGCAATCGCCTTCGCCGCGCTCGCCGGCTGCCACAACCCGACAGCGTCGTCGATCGCGGGCCAGTTTGCTGCTTCGGGCCGCCGAGACGTCGATCTTGCGGCCGCCGTTCCCGGCGATTGGGATCGCGTGTGCATCCTCGGCCCCTACTCCCGCAACGCCGCAGCCTCACGCATATTGGGGTTCGAGTGGCCTGCCGAAGCGTTGAGCAACATAGCCTTCGACGATGGTATTTCACTGCTGGTCTTTGCGCGGGGGCGATCCGTAATGGCCCATGTCGACTACCCGCGCGGCTCGGGCGACTTCAGCAATCTTGCGGGACGTTGTTTTCCTCACGCCGACGCCAGGTTCGTGCAGATAGCACACCCCGCGAGAGGCTGGCCCGGACTGTTTCCAAGGAACGACCCATGACCGAACGCCGCAGAGGCGGTTGGTTCGCGAAAATCGAGTCGCGCTCGGATGCATTGAAAACCGTCGACGCGATAGGCCCTGATCATGCATCGACGCCGACCGCGATCGATCGCGGCGACAATCCATCGGCGGGTAGGGAGCATCGACCAAGTCTTTGCCATCGCGAACGTCGCAAGAATTCGTCGCCGATCGTCGTTTTCATTTGTCAGATATCGTTTCGGGCATCTTGATCGCACGAATAGGACTGGCTATCAATGCGATTCCATTTTTGGGTTTGCAAATTCCTCCTGCCGGGGAACATCTGGCCGATCGGGCCAGTGCTCGAAGGCCTGGGGAGCGCGGCGCCGGCCACGATGGCCGGACTGTCCGCACGAAGCGCGAGGACGACTTGGCTACACGCCATGCAGCGAGAACGATGCCTGACGATTCGTGCGAGCCGACGCCGCCTTGCGGCTCGGTCCCATTCCGGCGCTAGCACGCCATGACTGCAGTCCGGCACATGGCGGAGCTCTTCGAACCGAAGCCTCTACAGTGGGGGCTGCGAGGCGATCCGTATCTGTGGGGGGAGATGGCATCGGCGCTGGCAAATGCGCCCGTCCCCGCAACGCAGATGCAGCTCGACGACTTGCTCGAGGAAACTTTCATGCGCCTGATCGGTGCGCCACCCGAATCATCGGCATCGTCCGTATTCTTGGAGCGCTACAGCCATGGAGGCATGTCGTCCGGGGGTGTGAGCCTCGCCTTCTGGCGCGAGACCGCTTTCCCTCTCTTGCAGGCCCGGTATGTCGGGCATCGATGATTCATTCCAGCATGAGAAACGACGCAACGATGCGGTTCGTACTACCTAGCTCCTGCTCGTGACGGCGGCGGTCGCCGTATTTGCGTCGCCGCCGGCCTGCGCGATCGCCACGAGCCTTCTGGCCGTGGCCTTCGCGGGCACCTTTCGACGGAGAACCTGGGGCATTTCGGCAGCCGCCGCATTTTCGTGGATCGCTCTGCTTTCGTGCTTCGCCCTGTCCCTCGGAGATCTCGAAAACCCCCTTTCGGCGCTTGCCGAGCGATTTCTTCATCGCCAGGCCTCGCTGGCCGAGTTGTATGCCGGCGTGGCATTGGCAACGGCTCCATGGGTGCTCTGTCTTCATCTGCTCGGCCTTCAGAAGGCGCGCCTGCGGGCTTCGCAACCATGAAAATCCGCTAATCGTTCGCGCGGACCGTTACCGCAGCCTGCGATGCCCCGGCAGCCTCTGCGACGAACCCCGACCTCCAGCGCCAGGTACCCGCCATGCAGCCCCAACCGTTTCCCGAATCCCTGCCGTTCCTGATGCCGTTGGTGTTTCCGCTGTTCTGGTGCGCCGTGAGTTTCCTGCTGTCGCGTTTCAGCGGCTGGCGACGTCTGGCTCTCGTGCACGGCACCGATCGGCCTCCTCGCGGCACATCCTTCCGCTGGCAAAGCGGTTCCGTCGGACTCGTGCGCTACCGCAATTGCCTCAACATCCGTGCCGCTCAGGAAGGCCTCTTCATCTCGGTGGCGTGGCCATTTCGTGTCGGGCACAAGCCGCTGCTCGTGCCCTGGAGCGCCATCCACGACGCGCAGCCGCAAAAAATCCTGTGGCGCGACTTCACGAAATTCCAAATTGGCACGCCTCCCATCGCCAGCGTTCAAATTCCGACAGACGTCTTCGAGGCACCGCGTTCCATTGCCTGACTCTTCGCACGGATAGAGGGCGATCCGGGGCGCCGATTCCGGCCGAGAAGAAGCGATAGCGGAAAGTGGGGTAATACCTTCCAACCTTCTCTGGACTCCCATCCTCGTCGCAGCCTGGGTCAATTCGAGCACGGGTTTCCATGGACAGCCAAAAAAAACGATTGCGCGCGTGCCGCACTCGTCATCGGCAGTTCGCAGAGCCGAACACCGAGTCCGACAAGAAGATATTCGGGGCCAGCATCGATATCATTCCGAAACAGGGCCGGGCACAGGCAACGCTCAGGCTGTCGTCCTGGCCAACGCCGACACGTTCGATTCCACCGTGGATTGCGAACACCGCACGCAAGGGGATGCGCCAATGATGTCTTGGATAACACTCGTTCTGGCCGGCGGTGCTCTTCTCGGAACCGACACGACAGGCTTGCCGATGCCCGCCGTGCAGGTACTCGAAGGACCGCCGCCGGGAAACTACTGCGACGCGACCAGCGCCCAAGCCTTGTTCGACGTGAATACGCGGGCCGGCGACTTCTACTACGCGCAAGGAACGTTCAGGGTCGATGGCGAAATCGTCTACGTCGGCTCCGTAGCGTTGTTCTCCTTCGCTCCCGGCGTGCAGACGGCGCCGTTCCCGCTGCCGCGCGCGGTACTGCCCGACAGCACGTACGCCGCCGGCACCGTGTTCTCGATCACCAGCCGCTATTTCGATGCGGCGATGAATCCTACTTACGAAAACGAAATCGCCATCGCGTGCGACACCGGCGAAACGCTGCTGCTGCGAAATTCGAACCTCGATTCGTTGTTTGCAGATGGGTTCGAATGAGCGGTTTGCCGGGAATGCCGCGAGCGACCGATTCGCGCCGAGCCACCGCCGATGCCGCAGCGTTCCTCATCCCCGCAGAACCACACCCTGACTCCAGGCACCATGCATTTCAGACGAGTCCGGGCTGCTGAACTGGCCGAGGTCCATGCGCTGCTGTCGGCCAACGGCTGGACTGCCCGCATCGGAAGCCTGCAGCAGTTCGCCGAACTGATCGCGGCGTCTCAGGTCGCCGAGGTCGCGGTCGTCGACAACCGCATCGTCGGCTTCGCGCGCGGCATCTCCGATGGCCGCTCCAATGGCTATCTCTCCATGATCGTAGTGGCAGCTGCGCACCGCCGCATGGGCGTCGGCCGCCGCCTCGTGGAGCATGCCACCGGTACGAACCCCGACGTCACATGGGTACTGCGCGCCGGTCGCGAAGGGGCAGCGGAGTTCTTCGCCAAGCTGGGTTTCGAGCAATCATCGCTGGCGATGGAACGCCGGCGTTCGTCGCAGGGTGGTCAGCTCCTTTAAAGTGGGCGGCTTGCGACGGTCCACGGCTATCGGACTTCAGACCCGGGAGTTGAACATGATGAAGATCGCTTTGGGCATCCTGCCGGCTGCCCTGCTCTTTTTCAGCAGCGCTTCGTACGCCGCCGACGGCTTCGACTCCGTCCATTGCGGATCCGACGTGCGCCATGCGCTGCTCGGCCGGACTCTGTCCAACGATCGAGTCGTCGCCATCGCGGGGAGGCACAAGGCCCTCGGCCTCGAGGATTTGGGCGCCTCCGAAATCTCGGACGACCTCTCCCTCATCTCGTGGCAGATTTGCGGAGACGAGTACGCGTTGCTGCAACGAAAGGATGTCGTCCGGGACGTCCTCAAATTCCCCCAGCACTCGAAGGAATCGCCGCAGTTCATCGGCTCGTGCCGAATCGACGGCCGCGAGGCGTCGGACACGGTGGTGGCGGTTCTGAAGAACGAAGCAGGCGTCACCGAACTCGCCGCGGCCGTCGCGTGGAAAATCGATGAGAAAAAGGCGAAGTTCGTCGAGCTCGCAACGCAAGGACTGCGTTGCCCGCGCGACGGCGTGATCACGACCGATGGAGGGTCGTGACGCGGCACCTGTCGTCATCCAGACGGCGCACGGCGGCTGCCGCGGAATGCAGCCCTGCGCACACGCCTGTGAACTTGTACATTACGCGGCAAAGCATCGGAGCGCCCGTCCATGCCGATGAAGAAGTCCATCCCTGCCGCGAGTCCGCAGGCCTACATCGATTCGCTGGGCGGCTGGCAGCGGCGTCTCGTGGAGACCCTGCGGGCCGCGGTGCTCGGCGCGGGCGCGTTCGAAGAGGTCATCAAGTGGGGACATCTGGTGTATTTCTCGAACGGGCCGGTGCTGCTGATCCGCGCCGAGGCGAACCGCGTTCTTTTCGGGTTCTGGCGCGGGCAGCGCTTGCGCCACCTCGAACCGCGACTGAAGCCGGGCGGCAAGTACGAGATGGCGACGATGGAGCTGGTCGAAGGGACGCCGCTGGAGCGGCCTGGCATGACCGAGCTCGTCCGGCAGGCAGCCGCGTTGAACGCGAGCCTTGGCGATCCGACGAAGCTGGGACCCGCATGATGGCACCGAAGCTTCCCTTTCCGGCCTCGAAGGCGCACGACGAAGGGGCGGCCTGAAGTGAATCGGCGATTCGCCTCCCTCGCGTTGGCCGGCGCCGCCACGCTGCTTGCGGGCTGCCAATTGGACTGGGTGCGCGACCATCCGCTCGGCTGTCGCGCCGACGAGCAGGCCCTGACGCGCGACGTGCTGTATTTCGGCCGCTCGATCCCGGGCGGTGGCGAAGTCGACGAGGCCGCCTGGCAGCGCTTCGAACACGATGTGCTGTCGCCGGCCTTCGCGCGCGGCTACACCGTGCTCGATGCGTACGGACGCTGGCAGGACGCCAGCGGCGCGACGATCGGCGAAGCCAGCCGTGTCGTCGTGCTCGTACACGGCGACGACCTCGCGAGCGCGAAGGCGGTTCGCGACGTCGTCGCGCGCTACAAGACGATGTTCCGGCAGGAGTCGGTGCTGCGCGAGCGCGGCGTCGTCTGCGCCGCGTTCTAGGCTCGCCCATCCGATTGCGATCGACGTCATGCCTGCTCCACATCATGCCCACTCCACCGCGTGCCAATTCCACCTCGTGCCAACTCCACGTCATGCCCACCCGACGTCATTCCCGCGAAAGCGGGAATCCAATTTGCTTCCCCGTGAACACCTCAATGGATTCCCGCTTTCGCGGGAATGACGTCTACGGAACTAAATGACGACAAGGGGAATGGAATCACACAGAACTCTGATGCGCCGATGAATACACCGGACAATGCAACGCGCCCTCCGCTCGCCGGCAGCTGCCTCTGCGGCGCGGTCCGCTATGTCGTGGACGATGCGTTCGTCTACGCGCTGAACTGCCACTGCTCGAACTGCCGCCGCGCGACCGGCGCCGCATTCAAGCCTCTTGCGGGCATCGAACGCGATCGGCTGAGCATCACGCAAGGCGAGGATGCGCTGCTGATCTTCGGCGACGAGAACGCCTGCGACGTGCGCTGCAAGGCCTGCGGCTCGTTCCTCTATTCGGTGGTCCGCGACGGCGCCTTCGTCCACGTCGTCATGGGCACGCTGCTCGACGCACCGCGCATCCGGCCGAGCGCGCACATCTTCGTCGGCTCCAAGGCGCCCTGGTACACGATCACCGACGACTTGCCTCGCTACGAAGAACACGTCACGGCGAACCGCAGCTGACGCGCTCGCGCACGCCCAACGAGCGCCGCAAGCACGGATTGGCCTGCGCGCATACGCGCCACGCGGCTCTTGCGAGGCGCTCCCTCACGTCGCAACCTGCGCTGCCGCCATCACGGCGGAAGGATGCGCCCCGCATGTCCGACCCGATTCTCGTGCGTTCGATCGAACCCGCCGACTTCGACGCGTGGCTGCCGCTCTGGCAAGGCTACAACGCGTTCTACGGCCGCAAGGACGAAACGGCGCTCGCAACCGACATCACGCGATCGACCTGGCACCGCTTTTTCGAGGCCGACGAGCCCGTCTTCGCGCTCGTCGCCACACACGAGGACCGGCTCGTCGGGCTCGCCCATTTCCTGCATCACCGCAGCACGACGCGCATCGAGCCGGTGTGCTACCTGCAGGACCTTTTCACGCTGCCGTCCGAACGCGGACGCGGAGTCGGGCGCGCGCTGATCCAGGGCGTCTACGACCGTTCGCGCTCCGCGGGGATCGAGCGCGTGTACTGGCAGACGCAATCGACCAACGCCGCGGGCAGGCAGCTCTACGACAAGGTGGCCGCGCACCATGGCTTCATCGTCTACACGCACGATGTCTGACGCGCCTGCGCGCGCTGCAGCCGCTACAATGGCCCCGCCTACCCGGGGAGCGCACCATGGCACTCGCAATCGGCAGCAAGGCAACGGCGACGCTGACGGTCGGAGGGTCCGATCTCGCGACCGTGCTCAACCAGACCTCCGACGACGCCTTTCCGCCGGTGCTCGCCACGGCACGGATGATCGGCCTGATGGAACTGGCCGCGTCGCGCGCGATGCGGCCGATCCTCGGCGAAGGCGAACTGTCGGTCGGCGTGAACATCGCCGTCACGCACGGCGCGGCGACGCCGATCGGCGCGCAGGTGACCGCCGAGGCGACGTTCGCCGGCATGCGGGGAAAGCTGTACGCGTTCGAGGTCGTCGCGCGCGACCCGGGCGGCGAAATCGGGCGCGGTACGCACCAGCGTGCCGTCGTTTTGTCCGAGCGGCTGATCAAGGGCGCGGAGCGGCGCCGCCATGAAAATGCGTGAATCCGCGTTCGCGCCGATAGTGGCCGCTGGTGCTGCCGACGGCCGGCGGAACGTGCTGCCTTTGCGGAGTTTCTCGCGATGCTGATCCACGGCCGGTGCCATTGCGGCAACATCGCTTTCTCGCTGACGTGGAACCCCGATCCCGAACGGATTCCGGCACGCGCCTGCACATGCTCGTTCTGCAGCAAGCACGGCGGCGTGTGGACGTCCAATCCACACGGCGCCCTCCGAATTGCCGTCGAAAACCCCGCGCTCGTGTCGCAGTACGAGTTCGGCACCGAGACGGCACAGTTCCACACCTGCAGCCGCTGCGGCGTCGTGCCGCTCGTCACCAGCCGCATCGACGGTCGCCTCTACGCCGTCGTCAGCGTGAATGCGCTCGAAGGCATCGATCCGTCCCTGTTCAATCGCGCGCCGTCGAACGTCGAGGGCGAGGACAGGGACTTCCGTCTCGCGCGCAGGCAGCGCAACTGGATCGCCGACGTCGAGTTCATCGAAGGCGGCAGCGCCGTGCTGCACTCGCATGCTGCAAAGATCGAGCAACGCGCTTGAACGCCCGGCTCATTCTCGTGGCCGGTCCCTATCGCTCGGGAACGAACGACGATCCGGCGTTGATCTCCCGGAACGTCGAGGCGATGACCGCGACGTCGCTCGCGCTGTTTCGCGCCGGCCATCTGCCGGTGATGGGCGAATGGTTCGCGCTGCCGCTGATCGAACACGCAGGCTCGCGCGCCGTCGGCGACGCCGTGTTCGACGAAATCTTCCATCCGATCTCGCGCCGTCTGGTGGAAAAATGCGACGCGTGCCTTCGCATCGGCGGCGCGTCGGTCGGCGCGGACGAAATGGTCGCCTTGAGCCGGAGCCTCGGCAAGGCGGTCTACCATTCGCTGGCCGAGGTACCGCCCGCGGACCGCAAGCCGGGCGCCTGAGGCGCCTGCGATGGGCACGGCTTCGATCGAATCGCGCATCGACGGCTTCCTCGGCAAGTACACGCCCGAGATCGAAGCCCGCTTCCAACGGCGTGCCTCGCCGCGGCATCGACAGCAAACACCTGCCGATTCATCGAGACCTTGGACCCATGCACCCGATCACGCTCGAAGCACTCGCCGCCTTCCCCGAGCAACTGGAAGCGCATTACGCGGCTATTCCGGCTGCCTTCAAGCACTGGGCGCCGGACTCCTGGGACGGCGTTCCGAGCGAGCCGCTGACCGCGATCGAGCAGGTCTGCCACGTGCATGACATCGAAACCGACGGCTACCACGTTCGATTCGAACGGACCCTGTCCGAGGCGAATCCGACGCTCGTCTCGATCGACACCGACGCGCTGGCGAAGGAACGCGCCTACGGCAGCGCCGATGCCGATCTCACCCTGGCCGCCTTTCGCGCGGCCCGCGCGCAAACGGTCGCCTTGATCGCGCAGCTGACGCCGGCGCAGCTCGACCGCACGGCGGTCTTCGAAGGCTACGGCGCGCTGACGCTGCGCAGCCTGGTGCACTATCTTTGCAGCCACGACCAGCAGCATCTGGCCGGTCTGCAATGGCTGCTGGGGAAGATCGAGGCTGCGCGTGCGGCGTAGCGCGTTCGGCGGTATCGTGGCGCCGCGCGTTCTCGCGAGGCGCTTCTCAACAGCGAAGCTGGTCAAGCGGGAAGCGCTTTGCAACTGGGCAGGCGTCATTCATGGTGTTCTGCCAGCCCAATCAAAATGGATTCCCGCGTTCGCGGGAATGACGTCGAGGCAGTATGGCCACCAAGCGCGCCACCGCGCCCGAGAACGTCGACGCGTTCCTCGATGCGCTCGACAATCCCCACAAACCCGAGATCCTCGCCGTACGCGAAGCCATCCTCGGCGCCGACCCGACGATCGCCGAAGGCATCAAATGGAACGCGCCGAGCTTCCGCACCTCGGAATACTTCGCCACGTTCCATCTGCGCGCGAAAGAAGGCGTGCAGGTGATCCTGCACCTGGGCGCGAAGGCACGCGATGTTTCGATCGCGGGCGGGGCCATCGACGATCCATGGTCGCTGCTCGAATGGCTCGGCCAGGACCGTGCGACGGTGAAGTTCCGCGACATGGCCGATATCGAGGCCAAGCGCGCCGCCTTCGTCGCGCTCGTTCGCCAGTGGATCGGGCACGTGTGAGCCGCGCCTGGGCAGGCGGGCTTGACTCGCGCATGCCGCGCCGACAGGCTCGTACTTCCTTGACGGCATGACGGAGCGGCGATGGCCCAGTCGATTTCCCCGTTCTTGATGTTCGAAGGAGACGCCGAAGCGGCAATGACGCTGTACGCCTCCGTGTTCGGCGACGCGACAATCCTCGAGATCGAGCGCTACGGGGCCGCCGGGCCGGGCCGCGAAGGTTCGGTCAAGCTCGCGCGGTTCCGATTGTGCGGACGCGAGATTCTCTGCACGGACAGCCCGGTGAAGCACGCGTTCACGTTCACGCCGTCGATCTCGATGTTCGTCGACTGCGAAAACGAAGCGGAACAGGAGCGCTGCTTCGCCGAACTTTCGGACGGCGGAAAGATATTCATGCCGCTCGACAATTACGGGTTCAGCCGGCGATTCGGTTGGGTCGGCGACCGCTTCGGCGTGTCGTGGCAGCTCAACCTTCCCGCGTGAGCGCACTCGGACTTCGATGAAGGACCCCATGCAACCGATCCAGACTCCTCGCCTCGCCCTGCGCGAACTGGTCGATGACGACGCCGCATTCATCCTCGAGTTGGTCAACGATCCATCCTGGCTGCGCTACATCGGCGACAAGGGCGTGCGCGACCTCGACGGTGCTCGCGCCTACATCGCGAACGGACCGCAGGCGAGCTACGCGCGCTTCGGCTTCGGCCTGTGGCGTGTCGACCTCAAGGACACCGGCACGCCGATCGGCCTGTGCGGCTTGCTCAAGCGCGACACGCTCGACGACGTCGACATCGGCTATGCCTTCCTGCCGCGCTTCGTCGGGAAAGGCTACGCATTCGAGGCGGCCGAAGCGACGTGGCGGCACGCGCGCGAAACGCTGCGGCTGCCGCGCCTGGTCGCGATCGTCTCGCCCGACAATGCCGCGTCGATCAAGCTGCTGGAGAAGCTCGGGCTGCGCTTCGAGACCGCCCTGAAAATGAAGGACGACGGATCCGACACGGCCTTGTACGGCTGCGCACTGTAGATTTGCGGCGCTTCACACGTCGAACAACGAGCCGATTGCCGCCGTCGCGGCCATTGCCAGCGCGCTCCAGACGACCACGCGCAGCGCGCCGCGCAGCATCGGCGCGCCGCCGGCCCGCGCGGCCGCGGCGCCGAGCAGGGCGAGGGCGACCAGCGACGCCAGCATCACGCTCCAGGCAAGACCGTGCATCGGCGCGAACAGCGTGATCGCCAGCGGCAGCGCCGCGCCGCTGGCGAATGCCGCTGCCGACGCCAGGGCCGCCTGCAGCGGACGCGCGCGCAGCTGGTGCGTGATGCCGAGCTCGTCGCGCGCGTGCGCGGCCAGCGCGTCGTGCGCGCTCAGCTGCTCGGCGACCTGCGCCGCGAGCTTGGGCTCCAGCCCGCGCTTGACGTAGATCCCGGCCAGCTCGCGCAATTCGCCCTCGGGATATTGCGCCAGTTCGTTCCGCTCGATCGCGAGGTCTGCCTTTTCCGCATCGGCCTGCGAACTCACCGACACGAATTCGCCCGCCGCCATCGACAAGGCGCCGCCGACGAGGCCGGCGACCCCGGCCAGCAGGATCGCATGGCGGTCCGAGCCGGAGGCGGCGACGCCGACGATCAGACTCGCGGTCGACACGATGCCGTCATTCGCACCGAGTACGGCCGCGCGCAACCAGCCCGCGCGCCCGGATCGATGGACTTCACCGTGGTGTCTTGGCATGCCGATCCCCGATAATGGACATGACAGCACGCCGTCGGCGTGCACCCTGCCTCCGCCGGCGCGACAGGCCGGCGACTTTGCGCGATATGAACGCGCGTCATCGTAGCATTCGCCCCTTTTCGTAGACTTCTCAGCCAATGCCCCCACTGCCAAACGCCTTTTGCCTGTCCGCTTGCCTGCTCGCCGTGTGCGCGGCCGCCGCCCCGTGCACGGGCGCCGCGGCACCGTTCGGCCTGAAGGACGTGGACGCGCTGGCGAAGCAGCGCGCGGCCGGCGCGTTCAGCGATGCCGGCTCGAACCTGCCGGCCGCATTGAAGAATCTCGACCACGATCGCTACCACGCTCTGCGCTACAAGCCCGAAACCGGCCCGTGGAGCAAGATCAAGTCGCCGTATACCCTGGAACTTTTCCACGAAGGCTGGGCGTTCGACCGCCCCGTCGCACTGCACGAGATCGCGCCCGGCGGCGTGCGCGATCTCGCCTTCAACCCGCAGCAGTTCGACTACGGCGCCGCCAAGATCGAGCCGCCGGCCGCCGACGGGCTCGGCTACGCCGGCTTTCGTGCGACCGGCGCCTTGAACCTGCCGCTGTATCGCGACGAGTTCATCTCGTTCCTCGGCGCGAGCTATTTCCGCGCGCTCGGCAAGGGCCAGCTGTACGGCATGTCCGCGCGCGGCCTGGCGATCGACACCGCGCAGGCGTCGGGCGAGGAGTTTCCGCGCTTCGTCGAATTCTGGATCGAACGGCCCAAGCCGAATGCGACGCAGCTGGTCGTCTACGGACTGCTCGATTCGCCGCGCGCGACCGGCGCCTATCGCTTCGCGATCACGCCGGGCATCGATACCGTGGTCGACGTCACGGCGCGCGTATACCTGCGCGACAAGGTCGACAAGCTCGGCCTCGCGCCGCTGACCAGCATGTTCTTCTACGGCGCGAACCAGCGCACGGGCGGCGACGACTATCGGCCGGAAGTACACGACTCCGACGGCTTGTCGGTGCAGCTGAACTCGGGCGAGTGGATCTGGCGTCCGCTGCTCAATCCCAAGCGCCTCTTGGTGACTTCGTTTGCGGCGACCGATCCGAAAGGCTTCGGCCTGATGCAGCGCGCGCGCGACTTCGGCCGCTACGAGGACCTGCAGACGCGCTACGACCTGCACCCGAGCGCCTGGGTCGAACCGATCGGCAACTGGGGCGCCGGCCGCGTCGAACTGGTGATGATTCCGGCGCCGGATGAAACCAACGACAACATCGTCGCGTACTGGGTGCCTGCGCAGTTGCCGCCGCCGCAGCAGCCGCTCGAGATCGCCTATCGCGTGCACTGGCAGAAGGACACGCCGACGCAGCCGCCGTTCGCGCGCATCGTGCAGACGCGGCAAGGCAAGGGCTACACGCGCAATCCCGACAACTCGCTCGGCTTCGTCGTCGACTACGCCGGGCCGCTCGATGCCGATGCGGCCGTCGACGCCGTCGTCAGCGGCGACGCCAACGCGCAGATCCTCGAGAAAAGCGTGCATGTGAACGCCGGCGGCGACGGCTGGCGGTTGACCGTGCGCCTGCGCCGCAACGACGACGCCAAGCCGGTCGAGCTGCGCGCGTTCCTGCGCCGCGGCGACGCGGTCTCGGAAACATGGAGCTACGCGCTCCCGCCGGGCTGATGCGGCGCGCATCCGCCGGCGCGGATGTGTGCGACCGCTACCTGGACCGCCTCGGGTTGCCGCCCGAACGGCGCGAGGCTGTGGCGCGCGCGTGCGCCGACGGCGATCCGGCCGATGCGATGGCGCGGCTGCACGCGGCGCTCGCCGGCCACGCGCTGGTCGACGACGGCGATCCCGCCGCCGGATCGCTGACGGCGCGCCTGGAACTGGCCGGCGTCGACGAAGTGGTCGCCGACGATCCGCGCCGCGGCCTGCGCCTGTTGTCGGCACCCCCGCTGCATCGCGCGTCGATGACGCCGGGCATCTGGCCGCCGCCCGGCATGTTCCCGGTCGTGTCGTGGCTGCGCCGACGCCAAGAGGCGAAGAGCGCGCGCACCGCCGCGGCAACGGCGCCGGTGCCGGGCGACTGGCATCGCGCCGCCGCGATCCGTCGCATCCTTCTGCTCGGCATGGTGCTGCTGCAATCGTATTTCGCGACCAGCGCGATGGTCGGCGTGCTGCCATACCACGGCACCAAGCCGACCGAGATCGCGGTATTGGTGCTGTTCGCGATCCTGATCTGCTGGGTCTCCGCCGGATTCTGGACGGCGCTGGCCGGCTTCATCCTGCTCGTACGCGGGCACGATCGCTATGCGATCTCGGCCAAGGGTCTGGCCGGTACGCCGATCCCGCCGGAAGCGCGCACCGCGATCGTGATGCCGATCTGCAACGAAAACGTCGCGCGCGTGTTCGCGGGCCTGCGCGCGACCTACGCTTCGCTCGCGCAGACCGGCGAGATCGAGCGCTTCGATTTCTTCGTGCTGAGCGACAGCAGCGATGCCGACATCCGCGTCGCCGAGCGCGAAGCGTGGCTGGACCTGTGCCAGTCGATCGGTTTCGGCCGCGTGTTCTACCGGCGCCGCCAGCATCGCATCAAGCGCAAGAGCGGCAATATCGCCGACTTCTGCCGGCGCTGGGGTCGCGACTACGAGTACATGGTCGTGCTCGACGCCGACAGCGTGATGGGCGGACGGTGCCTGGTCGAGCTGGTGCGCCTGATGCAGGCCAATCCGAACGCCGGCATCATCCAGACCGCGCCGCGCGCGGCCGGGCGCGAGACCTTGTACTCGCGCATCCAGCAGTTCGCCACGCGCGTGTACGGCCCGCTGTTCGTCACGGGCCTGCATTTCTGGCAGCTCGGCGAATCGCACTACTGGGGCCACAACGCGATCATCCGCATCGCGCCGTTCATGCAGCATTGCGCGCTCGGCCGCCTGCCCGGCGGCGGCAGCCTCGGCGGCGAAATCCTCTCGCACGATTTCGTCGAGGCGGCGCTGATGCGACGGGCGGGCTGGGCGGTGTGGATCGCCTACGACCTTTCCGGCAGCTACGAGGAAATGCCGCCGAACCTGCTCGACGAGCTGAAGCGCGATCGGCGCTGGTGCCAGGGCAACCTGATCAACTCGCGCCTGTTCTTCGCGCAAGGCCTGCATCCGGCGCATCGCGCGGTGTTCGTGACCGGCGTGATGGCCTACCTGTCGGCGCCGCTGTGGTTCCTGTTCCTGGTGCTGTCGACCGTGCTGCTGGCCGTGCACACCTTGTCCGAGCCGACGTATTTCACGGCGCCCAATCAGCTTTTCCCGCTGTGGCCGGAGTGGCATCCGTCGCGCGCGATCGGCCTGTTCGGCGCGACCGCGACGCTGCTGTTCCTGCCGAAGATCCTCAGCATCGCGCTGATCGCGATCAAGGATGCCAAGGCGTTCGGCGGCGTGCCGCGACTGACGCTGAGCATGCTGATCGAAATCGTATTCTCGGCCTGGCTCGCGCCGATCCGCATGCTGTTCCACACCAAGTTCATCGCCGCGGCGCTGGTCGGCTGGGCGGTCGGCTGGAAATCGCCTCCGCGCGAAGATGCGGAAACGACTTGGGGCGAAGCGCTGCGCCTGCACGGCAGCCAGACGGTGCTCGGCCTCGGCTGGCTCGGCCTCGTCTATTGGCTCAATCCCGCGTATCTGTGGTGGCTGCTGCCGGTGGCCGGCGCGATGGCGCTGTCGATTCCGATCTCGGTTTTCTCCAGCCGCGTCACGCTCGGCCGGCGCGCGCGTTCCGACCGCCTGTTCCTGATTCCGGAAGAATCCAATCCGCCGCGCGCGCTGCGCCGCATGCGCCTGTACTTCCAGCGTACGCCACCGACGCCGGGCTTCGTCGATGCTGTGGTCGACCCGCTGCGCAACGCGGTCGCCTGCGCCGCCGACGTCGCCCGCACCGAGCATTCCGATGCCGTGCAACGCGCCAACGCCGAAGTCGTCGAACGCGCGCTCAAGGACGGTCCCGATGCCTTGTCCGAAGCCGATCGCAACGCGCTGCTGCGCGACGCACCCGCGCTCTCGCGCCTGCACTTCGCCGTCTGGGCGTCGAAGGCGGCACACTGGGGCTGGCTCGACGCCGCACTCGCGCCGCCGCCACGGCGACGCCGCGCGCGCGGCCTGCAAGTGACGCGCTCCGCTTCGGCGACGATCTCTCCTTCCTTTCCATCGACCGACCGCAAGCCCGCTGCATGATGAAACGACGCGACCTGCTCACCGCCACCGCTCTCGCCTTCACCGCCCTGCCTCTGCTCGGCCGCGCGGCATCGGCGGCGCACACGCCGCGCTTCGCACCGAAGCGCTTCGACTACGCGGCGCTGAAGGGCCATGCACGCGAACTCGCCGCGCAAGCGTACGTCGCGCCGGACGTGCAGATCCCGGCGACGCTGACGCATCTGGACTGGGACCACTACCAGGCGATCCGGCCGCGGCCCGAACACGCGCTGTGGGCCGATCTCGATACGCACCTGCGCGTGCAGTTCTTCCATCTCGGCATGCAGTTCCGCCGTCCCGTGCACATCTTCGAACTGGTCGACGGCAACGCGCGCGAGATCGAGTACGACCCGGCCCGCTTCGACATGAGCAAGAGCGGCGTCGACGGCGGCAAGCTGTCGCACGACCTGGGCTATGCGGGATTTCGCGCGCATTTCCACACGGACTTCGCGCGCGACGTCGCCGTCTTCCTCGGCGCGAGCTACTTCCGCGCGGTCGGCGGCAGCCTGCAATACGGACTCTCTGCGCGCGGCCTGGCGATCGACACGGGCCTGCCGCGCCCGGAGGAGTTCCCCGACTTCACCACGTTCTGGCTGGAGCGACCGAAGTCCGACTCCGACACCTTGACCGTGTACGCGCTGCTCGATTCGCCGAGCATCGCCGGCGCCTATCGCTTCGACATCACGCCGGGCGAGCCGCTGGTCATGCATGTCGATGCCGCGCTGTATCCGCGCAAGACCGTCGAACGCCTCGGTATCGCGCCGCTGACCAGCATGTTCCTGTGCAGCGCGAGCGATCGTCGCATCGGCGACGATTGGCGTCCGCAGATCCACGACAACGACGGCCTTGCGCTGTGGACCGGCGCCGGCGAATGGATCTGGCGCCCGCTGGTCAACCCGGCCGACGTGCACGTCAATTCGTTCCAGGACGAGAATCCGCGCGGCTTCGGCCTTCTGCAGCGCGACCGCAACTTCGACCACTACCAGGACGACGGCGTGTTCTACGACAAGCGCCCGAGTCTGTGGGTCGAGCCGTTGTCGGGTTTCGGCAAGGGCGCGGTGCAGCTGGCCGAGCTGCCTGCGCCGGACGAGACGCGCGACAACATCGTCGCCTACTGGAAACCGGCCGCACCGCCGCAGCCGGGCGAGGAACTGCTGTTCTCGTATCGCCTGTACTGGGGCGAGAAGATGCCGGCGACGCCGCCGCTCGCGACCGCGCACATGACCTGGACCGGTATCGGCGGCCCGCCCGGCGTGACGCGCGATCATTTTTCGTGGCGCTTCGTGATCGACTTCGCCGGCGGCGAACTCGCCACGTTGCCGCGCGAGGCGAAGATCGAACCGGTCATCTCGATCTCGCGCGGCAAGACCGAAATCGTCTCGGCGCGCCCGCTCGATTCGATTCATGGCTGGCGCGCGATGTTCGACGTGGTGCCCGATGTGAGTCCCGAGCCGATCGATCTGCGCCTGTTCCTGCGCGATGCAAAAGGACGCGCGCTGACGGAGACGTGGCTGTATCAGTGGACGCCGCCGAAACGTTGATGCCGGCGGGTGGGATCGCCGCCGAAGCTGCTCCTACAGGCCAACCCCCCGTTTGCGATTGCGTCCGCCATTGAATCCTTCCCCTGCGAAGCGGGGGAAGGAACATCGGTGGCCTCTCCTTCAGTCGCAATGCTTCACTGCGGCTGCAACCGAGATGCCGGAGCGAGCTGCGGCGATGTCGCCGGCTTCTCGCCGCGCACGCGAAACCACGCCGCATACAGCGCCGGCAGGTAGAACAGCGTCAGCACCGTCGCCACCGTGATGCCGCCCATCAGCGCGGTCGCCATCGGTCCGAAGAAGTTGCTGCGCAGAAGCGGAATCAGCGCGAGCACCGCAGCCGCCGCCGTCAGCGTGATCGGACGGAAGCGCCGGATCACCGCGCCGAGGATCGCCTCGCGCTGCGTGTGCCCCGCCGCGATGTCCTGTTCGATCTGGTCGATCAGGATCACCGAGTTGCGCATGATGATGCCGAACATCGCGATCGTGCCGAGCATCGCGACGAAGCCGAACGGCTGGTGGAACAGCAGCAGCGCGCCGACCACGCCGATTAGCCCGAGCGGCGCCGTCAACAGCACCATCAGGCTGCGCGAGAAGCTGCGCAACTGCAGCATCAGCAAGGTCACGACCGCGAGCAGCATGACCGGCATCTGGGCGTTGATCGAACCTTGCGCCTTCATGCTGTTCTCGACCGCGCCGCCGATCTCGATGCGATAGCCGATCGGCAGCGTCGCGCGAAGATCGCCCAGGCGCGCGTCGACCGCGTTCGTCACGTCGATGCCGAGCTTGCCGCGTGCCGTGTCCGAGCGCACGGTGATCGTCGGCAGGCGGTCGCGCTCCCAGATCACGCCGTAGTCCATGCGGTAGTCGATCTTGGCCAGCTGCGTCAACGGCACGGTGACGCCGGCGGCGGTCGGGATCGCCAGATCGGCAAGGCGCTCGGTGTCGACGCGCTGGGCCTGCGGCCAGCGCAGGTCGACTTCGATCAACTTGTCGCGTTCGCGGAACTGCGTGACCGCCGTGCCCGTCAGCGCGAGGTTGACCGCATTGGCGACGTCCTGCGAACTGAGGCCGAGCACGCGTGCCTTGTCCTGGTCGATCTCCAGATGGATCGAGCGCGTCGACGGCTCGTCCCAGTCGAACTGTACGTTCGCCGTGTCCGGATCGGCGCGCATGATCTTCTCGACCTGCTCGGCGATCGTGCGCACCTTGCCGATGTCGTCGCCGGAAACTCGGAACTGCACCGGAAAGCCGACCGGCGGTCCATTTTCGAGCGCGCTGACACGCCCGCTGATGTCGGGAAAGCGCTCGCGCAACGTTTCTTCGATGAAAACGTCCAAGCGCTTGCGCGCCTCGACGTCGCGCGCCGTCACGACGATCTGCGCGAAGTTCGGCCGCGGCAGCTGCTGGTCGAGCGGCAGGTAGAAGCGCGGCGCGCCGGCGCCGACGTAGCTGACGTAGTGGTCGACTTCAGGACGCGTCGCGATCTCGCGCTCCATGCGCTCGGCGACCGCGCGCGTCGCCGTGATGGACGCGCCTTCGCCGAGGCGCAGGTCGACCAGCAGTTCGCTGCGGTCCGAACTCGGGAAGAACTGCTGCGGCACGAGGCCGAAGGCCGCGAGCGAGACGATCCACAACGCCAGCGTCGCCAGCAGCACGCGCCAGCGGTGATCGACGCACCAGGCGACGACGCTGCGGAAGCGGCGATGGAACGCACTGTCGTAGGCGTCGCCGCCATGCGCGGCCGGCACCGGTGCGGCCGGACGCCCGAGGCGGCGGCGCAGCCACGTCATCAACGGATTCGGTCGCACCTGATGCGCCTCCGGCAGCAGGGCGTAGCCGAGCACCGGGATCACCACGACCGCGGCGATCCACGAAGCAACCAGCGCTATCGCCGAGACCTGGAAGATCGAGCGCGTGTACTCGCCGGTGTCGGACTTCGCCAGCGCGATCGGCAGGAAGCCTGCGACGGTGATCAAGGTGCCGGTCAGCATCGGGAACGCCGTGCTCGTGTAGGCGAAGCTGGCCGCGCGCACGCGGTCCCAGCCTTCCTCGAGTTTCACGGCCATCATTTCGACCGCGATGATCGCGTCGTCGACGAGCAGGCCGAGCGCGAGAATCAGCGTGCCGAGCGACACCTTGTGCAAGCCGATGCCGAGCCACCACATGCCGAGCGCCGTCGCCGCGAGCACGAACGGAATCGTGATCGCGACGACCATGCCGGTGCGAAAGCCGAGACTGACCAGGCTCACCGCGAGCACGATCAGCACCGCCTCGGCGACGGCTTCGAGGAAGTCGTCGAGCGAATGCGTGACCGCTGCCGGCATGCTGCTGTATTCGGTCAGCGCGAGCCCGGCCGGAAGGCTTCCGTGCACGCGCGCGATCGTGCGTTCGAGCACCTTGCCGAGTTCGACCACGTCGCCGCCGGCCTGCATGCTGACGCCGATGCCGAGCGCGGGGCGGCCCATGTAGCGCACCTGTTCGACCGGCGGATCGACGTAGCCGCGGCTTACCGTGGCGAGGTCGCCGAGACGGAACAGCTTGCCGTTGATGCGCAGGCTCGTCGCGCGCAGCGACTCGACGTCGGCGAACTGGCCGCTCGGCCGCACGAAGATGCGGTCCTCGTCTGTGGTCAGCACGCCGCCCGGCGCGATCGCGTTCTGCGCGCCGATCGCCTGCGCGAGCTGCGCCGGCGTGATGCCGAGCGTGGCCAGGCGCGCGTTGTCGATCTCGACCGTGATGCGCTGCTCCTGGTCGCCGAAGTAGTCGACCTTGCCGACGCCGGGCACGCGCAGCAGCTCGGCGCGGATCGCGTCGGCGTAGTCGCGCAGCTCCGCATAGCCGAAGCCGTCGCCTTCGAGCGCGTAGATGTTGGTGTAGACATCGCCGAACTCGTCGTTGAAGAACGGCCCCTGGATGCCTTGCGGCAGTTCTGACGCGATGTCGCCGACCTTCTTGCGCACCTGATACCAGGTGTCGGGCACGGCGCTCGGGGGCGCCGAGTCCTTGATGCTGAACTGCACGACCGACTCGCCCGGTCGCGAATAGCTCGACAGGAAATCGACGTGCGGCGTTTCCTGCAGTTTGCGTGCGATGCGGTCGCTGATCTGCTCCTGCATCTGGCGCGCGGTCGCGCCGGGCCAGTAGGTCTGGATGACCATCACCTTGAACGTGAAGGGCGGGTCTTCCGAGCGGCCGAGCTTGAGATAGCCGTACAGGCCGAGCGCCGCCGTCACGATCATCAGGTAGACGACCAGCGTGCGCTGGCGCAGCACCCACGCCGAGAGATTGAAGCCGCTCATCGCGCGGCGACCGCGGCCGGCGCGTTGGGCAGCTCGACCACGCGCACGAGGTCGTCGGCATGCAGCGTGTGCACGCCGCGCGTGACGACGCGCTCGCCCGGCTGCAGACCGGCGCCGATGGCGACGCCGCCGTCGACGTAGCGCGCGACCTCGACTTCGCGCAGTTGCAGATGCGAGCGTTCGTCGATGACCCAGACTGCCGCCTTTGCCTCCTTGTGGAACAGCGCGCTGGCCGGCAGCACGACGATCTGGGCCGCGGAGGCCGACGCGATCGCGACGTCCGCGCTCATCTGAAGCTGCACGTCGGTACCGGCATCGACGATCGTGATCTTGGCGAGGAAGGTGCGGCTTTGCGGATCGGCCGCTGCGGAGAGCTCGCGCAAGGTACCGGGGTATGCGCGCCCCTGGAGCGCCCACAGCGTGACTTTCAGCTCGGGATTTTCGCGCAACGCGGCGACGCGGCTTTCCGGCACGGCGATGTAGACCTCGCGCTCGTCGGACCAGGCCAGCCCGAATACGCGCTGCCCGGCGGCGACGACCTGACCGGCCTCGGCGTCCTGCGTCGTGACGATGCCGTCGTGTTCGGCATACAGCGACGCATATTTGACTTGGTTCTCGCGCACGCCGAGCGTCTGGCGTGCCGACTGCAACGAAGCCTGCGCACCCTTGAGCGTGTCGTCGGCCTGGTCGAGCTGGGCCTGGCTGACCAAGCCGCGCTGACGCAGATTCGCGTTGCGGTCGCGCTGCAGTTGCGCAAGCTGGCGCTGGCTTTCGGCGGCGGCGACGGCCGCGCGCGCACCGTCGGCGTTCATCGCCGCGTCGCTCGGATCGAGCGTCGCCAGCAGCTGGCCCGCCTTCACACGCTCGCCGATGCCGACGTAGCGTTTGGTGATCTTGCCGTCGATGCGGAACGAGACCGGCGCTTCGTAGCGAGCATGCACTTCACCGCTGTAGCGCGCGGCGACGCTGCTGTCGCCGCGCGCTACGACCTGTGCGATCACCGGCCGTGCCTGCGGCGCCTCGGCCGCCTGCGTTCCGGCGCGGCCGCAGCCTGCCAGGGCGAGCGCCAGCGCCATGGCGCCAAGGACGAGAATCGGGCGGCCTGGGCCGAACGTCTTGCTTTTCATGCGAATCGCTCCGTCGGGCGACGCCGCGGCCGGGCGGCTGGGCATCGATACGGAATCATATTAGGATACAGATATGTATTTCAATCCGATCTTGTATCTATTTCCAGAAAGCTACATGTTATGCTGCACCGATGGCACGTAAACGATTGAATCGAGAGGAAAGTCGCGCCCAGACGCGGCAGGCGCTGCTGGCTGCGGCGGCGAAGGTCATCGCCAAGCGCGGCTTCGGCGGCACCAGCGTCGAGCACGTGGCGGCCGAGGCCGGCTACACGCGCGGCGCGTTCTATTCCAACTTCAAAGGAAAGGACGATCTCTTCATCGAGCTGCTGCGCGACGACCACGGCGAGATGATGAAGACGTTCTACGACCTGTTCGTCGACGCCGGCAACCTCGACGAGCTGGACGTCCGGCTACGCGGCCTGTACGGCCAGATCTTCCGCAACAACGATCACTGCCTGTTGTGGATGGAAGCGCGCCTGCATGCCATCCGCCACGCGAACTTCCGCTCGCGCCTCAACCAACTGATCAACGAGAACCGCCAGCAAATCACGAACTTCATCGAGCGCTATCGCGATCTCACCGGCAAACTCTGCGTGCTGCCGCCGCGCGAAATGGCGATCGGCCTGATGGCGCTCGCCGAGTCGATCAAGCTCGCGCACATGGTCGATCCGCACGTGGTGGACGACGGCGTCGCCAATCGCGTGCTCGAAGTGTTCTTCGAGGCGGTGACGACGATGGAGCCTGCTTCGCCGGGCAAGCCTTGATGCGCGGTGCGTGACGCGTAGGGCTCGACGCCGACCGTATCAGGGGCTTTTCGGAAACAACACCTTGCCGCTCCGCGTGTCGCCCCCCATCGACGCGGGCATCTCATAGGTCCACGAGACGAGGATGTCGTACTTCGAATTGGCTTCGACGAAGCCGTCGAATTCGCTGCCCATGTCGAGATTGCGCGACAGGATCTGATCACCTTTTATCTCGATGCGCGGTCCATCGCCTCCCCGCGTGCCGCCAAGGGGCTCGAGGGCAGCTTCCGAGCCGACCGTCCTGGCCACGAGCCGGACACCGAGCATCGTCCACGGCAATTCGCCCTCCAACATATGGACATCGATGCCGCACGCATTGGCGAATTCAAGGTGCAGCTTCGGCCGCCCGTCGATCCTCGCGGCTCCACGCCTACCTTGAGACAGCCGATCTCGGAAGCCATGGCTACCCATGGCCAGGGGAACGCGGCGAAAACGATGACTCGACCTCGTTTCACAATGAAGGAACCTCCACGTCGATGATGAACATCAGGGTGTTTGCGCAGCCGGGATTCTCTTCTTGATCCAGGCATTTCGAGACCGGTCGTAGCGCCGGACGACGATGCCTGCAGCGTCGATCGCCGCGATCTGGCCGTTGTTCGAAGTGACGATGTCGCCGACGCGAAGCGTCCGGCGCTCGCCGAGTTCGTTGACGACGACGACCTGCCATTGGCCATCTTCCTTCGTCGGTCGCTCGATGCGAATCGCATGTTCGTCATTGATGAACCGCACGGACGCGACGATGGCGATCGCCTTGGCGACCGCCGCGCAACTCTCGTCGTCCAACGGGACGCTCAGCATGACGGCGCGCGTACGCGCAGGTGTCTTCGGCCAGTCGCCGAGAATGCGGTCGACGTCGGAATAGTCGCGCCATCGGTAGAGCGTCACGGCCGCATCGCCGACGGCAATCCTGCCGAAGCTCATCGCCTTCCAATCGGCGGGATTGCGGTCGAACTGCAGCCAGATCGAGGGGCCCGGCAGATCCCAACGATAGTCGTCGTTCTCCACGCCAACGAAGGGCCCGGCGGCGCCTGCGGGCAAACGCAGCGCCACAGCCGGCGATCGGTATTCGGTCAGCGGGGCCTTCGAGGCCGCACCGATGCAGGCGCTCGGCGACAACGTCGAATCCAGCGCGACCGCGGGCCTGCATCCGCAAAGCGTGAGAAGAGCCGCCATGACGGCCAAACGCCGGACCGGCGCGCGCTCGCGAATCTCACTCGCCCTTGCAGGCCATGTCCTTCCTTTTGGCACGCGCATGTCGATGCTCCCCTCCGCGATCATAGACGAGGCGAACGCAACGGAAAGGACCGCGGGGTCGATCCACGGCCCAACCGTGTCCGCTCCGGCGGAAGCGGCCGCACTTGACGCCCCGGCTTGTTATCCGTAACGTTACTAGTAACACCAATGAGCCGCACCCCCGCCAAGCCTCCGTCCGCGACCGCCCGCAGCCAGCGCGCGTTCCGCGAGCGCATGCGCGAGAAGGGCCTGGTCGCTCGCCAAGTCTTCATCCGGCCACACCACCGCGAGATCCTCGCGACCCTCGAACTCGCCCTGCGCGAGCCCGTGCTTCCCGACCGCTACCGCGCCTTGGAGGCGTATTCCGCCATGACCCAGCCCTGGACCACCCTTGCCTTGCATGAAGCGCTCGCCGAACACGTCCAGCGCGAGAAGCTGCCGTTCGTGTTGACGCTCGAACGCGGCGCCGATCCGACGATCGCGATCACGCTGCCCGAACACGGCGACCTGGTCATCCATCTGATGGCATCGGGAGAACAACTGTTCGCATCGACGCCGCTGTGCCTCGGCTCGCAAGTGAAGGATCGCGCCGCGTTCAACGACGCGTGCCTGCGCCTGAATCCCCTGAATCCGCTGTCGAACATCGGCCTGCAGCATTTCGACGGCGAGGACGTCTACGTCGTCTTCGGCGAGCTGTCGACACGCTCGCCGCTGGCGAATATCGTCGAGGAAGTCGACGTGCTCGCGCGAAATACGCTGCAGGCCGCGGAAGCGCTGCGCTCGTACATGAGCTGAGCCACCGCCATCGTCGACCCCATCCAATTTCATGCATTGAGGCCCATCCCATGAGCATCCTCGAAAAGATCCTCACCCTGTTCCGCGGTACGGCGACCGAGGCCGGCCAGGCGATCGTCGACCGCAACGCGACGCGCATCCTCGACCAGGAAATCCGCGACGCGCAGGCCGACAGCCTGCGCGCGAAGGAAGACCTCACCAAGATGATGGCGCAGCAGAAGCTCGCTGCCGACAAGCTCGACGCCAAGCGCGCGAAGAAGGCGGAGTACGAAAGCCATATCGGCCGCCTGCTGACGCAGGGCGACCAGGCGCTCGCGCACGATGTCGCCGGCAAGGTGGCCCAGCTCGAAGGCGAGATCGCTGCCGAGGAGAAATCCCAGGGCGGCGTCGTTGCCGCCGTGCAGAAGCTGCATGGCTCGATCAAGACCGCCGATCGCCGCATCGAGAGCCTGCAGCAGCAGGTCGACCAGGTGAAGGCGAACGAGAGCGTGCTGCGCGCGCAGTCGGCGATCTCGGCACGCCACAGCGGCCAGAACGCGAAGTTGCGCACGGCGCTCGATTCGCTCGACCGCGTGAAGACGCGCCAGGCCGAACAGGCCGCGCAGATCGAAGCGGCCGACGCGCTCGCGTTGACCGACGGCGACGGCGATCTCGAACAGCGCCTCGCTGCCGCCGGCGTCGTGCCGGGCCAGGTCAGCGCCGACATGGTGCTCGCGCGCTATCAGAAGACGACCGTCACCCAGGTCCCGCCCGAACAGCTCGACGCACCGAAGACCGAGGCGTCGCCGGTGCCGGAGGCGGCCGAGCGGAGCAAGGTTTGAGGTGATCGGCGATCGTCATAGCACAGCCGTCGGCACCATAGCCGTCATCCCCACGAAAGCGGAGATCCATTTGGCGCTGTGGAACCCCTTTGGATTCCCGCTTTCGCGGGAATGACGTCTGCATGGTTTTCTTGCCGCTCAATCCTCTTCAAGGACCCGTGAAGTGAGCTGGTTCGACCGCAACAACAAGCCCAAGGCCACGACGACCTTTCCGCTCGGCGCGCGCCTCAAGGGTGCCGTGCTGATCGATTCGATGCCGTTCAAGCTGGCCGGCGACGCGTTCGCGTTCACGTGCCCGGAAGGCCCGCAGATCATCGAGGCGATCGGCGTGATCGATCTCGGCGACGGCTCGCGGCTGCATCGCCTCTATCTCACCGACGACGCGTTCCTGCAGATTCCGACGACGGGTCCGACTGACACCGACCGCAACGTAGGCGACGTCTCGCTGTTCGTCTACGTCGACACGATCAACCCGGCCAACCAGAGCGCGTTCCGGCGCTGGGTCGAGCCAGGTTCGCTGCTCGGCGCGGCGACCTACACGCTGGCCAATCGCGAATACCGCCGCGTCTGGGGCGAAGGTCCGGACCAGCGCTGGACGCCGCCGGTGCCGTTCGACGAGAACGTCTACAAGTCGTCGGCGAGCACCAAGGAATACGACCTGTCGCTGTACTCGATGCTGTACGAGCGCACGGTCGAGACGGCCGATCGAAACGAGCTGCTGCTGGTCGCCGCCGAGGATTCCGGGCCGAACGAGTTCTGCGTCAGCCTCGCGCTCGGCGTGCCGCTGACGCTAGCCGATTTCGAAATCACCTGAAGCCCGCACGCCGATCGTTTGCCGCGTGCGCAGAAGGCCGGATGCCGACTGCAAGCCCATCCAAGGAAGGCCAGCCGAGAGAGGATCTTCCATGCCCACCGTCGCCCCTTCGCTCTCCACCCTGCCCGACTTCCTCGCCTACTTCGCGCTGGCGATCGTTCTGGCCGTGCTGTTCCTGGTGATTTACGTGTGGATCACGCCGCACCGCGAACTGCAGCTGATCCGCGCCGACAAACCCGCGGCGGCGATCTCGTTCGGCGGCGCGTTCCTAGGCTTCGTGATTCCGCTCGCCTCGGCGATCTCGCACTCGGTCGGTCTGATGGATTGCGCGGTGTGGGGCTTGGTCGCGCTGGTCGTGCAGGCGCTGACGTTCTTCGCCGTGCGCCTGCTGCTGCCCGACCTTCCGGCTCGCATCGAACGCGACGAGCGCGCCGCCGGCATCCTCGTCGCCGCGCTCTCGATCGGCGTCGGCGTGCTCAACGCCGCGTGCATGACCTACTGATGCTCGAAGGCGCGGCCTGGGGTGGCCGCTCCTCACTTCGCGATCAGGGACGAATGCACAGGAGAATCCAACGATGAAACGTTCCCGCCAACTTGCCTTGCTCGCCATCGCGCAGACGCCGTGGCTGCTGGTCGGCTGCGACGGATCGAGCGCGCCGCCGCAGGAACTGACCAAGCAGGGCTTCTACACGAGCATCGAGGCCTGCGAGCGCGACGGCAACAGTGCCGAGGTCTGCCAGAAGGCGTCGACGGCCGCAAACACGGCCAGCACCAACGCCGCGCCGCGCTACAAGACCAAGGCCGAGTGCATCGCCGAGTACGGCGACCTGTGCACCGAGCGCGAGCACGAGAGCGGCGGCTTCTGGATGCCGCTGATGACCGGCTTCATGATCTCGCAGCTGCTGTCGCCGGGACGCGCGCCGGTCTATCTCGATTCGAACCCGATCTATCGCACGCGCGCCGGACAATACACCGAGGTCTATCGCGATCGCGGCGTCGGCGCGCCCGGCGGCGGCTGGGGCACGTCGGGTGGCGGCGTGAGCACGCGACCGGTCGACATCGCGCCGAACCGCGCGATCACCGTCTCGCGTTCGGGTTTCGGTTCCAGCGCTGCGGCCCGCAGCGGCTGGGGCGGCAGTTCGCGCGGCGGCTGAGGAGAAGACCATGCAGCGCATCGCGATTGCCGAACGCCCCGACTGGCGCGCCAGCGCCGAACGCCTGGGCTTCCAGTTCCACACGATCGACGGCGACCCGTACTGGGACGAAAGCGCCTACTACGCGTTCTCGCTCGAAGAGATCGAGCGCGACATCGAGACGCCGACCGGCGAGCTGCACGAGCTGGCGATGGACCTGGTCGGCGAAGTCGTGCGCGACGAATCGCTGCTGCGGCGCCTGGCGATTCCCGAGCCGTACTGGCAGTGGATCGCCGAGTCCTGGCGCGATGCCTCGCCGCATCTGTACGGCCGCATGGATTTCGCCTATGCCGGCGACGGCAGCGGCCCGGCGAAACTCTACGAACTCAACTACGACACGCCGACGTCGCTGTACGAAGCCGCGTTCTTCCAGTGGCTGTGGCTCGAAGAACAAGTCGGTCGCGGCGCGCTCGCGCAAGGCAGCGACCAGTACAACCTGATCCAGGAAACCTTGATCGAAGCGTTCGCGACGATCGCCAAGCGCCTGCCGCGCCCGCTGTATTTTTCGGCCGTGCGCGAATCGCTGGAGGACCAGGGCACGATCGCGTATCTGGCCGACTGCGCCGAGCAAGCCGGGCTTGCGACACGCAAGATCGCGATCGAGGACATCGGGCTCAGCGAAGACGGCCGCTACACCGACACCGACGACTACGTGATCGAAGCACTGTTCAAGCTGTACCCGCTCGAGTTCATGTTCGCCGAAGAGTTCGGCGCCGCCCTGCCGGCGTCGCGCCTCGTGCTGATCGAGCCACCGTGGAAGGCGATCCTCAGCAACAAGGGCATCCTGCCGCTCCTGTGGCAGCGCCACGAAGGCCATCCGAACCTGCTGCCGGCGTTCTTCGACGACAAGCCGGAAGAAGCGCTTCCCGCCGGCTGGGTTCGCAAGCCGCTGTTCTCGCGCGAAGGCGCCAACATCGAGCTGCGCACGAACGACGGCGACGCGCATCGCTCGGACGGCCCCTACACCGATGCGCCCTACATCCGGCAGGCATTCCATCCGCTGCCGAAGTTCGACGGCGGCTATCCGCTGATCGGCAGTTGGGTCGTCGGCGATCGCCCCTGCGGTCTCGGCGTGCGCGAAGATGCCTCGCTGATCACGCAGGACACCTCGCGCTTCGTGCCGCATGTGATCCGCTGACGGTCGCGCCGTCCTCTCGAAACCCTCGATCGTCCGATCCCTTTCTCCCACGCCACGTCGGGAGAGAGGGTTCGTTTCTTCGGAGAATCCTGCTTGCCTGAATCTTCTTCATCGCGCCTCGCGGCGTTCGCGCACGCTGCCTTGCTGCTCGCGCTCGCCTGCACGGCGTGCAGCAAGGCGGACACCACCGCTGTCACACCGAAGACCGAACAGCCCGCTCTGCAAGCGCCCGCGATCACCCCGGAGCAGAAGCCGCCTGCGCTCGAACTTGCCAACACCGCCATCTACGAACTGACGGCGAACGGTTCGGACCGCCGTTACCAGGTCTGGGTCGACGTCCCCGATTCCTACGCCGACAACGACCGGCCGTACCCCGTGGTCTTCGTCAACGACGCGCTCTATGCGTTTCCGCTCGTGCGCAGCATCCGCAATCTGCTCGGACAGCACGGACGCAACATCGAGGACTTCATCCTCGTCGGCCTGCCGCCGCAGACGGGGCTCACGTCGAAGCAAAGCCGCAGCCGCGACTACACGCCGTCCAATCCGCTGCTCGACGCGGCGCGCGCGAAGGATGACTACGGCGCCGAAACCTACGGCGAAGCAGCCGCGTACCGCGATTACATCGAGCAGCAGGTGTTTCCGCTGATCGCCGCGCACTACCGCGCCGACATGGGCCGCAAGGTCTACGCCGGCCATTCGCTCGGCGGCCTGTTCGGCAGCTACGTGCTGCTGACGCGGCCCGAGATGTTCCAGAGCTACATCCTGAGCAGCCCGTCGCTGTGGTTCGACAAGCACGCGATACTCGAGTCCGAATCGGCGTACGCGGCCGGGCATTCCGATTTGTCCGCACGCGTGATGATGACCTCGGGCATGTACGAAACGGTCCGGCCAGGACCGCGCTACTTCAAGCAGAACGACATGATCGGCGACATGCGCGCATTCGAGCGCAGGCTGAGGGCGCGCGCGTATCCGCATCTTTCGATCGACAGCAAGGTCATCGAGGACGAGGACCATCTCACCGTGTTTCCGGCAGCGATCAGCCGCGGGCTGCTGTGGGCGCTTCCGGGTCGCGGGCCGTACGTCAGCGGGTGACGTGCCTGCCGGAAGGCGCGCGTCGGATGTGAGGAAGCAAGTCGAAATTCCCAGTTCATCGGCCGGGCGATCGTTCGGCGGTACGCTCTTGTAGACGTCCTTCTAGACGTCCTTCCGGCCACCCTTCAAGCATACGGCCTCGCAGGCGTCATTCCCGCGAAAGCGGGAATCCATTTGCCGTTGGAGACGTCACAAAAAAGGATTCCCGCTTTCGCGGGAATGACGTCGGCCATTGTATCGGGGTGGTGAATATCGGCATACATCGCGAGCGGCAATGGCCTGAAAGCTGCGCGCGTCGTGCTCGGCGCTTCGTTTCGCACCCGATTCGCGGGCTGCGCGAGATTTCTGCGAGAGACAGAAGGCCGGAGATCGAACCACGAAGGACACGAAGAGCGCGAAGAAGATACGACCTGTTCTTCGACTTGCCTCGGCTCTTCTTCGCTCCTTCGTGTTCTTCGTGTTTCAAGCTTCGACCGCTTTACGCAACGGCGCCTCGCGCGCGCGCCAATCAGGCGTCGGACATCAGCTTGCCGCCCTTGGCCCAGTGCTCGCGCGGAATCTCGCTGATCAGCACGTCGACACTGGCCGGCGGACACGCGAGCGTTTCGCTGGCCACGCGCGTCACTTCGCGCACGAAATCGCGTTTCTGTTCCAGCGTGCGGCCGGGGTGCATTTCCAGGTGCAAAGTGGGCATCGAAGTTCTCCGGGGGTGCGGCGCCTCGGGTCGAGGCGCCTGGCGGACGGCAGTGTTGCCGCGAACGCCGTTCTGATAAACGTGTGCGGCGTTCATTCACTTGGAACCTGCGGTTTCGAATATGAGCACGTTGTCCGGCATGGCGATGTTCGTGCGGGTGGTGGAAGGCGGCAGCTTCAGCGCGGCCGCCGAGGCCGCGGGCGTCTCGCCGACGATGGTCGGCAAGCTCGTACGCGCCGCGGAGCAGCGCCTCGGCGCCCGCCTGCTGCACCGGACGACGCGGCGCCAGCAGCTGACCGAAGTCGGCCGCCTCTACTACGAACGCTGCAAGCAGGTACTGGCCGATGTCGAGCTGGCCGAGGCGAGCGCCAGCGAACTCCAGGCCGAACCGCGCGGCCTGCTGCGCATCGTGGCTCCGGTGACGTTCGGCAGCCGGCGCCTGATGCCGGCCCTGGCCGACTATCTCGCCGCGAACCCGGCGGTCAGCATCGACGTCTCGCTCGTCAATGCCGAGGTCGACTTCACCGAGGAAGGCCACGAGCTCGCGATCCGCATCGGCGCCGTCGCCGAGGGGAACTGGGTCGCGCGCCCGCTGCAGCCATACCGCCGCTTGCTGGCCGCTTCGCCGGCCTATCTGCAGCGCCACGGCACGCCGGCGCATCCGGACGATTTGTCCGCACATGCCTGCTTGGGGCTTTCGTACTGGCGCCATCGCGACCGCTGGCAGCTGCACGGGCCGGACGGCGAATGCGCCATCGCCGTCGGCGGACGCTTGTCGGCCGACAACGGCGACGCCCTGCGCATGGCGGCCTTGCACGGCGCCGGCATCGTGCAGCAGCCGGAGGTCGTGCTCGCCGACGATCTCAAAAGCGGTGCGTTGGTGCGCGTCTTGCCAGAGTGGGCACCGAGGACCTCGCCGATGTCCCTGCTCTACGCGCCGGACCGGCGGCCGACAGCGAAACTGCGCAGCGCGATCGATTTCCTGCTCGAACGTTTCGGATTGCGCCCGGACTGAGCGTCGCGAAGCCGCTTTGCCGAAGCGGCTTCAGGCGCAATCGATCGCGACATCCGGAAGAGAACGCATCGCGATCGAAGTCGCCCTCATCTCGAACTCAGTCGCGCGATTGTTCGATGTCTTCGACCAGCTCGCGCAAGCGCCCGATCGCCGCATTCCATTGCTCGGATATCAGGTCGAGGTGATGGCGCACTTCGGCCAGCCGCTGCGTGCGCAATGCCCATACGCGCTCGCGCCCTTCGCGCGCGCTCTGCACGAGGCCGGCTTCCTCGAGCGCGCGCAGATGCTTGGTGACCGCCTGGCGCGAGACGTCTTCGCCGGCGCCGAGCCGCACGATCGACTGCGGACCGCCGTCGCACAGCCGCGCGACGATACGCAGGCGCGTCGCGTCGCCGAGCGCGGCGAATACCGGCGCCGCGTCGGTCAGGCGCGCCGCCGCGAGCGCGCGCGCCGTCATGCCGGCGCCAAGGCGAGGTATTTTGCGATCAGCCGCGCCTGCGCGGTCCAGCCGCCGTCGTTCGCGGCGAACGCGCGTGCGCGGCGCGCGAGCGGAATCGCGTCGAAACCCGATTCGGTGATCGTGAGCAGGATGCCGCCGCCGGCATCGGCGAGTTCGAACTCGATCAGCGTCGTCGCCTCGCTCGAATAGTCCACGCCCGGCTCGATCGCGAACGGATGCCAGCGGAACGAGATCCGCCGCATCGGCTCGATGCGCTCGATCCAGAACTCGAACGCCGTGCCTTCGTACGGCTTCTGTTGAGCGGCGACATCGGCGTCGACGGTCGTCGGCACGATGCGTCCGGTCAGGCGCATGCGTTCGACGAACGGCCCGTCGAAGGCGACGCCGAACCAGCGGCCGAACTGCGCTGCATCGCCGACCGCGTTCCAGACGCGCTCGCGCGTCGATTGCAGCAGGACTTTCTTCTCGATGCGATCGGTGGACATGGGCAACCTCCCGGTTGCCAATTTCTACACGGCATTCGCGCAAAGAGCAACCTTACGGTTGCTCTTCTTGGCACACCAAGGCCACGGATTCTGCGTCGTGCGGCACCGCGCAGCCGACCGGCTGCGCTCAGTGCGACTTCTTGCCCGGCGGTCGGCCGCGCCGCGGCGGCATCGGCGGTTCGCGCACCGCGCGTTCGAGATCGAGCGCCTCGGCTTCCGACAGCAGCACCGACAGCGCCACATTGAGGCCGCTGGAGATTCGCTGCAGGTTCCACAGCGTCGGATTCTGTTTGCTGCGTTCGATGTTGCCGTAGTACGTGCGATGCACGCCGATCGCGTCGGCGAAACTTTCCTGGCTGAACTCCAGGCGCTCGCGGTGGCGCCTGATCACGTAGCCAAGTCGGAGCAGGAGGGCTTCTGGACTCATACCCGCACCCTAAAAGCGGGCCCTGTGCCTTAGCTACATTTTATAAAATAGCATTTTATATATATCTTATTTCCGTCGATGAAAAACGGGCGCGCAACGGCGAAGCGCGACACTCGGCGCGCGCGCCGAACGGCGTAAAAAGTGGGGAAAATACGCAGCTGTCGCCGCTTTCGCTCTTGATGAAGAGCGGCCCGATCAGACCCCGGTTCGCAGCGTCGGCGGCGACCGCTGCGGCACGCATGTTCACAAGTGTGTGCTGCTCGCTCGATCGGGCACGACGCCTCGGCAGCGCAATCGCGCTCGCAGTGCGTCCCAGGGCATCGCCGTTGGGCGCGTCGACTCGAAGGCCTGCCTTCAACGCTCGACGGACGCGCGCTCGCCGGCAAGATGCGCCACGCGTTCGTCGGCCAGCCCCTGGGCGTCCTTGCGACCGAGTGCCTGGTACAACCGGGCCTGCAGCGCGGCGCTCGCATAGTCCTGATCGGCATAGCGCGTAACGAGGCCGGCGACCGGGATGGCGGCTTCCAGTCGCCCCTGCGCAATCAGGTAGCGGGCGTAGGCGACCGCCGTGTCGACCAGGGCGCTCGGCAGGTCGAGCGCGGTCGCCTGCTGCTGCGCCTGCTCGAATCCGCGCAGCGCATCGTCGCCCTGCTCCGTCGCCGCCGCCTGCTCGGCCGCGGCGAGGGTCGCGCAGCGAGTGACGACGGCGCGCTGCGCCTGCGCCGACCAGTCGTGCAAGGCTTGCGTCCGCGCACGCGCTTCATCCGTGCGACCGAGCGCACGCAGCGCACGCAGTTCGAGCAGCCATGTGCTCGCGCGCAGGCGCACGTCCTGCGGCCCGGTCAACGCATCGACCGCGGTGCGCGCCTGGTCCGCGGCCGCTTGCGCGTGAGCGCCGCTCCATTCGATATCGGCGAGTACCGCGTGTGCGGAGGCGCGTACCGAGGCTTCGTCGCTCGGGTTGGCGGCAGCGAGCAGGTCGGTCAGCAGCACGCGCGCCTCGCCGTTGCGACCGACCGCGGCGAGTGCCATCGCCCGGCGCAGCAACACGAGCCGGTGCAGCGACGCGTCGGCGACGCGCTCGAGCGCCTGCAGCGCGCGCTCGCTCGCCGCCACCGCATCGGCCGGCTGCACCAGCGCCAGATACGCGACCACTTCGTTCGCCCGCGTCGTGGCGAGTTCGTTGAACACGTTGTAGCGCTCGAAGTGCTGCTCGGCGCGGCGCAGCAGCGGCAACGCCGCAGCGGGATGACCCAGATGGTTCTGCAGCGCGCCTTCGTTGCCGTCGAGCCAGTATGTCGTGAAGCCGTCGCCGGCCAGCTGGAACGCGATGCGCGCGCGCGCGTGATCGGCTTCCGCCGCTTCGTACTGGCCCTGCAGCGCGGCGAGATTGCCGCGGCCCATGTAGAGACGCGCGGCGATGTCCGGCTCGACGTGACGCTCGAGCAAGGCGACGCCTTCGTCGTACGCGGCGCGCGCCTGGTCGTAGTGCGCGCCGAGCAAGAGCGCGGTGCCGCGCGCGTAGAGCACCTGCGCGCGCAAAGTCGGCGCGGCTTCGGCCGAAACGCTCGCGAGCAGGTCGTCGAGCGTATGCAGCGCTTCGTCGAGCCGTCCGGCACGCAGGTCGAACTGGGCCATGCGCAGGCGCACGTCGGGCCGCATCGCGGTCGCCGGCGGCGCTTGCTCGATCAAGCGCCGCGCGCCGGCGAAATCGTCGCTGAGGCGTGCCGCTTCCAGCCGCTGCAGCAGTTCCTCCAGCGACAACTGCTCCGCCTCGGCGTTGCGCTCGGCCGGTACGTGGCCGAGCCGCTGCAGCAGGCGGTCGACCGCGGCATGCGTCGCGCGGATCGCATCGACTGCCGATTCCTCGACCTCCAGCGTGACGCCTTCCGGACGCAGCAGCGCCAGCTTGACCGCCCAGTGGGCGCCGTCGCGGCGCACGCTCGGCACGATCACCTGCTGTACCGGCGCCTTCTCGCGCAGCACGCGCGCGGTCTCGGCCGGATCGACACCGGGACGCACCAGGCGCAGCACCGCATCGCTCGGCATCGTCGCGATGCCGGTGCCGCGCAGGCGCACGGCAATCAAGTCCATCAGGCCGAGGCGCAGCCAGGCGTCTTCCTCGCGTGCGGAAACCGTCGCCGGAATCACCGCGGCGACCCAGCCCTCGGCTTGCGTCGGAGACGGCGACAGTCCGCTTGCGGCGGATGGATTGCCGGCATCGTCGCGCGGCGGCGCCGCCACGAAAGCGCGGACGGCCAGCCCGATGACGAGCAGCAACGCGACGGCGAACAGCGCCAGCAGCGGCCAGCGATGGCGCGGCGGCGGCGGCGGCATGGCCGGCGAGGACGGCGGTGTTGCAACCGTCGGTGCCGGCAGCGCGGACGGCGCGGGAGCGTCGTCGCCGCCTTCTTCGACGGTCTCGCTGACCGCTGCGATCCAGTGATAGCCGAAGCGCGACACCGTGCGGATGAAGCGCGGCGACTCGACGCTGTCTTCGAGCGCACGCCGCGCGCCGAGAATGGTCTTGCCGAGCACGGTGTCGGTGACGCTGGTCTTGCCCCACACGGCCGAGACCAGTTCGTCGCGGCCGACGGCGCGGTCGCGATGACGCACGAGGTAGGCGATCGTGTCGAAACTGCGCGGCGAGACGCTGACGCGTGTCGCGTCGCGATGCAGCTCGCGCGTGGCGACGTCGAGGCGGAAATCGGCAAAGTGGAGAATGGGACGGCTCATGGCGCGAGCGTAGCGTGTCGTCGCGACGAGGGTGAATGTGGGGAGTTCCGTTCCGGGGGTGGCGCTGGGTCCCGGCGTTCGCCGGGATGACGCTGGGGAGGAAGGGACAGCGTGGGAGGTGGGAACGCTAGGGGTGCGGCTACGATGGCGCGAAACCGGGATGGCCGCGCGTGGTCACCAGCTTCAGGAAGGTCTGGTGCTGGTAGCGGCTCATGCGCAGCTCCTGCCCGGTGTCCATCACGACGACGTGGTAGCCGTTGAACCAGGGATGGATCGCTTTCACGCGGCGCACGTTGACGATGGCCGAACGGTGCACGCGGGCGAAGTGGCGCGGGTCGAGGCGCGCTTCGAGCGCGGCCATCGTCTCGCGCACTTCGTAGACGTGCTGGGCGACGTGCAACTGCGCGGTGTTGCGGTTCGCCTTGATCCAGACGATGTCCTCGACCGGCACGAGCACGACGTGCTCGTCGACGCGCACCGGAATGCGTTCGAGGTAGTCGCCGCGATGGCGCAGCTCGTCGAGCGTGCGCAGCATCGACGACGACGCCTGCGTCGCTCCGGCGAGCGCGGCGGCGAGGCGCGCCTTGGCGCGGTGCAGGGTGTGCACGAAGCGCTCGCGACTGAACGGCTTCACCAGGTAGTCGACCGCGTTCGCCTCGAACGCGCGCACGGCGTACTGCTCGTAGGCGGTCACGAACACGGTGGCCGGCATGCGCGCGGCGCCGATCGCGGCGACCACGTCGATGCCGTTCATCGCCGGCATCTGGATGTCGAGGAAGACCAGGTCCGGCGACTGGCTGCGGATCGCCGCGATCGCGCTGGCGCCGTCGCCGCATTCGCCGAGCAGCTCCATCTCGGGATCGTCGCGCAGCAGGCGCACGATCGCGTGGCGCGCGATCGGCTCGTCGTCGACGACCAGCGCGGTGATGCTCATGCAGCGTCGCGCGCCGGCGGCGTCGCCGGCGTGTCGAGCCGGCGGAACGGCAGGCGCACACGGCAGGAGACGCCCTTGGGCCACATCGCGTCGAGACGGATCTCGGCGCGCTGGCCGTAAAGTTCGCGCAGTCGCAGTTGCGTGTTCGCAAGGCCGATGCCGCGACGCTGATGAAACGAGGGCGCGAACTCGAGCAGGCTGTTGCGGTTGCGCACTTCGAGGAACAGCATCTCGCCTTCACGCCGGCATTCGACCTCGATCGTGTCGGCGCCGACGTGCTTGCCGATGCCGTGGCGGATCGCGTTCTCGACCAGCGGCTGCAGAATCAGGCTCGGCACCGCGGAGTCGAGGGCCTCGGGCGACACGTACACCTGCGTGGTCAGGCGGTCCTTGAAGCGCGTGCGCTGGATGCCGAGGTACAGCTCGAGCAATTCCAGCTCGCGCTGCAGCGGAATCTCCTGGCCTTCGTGGTCTTCGAGGAATGCGCGCAGCAGTTCGCTCAGGCGCAGCAGCATGTCCTCGGCCGCGGCCGGGTCTTCTTCCAGCAGGGTCACGATCGCGTGCAGCGTGTTGAACAGGAAATGCGGCTGCAGTTGCGTCTTCAGCACCAGCAGGCGCGACTGCGCCAGCTCGGCCGCCAGACGGCTCGCCTCGACCTCGCGGCGCGTCTTCTCGCGCTGGAAGTGGATCGCCTGCCAGATCGCGACGAGCGCGCAGTAGGTGAGCACGCCCATCGCGACGTGCTTGCCGAAGAACTGGCCGAACTGCTCGCCGAGCGAGCCCGGCTCCAGCAGATGCGACACCGTCGCGCCGATCACGATCGCGAGCAGCGTGATCGCGGAGCCTGCGATCGCATGCGCGCGCAGCGAGCTCCAGCGCATCAGCGATTCGATCGGATAGCGTTCGGTCACGCGGAACACGATCGGCGCGAGCGCGGCCCAGGTGTACCATTCGACCATCGACCAGCGCAGGTAGTCGACCATCGACCAGGTCCGGCCCTGCATCGCGTCGTGCACGTACCACTGCAGCGCGAACAGCACGACCACGGCCGACCACAGCGCCATGTAGCGCGTCCAGCTCATGCCGATGTCGCTCAGGCGGATCGTGTTCATCGGGGG